>ERZ761596.167-NODE-167-length-12738-cov-6.163763_pt1 | contig 12738 bp, 18 predicted proteins | sample MGYA00512166_ERZ761596 | MGnify/ENA primary metagenome ERZ761596 (study PRJEB28899, sample SAMN03785556) | bioreactor sludge metagenome | biome: EBPR Sludge; feature: EBPR Bioreactor; material: 0.22µm filtered reactor supernatant | place: Saint Lucia: Queensland...
GCCGAGCCTCGTCGCCGTCTGGCCCTGGAGCGCGGCCTGGCCCGACTGCGCCATCTGCGTGAGGCCCGCGATGCGCTTGTTGTAGACGTCGTTGGCGGCGGCCATGCCGAGTTCACCGAGCTGGCGAACGGTGCCACCCGCGTGCAGGAGCCCGCGTGACGCGCGCGACGCTTCGATCGAGCGCCGACCCTGATCTGTCAGGAACGAGATGCCGGGATCGTTCTGGAAGTTGTTGAGGAGCCCCGCCTGCTCCTCGGCGCCGTTGAGACCGAGGAACCCGGAGAGCAACCCCCGCGCTTGGTTGCCGCTGTTGACGAGCGGCTGCCAGCGGCCGAGCGCGTCCTCCCGGTCGGCGAGCATCCAGTCCCGCTGACCGCCGAGCTGGTTGACGCCCTGCTGGAGGAACGCCAACTGCTGCTGCTGCGCTTTGGCCTGCGCCTTGTTGTTGAGGTAGCCGCCGAGGAGGGAGGCGCCGGCGCCGATGCCGGCCGCGATCAGGGGGAACATGGGGGGTTACCGCCGCTGCTGGGGATAGGACTGGGCTGCGCCATGCCCGCCGCCGAGGAAGCTGCGAATCGCGGCGGCGGCTTCCATGGTCGAGTCCGTCGGGTCGGTCCGCTCTGCATGGCGCAGAACCGCGATCGTATCGCTGGGGTCGACGCCCGCTTGCCGTGCGGCTTCCCGCATTCCTTCGAGAATGCGGGTAAGCTGCGCTGACATCTCGCCATCCCCGCGCGCGTTGCGAAGCTCGGCGCGCCGGGCCATCACGTCACCAACCGCATTGATTGCGCCAGAGTAGTGATCCTGCACTCTCCTCGCGGCGTTGTCGCCCGCCATGTTGGGCGGGTTGTCAGATAGCATCGTCACGCGATCGAACCAGTCAGCAAGCGGTCGGTTCGGATGCTCCTCGATCACTTCGGGCATGTCCGCACGCGCTCCTGCGCCGCGAACCATATTCCTGTCGGGGCTGTTGCGCCGCACTATCCCACCAAGATAACCGCCTGCCATGCTCTGTCCTTTCAGGGTGCGACGCGCTTGAGCGCGGCGAGGAGATCGTTGTACGCGGTGATTACCTGGGAGAGCGTCGCGCTGCCCGACAGGGGCTCAAGCGCTGCCATTTCCGTCGAGAGCTTCTGCATCGAGCGGCCGACGTCCTCGCTCCAGCGCAGCCAGTGCACCGTGAGGCGCCCGTCCTGCCCCGCGACCCGGTGATCCATCGGGATATCGCGAGAGATCTTCACGCGGCAGCCTCGCCGCGCGCAACGGCCTTAAGGAACGTGCGAACTACCGGCGCAGAGATTTCGAGCTCAAACACCATGCCGGACTCAGGAACCGTGCCGAGCGAGTTGAACCGGACGCGCGTGTTGCGCGCGCCGACGCCGCCGAGCGTCGCCATCCGCTGGTTTCCCCACGTCGCGCCAGCGTCTTTGGAAATGCGCAGGCCGATCTGCGGGTCGCTCTCATGATCGTCCGTCGAGTTGAGGCCGACGCCCGTCTGCAAGTCGATGTCGAGCGCGTCGATGGTGAGCAGGTGCGGAAACACATCGACCACGCCCGAGCGAAGCCGAACCGTCGACTTCACGCCGTTTTCCGAGCGCGCCGTGTCGCGCAGAATGTAGAGCTTGCCGGACGACACATCGCCGAGGATGGTCTTGCCGTTGAAGTCGAATGCCCCTTCCGCAATCCAGCGCGTCGACCGGAACGAGGTCCGCTCGAACCATTTCCCCGTCTTGAGGCTCACCTGCCACGTCCACGTCGGGCTCGACACGGTGTAGAAGGGAACGCCGCGCCATGTGAAGGCGGATGACGTGATCGTGTTGGGGTCGGTGACGGCGACGACATCCCTCTGTACGGCATCATGCGAAATCTGCTCGAGCCCCTGCCCGCTGGCCCGGTAGACGTGCCCGTCGTCGCCGACCCAAACGACAAAATCGCCGATCTTCTGGACCGATCCCTTCGACCTGCACCCGCGCCGCAGGACGCCTCCCGGCATGCGCTGGAACCTGTCCGTCGTCTGGCCCGTGTCTCGAAGGATCTCGACCGCCTTCTCGCCGAAGGCCCACAGGTCGCCCTTGAACTCGACGGCAATGACGATGCCGTCCGGCTCGGCCTCTGCGGTCACAAGCGACCCGACGGCGATGTTGGCGGCATCGTCCGATTCCGACCACACGATCCGGCCCGATGCCGCAGCGTAGACCGACGAATGATTGACCGTCGCAACGCTCACGGGCGGGAGCAGATCCTCGTCCGTCACCTGCGTGATCACGTCGTTCTCGACCACGAATGCCGTGTATTCCGTCACGATGGTGATCTGCGGCGGCGTCGCCTGGTTGCGATCGACGGCGCAGAACCCGGTGCCGGGAATGCCGCCGAGCAGCGTCGACGCGCCGGCCTCCGTTACCTTGAAGAGCCCATTTCCCGAGATCACGTAGGCATGCGGCCCGATCACGACAGCGCCGCGCAGCTTGCCGCCGTTCGTGAGAGTCGAAAACAGGTCGAACCCATCGAACGCATGGATCGGCGCCGGAACCTTGGCGTCCGCGTGCGGCTCTGCGTAGCCGTTGAAGTGCCGCGGTCCCGTGTCCGCGAACTCGCGGCCTGGGCTCGACTGCACACCGAAGCTGATCGGCAGGTCAGCCATAGGGCGCGAACCTCACGATCGGCTCGCGGTCATGGTCGCGCGCCTGCATCACCAGAAGCTGGGCGCGCTGGATGATCCGCTGCGAGGCGGCATCGGCGCGGCCGTAGTTGTCGAGGAGGCGGGCCGCGAGGTTGTAGCCGATGAGATCGATGAACTCCGGCGGGATGTCGAGGTCGTTGTTCTCGTCGTCGATGTCCTCGATGCGGCGGACGTAGCTGTAGCGGATCACCTCCGTCGTCGCGACGGCGAGAACCGGCCAGACATAGAGCACGCCCGCATCCCGCTGCGGATCGAAGTAGAAGCACGTCGGAATGCCGCTCGAGGTCTTCTCGGGCAGCTCGAGGTATTCAGCGCGCGTCAACCGCTCCATCGGCATGTCGCGGCCGTTGGCGTCGCGGTAGCGGGCCTCCTCGATCCGGATCGGCTTCGTCGTCGAGAGGGTATAGGTGCCGTTGGCGCTCGTCAGCGTCTGCGAGGCTTCGGTGAGGCGCCAGAGGTTCGGGCCGGCGACCTGCCAGCCCTTGAGCATGACGTTGAGCTCGCGCTTGCTGCGGGACATCTCGTCGGCGTCAACGTTCTGCCCAAGCCCGACGGCGCGCATCTTGTCGAGGGCGAACTCGATCACCTGCCGGGCGTTGAGCGCATAGTCCGTCGAGCCTGACGTCGCCATCAGAGATCATTCCTCGTCACGTCACCGGGCTCGATGAACACGTCTGCAGGCCTCGGCCTCGGATTGTCCACGCGCTGACGGTCGACGCGGCCCCGCACGTCCTCTTGCGGGTGCCGCGGCTCCCAGTCTTGCAGGCATACGACCGCACGGTCCCACCGGAGGCGTGACTGCGACTTGCGGACCTTGAAGCCGCACACGTCGCAGATCACCCAGTGGTCGCCGCGGATCCAGCCGAACTCGGACATCAGGCGCCCGGCGTGCCGTACATGCCGCGCCAGTCGGTCCAGCCCACGGAGAAGCGGACCGTGCCCTTGTGCTTGTAGTTGCCCGTGTCGAAGTCGCCATCCTTGTCGAACGACGTCGCGCGACGGGTGTAGCGCTTGAGGCCGTGCGGGGCGTTGGTCTTGATGAACCAGGCGTCCGCGTCGGTCAGGTAGTGGTTGATGGCAACGCCTCCGGGCAGGACGCCCATCTTCTTCATGGCGTTGACGTCGTTGTTCGGCGTGCCGGAGCGCAGCTCCGACTGCAGGATGCGCGTCGCCTCGAAGGCGTAGGCCGGCGGGACGACGAGCTTCTGGCCGATCAGGCTGATGTTGAGGCCGCGCGAGTCGGTCGCCTGCATGATCTGGATCAGCATGGCCTCGATCGCCGCCTCGGAGAGGTCCGCCGCCGTGCCGAGCACGTTGCTCTGCGAGCCCGCCAGCGAGGTGTGATCGTTGACGATCAGCGCCTTGCCATCCGCGCCCGTGTAAGACGTGTTGAAAGCGCGGTTGAGCACGTTCGCGCCGACGATCTCCTCGGTCTGGCGGACTGAGAACGCTAGGCTCTCGGCGCGCCGCATTGAGACGGTCTCGTAGAGGTTGTCATCCTTCTCCTCCTCAGTGCAGATGTACCCCATGCCGTAGACGACATGCGTGTAGCGCTTCGTCGCGCCCTGCGCCGTGGAATCGTAGGTGACGCCCTGCCCCTGCGCCTTCTCAGGAAGGAGGCCGAATCCAGGCATCTCGACCTCTTCCTCGTAGTTCTTGTCCGAGGACAGGTCGGCGAGGAACTCTTTCCATTCGACCGGATGCTCGTTGTACTTCTGCCCGAACCAGGCCTTGACGCCCGGCCAAAGGGCCTTGGGATTGGAACCCGTGGTGATGATACCAGCCATGTGCGTGCGCTCCCCTTAGATGCCGGTCGTGTTGCGCGACTGGTGGAGGTTGATTCCGACGAGAACCTTGGCGTTGGCGCCGATCTCGTTGTTCGCCCTCTGGACGAAGCCGAGAATGCGAAGCTGCAGCGTGTTCGTCGTCGCCTTGGTCGACGTGTCGAGCTGGAAACCCGAGTAGCCGGTCGCCGTGGAGCCGGAGCCGGCGACGAGATCGGCGTTGAGGCCGACGTCGGCTGCCGCGAGCGCGCCGCCGACGGCATCCTCCTGGATCTCGAACACGAGGTCCGGGTCGTCAGCCACGAACACGTAGGCAGCGGTCGAGGCCGGGCGGTAGGTGGTCGAGTCGCGCGAGGCGGGCTCGACGCCGACGACGACGCCGAGGATGTAGGCGCCGCCGGCCGCGGTCGCCCGCGTCACCGACGCCACACCATCCGCATCGGCCGAGCCGGCGATGATGACGGGATCACCGAGATAGAGCGCCGTCGAGTCGCTCGCCGGCACGTAGTAGCGCGTGACGGCCCCGTTATAGGGCGCGCCATTGCGGTGCCGCACGGGCCGGAGGCCGCGCGGCGAGTTGTCGTTAGCCATGTGTCATTCCCTCACGATGAGTTGCGGCGCGGTTCAGCAATCTGAACGTCGCCATATGTGGTTCCACCGGGTTGGAGGCCGCGCTGGTCGCCGACGTCGCCCTTGCGAAGGCCGGAAATGCGCTTGTCCAAGAACTCCTGCTCTTTGCGCTTGTCGTCCTCGAAGTAGTCCTTGCGCTTCTTGAGCAGCACCACGCGCTGGCCGTTGCTCTTGTCGCCAATGCGCGTCACGCCGTCTCCTACGGCGATGTCCTTGTCTGTCGGGACCGCTCCGAGCTCGGAGTAAGTCACGACGTCGTAATCATCCGACTGGGTGAGCATCTGTACTCTCCCGCCGGTATCGTTAACCCAGCGATAAACGTATGAAGAATCCTTTTTGCCTGGAACGGATAGGCGATCGAGCCGGCCAATGCCGGTGTCCTGGCGGCGCCGGCGCTCTGCGCGCTGCGCTTCCTGACGCTTGGTGACAGTCGGGGCTTGCGTCATCGGGTTGCTCATGGCGTCAGCCCCTCTGGTGATCGTTGTAGGACGCTGCATACTCATCAAGGCTCTTGATGAGGCCTTGCTTGATGTATTTCTGCGCCTGCGCGACGGCCTCGGGCGGCAGCCTCGAGGCGGCAGACGAACGCCCGAGCGGAACCCGGCTCCCGCCCTCGACGGGAGACCCGTTCGGCGCCGCGTGCTGTGCCGCGAACGCCTCCGGGTAGCGCCTTCGAACCTCGCGCGTGACCTCGGCGAGGTTCTGATGAGCGGTGAGGCCTGGCCGCTCGCGCGCGAGTCGCTTCGAGACCATATCCGCGAGGGTCGCCATCTCCTGGTTGGTCGTCACCCACTTGTTGCTGGCCGCCCATTCGTCGACTGCGGCCTGATCCGACGACGAGAGCCCGCCGCCCTGCGGCGCCTGCTGCTTCGGCTGCCTCCAGCGCTGATCCGCGACCTCGAGGTCATGCTCGCGAACCGCCTGCACCTTCTCGGTGTTGAGTCGGTCGAATGCCGCCATGTCGCCGACGGACGCCGCCTCGCGGATGCGCTGGTCGAAGCTCGCCGTGAGCTGCTGTTTCTGCCGGCTCAGCGCAACGTCGCTCATCCTCTCAATAGAGCGAAGGCGGTGCCCGAACTCGCGCTCCTGCGTCTCGATGCGGCTCTGCAGCCGCTCGATGGTAGCGCGTGCGATCGACGGCTCATTGTAGCCGCGCTCGACGTACTCCTCGGCGCTGCGCCAGCGGCTCGGGTCACCGCGGAACTCCTCCTGCGGCACCCAGCCGAGCTGGCGGGCGCGCGCTTCGGCGTCGGTCTGCTGCGGCGGCGCATCGGTGCCGCCCTGGATGACGGGCTGGTCGCCGAGGCCCGGCGCCACGACTTGCTGATCGGCCGCAGGCGCGGCCTGGGGCTGCTCGATGAGGCTCATTCGGCGCTCCTCCGCACAGCCATGATGTCCTTGTCGTTCATGATGCGCAGTTCCTCGCCGTCGTCGCCGATGGCGGTGGCGCCAGCGTAGCGGGCGAAGATGACGCGCTCGCCGACCGCCGGCTTGTCGAAGCCAGCCGGCCATTCCTCATAGGTGAAGGCGAGCGGCGAGATGGCGACGAGGTCGCCCTCCATCGTGGATGCCTGCTCCTGGTCCTTCGTCTCGATCGGCTTGTAGAGGGTGATGCCGCTCTTGGTGGCGAAGGTGTCGGAAACCTTCACCGGCCGCACGACCACCTTGAACTCAACGGGCACGATCCCGCCAGCGCTGATCACCGGCTTCACCTTGAAGCGCTTCGGACGGTCAGCCACGCTCATCTGTTTCATCTGTTCCATTCGATTCCTCGACCTGATCCTTGCTCATGCCTCTGAGCTGCTCGAACGCCTCCGCTCTTGCTTTGAGCGACGCGAGGAGAGCGGGGTTGATGTTCCCGCTGTTCCATGAGGCGTCGAGCCATGCCGCTTTGGCCTTGGCTGCTTCCGCCTCGAACAACCTGAAAACGGCTTCGGTGATTGGGTTCGCGGTCCACGCGCCCCAGTCGTCGGCTTCGATCTTCAATCGCACCAACCTTCGCGGCGCTTGCCATGGTAGGGGCGGGCGTGGCCGGCCATGATCATGATGACAGCCACGTCTACGCCGTCGAGTTTCAGCACGCCGAGCCCGCGATGGTAGCGGTCATTGCGGCCGCTCGGCTCGAGATCAATCCGCTTGGCGGCTCCGATGAGAGTGGCAAGGTGCTCGGTTGCCGCCTTGCCGCGCACAAGCTCGGAATCGCACTTGGCGTAGTAGGTCTCAGGCGTGTCGAACCCCATCAGGCGCCAACGCTTTCCGTCGACCGAGATGGTGTCGCCGTCGACGACGAAGATGCTTCCGGCCGAGATTTCCTCGGCGCGGACCGCCGCAGCAAAGCAGGCGAGCCCGCCAGCGATCAGGAAGCTGAGCACGAGGCGGTAGCGCATCATTGCAGCGTCCCCATCTCGTTGACCTGAGCGTCGCCCGTTGACTGCGCCTCGCCACCGAGGATCGACGCAAGCTCGCCATCGACCTGCTCGCGGAATGCGTCCTTGCTCGCCTTGCGGACCGCCTGCTGCGCTTCGACAGTCGCCTTGACGGCGCCGGCTTTCTTGGCCGCGACGTCGGCCTGCGCGCCCTCCATCTGCAACTGCGCTGCGGGGTTCGGCTGCGGCGGCACGAGGATCGTCTGCAGGTCGCCGATGCCGAACGACTCCCACGCGCGCCGCTCGACCTCGAACGGGTTGACGAACGGCGACTGCTGGCGCTCGAGCATGAACTGCGTCTTAGCCATGCGCTGCATGTCGGTCCCCATCTTGGGGTCGGCAACTGGGGAGATGTCCATCTCGCCCTGGTAGTCGCCTTGCGTGACCTCGACGGGCTCGTCCAGGAGCTGCACGTAGGCGATGCGGTCCAAGTAGCGCTTGTTGATCTCGAAAATCACCTTGAACTCGGTCGAGAGCGCACGCAGCACCCGCTTGATAATCGCGGTGTAGACCTTGAGCCCCTGCTCGATCATCGCCATCGTCGCCGTGGCAGTCTGGTTGCGGGGGAGGTCGCCGACCAGGATGTCCTGCACGGAGGCGATGTCCTTGGATGCGTCGATCAGCAGTGAGAGAAGCTGGAACAGCACCGGTGACGGGCCGGGGTGCTGCATGCTGTAAATCGCTGAGCGCAGGTCGTTCCCGGACGCGCTGACGGTGTGATACTCGCCCGGCCGGAATCGGATCTTGCCCTTGCCGCCGAGCGAGAGCCCGGAGCCGATGAACCCGCCGCCGGCGTTCTGAAGCGTGCCGGCGTCCATCATCTGGTTGATGGACGTGTTGATGACCTCGGTCAGGCCCTCGAGGATGTGGCCGAACCCGACGCCATAGAACCCGCCCTCGGGGTCGGGCAGGAAATCGTACTTCGACCACATGCGGGACCGCGGCAGGGACAGAACGCGGGAGCCGTCCTTCGCGATCAGAGCATCCGCGACGTCGTAGTTGGCGGTGATGCGGAGCACCTCGCCTGACGTCTCGTGAACGGTGATGATCCAGGGCTCTGGCGTGCCGTCGCCGTCGACGTCGTAGAACCGATGCTGCTCGAGGAAAGGCTCAGGCGACTCGGTGTCGCCACCGCCGGCGTTGCTCTTGAGGTTGATGTCGACCTCGCGGAACGTACCGGCCCGCTGGCGCTCCTTGATCTGGTACGGATAGAGCTCGAACTTGTGCGTGATGCGGGGCGCCGTCTCGATGCTCTTGGCGCCCTGGTTCACGATGCAGTCGAGGCCCGACACGAGGTCCGACGACCAGCCCGTCCGCGCCATCGGATCGCGGTAGGTCTTGCGGAACAGGCAGCCCTCGATCGGCAGGCGGTTCAGGAGGCTATCGAACGACTCCTCCCACTCCGGCGACTCTCGCAGCATCTGATACGACAGATGCTGCGAGACGCGATCGGCGATCTGGGCCTTCTGCCCGGCCGGATCCTTGCCATTGGTCGCGACCTTGACGATGCGCGGGCCGTCGATGATGGCAGGGTAGGCGCGGGCCGCGAACTGCAGCGCCGCCGTGGTGATGATCGGATAGGAGACGTTGGCGGCGCCATCCCAAGGCGTCGTTTTGCGCTCGGTCGACTGCTTGCAGCGTTTGATGGAGCGCTTGGTGTCCTCGACCCATGTGGAGCGCGAGGCGTCGTCGATCGCGTACTCGCGCTTGACGAGCTCGCCGAGCTTGCGGAGATCGTCCTCGCCGATGAGCGGCGCCACGTTGTCCATGGACGCGATCTGCGCGAGGACCGCGAGCTTCTGATCCGCCGGCGTCATCTCCGGCTCGGGAGCCGGCTGCATCGGCATGGCCTGACCATAGCCAGGGTCGGCCTGCATCTGCTGCGGCATCGGCATCTGCTCGGGCTGCATGACGTCGGCCATCAGTACCCCGTCACACGGTTTGCGCCGTAACGCCGATCATCGGGCTCGTCCTCATCCCAGGCCCGGCGGTGCACCATCGACGGAAACAGTTCGGTCAGCGCCCAAACGAGCGCATCGGTGCGATCGGCCGTGGTGCCGCCCTCGATGCCGAGCGGCGTGAACAGCACCATCTGGTCTTCGAGCTGGGGGAAGCTGCCGACGTGGCTCACGCGGCCCTGCTCGTAGAGCGCTGCGACAGGTTCCGCGCGAGTAACCTTTCCACGGGATGCACGCACTCCGATGAAAGGAATGGACGGACGGACGGAGCGGATCGTCTGCTCCACCATGTCGCCGCCTTGGTTCGTCTCCGCCACGATCGCATCTGCCGAATACAAGTCGTAAGCAGCCACGGCTTGCCGTGCCCACGCATTCGGCGTGGCGCGGCAAGAGACGTCATCCAGAACATAGCCTCGACCGTCCACACCCATACCGGCGACGACGATCCCCGTCTCGGCCTGTCCGTCCTCGGTGCCGGCCGAAGCTGCCGGGTCGATCGCGACCACAATGCGCTGCATGTCCGGCAGCTTGTCGGTCTTACGCCGGCGGGTCTCATCGAGCTTCGCCCTGGTCCAGAGTGCGCCGGGCGCATCGTCGAGCACCTCGGCGTTCAGCTCCTGCCGGCCGAGGCGGGTGCCCTCATAGCGGGAGATGATCTGCTTCACGAAGCTCGGGGCGAGGTTCGCCTGGTTGTCGTAGGTGCTGCCCTTGGTCACGACCCAGCGGGGCTGCTTCATCAAGTAGCGGACGAGCGGCGTCGGGCGAGGTGTGGTCGTAACACACTGGCGGGGCTTGTCGCCGAGGCGAAGCCCGAATTGGAGCATGTCGAAGGTCTCTTGGGCGTAGCGCCACTTGGCGAGCTCGTCGAGCCAGGCGAGGTCGTGTTGCGGTCCTCGGAGCTGATCCGGCTCAGTGGCGTTGAACAGGGTCGCAACCGCGCCATTGGGCCACGTAACACGTCGCTTGGACGGCTCATAGATCGGCCTCTGGTCCTTCGGATGCGTCGCGAGCAACCCGCTTTCCCCTTCAACCATCACGTCTCGGGCATCTGCTGCCGTCTCGGCGACGAGAGCAACGCGGCCATACCTCCCGCCGGAGTGAGGCGTTGACCCGCACACGTTGTCCCGGACCCACTCTGCGCCGGTGCGTGTCTTGCCGAAGCCACGACCTGCGAGGATGAGCCAGCCGTCCCAATCGCCCTCCGGCTCGAGCTGGTTCGGGCGAGCCCAGAAGCGCCAGTCATGCAGCAGCAGCTCTGCTTCGTCAGGGCTGATCGACGCGATCGCCTGCGCTCTCTGCGAGGCGGGTAGCGAGGCGATCGAGGCGGCTACGGATCTCTGCAACAGCCGGGCTGTCCTTGTTCTCGACGACGACGGGGTTGTTGGGGTCGCCCATCACCTTGTCGCCGTACTGCTTGGGATTGAGCTTGGCGGCGTACCACTTGCGGGCGTCCATCTTCACGCGGGCCGAGGCGGGGTCGGGATCGGTGTCCACGACGCGCAACACGTCCTCTGCCATCATCTCGGCGCGGTCTTTTCTCGCGCGCTCGTACAACTCATAAAATTCCGGGTGCCTGTTCTTCCAGTTGTAGACAGTACCTTCCCAGAGATCGAGCTCCTCGCACACGTCCTTGAGGGCGTAGGGTGAGCCGTCATCCTTGCGGGAGACGAGCAGGTCGCAGATGCGCTTTGCGACCTCGAGGCTGTAGTCGGTGGGTCTGCCGGCGGGCATGTGTGCTCAGCGTGCCATCAGGCAGGCAATGGCGACGAGGGCGGTGTCAGAGACGCTGCCCCTCATGGGGACGTTGAAGCCGAAGAACTTGGCTGCGGCGACAACGACAAGAGCCAGACCACAGTACCCTATGATCTGGCGGAGAGTGGAGAGAGCGTCGTTGGCGGTCATCGGTAGTAGTACCCAGCATAGGGGTTGAGCAGACGCTGGCTGAGCTGGCCCTGGAGATGCTCACACTTCATCCGCCATGTGTCGCGGTCTTTGGTCATTTCGGCGAGAGCGGTTCGGAGCTTGGCGATCTCGCGGTCTTGGTCTGCCACCAGAGTTCCGATCTTGCGCTCAAGAGCGACGACGCGCTCCTCCAAGGGAGAAGCCGCAGGCCGCGCCACGACGGGCACGAGCGCTGCGACTTTAGTGCGCTTCTTTGGCTTCTTCGCCATGCTACCCCTTCAACGGCACGAGCCCGCCGGACGGGGCGATGAGCATGCGCTTGACGCGCTCGACGACCTCGGCGGGCTGGGAGACGATGCGATCAATGGGGCGATCGACGATCCTGTCCCAGTAGACGACGGTTGGGGCGGGAGCCGGAGAGGCAGCAGCCTGGGGAGCAGAGGCTTCTGGAGCATGAGGCTGTGTGCGATTGCCGGGGCTCCCGCCCCAATCCTTGAAGGCGAGGAAGTTGCAGACGGTGCCGGCGAAGCTGAACACCAGGGATATGAACGCGCCGATGCCGATACCGGCCCACTGCATGGCGGTGGCGGTCGGAGCGAGGTTGCCAGTGGCGATCTGAGCGACCATGGCGGTCTGGCTGTAGACGTGGCTGTCGCCCTTGGCCGTGGTGTTCGAGGTCTTGCGGGCGGCGATCAGCTCCTTCTGGGCGTCCTTGAGTTCGATGGCGACGATCGCGCGATCGGATGCGATGGCCTGCTCCGCCTTGAGGCTGGCGAGGCGGGCGCAGAAAGCGCGGCTGTCGTCGAGGGTGGCGTTGGTGCAGCCCTTCGACCGCTTCCAGATGAGGTCGCCCTGCATGCCGGTGATCTTGGCCTCGTAGGCCTCCGGCGTCTCCATCGACTTCTGCCAATCGTGCTTCGCCTCGAGGCGCTTCACCTTGGCCTCGAGGTCGCGGACGATGTTGGCATTGCCGGCGTAGGCGGCATCCTGCAGGCTGGCCTTCTGCACATCGCCCGTCCTGTGCCCGACCGTGAAGCCGACGTGGGAGAAGTACTCGACCGCCACGCACACGCCCCAGAAGGCGAGGATGCCGAGGGCGACGGGGCGGCTGTCCTTCCAGGCGAGATCGACGAAGTTCAGCAGGATTGAAACGAGCACCGTCACCGCAGCGAGGCCGATGCCGATCAGCCAGCAGGCCAGCGCGCTGTCACCGCCGAGGCTGTAGCCGAACGAGAACGTCATCAGGGCGGCGATGGCCGTGAACAGCCGGCCCAGCCACTTGGCATAGCTCTGCAGCTCGGGGAGGCCTGCGGTGGCGTTGATGGCTGCCATGGCGTCTCTCCATGTGCGAATGGCCC
>ERZ761596.171-NODE-171-length-12443-cov-16.123910_pt1 | contig 12443 bp, 21 predicted proteins | sample MGYA00512166_ERZ761596 | MGnify/ENA primary metagenome ERZ761596 (study PRJEB28899, sample SAMN03785556) | bioreactor sludge metagenome | biome: EBPR Sludge; feature: EBPR Bioreactor; material: 0.22µm filtered reactor supernatant | place: Saint Lucia: Queensland...
GGCCGGCGTTGCCGAGATGCGGGAGCTGCCGGTTGATGCCCTGGCCGGCGTTGCCCTCGCCGTCCTTGGACCAACCGGCAGCTCCCCACTTCCACGGCCCGCGCCCGGAGCACCACCCCGACCCGATCCAGGCGCAGGCGCCCCAAACCCACCAGCCGGCCACCAGTGCGTCGAAGAGATCGGGCTTTCCATCGATGTCGCGCAGCCGCTTGGCCCCCTCGGTCAGCAACCACCAGTGCCGTGCGTGCAGGTCGGCCTCGTTGACCGGCCAGTCGGCGTGGTGGGCAACCGCCTCCGGGTCGCGCTGAACCGCGCGCCAGAAGTTGGCGACGAAGTGGTCCTTGTCGTTGATCGTCTCCGTCTTGCCTGGGCGCGGGCGGGCGAGGAGGACAGCGCCCGACCCGAAGAACGGCTCGACGTAGTTGACCGGCTCGCCGAGCCGCTTCCACACGACATCGGCGATCCTTGACTTGCCTCCGAACCACGGGAAGGGCGCCTGCAGCCTCATGTCGCCTCCCCTGTCATTCGGCGGGATTGGTCGGAATGCAACTCTCTGTTCGGCGATGCAGCTTGCATGGCGGCGAACGTGTCCCGATCAGCCTTCGGCGGTGGGGGCGGCGGCGTGAATGCGTCATTGATCGCGGACAGGCTGCGCTTGAGGTCCGCCATCATCTGGCCGACGCGGGCGACCTGCTCCGGGCTCGGCGGCGTCGGGTCGATGGGGCGATGCTCTGCCGGCCTGCGCAGAGCCTGCAGGCGGGCCGCTGCGGTGCTCACGTGCCGGCGAAGGGCTGCCGGGCGCGGCCAGTAGTCCTCGCCGTCGATCGCAGCGCTGGCGGCCGCCTCGAGCACGTCCCCGTCCGTGTTGGCGAGGCTGCGGCGGTATTCGGCGATGAACAGGTCGCCGTGGTCTGTTTTCGGCTCGCCCCACACCGCGATGAAGCGGGCGATCACATCGTCGATCGTCACTGCGCGTACCTCCGGGCGATGTCAGGGTTGCTGGCCATGAGGGCGGCCATGACGGGGCCGACCTTGCGCTTGGGCGGCTCGGTTTGCTTGGCAGCGGCGGCCTTGGCGTAGCGCCGATCGCGGTCCTTCCGGTCGGCGACGATGCGCGAGAGCGAGCGGCCAACCTGCAGGGCGAGGAGCTGCCGGCTGTTCGGCTGGATCGCGCCGGCGGCCTCGATCAGCGCGAGGTCGAGCCTTGCCGCGTCGCCCTCGAACAGGTCGAGCCAGAAGGCGCGGTTGCCGTCGTCGAGCAGAATGGTTTTCGAGTTAGCGTCCCAGGTCACGCCGTCGGGGTCGCACTTCCGCGACGGGGAGGGGACCAAGGGGGGACTATAGGGGGGAATAGGGGTGGGGGATTTTTTTAGGGTATTACCAACCTCAACAGTGGTTGGGTTAGATTCAACACCGCGCGCGGGCGAGGCGCACTCGGGTTCGCGTCGCGCACTCGGGTTCGCGAACCGGGGTTCGTCAGGCGCACCGGGGTGCGTCGCTGCGCACTCGGGTTCGCGAACCGGGGTTCGCTGCGCACTCGGGTTCGCGCACTCCAGTTCGCGGATCTGCTTCGCGGTCTTCTGGATCATGCGGACGCTCTTGCCGGTCACGTCGGCGATCTCGTCGCGGCCCACCCCGAGTGCTTCCAACGCGATGATGAGCTGGGCCATCGAGTTGCCGCCTGCCGCAGCGACGGCACGGATTCTCTCAACAACTCGTTGGGCGTCGCCGCTTGCCCTCGCCTTGTTTCCGTCAGGTTTTTCCGTCATATGATCGCCTGTCAGGTTGCGTTGTTGTCTGCGTTCTGGCTCTCGGTCGCGCCCCCGCACCTGGAGCCGCTGAGTTCCGTCATTGCACCCGTTCCAACGGCCCCGTTCACCCGAGCGGGGCCGTCAGCTTTTGCGGGTCGGAAAATTTCCGGGTCATGAAAACTGCACCCGTTCGGAGTGCGCCCCCGCCTGCCGGATTTCCCTTGGTGTGCCGGGCCTCCCGCCTTGCCCCCGGAGTTCAGGCGGTGGCTGTCTCGAATTCTTTGTCGACGACTGGATCGACCGCGGGCGTGTACCGGGCTGGCGGCAGCCACGTGGCGCTCGCACGCACGCAGGACCGCGATAGATGGCCGGCGCAGTAGCTCTTGCCGGGAACCTTGGTGTGGCCACAGAAGCCCCGCGTGGGTTCGCCGATGGGCCAGCGGCACTGGCGCTCCTCGAGGTCGAGCAGGGCGACGAGATCGGTGCGGGCGCCGTCCTGGCGCTCCATCTCAGCTTTGAGTTCCCGCCAGTCGGCGGCGGCACGAGCAACGTCATCGGCCGTGCCGGCACGTAGGCCGCCAGACTTGGCGTTGATCCGAAGGATGCGCGGCGAGCGCTCGACCGACCCGATGGCCTTCTGCCGCTCCATCTTTCTGAGCTGTGCGGCTCGCCGCTTGTTCTTGATCTGCTCGGGATTAGCGCTCTTGCGCGGCGCGAGGCATAGCCGATACGACTTGCCGATGACGGCGCTCCGGGTGACGCCTCCGAGGCGGGCTGCGATCTGGCTCGCACTGAGCCCATCCGCCCATAGCCGCTTGAGCCGCTCGATCCTCTCGTCGTTCCAGTCCATACAGCCCCCGCTGGCTCCGACGATCGCGTGACGCGCGCCGACGATCGGAGCGGAAGCCCCGGCGCACGCATTACATGTTGCTGATACGCCCGTTGAACGCGGGACTAGGCGACGATCGAGAGCGCCGACGGCATGCGGCGGCGCGGGCGCCGCTGCTTGGGCGCAGGATGCTTGCGGATATAGTTCATGATTCGCTCGGCCTTGGCCATCGTCACTGGACGACCTGCCCTGATTCGGCTCACGAGGCTGCGATCACCGTCCACCTCGATCCCGAGGTTCGTCGGCGGCATGCCGGTCGCCTTCAAGTAGGCCTCGATCTCGGCCCGGAGCTGCTTCATGATGTTCATGTGCGCACCTTAGTCAAACCGGCTTTACCCGTCAACGTGCTTGTGACTTATCAACAGTCAGAACCGAAAAATTTCGCTCGTTGAATTTTTATGGTTGACAGGTAGAACGCATTGAACCATTGTCGTCGCATCAGGACGCGAGAGGGCCAACGCCAGCTTCCGGCCTGATCAATGCGGGGGGAAGCCCGGCGGCCGGTAGAGGGACGGCCGCCGGGAACCTCCCAGGGCACAAGGGGCGACACGATGAAATTCGGTTTCACATACGACTACACCGTCCTCGGCGTGGCCGTAGCCTTCGACATCGAAGGCGAGGCGGAGATCGACGTCGACGCGGACGGCGACTGGACGGTCGAGGCGATCCGGCTGTTCGGCGGCGCGCACGGCGATAACCGGAGCGTCATCCTCCCCGACGATCACCCGCTGTGCCACGACATCAAGATCTGGCTGCTGACGTCCAAGGTCGACGAGATCGACGAGGCGGTCGGCGCCGAGCGTCCCCGCAACGATCCGAACCGCGAGCACCGTCATTCGGTGCGGGAGCTGATCTGATGGAGATCAAGACACCTGATTTTGTCGTCACGCTAGAGCGGCATGAGGCCGACCAGCTCGCTGACGACTTGAACATTGTTATCGATCACCTTGCCAAGGTCATCGCCGACGCGGGCGATATCGACATGGGCGATCCGCTTGCAGCGTTGAGCGATGCCGCGCGCCGCGTCGATCTGTTCAGGATGGCTCTACAGGAGCTTTTGTGATGGCTGACGTGATCGACCTTCGCCCGATCCTCGCCAGAGAGATCGGCGGGACCGACGAGAAGGCAGCAGCCAAGCGGCTTGCTGATCGGGTGTTCGCCGGGGCGTTGGCCCAGCTCGACGCCGCCTATGGCCGCGAATACCGGCGGCTCCGGCTGCTGCAAACGCTCTATGCGATGGACGTGGCCGACGACGTGGCCGCAGGGTGAGGCAGCCAATGACCAAGAACGACGATACGAAAAACCCACACGACACGAACTCGCCGGAATGGCAACTGTGGGCACAGTCGAACGCGGGAAGGCTCCTCATCGTGGCCGCCGATGAGGACGTCAAGAGAGCGCAACGGGCACGAGCCTCCGCGGTGGCTCGCGTCGATGCGTATGCGATCGCATTGAAGATGCTTGGGCACCCGGTCGTGGCCGACAAGAAGTCGAAGTGATCGAGCGGTGGTGCATGAGTCCAAGGGGCGAACAATGACCAATGACACGACAATTACTTCTGAGGGGACCGGCGGGGGCGCTGGTGATCCTCGCTCTGGTGGCAGTTCTGGTGATCACGGGGACCGGGCTCGGCGTGATGGCGGCAGTCATCGCACGGGAGATGTTCGGGTGATCCCGCCCGAGATCGTCAAGGCGATTTGCAAGGTGCAGAGCGGCATGCAGGCCGTGAAGCGCGACGGCAAGAACCAGCACGGCGGGTATCAGTTTGCGAGCACCGATGCGGTCTATGCGGCGCTCGCGTTGAAGCTGGCCGAGGTCGGGCTGTCGATCCTCTGCCTCGAGGAGGAAGTGCCCGAGATCAAACGCACCGAGAGCAACGGGAAGACCGTCCAGTGGGGACGCTTCGTGTTCCGCTTCATCCTCGCCACGGAGCAGGCGACGTGGAGCGATCCGCGCTGGCGCCGGACGCTGTACCTGCAGATCACCGGGCCGCAGAGTTTCATGGCGGCGCAGAGCTACGCAGAGAAGGCACTGCTGCGGTCGCTGTTCAAGATCGCAACCGGCGACATCGACCTCGACGCGATGCCGCAGGCCGAGACGGAGGAGCAGCAGGAGGCGCTCGTCGGCAACGGCCGCAAGCGCAAGTCCAGCTCGGCGGCAAAGAAGGACGGCACGACGGATACGTTCAACGGGCTGCGTGCTGCGATCTCATCGGCGCCAAGCCTCGACGACCTGATCACCCTCAAGAACGAGAACGCGGAAGTCATCGCCGAGATGCCGGAGCGGTGGGCGTCGCTCATCGACGAGGAGTTCATCAGCAAGTCGGACGAGCTGCGGGCGAGGATGACATGACCACGATCATTTTCCACGTCGACGTGGACGGAACCCAAACGATCTATGCCGACGTCCCGGTTCGGTATCTCCAAATCGAAGAGGCGGCACCGAATGACCGCGTGTACCGGCGACAGGTCATTGCCGCAACGCCAACGGCAATCTCCGCGATGATCGGGGACAGCCCAATCGGGCACGCTGGCGACGACAGGCACGAAGCGCTGTCACGTCGCATCCTTGGCAAGCCGACAGTCGAACTCGTCAAAGGTGACGAGAAATGACCCGCAACTCCACCCGCGACCGTCGAGAGTGCGTCGAGCGTCATTCGTATGAGCGCGGCGGCAAGACGTTCATGCGCTGCCACATCTGCCAGGGCGAGATCGACCTCGCCATCTCCTCTTGGGAGGCGGAGCACCCGGTTCCCTTCGCTCTTGGCGGCCGCGACGTGTGGCCGGCACACTGGCGCTGCCACAAGGCCAAGACGGCCTCGGACGTTTCCGAGATCGCCAAGGGCAAGCGGGCTCGCGAGCGGAACCTCGGCATCATGAGGAGCGCACGCCCGATGGCAGGAAGCAAGGCGAGCGGGTGGCGAAAGAAGATGGACGGGAGCGTGGAGAGACGATGAGCACGACAGCATCCCGGTCATGGATGAAGGCGATCAGGCCGGCAATCGGCCCAGCCCTCGATGATCCACCTACGGCGCCGAAACCCGTGAGCCTCGACACGCTCGCTGCCGCCATCGTCAGAGCGAGGAACCTTCGCGTCCAGGCAGAGTGCATGGTCGAAAAGGTCATCAGCACGATCGAACAGACCATGGCCGCGCTTGAGCTTCAGAAACAGGAGGCCGAGCGCGGATTGGGGGAAGCCCGACGGATCGAGCTGGAAGAGATCGCCCGGTTCGTCTCGGAGTGCAAAGAGCTTGGCGTCAAAGCGGAGGACATCGCGTCATGAGTGAGATCAGCTTCATTATGTCCGTCATCGCCCTTGTGCTCGCCACCGTCGCGGCGGCGGCTGTGTTCATGGTGGTGTGATCATGAAGCGGCTCATCATCCCTATCCTTTGCACGATCGTCAGTGGGGTTGTCGCCATGCTCAACCCCGCTTGGTATTCGTGGCTCGGATTTGGGTATACGTCGGGTGTGCTCTTCTGCAGCCTGATCGAAGTGCTCTTTGAGGAGAGCTGGCGCCGGAGGCTCATGAAATGAGAGCCCGCCACGATCACTGCCCCGAGTGCGGGTGCGATCTGGCGCCACGAAAACGGCGCTCGGTCCCGGACCATAGGAGGCTGTTCGCGCTCATCAAGCAAGCCTTCGATAACTGGCCGGAGGCGCACGAGTTCACGCCAGAAAACCCGGAGCACCTTCGCGCGTGGCTCGTGTGCAAGGCGGGCTGGAAGGACGCGACCGCCTACGACCTCGGGGAGCGCGCAGACGCGGATGTCGTCGCGCTCGCGCTCGAGGCTGCCATCAAGGCAGCGAAGGGAACCGGATTCGTCCGCGTCGTCGGGCGCAGCGTCGCCGTGATCACGCCGAAGAGCATGGATTTTCGCGCCATGGGGCAGCAGGAGTTCGGGCTGCTCCGGGACGCGATCACGGACATCATCACGGCGGAGACCGGGATAGAGGCGGAGAGGGCGGCGGCATGAGCAACGAACTGAATCAGCCTGACGAGGAGATGAGAGGATGACCTGCTCGACGTGCCGATACTGGAAGGTGCTCACGTCGGCCACACAGCCCGGATCACCTGCCTCGCCACCGGAGAAGCCGTCGCAAGGCCGGTCAGCGCCCAGATCACCGCGACGATCCAGGTAATCGGGTGATACAGAGCCCGATGGATCATCGTCCGGGCAGCAGCTTGGACATCATCTCTAGGGCCTCGGGACTGATGCGGCCGAGTGCTCCCAGCACCAGCAGCACCACGATCCCGATGATCTGGAGCCATGGCCATCGCCCGATGTCCGGGAGCTGGCGCCGTTCGAGCTCGGCCAGCCTGTCCTGGTGATCGTCCAAAGTCTCCTCCACCCTGGACTGGCGCCAGTGCAGCATGCCCGGCTCTGTTGGGTTCAAGGTAGGAGGCCACTCGCCGGAGTGCCGCCGATGTCTGAGGGTCATTCATGCTTTCGCCTTCGGTGCCGCCTTGCTGGGGGCTGCGGTCGCCGGAGGCCAACAATTGGCAGTGTAGACGACCTGTTTGCCCTGCTTGAGGGTGTCATAGGCGCTGTTATGAGCCGCCACCTGCTTCTGCGTCTCGCAGGTGTCCTTCGGGCTGGCCTGGATCGGCTTGAAGCTCTGCAGGCTCGAGTCAGTCGACACGCTGATAGGGGTCGCGCACGCCCCCAGCGCCAGAGAGAGAGCGAGCGCGGGCAGTGTCGGCAGCTTTCGCATTGTCCTTGGCCTTCTGTTCGATCTTGACGACGACCCGCTCGGCGCCGATGCGCTGCTGCTGCAGGCCATACAGCTTCAACGCGACAAACCCGGCGAGCACGGCCGCAAGGCAGCGGCCTAGAAACGTGCCCCACAGCGACGCTTTCAGCGCCGCGAGAACTGCTCCCATCATGCTGCCCCCTTGGTCGCGCCGCTCGGCGTCGAGCGCCCAGCGGCGACATCCTGCTTTTTCAACTCCTGGAACACCTGCGCCGCGACGTACATGACGACGCATCCCACCACCATCACATGCACGCCGTAGGCCTTGGCGAAGCCGGCGATGGCATCGGCGTAGCTCTTGGTGGCCGTGATGTTGTCGAGGCCGGCCCAGGCCAGCGGCGTGCTCGCGATCGTCACCTGCAACGCCTTGATGCGCTCGGCGAGGGAGAACGTGCGGGAGGTCTCTGAGTTGACGACCGGCGTTGCCGGCGGCGTGACGGCCTGCGGCATGCGCGCCGCCTGAACGGCGGCCCCGAATACCTCCGCCTCGCGTGCGCGGCGCCGGACGAGGCCGGCGAGTTCGACGCCGGCAGCCTTCGTCCACTTGCCGAACTGGCCGCGCGCGCCCTCGTAGTCGCCCGCGTTGAGCAGTTTGAGCAGCGTGGAGCCGCCGAGAGCGCCAGAGCCGACGTTGTAGGAGAAGCTCACGAGCGCGTCGTACTGGCCCTGCGTCAGCGGAACGGTGACGAGGCGCTGCACGGCGGCCGCGTGCTTCTCCATCTCGGTCGCGAGCATGGCCTTGCCCTCGGCCTCGGTCACGATCATCCCCTCGGAGACGCCTTCCGTGCAGCCGGCGTAGATCGTCCAGACGCCGGCCGGGCAGCGATAGGCCTTGTATCTGCCGTCTGGCATTTTCTCGTGGAGACCTTCGAACTCGATGATGAGGTCGAGCCCCTGCGTCGATAGCTTCATCATGCCCCCCTGAGCGCGGCCATCGCCGCCGCTGCTGCTGCTGCCTGCGCCGCTGAAACGTGCTCGATGAGCTGTTGCACCGTGACGCCTCTCGCCTTGGCGATCGGCTCGAGCTCGGCGCGGGCCTTGGACGCCTCCGCCGCCTCGGCATTCGACGCGGTGAAGCAGAGCCACGACAGGTGGCTCGCCGCCTGCATTTCGATGAGCTGCTGCTTGAGGGCGGCGATCTCGGTGTTGACGGCGCTCGTGTCGGCCTGTTCGACGACGACGGTTGCCGCAGGTGCCGGGCGCGGCATCTCGTCGATCACCTGATAGCCGACGATGACGACGCCGCGGGCCTGGTCGAAGTCGTACTTGGGCAGCCGCGCCTGGTTCGGGCCGATCTCTGGCTTCGGCGCGAACGCGACCGGCATCCGCTTGCACTCGGGCGGGAGGGGCTGGGTGTCCTCGGTGCTTTCGAAGCGGAGGATTTCAGAGCCGCGGAGGATTGCGAATTTCCACATCGGACGTTCTCGTCGTTGGTGGCAATTACTGCTTGAGAGCGACCATGGCGGCGCGGAGCGCGGTCGTCGCCGCCTCATTCGCCCGCCCTTCGCTGCGGTCAATCAGGATGGCGAGCAACGCCTCGTCCGTGACGCCGTTTCCGCTGACCGTTCCGAACTCCCCGCTGATGAAGTCGAGCAGGAAGAGGCAGCCGTTCGGTCCCATCACCCTGTAGCGATAGACCATGCCATCGTCGCCTGGGTCGGCGAGCGCGTGCACGATCATCTCGTTGTTGCGGACGTCGCCCTTGTGGTCGGTGAGTTCTTTCATGCGGACGTCTCCTGCTTTCGAATTTCTCTGGTCTCGGCTAGCAGCGCGGCGCCGTTGGCGCGCATTGCCGCCTGCTGCTCCGTTAGCAGACGTTTCAGATCAGCTCGCGCCTTGTCCCGTTCGATCGCCAGGTTCACGCACCTCGCCTGCAGCGCCTTCGTTTGTTCGACGAGTTCGTCGAACATCGTTTGGCCCTCGTTAACGCCCTGCCCTGATGTCTCGCCCATGGTTGCCCTCAGATTGCTGCGAAGACCGGCACGTAGTAGGCTGTCGTGCCGATGTAGAACTTGATGAACCCTGCACTGTCACGGTTGGTCGCGTCGTCGAACTTGATCGTTCCGACGCCCGTCGACCGGGCAGCAAGATCGCTGGTGCCAGACAACGAGATGTAGCCCGCCTTGCCGCCGTGGTCGGACTGCGCCGACAGCTCACCCGCGCGCACCTTGGCCGTCGCGGTAGCACCGGAGACCTGCATCTCGAGCTCGGTGCCAGACGTGTTCTGGAAAAACCCGACCGCGTTGTTGCCGCCGACCAGGATGCTGTTCGTGCCGTTAGTGTTGAAGATCTGGAAGTAGCCCAACGATTGCGAGGTCAACAAGCGCCCGATCTCGTTGGCGGTCGAATGCACAGTAAGGTCGATGGACGGCCCCGTCATTCCAACGGCAATTCTGCCGCTCGGGACGCTCAGGCTTCCCGTCGTCACCTGCAACTCGGTCAATGCGTTGTTGTGAGTGAGGACGACGTTACCATTGTTAAAATTGATCGTTCCGCCCGCCTTCAGGAATGCGTTGCCCCATTTTTTGGTGCCGCTGCCAAGGTTCGAGGCACCGTCCGTGGCAGAGGCCACCATGGCGTCGAAATAGTAGGCGACAGACGCGCCTCGGAAGGAAAGTTGGTTTGTTCCGTGCTCAATCGTCACGTCGCCGGAGTTGAAGTCAATCTGGGCCGTGGCCGAGAGGTAAAGGCGCGAGAAGCCCTGGCCGGCCTGCCCAAGGGCGTCCGCCGCGTTCGAACTCGGCAGCCAATAGCCGACGCCCGCCGTCGCCCCAGGCATCGTCACGCCCCCAAGGATCATCGTCGAAGGCTGAACGACGATGAACTTGGTCCCGGTCGAGCCTGATCCTGCGCCGGCGCCGCTGAACGTGACGCCAGCCAGCGTCAAGCTGCCGCCCTGGTTGCTGCAGAAAGCGGTGAACGTCGCTGCCGACACCGCGTAGCTCGACGTCCCCGCGCAGATGAGGCAGCTCTCGCTCGCAATGTACCAGTGGTAGGCATACGACGTGCCGGAGATGGCGACGCTTGCCCCAGTCACGTATCCGACCGATCCTCCGTTGACCGCGGAGACGTGGATGCCGCCGGCGCAGTCGCCGAAATCGATGTTCCAGACATCGACGATGCCGTGCTGCGATGCGGAGATCAGCGTTGCGCCAGACCCGGACGCCTGCTTGAACCTGAACCCGTTCAGGATGACGCCGGACCAGTCGCGGGCCGTGAAGCAGGTTTGGCCGGCGGCGCACTGCCACACACAGTTTGACGGCGTCGCGCCGTCGCCAGCAATGTAGATCACATGGTTGCCCATCAACCGCTTGGTGTGGACGACGTTGTTCTCTGTGAACGTGCCGTTGGCGACCTGGATCGTCGGACCGTTGACGAGGCAGTCGATGTTGGCCTCGATGACATCGATTGCCTTCTGGATCGTCGCGAAGGCGGACCCGCTCGTCAGGCCATCGTTGCTGTTCGAGCCGCTCGCGTGGTTGACGTAGAAGGTGATGGCTGTCCGCGTCTGCCAGCGGAAGCTGTTCTCCACGACCCAGGCATTGTTGATCTGCGTGATCCAGATCGTCTGTGTCGGGTAGAGAGTGAATGACGTCACACCGTCGGGCGCGATCACCCACCCCCTGCTCGACGAGTTCGTGACCTTGAAATTGAACATTTCGTCGAAACCGCTGGCGGCCGGCACAGTCACAGTGCCAGCCGTCGTCACGAGCGAGAAGTGCTTGAGGTTGTCCCCAGTCGAAAGCGAGAATGACGCCGCCTTGTCTTCTTGCGTCATCCCGCCGGGAGCACCCTTGTCGCCTGTTCGCTCCCATATGATCTGCACGTTACCAGACGACAGCGACGTGACGCCGGAGACGTAGGTTACTGCGATTGTATGGAAAGTACCGCTGTCCGTGCTGGCACCGGTAATCTCGAAGCGAGCCTTGTTGGCTGGCGTCGTGATAGACGCCAGCGTCACGTATCCGCGGTGCGCCGTTGTTGTGCTGTCGTCCCACTGCGCAACGGCAGCATCCTGCGCCACGCCGAGTCGGTCCGTGTCGTGAACGTAGAGCGCGGTCGCCAGGGACAGGTTTGCGTTGTTGGCGCGAACCGTACCAGTAGCAGGGGCCGCCCCTATCGACGTCGAGAACGTGTAGTCGAATGACGCTGTAGCAGCGCTACCCGTCGATCCCGTGTCACCCTTGTCGCCCTTCTCGATCACGAGGACGGCGCAGTCGGTGCCGTTGGCGATCGTTCCCGTCGTCGCCAGATAGGTGACGGGGAACGTCCAGTAGCTCCCCTGATCGGTGCCCGCACCCGTGATGCGGAAGGCGTGGAAGTTCTCGGTCGCGCCTTCCTTCGAGATCTTCACGAGCGCGCGATCTGACGACGTGGAATCGTCCCACGTCGCGATGACCGCCCCCATCGACCCGCCGGCCGAGTCCGTCTCGGAAACCGCAAGCTGCGTGATGCTGGCAATAGTGGCGTTGTTGCCGGCGATTTTGCCAGTGCCAGGGTCGCCGCTGGTGGACGTGGACCACCGGTAGGGATAGGCGGCGTCGAGGCCGTCGGAGCCCTGCGTTCCCTGCTCACCCTGCGGCCCCTGCTGCGCGGTCAGCTCAAGGATGTTGACGTAGGCGTAGGTCTCGTACTCGGTGTTCCCGCCGCCCGTGGCGATGTTGAGCGCCTCGCCGAGGTCGCCGGTGTCGGTGTTGCTCTGAGCGTAGTATTCGAGCGTGATCGTATCCGACGCGGCAAGCGTGAACCCTGCGGCACCCGACAGAGTGACCTTCTCGGCCCCGGACAAGGGGTTGTTGATGCCCCGGTAGTAGATCGGGGTGCCCCCGTTCGCGATCTTGAGGCGGATGCCCTGCGTGTTGCCCGCCGACATGAACTTGGCGAATTGGACGTAATAGGTGCCGGCCGGGAGCGTGATTGCGTTCGATGACAGCGAGCACCCGGTAATCGTGTTGGTCGATTGGGTGCCGAGCGTTGCCGTCGTCCATGCCGCCGCTGTGGCCGAGCCTCCCGCCGTCCCGTCCGCGCGCTGGTCGAGGAACAGGGCCTG
>ERZ761596.173-NODE-173-length-12137-cov-4.826519_pt1 | contig 12137 bp, 24 predicted proteins | sample MGYA00512166_ERZ761596 | MGnify/ENA primary metagenome ERZ761596 (study PRJEB28899, sample SAMN03785556) | bioreactor sludge metagenome | biome: EBPR Sludge; feature: EBPR Bioreactor; material: 0.22µm filtered reactor supernatant | place: Saint Lucia: Queensland...
TTGGAATTGCGATCATCCAAGGATGCGGGCCAGCTCGTGGCTGATCCGGCCGGGCAGGCTGGACTCGACGGTTCCGAGGAAGGCGTCGCGGGATGCGCCCTCGACCATCTCCTCGGGGATGAAGACGCCGGATCGGATTTGCTGGATGGGCAGGCGTGAGCCGCCGGCGCGGCGATAGACGTTGCCGCCGAACTTGAGCGGGACGCGGCGCGGGAACCGGCCGCCCTTGATGAATGCGCCGGCGTAGAGCTGGCGCTGGCCGCGCGGGGCGGCTGTGACGCCCTTGCGGGTTTCGCGTGCGCCGAAGAACTTGAGGCGGATGTTTCCGCCGGCTGAGCGGATGGCGAAGGCGAGGCCGCCTGAGCCTGGGCTGGACATATCGCCGCCATGGACGGCGCGGGAGACCTTGAGGGCGCGGACGATGACGCCGCGCTTGAGCCCGGTCTGGGCTGTGAGGGCGCGGATCATCTGCGTTCGGGCTTTCATGCCCGAGTGGTTGAGGGCTCGGCGTATTGCGTCGCGGGCTTTCGGGCCGGCGGCGGCGAGCATGTTGTGGAGCCTGTCGAAGCCTTTGGTGTCGATGGTGACGATCATCGGCGCGTCAGGCGGGATCTGGCTGCGGCGAGGCGCTGGGCGGCGGCGGATCGGATGTCGCGGGCGTCGAGGGCGATGGACTCCCGGGCCTGTCGGATGGCCGGGATGATGGCGGAAAGGTTTCCGGCAGCGATGTTGGTCGCGGCGCGGGCGATGATCTCTCTCCGCTCGGCGCATCGGCACATGGCTGGACTCCCGAGCGCGCGTCAGCGCGCGGTCGTCGGATTCGGGCGGTTCGGACAAATCGGACAATCGGCAGATCGTAGTGCTCTACGATCGGCGTTGGCGTCTGGCGGCTGGGCGACGACGCAGGGGCGTCGCCGCCGCCTTCATCCACGACGCGGCCATCGGCCACGGTCTTCGAGCTATACCTAGAGCAGGAGAAAATCCGAAAACCGGACAAGTGTCAAATTTGTCACATTCGGAAAATGCACGTTTTTTTCAAGATGCGCCCGAACGGCGGGGACTTATTGCGCGTCGTGAGTGACCGCTCACTTTGACGTTTTGGGTTGAAATTCGGGACTTTTCCACAGGAATGCAGTCATATTTCGGGGCAAATCGCGCACCTATTTATTCCTATCAGGCGGGGCGACTCGGCGTCACGTCAATGATGCCGCCGGCATCGGCGAGCATCGGCCGGAGCGTGCGTGCGAGGGCGATCACATCGACGTCAACGCCCGGAATGACGAGCACACGGACCTTCGCGCCGGCCGCGCGGGCGGCGCAAAGCGACGCCCATGTGAGCGGATCGATCATGCGAACGATGGCGTCGATCAACGGCGCGAGCGCGGCGAGTTCCTCGTCGGTCGCTCGCTCGCTCACGGGGCGATCTCGTCCCTGACGCCCCCACATGATGACCTCGAACGCGCTCTTTCGCCGGCGGTTGACGGTGCGCACCGACATGTCGCCGCCGGCCGCGCGCGCCGCTTTCTCGGCAAGATCTTCCCAGCCGGCGCCGGTCGCTTCGGACCACATCCAGAGCTGTAACCAGCGGCGCTCCTCGTCATGGGCCGGCGCGGCGAGGTAGCGGCCGGGCCAGCCGATCGCTTCCTCGGCGCGGGCGATTTCCAGCGCCGAGGGGATGTAGCGGACGCGGTTGCGCTCGGCCTGGTGATCCTCGCGCGCCTGCGCCGACTCGACCAGCACGTTCCAGACTTCGTGAAACTCGCGCTCGACGGCGGGCCAGAAGCCGAGCTTGCGGCTTGGCGCGTCCTTGCGCGTCGAGCGCTCGATGACGACGGCGGCCTCTGACAGCCGGCCGCGCACCATGCCGACCGACCAGATACGCCCGTCGCCGTCGCGGATCGCCTCGCCATCGCGCATGGGGCGATAGATCGTCGCCGAGCCCGGCACGGCCGCGTTTTCGACCGCGACGCGGGAGGACAGATCGGCGGACAATCCGGACGTTCCGGACGTTTCATTGCGCTTAGCCATTGATTTTGCTCATCACAAGAAACTGTCCGCTTCGTCCATTGCGGCCGCAGCCGCAGCCGAAGCCGCATCCGGCTCCGGGACCGATCTGGCGCTCGCCGCCCGCGTCTTCGGGAACGTCTCGGGGAAGCCGGCGACCGGCTTGCCGGTCCACCACACCCACGGATTGGCCCGGCCGATGACGCCGATTTTGAGCAGCCCCGCGCCGCTGCGCTCCAACGCCTTGCGCTGGCGCTCCTTGCGCTTGCCCTCGTCGTCGTCGGCGCTGGCGTCGATCGCCACGAACGCCTCGCGCCAGTCGTGAAACCGCACCGCGCGCGTCCCGACCGGAAGCCCCAGCTCGGCCGGGGCGAATTCGCCCTTGGCCTTCAGCGCCGACAGCAGCGCCCGGAACACCGGATCTTCATTGCCGCGCAGTCCGACCGCCGCCTTGGTCCGCTCCTGCTGCTTTTCGCCGACCGGCAGCACGACGCAGGACGTCACGTCCCGGCGCGACCACTCGTTGTAGCCGACCTTCACAGCCATCAATTCGAACTGGAATTTCACCCCGGCCGGCGCGTCCTTCTGCTTGGTCAGCGTCGCCGTCCGGACGCCGGTTTGTTCGTTGCGCTCGACCTCGATCACCTGATCGACGTTGGCGTAAATCGAAGTATGGCCGCGCAGCTTCGTGCCAGAGGCGTTGAGGTGATGCACGATGCAGACATGCGCGCCTGTCGCGCGCGCGATGTCCGCGACGTGCGACAGGGCGATCGACATGTCCCGGCCGCTGTTTTCCTCGGCGCCAGGCGTCGCGGTAGCGAAGGTGTCGATCACGATCAACGAGATCGGCAGCGGGAGCTTGGCCTGCCACGCCGCAATCTCGGCGATCAGCGGCTTGGTGTCGCCGTCGGCCCGGAACAGGTCGACAGGATGCGTCAGCAGGACGAATGGCACGTCTTCGTCGCTCGGGACGCCGAAGTGGTTGCGATAGGCGCGCAGGCGCTTCTTGACGCCGCGCCCGCCCTCGCCGGCCTGATAGATGACCGCGCCGCGCCGGACCTTGCGGCCGAAAAAATCGACGCCGCGCGCGACGCACAGGCCGATGTGGATGCCCAGGAACGATTTGCCAGATTGCGAGGCGCCGCCGATCACCGATCGATCGCCGACGGACAGAAACTCATCGATCAGAAAGTCGAATTCGTCGCCGCCGTCATCGTCGATTTCAGAAAATCGGACGCCCCCGAACTTCGACTGCCACGGTCCGTCAGGCGCGGCCGCAGCCGGCGATAGCGCGGCGATCTCGCCCGGCGGCGCATAGTCGTCGGCCGGCCCCATCTCAGCCAGCACGTCGGCGAGTGAGCGCATCCCGGCCGGGGCGTCGTCGATGATCACGCCGCCCTCCCCGTCGTCTCGGGCAGCAGCACGCGCGGGCGCGGCAGGGCGAGATGGTCGCGCAGCCAGCGCCCGTGCTCGACGTCCTGCGCCACGAGATCGCGCCCGGCGAGCCGCCAGCGCGCTTCGCCGGCATCGAGAACCACGATCCCGGTGCGGCCGGCCCGCAGCCAGTCCAGCGGCGTCCGGAACGCCCGCACGGGGCCGTCTGTCGCCAACGCCTCGCCGCCGAGAAGATCGGCCCGGCCGAGCCACCGCGCCGCGGTCGCCGGCGCAGACAGTGGGATCGCAGCCAGGTCGCACGCCACGCGGCCGTCATCGAGGCACATCACAATGATCGCCGGCGCGGCTTCACCGTCGTCATGGGCTTCGTCGGGGAATTCGAAGCGCCCGCCGCCGACGCGAACCTGCGCCCAGCGGATTGAGTCGGACGCAGCAAGGCCGGGCGCGCGCCAGCGCCCTGCCAGCGCCGCCGCATCGGCCGCCGTCAGCGCCGGGCAGGCCTCGAACCGCGCCGCGACATCATCCGGCCCGAACCCGAGCGGATCGCCCGCCTCAATCGTCGCCGCGGCGTCGGCCATCACATCGACCAGCGCCGAGCGATAGCCGCACAGCGCGCGGTCCATGTCGCGGATCATCGCGAAGCAGGCCGCGCGCACATGTGCGTCATGCTGGCCGTTCACGCCCCGCCCTCCCCGGTCGCGACCGATTCCGCCAGGTTGGCGAACGCCTGTCCCCACGCCGGTGCGCGCAACTCGCGCAGCATCGCCGCGGCGAACCACTCCGGCTCAACGCCGCGCGCCGCCGCATGCCCGGTCAGCGCCCCCCACGTCGACCGGTCGAAAACAACCACGGCCGCCACGTCTCCCGGCGATCGAGCAGCGAGGCTCAGCCCGTAGTGCCGCAGCCGTCCCCGGATCGAGTCGGCGCTTCGGCCGAGCGCCGTGACGAGCGCCGCCATGGATGCGCCGCGCCCGACCAGCGTCGCGAGCTGGACGATCTCGGCGTTGGTCCATTCCGCGGCTGGCGCCGCCGGCTTCGATCTGCGGCGGCGGGTCATGATGCGCGCTCCTGAACAGTCGCTGGCTTGCCGCGCGGCGCGGGGATCTTGCCGCGATCCACCGCGTCGGAAATCAGCGAGAACCGCGCGCCCTCGACGATCGTCCGGATGGCGTCGATCACCATGTCGTCGGCATAGGTGCTCTTGCCGTCGGACTGGCGCTGGCGGCGCTTCAATTCGGCGTCGGCCGCCGCCATGCGGATCGTGTCGCAGAGGCGGGACAGCGCGGCGTGCCGGGCGGCCCGGTCTAGCGTCGGCCCGTCCGGCTTGCGGCGGATGCCGGCCTCGACCATGGCGTGCTGGCCGATCGTCAGCGAATAGGCGGTCGAGCTGGCCTCGTGTTCGAGCAGCGCCAGAACGTCTTTCATCTTCATCTCGCGCGGGTCTGGGTTCATGCCGCTTCGCCTCCCCGCACCCGGCGAACGATGACGCCCCGATAGCCCTCGCGCTCGACGATCGCGCCGACCGCGGCCAGCGCGCCGCGCGCGCGGGTCAGTTGCACATCGACATTGCGCGTCGCGTTCTCCGGCCCGCCATCGATGTGGTCGCCATAGAGCGCGTCGATCATCTCGGCCTTGGTGGTGACGCGCCCGCCGCGCCCGAGCAGGAGCAGCGCCAGCCGGAACGTGTTCTGCGGGCCGACGATGGTCACGACGCCGCCAGTCGCCAGCGCGCGATTCTGTGTGCAAACGATGATGTCGCGCGGAAAGCGCCGCGACGTGGCGGCGACGGCCGCCGGACTGTTCCAATGCCCGAGCCGGATCATGCCGCGGCTGCGCCCCCGTCTTCGGCCATCGCCAGCAGCACGCCGAACGGCCCGCGCATCGTCCCGTCGCGTTCCTGGCTCAGCGCCGCGCGGATGTCGGCCACCGGCACGCCATGCTGCAAGGCGATGCTGGCCAGCGTCGCCATGTCCTTGGCCATGATGTCGAGAGCGTCTCCCGGCTTGCCGGCGTCGAGGAAAATCTCGGCGAGCCGCCCGTCTTCGAAGCGCGAGATCGTCGCCACATAGGCGATGCCCTCATGCACGAAATTGAAGACGATCGACCCGCGGCGATTCGGAAGGCGCTGGCGCATCGACGTCACCGCAACCGCGCATCGACGCCGCGTTTCACCAGCACGAGAGCGGCCGGATCGATCGCCGCCTCTTGCAGCCCACCGGCGTCGTCGTGCCAGATCACCGAAATCCGCGTGTCGCCATCCTCGCTTTCGTCGTCTGGCAGCGCGTGAACGGTCATCTTGTCCGAGCCTCCCGTCAGCCGCACGATGTCGCCGACACCGAAGGAAAAATCGTCCGCAGGCCGCACGTTCATCTCCACATTCCTTTCAGTGTCTTCTGCGCGCGCGATCCACTGCGGGCGCCCCATGGCATCCGCACGCGCGCCGCTCCGGCCAGCCCGAGCTGCGAATGAAACGGGCAGTAGGTGAGCGCATTGCCCTCGCCATCGCGCTCGGCGGCGGCGCAGAAGCCGAACGCCTCTTCGCGCGGATCGCCGAGCGGCCAGCGACATTCGCCAGGCCCGAGATCGGCCAGCGGAATGCGCCGCGAGTCAGGCGCGGGCGTGTTGGCGCGCGTGTAACAATCATCGGCCATGCGCGCTCAGGACTCCGCACAGGCGGCGGCTGGCGAGCCGGCGCCGGACGTGACCGGAACCGCGCTCTGCCGAAAGACCGGCTCGCGCGGGGCGCGCACATCGGCCGGCGGCGCGGCGTGCGCGCGTCGGAGATCGTCAAGCAGCCCGTCGCTTGCCTCAGCCGCAGCCCGCACCGCGCGGGCATGCTCGCTCATCCCGTCGAAATCCTCGGTGATCAGCCCGGCGGCGATCAGCGCGCGGCGCACGGTCGCCTCGGTTGATCCGACCGCTTTCGTCAGCGTGGTGATCTGCCGGCCGGCCTTGAACAGTTCGATGATGCGCGCCCGCTTCGCTGGATCGAGCGTCGGCCCGGTTGCAATTCCCCTCATTCCCGCCCCCATGCGTCCAGGATCGCCCGCGCGGCATTCTCGGCCAGCGTGCCGTCGGTGATCACAAGCCCGGCTCGATCGATGACAGCGGCGACCCGATCGACCGAATGCAGCGCCGTCGTGTGGTCGCGCCCGGCCAGCGCGGTGCCCGTCCCCGCAAGCGACAGGCCGATCACCTGATTGAGAAGCCACGCGGCGACATGGCGCGGCAGAACGTATTTGTCGGTGCGTTTCCGCGAGAGAATATCAGCCGACGACATGCCCGCCGCCTTGGCGCAGGCCGCGATGGCGATGCGAACCCGGTCGCCCCGCAATGTCGCCGGGCTGCGCAGATCGCCGATCGTCGCGACTTCGGCCGCTTGCGCGATGCGGGACAGCGGCGCGGCGACGACTGGCTCTGGCGGCGGCTCTGCGGCCGGCGGCGACGGCATGGTCGGCGGCTTCGCAGCCGGGCGCCAGCGCGCCGCCGAAGGGCGCGTGACGCGCGGTCGCCATGTCGCCTGAAACGCCAGCGCCGCGCCATCGTCGCGCGCTGGCCGACCCTGCCACCGCGGGCGGGCGTCCGGATCGTCGATTTCGTCGAGCCTGCGCTCGGCGATGGCCACGCGCGGCAGAGAGATCGCGACCCGCGCAGCCTCGCCATCGCCGCCGCGCAGAGAGACCGCGCGCCGGTCAAGCAAATGCATTGTCGTCGTCGAGATCATTGCGCAGCCTCCCCGAACATCACGAGCCGCTGCGGCGTGCTCCGGGCGATCGTGTGCGCCGCCCAATCCCAGAGCGCGCAAGCGTCGGCGATGTCATCGTCACGGCGCGTCTTCGGCAGATAGCCGAGCATGACAGCCCGATCGATCACCATGTCCTTGGTCGCCGCCCGGTCGGCGCGTTGCTCCCGCGCCGTTCTCTCGCGCCCCCGTCGCGGCGCGGCGCTGGCGGCGCCGCAGAAATGCTTGCGCACGGTGGCTGGTGCGACCTGTTCGAACCGGATCCCATGCCAGCACCCGAGCACGCCATGCAGAGCGCCATGCAGATGCAACTGCCAGAGCACCACGTCGCCCGAACGCTGCGCGCTCGGATGAAGCCAATGCTCGACGACCACCACGTCCGGCTTGTCGAGCACGATCATGTCGCGGATGAAGCGCCCGAGCTCCTGCGCGCCCGCCGCCGGCGGCTCTTCCTTGCTGGCCAGCAGCTTCGCGCCGGCGCGCGGGATGTCTCCCGCTTCGCCGATCGCGAATCCCATGCGCCTCGCCAGATCCAACGCCAGAATGCGAACGTTCGCCGCCCCCGTGTCGTCCGCCCGCCCCGTCAGTTGATCGCGGTGCGCTGCGGCGCGTCGCCGAGCCCGCCCTCGGCGAACTCGCGGTTGCGGATCGACGGCTTGCCGGACGTCGCGTCGTCGAATTCTTCGTCGGTCTCGCGATCCGCCTCGCCCGCGTCGGGCTCATCGTCGGACTCGGCGATCGGCTTGATGCCCGACGCCAGAACGGCCTGGCCCTCGTGCCAGCCACGCACCCACGCCTCGGCCTGTTCAGAGCCCGGCGCCCACTTCGAGGGCAGCACGCACGCCTCGCCCGCCATGCCGGCGACCTTGCCCTCGGCGTAGGCGCGCTCGACGCTCGGCGTGCGATCGACGCCGTCGCCGAATAGGTCGGCCTGCATCCCCATGGGATGCGCGAGCCATTGCGCGAGCCGGATCTGCATCCGCACCTGTTCGGTCGCATCTTCCGGCTTCGAGGCGCGCAGGAAAATCGCGTAATCGACCTCGGCCTTCGTGAACCCGTCGGCCTTGAGGGTCTTCCGGACGTTCCGGATGTCGGCGTTGATCGACGCCATCTCGGCGCGCATCCGCTCGATCTTGACGACGCCCTGCAACAGCAGCGCGGTTTTCTGCTCGTCGGTCAGTTCGTTGTGGCCGACGCCGGGCGTGGCGGCGGCGGGCTTCGCGGCCTTCGGCTTGTTCTTGCTTCCCTTGGGGCGGGCCATTCTGTGCTCCTGTGTCAGGCGATGGAGTTGAGGCCGCGCGCGATGTCGCCGAGATAGGCGAGCTTGGCGCGCACCTCGCCGATCTGCGCAGCGAGCGCGTTGATGGCGCCGGCTTCGGTCGCCGTGCCGCGATAGGCGTCCGGCGCAGGCCGCGCCCCGGTCGCCCGCTCGATCACGCCAGAGACCTGCCGGGTCACGTCGGAAACGGCGCGGTCGAGATCGGCGACGCCGCGCGCCAGCACAGCGGCCGCAGTCTGCGGCGGCGCGGGCCGGGCCTCGGCCTGCGCGGCGTCGGACGACTGCGGCGCGAGCGCGGCGTCGACAGCGGCGAGCGCCTGCGCGCGAAACGGCGTGATGGTGTCGGTCATGTCAGGGGTTCTCCGGTGGAATGGGCGGCTCGATCCGCTTCGCCAGCGTCAGAAGCCAGAAGCCGATCTCGACCAGCGCGCGCGCCGCGAGCGTTCGCAATCTCCTGCTCCAGGCGCTCGATGCGGGCGCGGAGCGCAATGAGTTCGTCACGGGATTTGCTCTCGTTGTGTTCGTCGAACGCCCGCGCGGCTGCGCGGATTGTCTCGACGACCGACCACTTCGGGTCGCGGATTTCACGGTAGAAGACGGCGCGCGCGGTGCGAAACGGGACGCCGGCGCGACGGGCCGCGCGGGCGATCCAGCTTTCCCGCGTGTCGCTCCACTCGCGCGGACCGGCGACGCGGATCATCGCGTCGTGCAGTTCGTCGCGGATGTCGGCGACATGGGACATTTTCGCGGACGCCTTCTCCGGATTCATGGACGCCACCCGTGATCAACTGACAGCGTCAGAGAGCACGGGGAGACAGGAACGCTTGGACGCAACGCCTACGCTTACGCACACTCGGATCGACGCCGGCGGGCGGGCCGGCGCGCGATCGTCAGAATTCAGCAGCGGCCTTTTTCACGCCGCGTCTCCGATCATCGGGGAGTTACGATCCGGCCCGACCATGCGCGCCCCGCCCGAAAGGGCCGGCGCATCCGCAGACGCGCCGGCAGTGTGGGAGGCTTCGCCCAGGAGGGCCTCGGATGTCGCCGCAGCGACAAATGGCTCGATCGCGTCCGCCGCGTCGCGGATTTGCCTGGCCTCGGCGCGCAGCCGCGCGGCCTCGATGGCGCAGGACTCGGCGAGTCGGTCGATCACGCTCGCCGCCGCGCGCAGACGCAGCGCTGTGTCAGCGGCGCTCATGCGGCCTCTCCCGCCGCGCCACGCTTGGCATCGAGACAGATCGCGAGGAAATCTTGCGCGGTCACCTCACCGCCGGTCGCGCGCTCAACCGCGAGCGCGAGGTCCATGCTCACGTTGCGCTTGCCGCTCAGCGGGCGCGTCAACGACGACGGCGCACAACCCATGCGCGCGGCGAGCGCCGAGACGGTCTCGTTCTTCGCGTCGAGATAGCGGGTGAGGGCGTTCATGGCTGAAGGATATTGCCAAATAGGCACTATTCCGTCAAGCGGTTTTGCCAAACTGGCTCTGGCGCCATCGTGCCGTTTTGGCAATGCTATTGAAATGGCAATAGAAAATAGAATTCGGGAATGGCGAGAAAAGCGTAACTTGACGGTCGAGGCGCTGGCCGAAGCGGCTGGGATTTCGCCCGGCTACCTTTCGCGAATGGAGCGCGGCGAGCGCAACGTGTCTCTCAAGAATCTGGCGAGGCTGGCCGGCGCGCTCAACATCCATGATCGCGATCTGGTTGGCCCACAGGCCGTGGCCATTCCCGTCGTTGGCCTGGTCAGCGCGGGAGGCTCGATTTCGACCGAATCGGAGAACCACCTCGACCCGCTGTTCGAGATCGAACTGCCGCTGTCGCTGGCTGACGATGTGGTCGGGTTTCAGGTCGTCGGCGACTCGATGTTTCCGCGCTACGACGCCGGCGACGTGATCATCGTCAGCCGCGCCGGCGAGGATGTCGATTTGCTGCTCGGCTTCGAGGCCATCGTGAAGGTCGGCGATCGCGACGGTCCCGGCGATCGTTTTTTCAAGCGCATCATCCGCGGACAGGCCCCCGCGACCTACGACCTCGAATCCTACAACGCGCCGGTGATGCGCGGCGTCCGTATCGGCTGGGCGGCGAGCATGATCGCCAAAGTGCCGGCGACACAGTGGCGGCGACGCAATGGCCAGGCTGCGAAGGCGGCTGTCCGAAAGGCCAAGCGCGCGTGAAGCCCTCAGTCCGTCACGTCGGCATGGTCTGGTATCGGGAAGCCGACTATCCGCGCATTCTTGGCGTCATGAACGATGCGCATGTGCTGCCCCGGACCCACGGCGAGTGGCGCGAGAAGGCGGAAGCTGGCCGACGCGACCTCGAAAGCAAGGGCTTTGTCGTCGTTCTGGCCATAATCGACCCGCAGACATTCCCCGCCTGGTGTCGCGCCCGCAGCCTGAACGTCAACGCCGAGGCTCGCGCCGCATTCGCCAACGAGATCGCTATCGAGGCGGTGAAAAAGATGCACTGAAGCCTGAATCATTTGCCGGCTCCTGTTTGAGACGCCTCGACAGATCCTGTCCGCCAGATGACCCCGAGGGAGTGAGAATTCGCTGTGAAAACGCCCGCTCTTTTCCGGCACAACACCAATGTCGGAATTGTCGAAATCCGCGAGATCGTTTCTGCCGGGAGCAGGCTCTATGAGCTATGGTTCGAGGACGGCGACGGCGATCGATTTTTGGAGCGTCTCGCAACGTTTTTCGAATTGCTCGACAGGCTGATGGCGGGCAATTACGACGCGGCCGCTGGTTGGCCGATTTCGACCCTTGTTCCGGCGGAATTGGGTGACTGGCACGTCTGCCCCAGTGAGATCAGGAATCCTCCGGCGGGGTAGAGAACCGGGACAGTTCTCTGACTATCAGGGCAATTTCGCTCCAATCTTTGAGGGTGAAGCGCCAAGTCCGGCCCTTTGACCAGAAGTTGAGGACGGGCGGGCTTCGATAGTCCGTGCGCTCGATGCCGGTGAATAAGACGCGATCGATTCGCTCGATGGACACGCCGCCCGCGCCGCGCGCGGCCTTCAATTCGGCTCGGTCCGCGCCTGAATCGGTCATCCGAAACCTCGATCTTTCCGTTCCTCGCGCGCGGTCACGCGCGCATGCGGGACACAGACTCATCGATTGAGATTCTCTCAAGCGCGCCCTGAGGGCGCTTGAGATCTACCCGGAGGACTCAGTCTATCCGGAGAGGCGCCAACCTCTGTCCGAGCGCCCTGTAGTGCCCCCCCCTCCCCCCATAGTTGCCGAAGCGCGGGAGGCATGTCAAGAAAAATTGCCGCATTGGCAATTTCCGCTTGACCTATGATTGCCTATTTGGCACTCTCCCCATCATCAACCGATGGGGATCGGCATGACGCAGCAGCAGACGACGACATTCACGCCGGGGCCATGGGGCCTCGCCGAGTGCTCCCATGGCGGCGTGATCTTGGTGCGCGGCGCCGACTATGACGCGCAGAAGCGCCACGAACAATCGCACCTGCAGATTTTGCCGATGGCGGACGCCCGGCTGATCGCCGCGGCGCCGGACCTCTACGCGGCTGGCGAGGCGGTTGTCGCCGCGGCTGACGACATTCAGTCGCAGCTCGACGCCGGCGAAGTCGCGCCGGACGACCGCGCGATGTGGGCGGCGATTTACGAACTGCGCGCCGCCCTTCGCCGCGCTCGCGGGGAGGGCTGACCATGAGCGCCAACAACATTTTCACGCACAAGTTCGGCGGATGGCT
>ERZ761596.174-NODE-174-length-12108-cov-4.276363_pt1 | contig 12108 bp, 12 predicted proteins | sample MGYA00512166_ERZ761596 | MGnify/ENA primary metagenome ERZ761596 (study PRJEB28899, sample SAMN03785556) | bioreactor sludge metagenome | biome: EBPR Sludge; feature: EBPR Bioreactor; material: 0.22µm filtered reactor supernatant | place: Saint Lucia: Queensland...
GTCACGCCGTTCGGCTTCTACGTCAAGGTCAAAATCTGCCATATCCCCACGTGACAAGGAAAGAAAACGTTCAAACAGCAGGCCATGCTCGATTGGGTCTACATCTGTAATCCCAAGCAAATACAAAAAATAGGAACCACCACCACTACCCCGACCAGGGCCAATTTTGATACCATGCGTCTTACAGAAGTCAACAATGTCGAAAAGAATCGAAAAATAATCCTTCAGTCCCAAACTTTTAATTACATCAATCTCTTTTTCCAATCGTTGAACATTTTCTTTCGCAACCTTAAGGCGTGTTGCCGCTTCAACTGCTTTAGAAAAAATATTGATAACTTCCCCGTCCGTCTTTGGAAGGGAAGGGGGAGCGGCCAAATCGTGTGTTTCAATTCGTTCTGCGACCTCAACCGTATTCGCCATTAGGCGCAAAATTAAAGATTTATCGGCATAAGGGCTAAGGTACGGATTTTTAATCAATTCGTCCGCTGACTTTAGGTACAACTCGCCAGAGCTATAATCATAGCCCTTGCGACACTGTGTCATTACAACGTGCGCACCTGCATCTTCTTTCCGTGCAAAATGCGTATCAGTAGTGACAACAGCCTTAATCCCCAACTTTTTTGCAATAAACATGGGGCGACTAAAATTGTCTTCTGGAATCACCCCCATAACCTCGGCATAAAATCTATCCTTAAAGATGTCGAAAAGTTGACCAGCAAAACGCATCCCATCTGCTTCACTCCCAAAATAAATAGGGGATGCAGAACAACCCGAAAGAACCAAAAGACCTTCATTGAACTGGTATAACATTTCTAATGTTGTGATAGGAAAGTTGCGACTATCCTTGTTACGGTGCGCTGCATTATTCAGCGCAATCAAATTTTCGAAACCTTTGGCCCCACTACTCAAAACAGTGAGGTGGCCCCGTTTTCCGTTTTCAACGATATAAACTTCGTTGCCGAAAATGGGTTTGACACCGTACTCTTTTGCAGCACCCCAAAACGCAACAGCGCCCGCTAACGTGCCGTGGTCTGTGCAAGCGCAATGTGTCATGCCCAATTCACTTACACGCCCCATTAGGTTTTGAATTGTGCCAAGACCGTCAGGAGAAACGGTTGTATGAACGTGCAACGGGACATAATTCATAATGTGAACAGCCTTTCTATCCTATATCTATCTTTCAAGGAAACATCTAGGTTACTAGACATTCGTTTTTCCCAAACACAAACAAAATCACTTGGGGCATTGTATTCGCTAACAAAAACGGTGTGACCGCGCCCCACCATTTCCCTACACCAAGACCAAAAAGGATTACTGTCAAACGTGTTGTTATATTTTGTAGTTCCCTGGTAAGGTGGGTCACAATAAATTAAACTGTGTGGCGGAATTTCTAGTAAATCGTAAGTGCAACAATAAAAATCGACACCCAAAATTTTTGCCTGTTGCTTGCGCAAACTATTTAACACCTGTCGATTTTGTTTTTCTTCGTTTTCGCCCTGATTCCCGCCAGCAACGTCCCTTCTGTAACCGCCGAAGAATTTTGCGCCGAAACTGAAATTAAAACCGGCGTATCCAACTAGCCACGCAGGGTAGTTTTGTTTATTGCATTGAATTTCTTTGTATAACTTTTCCCCAACAAAAGGGGGGTTAAAGGGTGTCTGTAATTGAAGTTCCTTAAGCAACGCAATTAAATATTCGTTGCTGTCACTGCCAATCCTACACCCCTCAACCCCCTCAATCATGTTAGCGCCACCGACAAAAGGCTCAACCCAACACTGACTAGCCGTTCGATGGGGCAACATGACGGAAAGTAACTCGGCGGCGATACGCCGCTTGCTTCCCATGTATTTCATTGTATCACCAATTTTATCCTTTGTCAATAGCCAATTTTAATTCGTTAACAGGCATTTCTTCAATACCGGTATACACCCTACTATAATAATCATTAGTCTTATATTTTTCGTCAAAAACTTTTTGCGCTTCTAAAGCACCTTTTTTGTCGTAAATACCCCAACAACTTGTTGTTCTAAGTCGTCGCAAATTACAGAAGAAGCCCAAAGCAAATAAACCGTCATCGCCCCCCCCTTTTTATCGTCTGCAAACAGTATACCGCTTTCAACCCAACTTGTCAATACCCAATTTTGTCGGAGTGAAGGGATTTGAACCCCCGCCCCCTTGCTCCCAGGGCAAGCGCTCTACCAGACTGAGCTACACTCCGAAATGCTTTCTAGACTGACACGCTAATAGCCCCATAGCGGCCCGTAGCGGGGTCTAGGAAGCGTTGTAATGCGTTTTAGGTGCTACACCACACAAGCCACTTTTCAAATCGAAATAGGGGCTGTTTTTGAGACGTACAGTTCGTGTGTTTTCGATGACAGCCTGTCATAGACAACAACGGTTCTCCCCCCAACAATAAATTCCCCGCAAGTTGCCACAGTGGCACCAAAAAATGTTTTTGCGTACTCAACAGGTATAAAAATAGTTTTTGCCCTGTTAATCAAAACACGTAACATTACAAAACAGCCCGACATAGCCAAATCAATATCAGGAGGACCAATACAAGTATAGCGCCAGACAAACATAGCCTTAGAATAAACTGTAGCAATCTTTTCAACATCGTTTAGCGACTTGTCATTTGAAACAATGAAGAGGATGTCACCATCCCCCTCATTTACAATCCGCTTCTCAAAGTCTCCACAAAAACTACATTCACTAAGTTTCATTTAACTTTACCTTAATCCGTTCCTTGTTTTTTAATTGCTTCTCAAAATAGCCGAAAAAGATTTCGTCTGCCGTAAGCCCCAACACAATCGCCCCTTGCAGCCAGAAAAACAGAATGTCAAGCCACTCCTCCTTAATGTGCGCAAAGTCAACTTCATAAGCTTCTTTCCAGGGCTTAGTTACATCACCCCAAAACTCCGAAGCTTCAAGGGCTTCTTTTACCAAATTGTTGGCCGTTAGAAAAAAGTACAAATCCTTTGGAAACTTTTTCCAATCCATCAACTCCATTAACTCATGTTGGCCGTCTAACAAATTGTCAAAAATTTCGGCGGTGCCGCTATATTCGTGAACAGGTAATGTATCAAATTGCTTAAAGTAAGCGCTCGATTGTCCATTCATCAAAATTTACCCCCATTTCATAAGTTGCTACTGCAATAGCATCCGCTTCATCGTCGGTAAGCTTTGGATTGTATAAACGGAAGTATTTTAATACATCCTGTTTCGTTTTACACCCCAAACTTTTGCGCACCTCAGACGGTGTGAAGTAAACAACTTCTACACCACCCTTTTTCAAACTGTGCGCAATATACCCAATCCTTCCCATCAGGGAACGCACCGTGTTTGCATTGCGAAAACTGACAAGTTGCTCAATCGCCACCGTAATGCCATCAACATCCCCAAGAACATCTTGAAGATTTTCAAGTTGTTCTTGGGGGGTTCCGGTGTAAATAGTGGTAAAAATTTTCTTCGTACCACTATTTACATACGCCACACCCATTTTATGGGCAATGTCAAGGCCGACCCTAATTGTATTCTTCGTAGTCGCCACCCAATTCCACCTCCGAAAGCCCCAACGCCTTACGAACATCATTCCAGTTTGCGCCATTAACACGACGAATAAGCATAGCCTTAATGTCAGCTTCGGTTTCTGGCCCCAGGAACGTCATAAGTTCGTCGGGTGTCATGCGCTGCGCACGCAGCCCTTCAAGTTCTGCACCTGCCAGCGGCTTGTCCTTAGTCGCGAGTGCCGGTTGGATTGCCCACTTATTAGCCTGCTTGCTAACCTTGATAGGGAAACCCTTCAAATCCGCACCGTCTGACGCAATGTCAAACAGAACATTATGGTTAGTCTTAGAAATCTGCCAAACCTTAACGCTATAAGTGCCATCGCTATTGCGAACCGCAACATTAACCCAAGCATTAGTGCTGGCGGTCAAGGTCTTATCCTTACTACCGATAAGGCCAAGTTCTTTCGCCACCTTCTCGGCGTCATCGTTAGCACCGAAACCAACGCCAACCCACGAAGCATTCAGCTTTCCAGGCCCCTGAAACACACCGTAAAATGCACCCCACGGAATCTCACTAACATCATCAAGCAACCAAACTGTTTGCGTTCGACTTGCATCAGGCTTGAAGCGAAGTTCTGCCAAATCAACGGTCTTAGAAACGCCACCTACGTTAAAAGCCATTTTGTTTTTTCTCCTTAGTTAAAAAGTTTTTGATTGGGCAATTGCCCTAAAGCCATCGGTTGGAATCGAACCAACATCAATCGATTACAAATCAATTGTTTTACCATTAAACTACGATGGCAACACCCTACAAAAGCTTTGACAGCCTATCCACGATAACGTTAGGGTCATCGCTTATAAGTGCGTCCTTATCCCCATAAATACGCTTACAAGACGAAACTGCCCTTTCATCAATTGCCACCGAAAAAACATTGATTCCATTTTTCCGAACTTTCTTAACAACTTCTGAAGTCTTAGCAATCCCGTCGTCAACATCGCGATACATCATAGCGCCAGGATGACCGTCACTAATCACAACAAGAATCTTTGTCCCATTACCCACAAACTGACGTGCGGCATATTCAATTGCAACCGAGTCTGTGTTATTTCTACACAGACTGGTAAGTAGTTTGTGATAGTGGCCGGATACCCTACCCTTGCCGGTTGAAAAGGATTCAGAAAATTTTTTATAGTTAATGATATGCGTAATTTCATCACTATGTAGATTGTTCGTCAGTGTTGTAAAACCCAACACAGACGCAGAAATACCCGCCTTCTCTAGGCCGCATAGCGCACCATAAGCCGCACGCAATGCTTTTGCCAACTTACAATCACCAAAGCCATTAGCCATTGAACCCGACAAATCAACCAAAATCAATACTTGTGGCTTACCGGAACCGCTTCTCTGACTTGTTGCTTCCATTGTTGCTGATGAAAAAACTTTGCCGTAATGGCTAGGGTCATCGGTCACAATCAAATTTTGCGGCGCTGTAATTCGCCGTCCGCTAAATCGTGGTGAACCTACTACCCGTCGCACCGTTGACCGTGCGTTAGTCAACTTCGCAAATGCCAACCACCGTTCGTCGAAGGAAATTGCCGCCTTATTTTCTGCCTTTAGAACCGAAACAAATACGGGAGTTTTGCCGACCTTTTCAACATCCTGAAGAACCGTAATAGAAGTGTCAATATCACGCCCTATAAAGAATTTTGACTCTTTCTCCGAAGCTGTCAAATCGGACGGTGAAAGAAACGGAGACTCAATTGTGCCAAAATCCTTTTCATCCCCTTCACCAAATTCCCCCTCCCCTTCAAACCCCTCTTCCTCATCGTTACGTCCGCTACCCTTTACTTCCCCAGTGTTGGCCCCTTCTTCCTTCTCCGCATCTTTTTTCATCGCCTGCGTAACAAACGCATAAAGCTTATATACAATTTCAATGCGTTCGTCAAGTTCGTTGACGCCATGAACCGAAAACAAGATACGGCGCATTTCACGCTCGAAATCCGTCCGGGTGTGAAAAGGGCCACCTTGATTCTTATACATGCAAAGAGTATTGAGTGCATTTTGCAATTCATCAACATTCTTTGGCGCATCCCCTCCCCACTTTTTTTGGATGTCAATAATTCGTTTGGGGTCAAAAAGCAACGTCCAAACATCAGAAATCATCCATCCGAAGTTAGGGTACCGTCTAACACCCTCGTTTTCGATGTATACATCTTCAACAACATTCGCAATGAAACCAAATGTATTGTTGAATTTCATTCCTGGCTTTAGGAAGTCAGTAAGGTGGTTCGGTGAAAGCAGGAAGTGTAATGTTTCGTGAAATACTGTGCCGTGAACAATGGCGATAACGTCGCCAACAGTGGCACCCTGCAAACCTAGTTCACTTCGCACTTCCTGCCCACAAGCCGCACCACTCAAAATGTCACAATCAACAACGATTCTTTTCGAATCCCTGTCCGCCAGGGCCAAAGCGCCCGCTGTCTTAACTAGCGAAGACGACGAAAAAGTAACACTTACTTCATCGTTAATAATAGAACGAACAATGCCCAAGCTGTTAGCCGTAAAACTAAGGGCAACACTGCCGAAGTCCCACGGCAGCTTGACACCACTTTTTTCATACCACTGAACCAAGTTAGACATTGCAAATCTCCTTTTTACTTGTGTTATCGCCTATTGACAATAGTATATCATACCCTGAAACCATTGTCAATAGGCAATTTCATCAAATAATGAACTTCTTTTCTGTTTTCTGGGACTTAGAAGTGCCCAAAGCGCCGTTAACGGCGTCAACCATCTGCTTTCGTTCATCATCAAACAGCGGATTGATAATTGCTGCCTGAATCGCCTCCCGAAGCGAAAGGCCACCGTTGACCAACGCAAAAACCCCAAGCGTCGTGCGAACACTAATGCCAGAAGCGGGAACGATAACCCGTAATTTAGTCATCGTTCCAACAATTTGCGCAGCTACTTCAGAAGTGGCACCCTGCCCAATCAAAATCTTTTCCTCTTCAACAATCGGCGGAATTTCAACGTTAACAAAAACAGAGAAGCGATTAAAAATCGCACTGTCGCTTTGAAAGGTTCCCGTAAATTGTGGGCCAATATTCATGCTTGCAATGAAAACGACGTTGTCACCAACAACCAACTTTTCGCCCAAAAACACTTCTTCACGCCGCCAATCCAAAAGCGACAGAAGGGAGTTGAGAACATTCGGCGGAACCCGATTCAATTCGTCTAACAAAACAACACAGTTACCCTTCTCAACCCTTTCGAAAAGGGGGTTCTTACGCACAATCGTGCTACCGCCAACAATATCCCGCCGAACCGCAATGTCTTCTGGCTCGACCAGAAGTGCGCAGTTAACAACTTCAAAAGAAAAGTTGAGGCGTTTGGCGATTTCTTTGGCAAGGGAGGTCTTCCCATTGCCACTATCGCCCATTAACATAATGTTGACGGCCCTTTCACCACCGCCAAAACTTACAAGATTGCGCAACGAAGCGCTAACAATCGAGCGCGTTTCATCGGAGATATAAAAATATTTTTCGGGTACTGAAACCGGTTCTTTTTCTTCGACTTCAGAAAGGTATTCTTCATCCGCAATTACTTCTGTTACAGCCACTTCAGAAGGGGAAGCAAAAACGCCAGTTACACGGAAGCCAGCAGAATTCAAAGCAACAACAACAGCGTCAACCTCTTCATTGGTAAGGGGAATCGGGACAACCATATTACCCTTTCCCCGCCCCTTTCTATAAAGGGTCTCAAACACAATGGGAAGCACATAGCCAATCCCGTCGTGGATGTTATTCAATTTTGCCGTCAAATGAAACGGGTAAACACCCGGAAGCTTATTTGAATCGAAGTCCAAGAAAAACTTGCCGTCAAGCATACGCCCCATCCCCTTATGGTCTTCAAGCGGAACGATTGAAAGGAACTTCATGTTTTTATTTACAAGTCTAAACGTTGCACAATAAATGCCGCCAACCGGCAAAGAATCAAGCGCCCCGCTGATACTTTCGCTACTCTTTACCATCTTCTGGTAAGAAGAAAAACCAAAACTAGCCAACGTCTTACCAGCCGGGTTCAAGACTGAAAGCAAACGAATGCGGGCCTTGCCGTTGTGCTTTTCAACAGTAGCAACAAAATCAACAATCATTTTTTACCTCGCTGAAAAAGTTTTTGTTCGATGTCACCACTATACATCAGGTTTCGCCGCCTGTCAAGCACTTTTTCAGCGAGTTTTGCTAAAGTCGAAAATTTTAAGGTTCGGCCTACAAAAGGCAGGCCCCACCGACACAAGCTAAATTTTGCGCCGCTTCCGTTGTATCTAAGAAACCATTCTCAAAATCCCAAAAACCATCTTCAGATAGCGGGGGGAACGCTTTTAACATTTTTATATATTGTTCTTCTGAAATCGCTTCATACGGTGCTTGTATATAAGTGTGGTCATCAACCGGCAAAAAAGAAAGGCCAATTGCATAGTCTTGGTGTTCGTATAGCCAAATAGCAATTTTATTCAATTCTTCTGGCTTGTAAGAAATTGTTACAGACGGATTAGTTTCTGTAAAAAACTTCTTATACATAAGCCAGTTATCTAACTGTTCAATTGCGCTGCGTTCACGTTGAATCGTAGCGTTCCCAGGGGATTTAACCGGAAAGCTTAAAACAATTGTTCTGACATCCTCCCACGTTTCCCCCAAAGCCGGTTCTGCTGGCACACCCGCATGCAAAGCATAATTAGCAACAGGAGTATTCGCCGCAACCCGCATTCTACGAATGTAGTAGGGCGAGTATCGCCCGTGAATACCCGGTGCAGTGTCGTATAAAACACTTGTATTCCCGTCTGGTTTCACACAAGTTACGCTTGTGCTATACGAACAACCAATTTTGTCAGCCCACTTTCTATTCTCCTCGATTGCAGCGTTTTTCAATTGCTCCAAAACTTCGGGGGTTGGGTTAGCTGTAATCGGGTTATCCATGATTCCACTAATACTAACACCCAGAAGACGTTCCTTCCGACAATTTTCACCAAATAAACTGTTAATATTCTTGAAATCCACCATAGCACTTTGAATTGTGCCAATAATAGATGCAAGCCTAATTTTTCGTTCGATTTCTTCAAGTGTGTCAGTCGAACGAACAATTGCTTGACTCAAGTTACAAAACTCGTAAGGACGCAAAATTTGTTCACCACCATTCTGTTACTTTTTGACCCGTTGCGTAAGCGGGCGAATCGTCATTTCTGCGATTTCTGTAGGTCGCCCCACAGTTCAGACTATCCCATCAACTGCTTGCGCAGTGTTTTCCGTATGGAGTTTATACTTAAATGAATCAAACATAAATGGCGCAACGCCATCTAAGAAAACCTGTGTGTTTTTTGGTGTCAAGTGTAATCGAAAAGTGAAGCCACGACGCTGTAAAGAAAATGGTAGATTGAAATTTGCGTATAGTAATTTTTGTAACATTGTCACTTCAGCTTCATTAAAATTATCTGTACAAAGGTACACCCCGCCCCGCTTAGATTTGTCAGCGCTGCGCAGAATATAACCGTCGTCCATATACCAAATTGCTAAAGATTGCCAATCAAAATTCTTTACATCGTGTAGGCTTACAGTTTTCCGTCCACCAAAGTAGTTGCGATTGAAAATAGTTGTGAAAAGGGGGTGTGAGTGTGTTTCAAGTCCAACAACCGGTTGATGATTAACACCATTCTTATCAGTAAATCCGCCAACCTCAAAAACACGGACGCCCGTCACACTTGACAAAATATCAGCCTGCCAGCGAACATAATCGCCATGCTTCGCAATCTGCTTAAAAGCGTAGTTCGCATTACGCCCACGCAAGCGCATATACCCATCCCCAATCACAAAACTACTAATCAATTTCACAAGTTCAAAGTTGTTCATTCTTAACCCCTTAGTCGTTACACAGTGGCATTAACGCCATTAGCACGGTATTTTCTTCTTTCAAAGACGTTCACCGTTTTTAGGAAAATTATTCAAAACCTGTCGCCAGATTAGGCCGCTAAAGTTAACGGATTAGGCCCCATAAATTCAACGTACTGTCGCCGTTCTGGAAGGGACTTGCGAATAGCGTAGCGGCTCCAAATTCCAGGTTCCCCGCTTTTATTGCTATCCATCAAACGAATATACTCCCCCCATTCCTCCAAATCCATTTCCCTGTCAACAACAGCGGAAATATTTGCGTTCTGGCGCTGTAGATTATCGCGCCACCATTCCCCAGATTTAGCGCCCTTCATTCCTGCATCGTCCCAATCAAAAATTGCAATCATTGCGCTACGACGAACACCACCACTAACAATACATTGCGCAACGTGACAAGCCATATCAAAAATATCAACAGACGAAAGGCGCTGGCCAACACGCTTCTTAAAAATGGCGGTCAATGCTTCGTGCGCTTCCTTAAGGGGTGCAGGGCCGCTTGCATGCCCACCACGTGTTCTAAGGGGTGCACCAGCAGGACGGATGCGGCTGTAGTCAAAAATAACTTGAACCCCGTTCAGCATAAAAGAAATAAGAGTAGAAAAACTTAATGCCCAACCTTCAATACTATCGTCAACAACAAAACTAACTGTGTCGCCAGACAACGGTAAAATAGCTGGCCACTTTTCAACGAAGGTGTTTTCAACACTAAAACCAACGCCGACGCCGTGACCCAAAAGTAAAGTTAAGTCCGAAAAATCCCCTGGCCCCTGCAAAGGCAGATAGGAACAATTATAAATACTAACTTGGTTTTTGTCAGCGGCAACACCAGCCGTAGCAAAAAGGCGCATACTTGGTGAAACTTCTTTGTTGAGGATGGGGTCAAAAAGAAGTTGGCGAACCTCTTCCCCGCCAAACTTTACCAAATAATCAACCGCACGTTCGACGGTTTCACTCCAGCTTTCACGCCGTCCCTTGTCCCAATCGTAGCGTGAATACTTATTAAAAAATTGAATTGTTTGCATTGCGTCAGACATTTAAGAATTCTCCTTTAATCGAACTTTCTTTACTTTTGTTGTGTTAATTTTCCCCAACACCCCGTCAATAATTTCAATCGCATATTTCGGAGCGCCACCCTTCGCATTAGAAAGGGAAGTTGCAAAAAAACTTGGTCGCTGTTCGATTAACTCCAACGCAATCTTTTCCGCCGCCCCTTCATCAATCAGCGACTCCGAATAATCCTTAAACTCAAAACCTGTCACATTCCAACACTGTGCTTGAAAATCACAAAACAAACACTCCTTTGACTTACGAAAATGCGCAGGACGTTGTGGCGCTGTCTTGTCGTGCATGTGATGACACGAAAGGACAATCCTTCGCATGTATTCCAAAACATTTTCTTGAACATCAATTGAAAACACTTTTACTAAGGGGGTCGGGTCAGGAAAGTTCTGTACATTGCGCGCAACGTACACAATATACACATTGTCAAAACCCCCCAAACAAGCGTAAGTCATGGCTTGAGAAAAGTGTGCAATCTTCGGTTCTTGCGGCAACGAAGAACAGGTTTTCACTTCGTAAGCCCCAACTTCCCCCGAACTGTTAAGCGCTACCAAATCGATGTAACCGCCAACGTCAATCTTGTAGGTTGGGGATGGGTTGGGGAGCTTCACTTGCTTCCCCAACAAAAGCTTGTGCGCTTCAAACCCTTCTACAATCCTATCTTCAACCCCGTTACCCACACCTTGAAAAAGGTTGAGGGACGGGGATAAAACGTATTCCCCTTCCGGTCTATTCGCATGAAACCATGTTTGCGTTGAACAAAAACCTACACCACTAGCATAGGGTCTGCGGCGGGGGAAGCTTTTTTCTTTCAATGTAAGGGCCTTGATAATGTGGCCTGTTTCAGTGCCACGATTATCACCACCATAATTAAGTGCCATAATACTCCTTTATTTTTAATAAATTGTTGTTAGTTACTTCGCCGTCTTCAAACGCAATTGCTAACTTGTATTTCTCTGCATATTCCTTCTTACCTAAGAATAACCAGCTATCGTAAACATATTGTAAAAAATATGGGAATTCGTTGGGTGTAACAATTCCATTGTGTAGTGCATATTCAACAATTTCAATCAACCAATCTGAAAACAAAATATGTTCACCAACCAAGTAGTTTCTTCGTATAGTGATTGTTCTCATAATTTTACTCTCTTTACAAAACTTGTCAAATTCAGAAGTAGAAGGAAATGGTTTTAGTTGTCCTAGCTTTGAATTACATAATAGATAATCTTTAAGATACATAACTATCTTTCTAACGTTGTTAGGATTATACGGACAAAGGTTTTCATGCTTTCTACCACGTGAATTAGTTAAATCAATATTACAAAAATTGCATCTAAACATTTCATTACTCCAATTTGACATACCAAAAAAAGTGATTATAATATACATACTAAACCTTTAGGGAGGGGGTTTAATATGTTTATAGTTATTTTCTTTCTTAATATAGTTTTACTTTTAGGGTTTCTTTATATCTTTAGACCTAGTTTAGATGCTATTAACTCTTACTTCTTACTTAGTAAGTATATCAAACTTAGTACAAATTACAAAATTGTATTGTTACTTATTACAAATACTTTTGTACTTGTATATATTATAT
>ERZ761596.178-NODE-178-length-12006-cov-4.261401_pt1 | contig 12006 bp, 9 predicted proteins | sample MGYA00512166_ERZ761596 | MGnify/ENA primary metagenome ERZ761596 (study PRJEB28899, sample SAMN03785556) | bioreactor sludge metagenome | biome: EBPR Sludge; feature: EBPR Bioreactor; material: 0.22µm filtered reactor supernatant | place: Saint Lucia: Queensland...
GTTCTGTATATCTTCACTCTTTCTATATGGGTTTCCTGCCGAATTTTGATTCTGAGAACTCTCAAAAGACCTAAGCACAGGGATGGCAGAATCTATCGCTGCACCATACTTTGCCACTCCACCAGAAAAGCCTTGTCCGCCTCCGCCACCCTTGCCGCCCATAGCACCTGCAACATCTCCTGCCGTAGAAGTACCTGTTGAAGAAACAGAATCATCAGTCTGATATTGCGGTATGTTAGACTGCATCTTTGCAGCCACATCAATAGCCGACTGCTGCTGTGCTGTCCTTGCAGAAGGTATGTTAGATGGTTGATAGCCATTAGCTGCATTAGCCCCACTTAAAGCATCACTAAAAGACAGTCCGCTTGTAGAAGAAGTGGTTTGCATACCGCCAAAGGCACTCCCTTTAATGCGATTAGACACATCAAAATAAAACACCTGCTTTTCCATAGGTGTCCTTAATGAATTGTACTGATTAATTTCGTCTTGTGTCCATCCTGCGAAATCGCTGTTGTTAGATGATGCCACCACAGCCCCACCTGCATTAAGTCGCTGAACGCTATTTTTATATGGATTTGCTCTTTTTGTTACCATGACTTTATCATTTTTGTCAATACCGATAAAAGGTAAATATATTCATTATTACTTATTACAGGGCTTCCGTTGACCCTCATATTTTTCTTTAAAAGGACTTTCATCCATTTCCCTACCATCGTCTGCCCTTGCTGTGTCAGAGGAACACTACCCTCCCATCTTCCGTCAACATACCCATAGTCCTTGTTTTGCAAAGTTATGTTATTGTCTTGTGCAACTTGGTCATGGGTCATACAAATTACATCGGTGAAAAACTTGTCATTACCTGTAAACTCAAAGTTGTTGAAAAACTTGGCAATGATATATTTATCGTTCACCACGAATCCTACTCTTATCTCTGGCTCTACTATGCCATAAAACTTATTGTAGTCACCATGATTGTGAGCAAACACATCACTATGCTTTCTCACATACACCCAATGGTCGGTGTCGGAAGATGCCGCCACAGGGGTGACCCCTGAATTATAGTCAGCAATGCACACATAGTATTCTATGGTGTCAGCAGAAGTACTAACCCCTGCAATGCCACCACCCTGCCGTTCTGTACATATATCCCCTACAACATAATCTTTATTTGGGAAAAGAGGCGTTTCCTTGCTGTCTTCTGCCGACAACATTATATCGTGATGCAGATGGTATATGCAAGGGAAGAAAGGGTATTTCCCTGCATAGAACTTATTTATCATAGAAAAAGCAAGCGTCACCTTGCTGTTGGTGACTTTAGGGTAGTTAAATGTCATCACCACCTCACCGAACTTATTATCATAGACACCATGAATCCCTGCTTTGTCAAGAGGGTTGTCCGATGTTATGATTAAGGACTCAAACATATCGTACACAAGGTTGTGGTTGTCGAAGTTTTTATTCAGAGGGGTCAAACTTAGGTCTTTACCTAAAAACCACTGTATCTTCTTAACCGCATCATAGGCTACATAGCCATCGGGGGTATCTACGAGCGACCACTTATGCTGTGAGCCAAGATAGCCATCTATGGTGCTATACCTCTCCGCCACTGCCCCCTCACCTATTGAAAGCGACTCCCCGAAAGATACAGGTATAGAAGTGCGCTCGTTGACAGGGACAACACAGATGCCATAGTCTTGTATGGCTATAAGCCTATTCTCATCACCGCTTCTTAAATTATTTATCTGCCCTTGCTGATTACCTACCTCTATATACCCTGTAAAGCCAAAAACCCGATATTGGTCAACACGCTCACCATCACGCTTTTTGCCTGAGTAATACGCCCTTCTCGGGTATTCGTTGCGCCCAAGTTTGTAAAATAACGGCAAGGCAGGATATGCTATCAAAGGAAACTCTGCATGATAAACGTTGTTGTAAATCCACGCTTCGGGCTGCTCAACAGGGGGGTTAGTGCCTATAAGCCCTATGCCATTTGCGTTAGACACATCATCGTAGCCTCTCACCCTGCCATAAGTACGTCCTTGACGCAGATATTGGTTGACACTTGTTTCTAACGGAATGATAACACCTTTGGTAAAGCCATCATCGTCAGCAGAAGGGACACGCTCTGTAATATCAAACAAAGAAAGATAACAGTCACCACCCCACACCTCTATGCCGTTGATTACCCCTATGGACTTTGGCGTTGCCGTAATAGGCTCTGTTGCCGACAGAAGATAATTCATAAAATCTGTGTCAAACAACTGATAGTGGTTGGTAGATATATACTCGTTATTAGCTAATGCAGCATCTGTATTGCCGCCATACAACACCACCTTGTTTCGCTTGTAGTTAAACACAGGTCTTGCTGCGGTAAGAAAAGTAAAACGGTTAGGGTCTGTATCGTGAATCCTTGTGGCTGAATCACTAACATCATTTCCCGTTATGGCAAAGGCAAACCGGCAATCTCCGTCACCAAGCAAGGGGTCATGGGTATGTTTATTCTTTGTAAACAGCAACCGCCCTCTTGCACTATACGACAATGGGTCTTTGCCACTAAAGGTGCTGTTGTATTGTATCTCTCGGTGAAAAGTCCTTCCGGCATAAGGTTCTTCTGCGTCAAAGTCCGTAAACCCCACATCTAAGTCTTTAGAGGTAGCAGCATTTACCTCGTCTTCCCAAAAAGGCATAACCTTCGGTGAAGCCCCTTGCGCAATAGGGGTATTTAAGATAGTGTAATAGTCTATGTTGCTGCCCGACCCATATAGCCTCTGCGACACACGCATACAGTAGTTTGTTCCGTTATGGGTAATGTAGTCAGGGGCGGCAAAGTCCATATACAACCCTGCATATTCAAGCTTGTCACCACTTCGTATCTCTAAATCAGCAAAACCCCACTGTAAGTTGATGTCGGGGCTGTAAAACATACAGCCATCAGGGATTATCTCTTCACCACTCGATGTTCCTGACGTAGAATATCCGCTTGGTGTAGTGCCAGGAAGAATATCAAGCCTGCTGCCACTATCAAAAATGATAGGCTGCCCATAGCCCTGCGCTATTATCTTAGCATCCCTGCGGCATCTGACGATAGAAAAGCCGTTAAAATAGCTTGGCAGGTCGGATAAAGATATACCCATGCCGTTGGCTATCTGATTAAAGTCTATATTGTCAATGGTAAGCCCCATGTGCCTTAATATCGTCCCTGAACTAAAACCTGTTGTCGTTCCATAAGAGGGGTCGCTAATCTTTGGTGTAATCCAATCTCCTAAATGCCTTACATAGTAAGACTGTCCTTTCTTGCCATGCAGAAGCAGTCCAAATCTATACACCTCATTGCCTCTCCAATATCCTGAATAGTACATAGAATGAGCAGGGTCTTTATAATCATGATACTGCCCATCGTAAGGTATTCTTTTGATTTTGCCGTTATATTGCTTTATTACAATCACAGGGCGTATGCCTACATAATACCCCGACACCGTTGTCCATGTCACGCTTGTTACAGCAGTAGTACATTGAAACAAGTCCCCATTAGGACTGTTGGGGGCGTAGTCCACTCCATTATAGGTAACATACACCCCTATTGGAGGTGTAGGTGTTGCAGTAACCACTTCGTAATACACAAACGGAACAAGCGGAGCATAACTTCCATTTGTTGTTCCTCCAATGCCGGTAGATACTTCTTCATTGCCATAAACTTGGTTTCCATAGTCGGGTCTTGGAAATGCCGCACGTAAATTTTGTAAGTCAGCAGCCTCCAATCGTATCAAAGGGGTAAATAACGCCCCTGTTATCTTGTTAGGGACATTAAGATCATCATTGGTGGTTACGTTGCCCAAGAACAAGATATTGTTAACCACCTCCCCTGCTTTGTTTTTAATGAATATCAAAGGCTGTAAGGCTATATCGTCAATGATAAGCTCTTCAAGCCCATCGTTGCTGACCATATCTATAAACATGGTTTCTCCTGAAATATTCTGCTCTGCAAATATTATAGGGTTGCCATGTACAGCATTTGCGCTAAACTTTATGTAGCCCACCCTGATGATAGAGTAGTTAGTGTCTATTCCGCTAATACGCCAACGGACACCCTTTGGCGTAGAGAGGTCTGTCCTCTGTGGTGCATACTCACCGCCATCACCTCCATAGTCAAGCCACCCCTGCACGGAAGGGTCGGGGTTGGCTCTCTCTATATGTATAGCCCTTGTAGGCATAGAGAACGGTGTCCTCTTGCCTTCGGCATTTTCTAACTGAAAGAAAACACTATACATGCCATTGTTCAAAGACCCTGAAATAATCTGCTCCTGACAGACATCCCCGATAGGAAAGTCGGGCTGAAAGTTTATCTGGTTTATATCATAATAGACTATCACCACAGCAGGGAAGCCTATGACGTTCTTGTCTGCATAAGCGGTAGTACCTGTAACGGTAGCTGTAAATACCGTTCCCTGCAACTCGTTAACGCCATAATCAACACCTTCATAGGTTATCGCCCCTTGAATAACCATATACTTAACCCCTGCCACCAGCGTTCCGTTAGGTATGTGTTTGGTAAAAGTATCCTGTTCTGCATTTAATACTCGTGGAGGTAGTTTATTATCCCAAAAGTACAACCTCTCTGTCTTACTGTTTTCTTTAACAACACGACACTCAACAGGGTGCTGACGGTCAAAATTCAACCCTTCATGGTTATATAAAGGAAAGTAAGCCCCTGTCCTTGTAACATAATCCAATACAGCATACCCTATCTCTCCGTTAGCACGTCCAAGCGTGTTGTTGTGAGAAAAGACAAACAACTTATTGCCATTTGTCCTGAATCCTATGGGCTGATAGTTGGGGTTTAGGGTAAAAGAAAATTTTGTGCCTTTGATGTTTTCAAGGGCATAAGAGTTGCTGCCGTTACTGACAATACGCATACCATAGATGTCATAGGCAGTATTCCCTGATGACACCTCTGGAACTATCCCCGTCTGTAACCCACCACTAAAATTGTTGTTTGAGACAATATCCGCTTCTGCCATTTATACCCATGTTTCGGTAGCGTATAAGTTAATAAAATCGGACGTACCTGTAAATGGACTGTTAACGGCAGAAATAATGTTATCCCGCTCATCTTGCGTTGGCTCACCATCTTCTGCCCTTGCTGCTAATATAGCAAACAATGCCACCTGACGCTGCTCCGTAACATCTCCTGACACTATACGCTTCTCTGTTGCAGATGTTTTAGTGCGTCTGTAATATTTATAGATTATCCATTCTGTCAACGCCTCGATATGATTGGTCTTTACCATAGGGAAGCCATCACAGTCTGTCTTATACCCTACATAGTACACCGTTATCATTTTTCCATCGAGCCTGTCATCAAAGAAGGAAATCTTATTATCTAATATTCTATATCTGTCAAAAAACGAATAAGTTTTACCGTTGAAATCATAAAAGCAGAAACCCCCGACTTGCACCTCTCGATTTATCCAATAGTCGTTAAACAAAGTACGTGTATCACACTCTCCATCGCAAGAACCCAACACAATGCCTTTATTAGATATTGCCACAGCATCCATCGGCAACTCAGCACTACACCCACAAACGGTAATGCAGCAGCTTTTTTCTTCTAATGCCCTGATGCCGCCAATACGCATATCAGCCTCTATCGCCCATCTGATAAATATACGCCTGTATTCTCCCGAAACACCTAAATCGTCAATGGCGTTCTGAACAGCATTGTGTATAGACACAAATCTGTTTATTCCAATAGCTATGCTGTTATCACTCATGCCTGTACCCCCTGTAACCACTATCTATTTTAGCCCTTAGCCTCTTCCTTAATTTGCTGTCTGAACGAAACTTGTAATTGTCCCTTTTCATAAAATCACTTTTACTACGAATACAATAAACATTCATAATATCCACCTTGTTTAATGAAAGAAACCCTACCGTATCATGGTCTAAGATGCCACGCTTCTCTATACACAACACTACTTTATCTCCTGGCGCAGACACCTCTCCGCCATCTAATAAATAGTCGGTGACTATCCTTATATACGCCTCTATAACAGACATACACGTTTTTACAGAGATGCCCGATAAAGACTTTTTCCTTACAGCATCACAGCAAAGCCCATATATCCCAATAGTATTTTTTGTATTAGTTTGCTTTGGCTTCATCTTGTGAGTTGTTGTTATCATCACTTGGAGATGTAGCCTCAAAGCGAAAGTCAATAGAGAATATCTTAGCCTTTATAACCTCCCACATAACCGAACTCATAGGGTACTCATCATCCCATCCGAATCTTCGCTTTTGTGAAGATAACTTCACCACCCCTGTACCTGTATAGTCTGGTCGTGTAGCTACAAACACATTCCCTGCACTATAAGTTGTGCCATCATGGACGATAGTGCCGCTTTCAACTACATACGACTCCGCAACGGTATAATCTGTGTTATAAATCAAATCCCCCGATGCAATATCCCCTGTATTGAAAACATAGCCATCCATAGGGTTGTCGAGTAAGATAAAAGGCTTTACATACTTGTCGTAAGAGAAATAAACACTGTTACCTACACGATAGAAATAACGAAACGGGCTATGAAGGTAGTCTTTAGGCATTGCCATAAACTGTGACATTGACACTTCATGGTACTGTCCTTCTCCCGATGGGGTAAACAACTGCACACCGCAGTTTCCGGGAAGATATATTGGCGTTGGAACGGTTATCTTTCCCATGTTCTTACATGACCCCATAAGAGTAGGGTCGTCAACTGACGACACCTGCGTAGCCTTGACTACGCCAAGTGTCTGCCATGAAGAGAAGTCTGTTTCATTATTATTGCGAGATGCGCTATCACGTATCTCCTTTGAACGGTAATCACCTATAAGATTAGCAACAAAAAGTTCGCTTATCCTCGAATCCCTGTTGTATTTGAACCTCGAAAGGATAGAAAGTATATCACTCGTATATCGCCTTAACGTAGCCAAATCCTGAAAGTTTACTCTACCGGTTTATCGTCATTGTTCTTTTTTACCTTAATCTTTTCAAATAAGCCAACTATCCACGCTGCAACAGTGTCTTTAAGCACTAACTCATAAAAACTTGTTGTAAAGATATAGCTGACAAACAACTTCTTTAAAGTCATTCTTGTAAACTCGTTTGGGTATCTGTACTCTATAAGCACATACACCGCAACGACAATACTTCCTAAGATTAATACACGCCACGCATCGGTGATGTTTCTCTTCGTGAAAGGGATTGTTATCTTGCCCGTAAAGAAGGACTTTACTATAAGCCCTGAACAGATATACAGCAGCACTACCGCCCATTCTATCCCAAGACCATCTAATATTTTTTTAAGCATTTCTATTGTTTCCATACTCCTTTTTTGTTTTTAGATTTAAAATAAGGGCGGTACGGCAGTACCACCCTTTAAACACATAAACTAAACCACATTCAATCAATATTATGTCAGCGCAAGAATAGCAGAGTCAAATGCTGCTGTTCCTGCCTGAGCAGTACGTGCATACACATAAAATGCTATTCTCGACTCAGGAACTACACTTGAGTTGCCGCCCATAGAAGCATCTTCCGCAACAGTTATCTTATACAGATAATACTGCGAACCCGCAACAGGAACTTCACCAAAGGCAGCAAAGCCATACAGCCCTGAAACAAGGTTGTCGGTGAATCTGTCTGCTATATGAACATCATCAAGCATACGTGTTCCTTGAAGCACACCCTTAACACCTGCGATAACAACAGTTACGGCACTTGCAGGGATACCTGCACCTGCACCTACAAACGGCACAAACACTCTTTGACGCTTGTGGTCTGCTGAACAGTATCCGGCAACATCAAGAAGCCCTAAGTTGCCTGTAAAGGTAGTAGTTGCAAGAGTAGCGGTAGCGGCAGAAACACCATCAGAAGCAGCAGTGCCGGAAAGAGCCTCAGTACCTGCTGAAATAATGCCGTTAACAAATACCACAGTCGCTGTCGTAGCTGTTGTAGCAACAACATAACCGATAGCCCCTGATGTTCCACCTGTAATCTTAGAGTACAGAGCAAAACCACCAGCAGGGGATGTTGCGCCATGCGTAATTGTACAAGCAAGACCTGCATATACGGCATAGCCATATTTGCGGTTGATGCGTGAAGCGAGAGCAGCAGCAATGTTCTGTCTGTCTGTCAACGCTGTTCCTGTCAACACAGAAGGTGTGGTGATAGCGATATTCGTAACGCTGTTGCCTACACTTCCGCTCTCTGAATCAGGATAGCCGAAAGAGATACCATACTTGGTAGATGCCAGTGGAGTAGTCGGCATAGCTACTGTCTTGTAGCCTTGCACCTCCACCACCGGAGTTTGTTTTGAAATAGACAAGATTGAACCTTGTCGAATTGGACGTAATCCCTTGATGCGGTGATAACCGTTAGCTGTGGCTATATCACCGGCAACAGGAAGGTTTAAGAGGACGCTTTGCGTAACCTTCTCAACATCATTGGTTGCTAAATTTCCCATTGTTATATGATTTTAATTGTTATTTATCTTACAAATATACTATTACACTTCTTTTCTTTCCATCATTTTCATTTGCTGTCTGTTAAAGTTTTCAACAGTTTCAGCCAATAACTCTGATGCCCACAACACTATCTCCTCATGTGCCTGAAACGGCAATAAGCAGTTTACTACAAGACGTACCGTTCCTGTTCCTGTGAAAGATGTTAACGCCCCTGTCTGAAAGGAATCTCCCTCTACATACGTTGTTCCTCCATATACAACGCTTCCGCTATCAACAGCATACATCTTACCCACTAAAAGGGTGTCGGCATTGGTGAGTGATATTTCACTGACGTATATATCAGGGGGTGCAAATAAATACCAAAACTCAGTTAGTGAGCCAAGAGTAATCAACTCACCGCCCCACTTTACCTCTACCTCACCCTGATAAATAATATGTCTTGGGTGTTCTATGGTAGGTCTTTGATAGACGTTGCGTTCACTGTTAGTCCATTCACCTACGTCCGTAGGGGTGCTGTTGCGCCATACACCGTTAATCTGAACCCTCAACCCCACTTCATAGTAGTACGAAGGAGGCAGTAGGATTTTGCCATCAGGGTCAATAGGTACAGATCCTTTAAGCACAAGAGACTGCAACTCGTCTTTTACACGCTGCACCATCTCAAAAGAATATGTTTTCTCTCTTACGGACTTTTTAATATTGTCAACCCTGTCGTTGATATAACGCCACATGGCTGTCGTTAAAGCCCACGATATACGCTCCTCGCTCTGTCGTGGAGACCTTGTTCGGTTAAGATGATTCTTAACCCTATTAAGCATTATCCAAGCGTTCATGCAACAAAAATAATAAAGCCTCCCTATATTCCAAAGGAGGCTTTGCTGTTTAACAAGAAGTTATCAACTTTTTTTACCGCTTTTTTTTGCGACCACAGCAGACTGAATCTTGTCGGAATTAAAAATTTCCTCCTCAGTGATAGGGGTAGGCATCATATCGAACTCTATTGGAGTAGCCTCTTTTTCTGAAACCGCCTCAGCATCTTCAGCAAACACCTTTTCCGCAACAGGACTTGGAGACTTTTTCACCGTAGTAGTGAATGTAGGCATGATACCCAACTCTACCTCCGGCAGTAAAGGAACTTCTACCCTTCCTGTCTTGACAAGACTATCCTTGTTGATGTTTTGCAACAAGTCAACATCTTGCGCCAACTTACTGATAGCCTCTTCTTCATTCTGTCCTAAAACAACAGTGTCGTTATACACATAACCTGAAATAGCATCATTCACGATAACGCCAACAGACATAGCTCTTCTTATAACTATTGTTATCTGCGTCTTGCTTCTGTTCTGTATGATTTCACGCATACGCTCAGGGTCTTTAACGGCTTTCTCAAGCAATATACCCTTAACTACGACAACAGGATTTTTGTCAGGGTTAATGTTGAACACCAATCCAAAATCCTTAATCTCAGAATCGCTAAGAGCCATAATCCAGTTTTTCGTCATCAGTTCTATCTCTGCCTTTCTTATCTGTTTCACAGCTTCAAGGACTGCATCTTTAACCTTAAACAAAGGGCGCACATGTGATGCGTACTTCGCCAAAGGAGAACCCTCTACAAGCGGAGATTTGATAACACAAAGAAACTCCATCGCTTCGGCACGATTGTTAAGTCTGTAAACACGATTTTTACCAAAGATAATACGTCTGAACTTATACGTCTTTGTGTTGCTATCATACCCCCCTTGAAGTGGAACACCCCAAGTAAGCCCTGTGGTTGGGTCGGTAAAACTGACAAAAGAAGAACCACCGTTCTTCATCTTGCTGTAATTGCCATCATTAATCATAACAAGTTCTACCTCGTTATACCCTTGCATACGTTCCTGTAACGCCTTTATCTCGGCATCCCAATTAGGCAGTCTTATCGTAGCACTGCCAAAATCATTAATTTCACTCATTTTTTTAAGTATTAAATTGTTCAAAATATTACTACTAAAGTATAGAGGGGCGGAGTTCAACCAACCCCTCTATTATAAACTTACTTAGAACGGCAAGATACGTCCGCTACTCTGTGTAGAGTAACATACAATCATCTCTTGTTTAAGCATAGCCATTCTCAAAGCATCTACCTCGTCAACAGGAGTAGCACCGCTACCTGTAATGCCATTAAGTGTGATGCTCACAAAGGAGCGGTCAACGCCATTGGCGTTCTTTTTCAGGATTTCGATGTTGCTCATACCCCCTGCATCTATAACAGAAGCATCAAAGTAGTGGTAAGTGCGAGAAGAAGCCAGGCGACCATCGGTGGTACGTGCAGGGAACTTCTTGTCATCATCCTTCTGTGGGTCTAAGATAAAGGTTATCTTCTGACCTGCAAAGTTGAAAGTGTTGAAGTTATGACCTACCTCTATTTCCACATCGGAAGCGTTAGCGTTAGACTGTCCGCCAAGACTATTACGCCAAAAGTCACGCAACTCTTGCTGTGCGTCAATATAGCCATCTGTGCCGCAGGTAACATACCAATGACCACCCATGATTTTGTTGCTGCGCTTAGAAAGCGTAGTCATCATATCCATGTGGTCATTAATGGTAGCACGACCATCAGCACCGCTTGCGAAAGAGTCATTCTCCCCTTCAATCTGTTGGTCAAGACCCATACCTGTCATAATATCCTCTCCTGTGGAGCGTGATTTCTGAAATGGCGCAGGGCGTAAGTTGCCGTTAGCGTCAATCATGTTAGAGCGACCATACATTTTCTGAAAGTCATCCTCTAAGTTAAACTGCGCACGTGCTTGGCTTGTAGCCACATAATCCCAATAAGCATCACCTTTCTTTCCGTTAGGGACATACTTCAACACAGTAGTAAGGGCATCGCCACTGAAAGCAACTGTCTTACGTTGAATATTCATGTGCTGAATGTACTCATCAGGGTAGTGTGAACGAGAGTAGCCACGCAAAGAACGCTCCTCGTATGATGTGTACCCGCCAAAGCAAGTCTTAGTACCTGCCTGTGGTGCTACGTGTGTGTTCCAATCGAACAGAGAACCATCTTGTGACTGAAACTGAACCACAAAGTTTCCGGGAACTCCCGTAGGGTTGCTCATAGCACGTGCTTGGAAATAAGGAGCGTAGAAGGTAACGACATTTCCCTCATAAAGATAGTCGTCATTCATCTGTAAGGCAAAAGAGCCATCGCTTGCCGTAGTTCCCACCTGTGCAATAATCTCCGAAGCCATCTGAATACGTCCCATCTTGCGGAAACGATAAGCATTTGCCCCGATAGATTTTGTTTCATCAACAATTTTAATTTTCGGTTTCATGGAAGGCACTTGTCTTCCATCGGTAATCGAACTTGTGATAAGGGTAGTTAAACTTCTCCCTTCTGTCATTTCGATAATTTCACGACAAACTTCTTTAGTCATATAGTTTGCCGACAGGCTGCTTGATGTAGTACATGTTCCATCAAAGCCCCCTCTTGATATTTGTATTTAAGCCATAATAAATTT
>ERZ761596.184-NODE-184-length-11676-cov-4.029429_pt1 | contig 11676 bp, 35 predicted proteins | sample MGYA00512166_ERZ761596 | MGnify/ENA primary metagenome ERZ761596 (study PRJEB28899, sample SAMN03785556) | bioreactor sludge metagenome | biome: EBPR Sludge; feature: EBPR Bioreactor; material: 0.22µm filtered reactor supernatant | place: Saint Lucia: Queensland...
GCTGATCGGGGTATGCGATCGGGCCGTGCGCAAGGCCCGGAACTCCAGTTCCTCCGGAACCACAGTTCCGCCCCGGAACTCCAGTTCCGCCCAGACCGGAACTCCAGTTCCGCCTGAGGGGGTCGCGCGCGTAGAAGATAATAATATAACTAATAACCTAGAACCTACCGTTGTAGATTCTAAAAAACTACCACCACCTAGAACCTCGCGCGATGGTGGTGGTGGGGAAGAGAAGACACCCGCAGAAATTGCTCTCGACGAGATGATCTCCAGCATCGCCGGCTGGGGGAACATGCCGGAAGCCAACGCCCGGCAATGGCTGATGACGACGGTCAGGGTTTACGGGCAGGAGCCTGTTGCCCGCGCCTACCACGCCCTGAAAACCAAGCTCGCCACCGGCGACCTGATTGCCCAGCCCCTCAGGCTGTGGGGCTCTCTCGCCGCTGCGGCCAAGGACCACCGCCAGACCAGCGTTCCGCGCCGCTCGGTTGCCGAGGAGAAGGCCCGCGCCTTCGAGGCGGCGATGGCGAAGCCGTTCCGCATGGAGGACTACGTATGACCGGAGCTGTCGACGAGCTGCTGCGCCGGTTCGCGTCCGCCTTCGGCCGCCCGGCTTCCGACAACCCGGAGGGATTGGTTGCCGAGTATCGCCGCGCCCTGGCCTTCTACGACGACAAGCCGAAGATCCTCCGCCGGGCCGCCAACATCGTCATCGACAGCCGCGAGAATCCGTTCTGGCCCCCGGTCGGCGCGGTGCGCAAAGCGATCGAAAAGGCCATCGCCGAGACTGCACCGCCTCCGCCCCCGCCGCAGCGACAGGAGCCCGCGCCGCCGACCGCCGAGGAGCGGGCGCGCGCAGATGCCCTCGTGGCCGCCCTGCGCCGTGCCGTCGCCGCGATGGACATGGCCGCCGACCAGCCGCCTCCCGAGCCGCTGGACACCAGCCGCTCCGTGTTCGAGGCGATGCAGGAATAGTCACCAAATCGCAGACTTCATCGTGTGAAACAGTAGGAGGTTTCGATGACGAGCGAGAAGTACCACGCGGCGCAGATCGTGGCCGCGGTGTGCGACGTGGCCGGCATTTCGCCGGACAAGTTGACGACCCCCCGCCGGCACAGGAACTGGGTTCGTGCCCGCCAGCTCTGCTGGCTCGTCATCTACGATCACGGGTGGCTCAGCCTGCCGTCGATTGGCAAGCAGTTCGGGCGCGACCACACGACGGTGCTGTACGGCATCCGTGAGGCCAGGCGTCGGGTGGCCGAGGACCCGAGCACCTACCGGCGGGTGATGGCGAAGCTCGCCGAGGACCCGACGCGCGTCGAGCTCGTCGAGGCTGCCAAGCGCCGCTCCGCCGCCTTGGTGGCGATGGCGGCGGCGCACGACGATCTGGAGAAACGGTCCGCGCGATGCGTTGACGGTGAGATGACGCGCGAGTGGTGGGCGGCGAACGACCGGCGGTTCCGGGATGCGATGCTCGCTGCCGGCGTGCGCGGCTTCCACGACCACGGGGCAGCGCCGTGACGGCCTATCGCCGAATGCCGACCATGATCCGCGCCGCCTTCATCGGTGGCGCGGGTGTGGCGCTCACCACGATTGGGAACCCGCATGCGCGACGTGTGGGTGCGGAGTTCACGGCCACGCTGTTGCGTGATCTCGCGGATCTGCTCGCCGACACGCTGGCGAGGCGGGCGGTCGAGCTCGAGGACACAGGCGTCTATGCCGGTCTCGAGGCTGTGTGCCGGAGAGCGGAGAAAGATGCGCGGGTGCTGATCTCAGATCCGCCCGCGGTCATCGTCGAATTGGCGAGGCTCAAGCCGCATCTCGTGGCAGCGCCGGAGCGCAAGAGGCGGGCTGCGCGCTAGCGGCTCCTCAATTGCTGCGCACGGTTGCCGTTGCTGCAACGCCGCGCTCAAATCCTGACGCCGCCCCTTTGTCGAAGCCGCTCCAGTAGCCTGCGGCGAACGCGACGGACACGATGAGCACAAACCCGACACTAAATGCGATGCTGTTCACGTCACGCTCCTATTTCTGTTCGCCTCGGCGAAGCCGAAGCAGCATGTCGACGACCTCGCCAACAAACCCCAGCAGGACCGCGCGCATCCAGTCGACTTGATAGAACTCAGTCGCGCGACGCGACCACTTGATAGTCACGTTGCCGTCGTCATCCGCGAACAGTTCGGCGACCTTGCGCACTCCACGCTCCTCAGTCTGGTTTGCCAACGACGAACGTGGCCGGCGGCATTGCCGAAAGTGACCGCGTCAGCAGCTCGTGTGTGGTCCGCGATGCGTCGCGATGGACAGCCTGCACGACGAGCGTGAAGTCGGCGGAGAACTCGGCAGATTCACGCTTGTTCAAGTCGAAATGTTTCGTCCACTTCTCTATGAACCACTGAACGCGCCGATGCAGATCGTGAACGTCGCGGTCGGCACGAGCCGCTTCCTGGCCAGTCGCTAGTGTCTCGGACATTTCAGCCTCCTACACCGTCGCTGATTGGCAAACTGAGCGGCGGGCCGCTCTGATCTCGCGGACGCGCCGCTTGGCCTCCGCCTCGCGGTCGCGATCGCCGCACTCGTGCATGTAGTCGAGCACGTCCGTGTGCAGGTTGCCGAACGTCGTGCAAAGTTCTCCGCCGTCGTCCTCGCACCATGCGTGCAGGTCTTCGCAGTCGGCGCAGGTCTTGTAGGTCTTCGCCTCGCCATCCCACACGCCCCAGAACGAACGGTAAGTCTCGCCGGCTCGGATCGTACCACCGCACTCACAGCACTTGTGCTCGCGCTTCGCGCGCGGCCGAGACAGGCGGTAGGTCTCTGGCGTGTCGCCGCAATCGCACATCGGCATGGCCTCCTCAGTCTGTGGGTTTGTCAGAGCGAAGCGCGGTTTCCACTTCGTCGCCGTGCTCGGCCAAGAACCGGCGCAACCAGTTCACCAGATACGACCGCATGTATGGCGGGACGCGCTCGCTAAACAATCCGCTGTCGCCTTCGGGCTCGTGATCGTCGAATTGCTCAACGTCAGCACGCATTGCTTGGAATGCTCCGAGTGCGTCGCTCATGGTCGCTCCTATGTTTTCCTCTTGACCGACAGTCGCAGCGTGCTCGGGTCGTAACCTCGCGCTTCCAACTCTGCCAGGAACGTGCCGTCAAAACCCTTGTGGTAGCTCAGCCATGAGTTGAGCCACGACCCGTCCGCTTTGTCGGCGCCGGAGCCGCCCCACTCCATGAGCATGTCGCGCTCGCGCTTGCTCCATCGCGCTTTCAGTTCTCCCGGCTGCGCGGCCATCACACGCTCCTCAATCGTCGTCGGTTGATGTGTCAACGGGACGGATCACAAGACCCCTGCTCAACAGCCACGCCAAAAATTCTGCGCCATCAAACTCGGCGTTACTGTCTGGGCACCAGACAGATCCGTCGTCATCGTTCTCATATTTCTCATAGCGTTGCGTCTCCACCATGTACTGAGCACAGATGCGCGCGATGTCCATCGGGGCACGCTCCTCAGTTGGACAGACGATAATCGGGCCACTGCCTCGGGTCGCCCCATCCAGCGAGAACGCCGTATAGCGATACGCCCTCCCATCGCGCCTTCGCGCGGAGTAGGTCCATCGCCCGCGCGTCACTGCGCAGTGTCTTCAACAGGTCAATGTCCCTCTGGGGCACTTCCATCTCAGTCGCTCCTCTACTTCGGGTTTGCCAGTGCATCGTGCGCGGCGATAAGTGCCGCCGCCAGCGGCTCCCATTGCACCGTCACGCCCTTGCGAATGGCGGCTTCGAGCGCCTTTGCCAGTGCGGCGACCGCCTGCGTGCGCGTTTCCGGTGGCGCCCATCCAAGCTCGATGAGCGCTCGCCTCGTCTTGCCCTCCACGTCGCGGGAGAACGCCATCATGACATCAGCGGCGATCTGCTGCGACGACGGTCCTCTCACCTCGTGCGATTGCGTCTCCGGATTGAAGGCGAACTCGGGTCGGTATGAGATCACGTCCACGCTCCTCAATCGTCGTTCGGCAGAATAAACCTAAGCGCCTGCACCAACCTTAAACATTGGATCAGCAAGCCCGCCTGATACCTGTTCAGCTCAAGCGTCCCGCCATCCTCTGCAAGGAACAGCAGCTCCTCGTCGAGCTTGTTGATCTCGCGCCAATCCACGCGTTCCATGGTCGCTCCTTCACTTCCTCGCGCCTAAGCGCTTCTTCATTGCTTGGCGTCGCGTTTCCGCTTCCGCCGCCCATTCACACCACGCGATGTGCACCGCGATCGGAACAGAGAACTTCGGCCCCTGGTCGCTCGGGTGCCTCTCAATGAGACCCCGCTGCTCAAGCCAGTGCAGAGTAAGTGCTGTGCAGCGAGGCCGCTGGCCAGTCGCGACAGCCTCGAATGCTCGCTCATGGGTTTGCGTCCCGCCAGCTTCGCGCACTGGATGCGTCACGTTCAGCGCTCCTTATTCGCCTCGGTAGTTGGAAACCGCTCGCTGCAATTCTTGGATCGCAGCGAACGCGTCGCTGTCGCAGTCTGACCAGTCGAAGCCTAGCACCTTGTCCGCCGCTTCGACCATGCTCATGACGTCGATGCTGTCTCGGCACTCGGCGCACCAGTCCGACCCAACGTCTCCCGACACACCATGCCATCGCGCCGATCTGTTGCACTCGGCGGTGGCGCACTTCTTGTTGCCGATTGGCGTGATCCGTGACCACCGCATGCAGTGCCTCCTCTACCTCTTCGGCTTGTGCTTCTTCGGACCAAGGCGCGCGAGCCGGCGCGCTTCCTCGGCCGTGTAGTGGTAGGCGACTGTCGTGCGCGACTTGCCGATGGCGCGCGCAGCGTCAGATAGCGTGCCGCCTCGACGCAACACGTCCTCGACTGCTTCCAGATCAATCTCAAGCTGGCGCCCATGTCGCCCACCGCGTTCCTTCGACGACAGGATGCCGGCCGTAGTGCGCTCGCGGGTGAGCTGCCGTTCAAACTCCGCGATCGCGCCGACCACGTGCATGATGAGCCGGCCGGCGGCAGTGCCGGTGTCGATGCTCTCGGTGAGAGACCGGAAGTGCACGCCGCGCTCATGCAAGCTCTGCATCTTGGTGAGCAGGTCGAGCAGGTTGCGGCCAAGGCGGTCCAGCCGCCACACCACCAGCGTATCGCCGGGCCGCAGCGCTTTCATGAGCCGGTCCAGTGACGGTCGGCGCTTGCTCGCGCCCGACACCTGCTCGACGTAGATGTCACACGGCGAGACACCCGCGCGCACGAGCGCATCGCGTTGCAAGTCCAGGCGCTGCTCGATCGTCGAAACGCGAGCGTAGCCCATCAGTTTGCCCGCCTCCTGTTTGTCATCTGCCCGCATCGCGTCCTACTTGCTAACATGCTTTTCCCTTTTTTGGACGAATTTACTTGCAACCGCAAGCACAATCGTGCAGTGTCCACACACATCACGGGCAGGCCGCGCAAATGCGATGCCCACGCTGACCTAAGCCTGTAACGGTCAGCCGCGTAACCGGAACGCGCATGAAGGAGCAACGGCAGCTTCTCACTCCGGGATGTCGTGACAGGCCGGAGAGACGGCCACCTAATACCGACGACAGAGGCCCCAATCCGATGAAGCACGCGCGAGCAGACTACGACCGCATCCAGGACCCGAGCGGCAAGATACCGGCAGACGAGCCGGTGTTCTTGATCCGTGGGCAAGACTTGGCCGCACCCGACACGCTGCGCGAGTGGTGCCGCTTGGCGCACAAGGCGGGGGCGTCGAACGACATCATCAACAAGGTGATGGATCAGGCGCGCGCCATGGAGGCGTGGCAGCGCCAAGTCGCGCGCAAAACGCCCGATCTCTGAGCGACAGGAGAGCCCCCGGCCATGCGCAAGATTGACATCCATGAAGGCGAGTTCCGAGCACTGCGGAAGCTCATCGAGTGCTGCGCCGACCAGCTCGCCAGCGCGAAGGATCGGACGGCGATTGCCAACCTCGCTCGGCGCCTCGCGCTGGCGGACAAGTAGAGGCCCCGCTATGGCGAGTTTGAACCCGGTGCAGATCATCAAGGCTGTCTACGGTCACGAGCCGCGACGAGAAGGCGAGTTTCCGCTGTCCTATCAGGTCGGCGCGGAGTGCTTTTCCAAGGCCGGCAAAGTGACCTCCATTGAGGAGCGGTTGCAGGACTTGGGCGATCGAGGCATCCAGTGGTTCGACGTCTGGTGCGGGGAACGGCGCGTCGCTAGCTTGAACGCGACGTGCGTCGCTGAAATCCACTACGCCGAGTGAGCAAGGAAAGCCCCGTGATGCTTTGCCCAGGACAGAAGGTCGTGTGTGTTGACGGTTCACCAGTGCGAACGGCACAGGGAACAACGATGCTGCGGCTGGTTGAGGGGGCAGTCTACACGGTGCGGTCGATCCACACCGAGCCGCACATTCAAGGATACGGCGTGCGGCTTGAGGAGTTGCTGAACCCGTCTGTGCTCTGGTCTGACGGCACCGAAGTCGAGTGGTCCTATATGTCAGAACGGTTCCTACCAGTCGTCTCCGACGAAGCCGCTCAACACGCAACTGAAGTTGTACGATAGAGGCCCCTGACATGAAGATCACATCAGCAAGGGTTGTGCCGTGGTCTAGCGTTGTCGGCGGCAGCGTTACGCTCCACGATGACAACGGGAGCGAGGTTTGCCAGCTAGCTATCCTCGGGGCCAAGACGCGCGAAGCGTCAGAGAACATTGCGCATCAGATTGCCGATGCGTTTGACGACCTACGACGGCACTCTGCCGTGACCGCAAACTTGGGAATGCTGAGCACGTCAAAGAAGTGACGAGAAAGGCCCGCTATGCAGCATCACCGCACGAGCGACGACGTGAACGATCTGCATGGGTTGGACGACCCCATTGCAAACTTGATCACGCCGGGTGGTCTGCTCTGCCTGTCCTATGCGTGGACGAACATATCCAAGGATCAACTGGTGAAGGCCGGCGTCATCGGCCCCGGCGTGGGCGGTAGCGACTGGAAGCGTTTCAACGACGACCCGATGACGTTCATTCAGAAGCTACCGCCTGAGCGCTTGCCGGCGCTCTGCCGGCTGCTCAGATAACGCGAAAGGAAAGCCCCGCAGATGATCAGAGCAATCTCCGTAGCTGCTGCGCTAGCCCTCGCCGGATGCGAAGGCGAGGCGCTGGAGCGCAAGGCGACCGAGAACAGGGACTTCCAAGTCGAGACGCTGTTCCACATTGACGGGTGTCAGGTGTACCGCTTCTACGACGGTCGCCGTGTTCACTTCGTGCGCTGTGGCGCGCACACGAGGACAGAGTGGCGAGAGTCGTGCGGCAAGAATTGCTCGCGCCTCGTCGCGGTCGAAACCGACTCAAACTGAGCGACAGGAAAGCCCCGCACCATGCCGCTGATCGATATTCCGACGGACGCGCGCAAGGGCAAGCCGCCATGCGGCGAGTGCCGTTTGAAGGTCGGCGAGACTTGCGACATCTGCGGGGCACGGCAAGATTTCAAGTCGACGCCAGCGATGCGGCAACGGGCACGAGAGCTGGCGGGGTCTGGTTCGTACATGGACGACTACGACCGGGCTGTGCTCGCCATTCTCGACGACTTTGACGCGCTACTGAACCGCTGAGCAGATAAAGGCCCCACCATGAAGCTAGACCGCAACGATCCTGCCAACATGGGCGCCGGTAAGTACGCGCTGATCAATATGAGGCGCTATCGCGCGCTTGATGCAGAGGCCGCGCGCGAGGCGCGCGATATGCTTGGCCGTCTCGATGCGCTCGGCATCATCGACAAAGGCGCAAAGGGCGATACGGACGAGTTCTTTGTGATCAAGCTCAAGGACAAGTACGCGCCGGCCGCGCTCACCGCTTACGCGAACGCGGCAGTAGACGACGATAAGGAGTGGGCAACGCAGGTGCTCGCATTGGCGAGCCGCGCAGAACATCACCCCGACAAAAAGACACCAGACTGAGCGACAGGAAAGCCCCGCCCATGGACATCATCGATGAGTTGCGCGCATGGCCGGCACGTGGCGACGGAAGCGACGGCATGTCCGCGCACACGGTTGGGGAGATGATGAACGCCGCAGCCGACGAGATCGAGAGGCTACGGCACCCGTTTCGCTGCGCGGATCATCTCGACTGGGATCACCTGTTCAAGATGATCCCCGACAGCGGACACGGGAAATTCTGGAAAACGGTTATGTCTGAGATGCGCACCGCGCTCGGAAGGAAGTAGAGGCCCGAAGATGCGCAGCACCGTGCCCACAGAACACGAAGTGTTTCGCCGCGAGGTGTCGGAAGACATCACCGTCACTGCGCACGTCGGCTATGGCCGCAGCGTGTCGTTTGAAATCTCGACGGAGACGCTGTCTGTGGACCTTGGGCTTGAGCCGGGGCGCGCTAGGCAAGTAGCCGTCGCACTCATGGACGCGGCTACCGCTGCTGAGACGAAGTGACGAAAGGAAAGCCCGCCATGCTTGTGAGCTTCAATTTCCGAGGCGAGGACGTTGACCTCGATGTCACGTCCGAGTCGGAGCCCTATGAGTGGGTCATCTGCGGCATGACGACAGAGCAGTATAACGCGCTCAACGTCACGGCCGATGAGGAAGCGGCGATGGCCGCAGCGATCGGCGAAGCGCTGTACGATCGCGCCGTCAAATGGTGCCCGGAAGACGGCTGAAAATTTTGTACGATGGAGGCCCGCCACATTCAGGGCGGCGGGGCTAAGAGGCGGCGTGCTGTGCAGGTCGTATCAGCTTGCGTCGACATGGCGGAAGACCCGGCAGTTGACCGTGGTTTCGACGCCGCGGCCGGCGCCGGGGTGGTCGTGGTGGAAAATCCAGCACGAGCCCGGCCGCGTCTTGCCGGTGTCGACAATTTTGGTCAGCAGTATTGAGGGATCGAGGCTGCCGCTGTAGGTCATTCCTCCGGTGCGGCACAGGTAGAACGAGCCCCGCGACTTCGGATCGGTCGTCTGGATGCGGTCCTGGTAAGCGTAGGTGAAGCGGCGCAGTGTGCCGTCGGGCATGCGTATGAAATCCCCGACTCGAGGGCCGGGACGCATGTCCCGGCGATGTTGCCGCTCGGCTACGATGGCCGCGTCGCGGTCGTCGAATTGGTTCGGCCAGTTGGTTGCCGCCCATTGGCGGTAAGCGTCGAGTGCCTGTCCCATGTGCTCACCTCCGGTAGGCTGCGCCGTGCAGCGTCAGGCCCTTGCCGATAGAGAAATTGTCGTCCCAGATCGTGCCGCGGATGCCGCGCGCGGGCCTCTTCCAGCCGTCGGCCTTGTAGATGTTGCCGGCGGTATCGAGGAAGCAGTAGGCGGAGCCGTGGCCGGGCCCTTCCTGCGTGATGCGAATCCACTTCGGACCGCGCGACGCTTTGTGCTTGGGCGTGTGGCCGGCTGCGTGGCTTCCGGGCAGGTGCTCGCGATAGTAGGTGTCGATCATGGTGTCGAGAGCATCGAGGAGCGCGGCTAGGCGCTGGTCGAAGCGTGCGGTATCGTTCACGTCGGCGGTGGGCATGGGTCTCTCCTGATCTGGTTTGCTGCTGCGCCCGGTCCGGCTGGAAACTTGCCCGGGCGCTATCCGTGGTCGCGGGCCACTTTGGCGTTGTTCAGGGCGGTGTTTCGGGCCTTGCGGAGTCGGGTGTGGTGCTCGTCCCGGCCCTCGCGCATCATCTCCCGGTGAAACATGCGGGCGATGCTGGCCCATTCCCTCGCCGGGGTGGCGAGCGCGTTCTGGCTTGCCCGATAGATGCGCATTTCCTCGTTGAGCGTCACGGCACACCTCACAGGCCAACGAGGACGATGGTGTCGGGGTGCTGAGACCACCACGCGGCGAGGATCGCAGAGCGGCAGTCCCAGTTGATGCAGTGCCACTGTCCGTCCCAGCGGCGCCAGATCGTGTACATGGTTCACTCTCCCGGCAGATCGAGCTTGGCGACGTGGTTCGTCAGCGTATCGAGATGCTTGGCCGCACGGTCCCACACCTTGGCGCTGGAGCGGTCCTGCCAGTTGACCCGCAAGTGCTCGGCTTTATCGCTGCAGAGACCTTCTAGGGCCGTGGCGATGGCGAGAAGGCCGTGCTTGTCGAGAAGCGTTTCGAGTTGCTCGCTAAGCGAGCCCGGCTTGAAATCGGACATGGTTCACCCTCCCTCTTAGCTCAGCGCTGGCTTTGCTTTTCATCGCGCCAGCTTGCGGCCAGGGATGCCCAGTGGACGTTGGCGAGGAGGCATCCGTCCGGCGTTCTGTTGCCGAACATCTCCTCGCAGAATCTCCGGACGGCCACGCCGCCGATGCGAGGCGTGCGACGGAGGAAGTCCTGCTTCGCCCGGTAGCTCGCTTCCTCGTTGTCGAGCCACAGGTTCACGTTCCACGTCGCGCGGTTGGGGTAGCCATTGTAGGACATGGTTCAACTCCCTGTTTTGACCATGGGATGGTGCCGCACCTCCGACGGCACACACCGATGGGCAATGGACGGGGTTCAGGCTGCCGTGGCCGTCAGGACTTGGGCAGGAGCTTGGCGAGGGCCTGGCGCGCGGCCTTGGTGTCGAAGGAGCAGCGGGCCTTGGTCTCCCGCACCTTGTTGTCGCTGGCGCGGGTCCAAGTCTCGGCCGGCTTCCATGCGCAGCCGCGCTCGGCGGTGCACTGGGCCTGCTCGAGGCCCTTGCAGGGGTTGGTGGCATCGGCCGCCATGGCAAGGCCGCTATTGGCCATGAAAGCCGCGAGGGCCATGGTGCGGATCGTGGTCTTCATCGTGTCGTCTCCCTTGTGTGTTCGTGACTGACGTCGTCGTCACGTGTCAGACAATGTCGGACAACGAAGCACGGTGCAACACACACGGCAGCATAGCTGTCATGCGTTGTCAGCGGATGTCGGTCAGTGTCGGACAATGTAGACAAGCGGCATGAGCCGCAAAGCACGCAAGACGAAGGACCGTTTCAGCTTTCGGGTGAACCCGGAGACGCTGAAGATTCTCGAGTTGAAGGCACGATCGGAAGATCGGACGTTGAGCTGGCTTGTGAACCACGTGCTCGAGCAGTGGGTGGCGGCGATGATCCCGCCGGGCAAGGCGGAGAAGATGCGCCGCGATCTGGAAGCGGCCGAGGGTCCGCCCCCAACCTCTACCACTTCAAGGCCGGCGAGCGACCAGTAAAGCTCTCAGCTTGGGATCAGTCTGAGGCGGCGTGTTTTAAGCAGGCAGTTGAAGACCTTGGCGAGGCGCGAGCCCGCGCAGCCATAGAGATCATCGCCACCTACGCGACCACGCCGACACACGTCCGCCGCATCTGCGCCGACGTGCTCCAAACCAAGCCAGATCCCGCCTATAAGACCTTCGCCCGTTGGGTGCTCTCCTCAGAGGCACTGCAGCGCCATTATGCATTCGCAAGAGCCATGCGCGGTGACGTCATGTTCGATGACGCACTGAGGATCGCAGACAGCCCGATCAAACCTGCAATCGATCATCCCCTCGCCTATGGGGCAGAGGTGAACAGGAAGCGTATGCAGGTAGCTGCGAGGCAGTGGGCAGCAGGGAAGCTGAACCCGAAATACAACGACAAGGCGCCAGCACAGCATTTGCACATCGAGACGCACATCGCTCAAGAGCGTGGCTCAGTGATCGATGAGCTTGCACGCAGGCTGGAGCGCAAGGCTAACCACTTGGCGCATCAACAGCTTTCGCCTCCGCCCCCTGGGGTCAAGGG
>ERZ761596.188-NODE-188-length-11238-cov-4.882321_pt1 | contig 11238 bp, 11 predicted proteins | sample MGYA00512166_ERZ761596 | MGnify/ENA primary metagenome ERZ761596 (study PRJEB28899, sample SAMN03785556) | bioreactor sludge metagenome | biome: EBPR Sludge; feature: EBPR Bioreactor; material: 0.22µm filtered reactor supernatant | place: Saint Lucia: Queensland...
CGGCGCAGGCTTCACGGTCGAAGGCGAGCGGGGGCGGGTCGCCGCCCGGCACCAGGTCGCCTTCGGTCACGCCTTCCCAGCCGACGACGAAGTCGAGGATGCCGCGCGCCACGTTGCCTTTGCGCAGCTTCTCCTCGTGCTCCAGCGGCGTTGGACGGCGCACGATGAAGGTGTACTGACCGATGACGACGCGCGATTCGCGGGACTTGAGCATCCTGGCAAGCAAGGCGCTCATGTCAGCTGGCGTAGTAGGTCGGCGTGCCGTTCATGGTGATGACGCTCGGCGTGGTGACGAGCTGCTGTGCGGCACCGCCAGGCAGCAGGGCGCAGCCGACGTATCCGGCGAAGAGCATCTTCTTGCCACCGGTACCGAAGGTGAACTGGAAGACACGCTTGGCCTGGTTGTCCGATGCGGCCTTGAGGGCCAGCAGGCCGGTGTCGGACACGTCCCAGATGTGGTCCATGGTGAAGGTGGTTGCTTCGGGCAGGCCGGGCAGCTGGCTCTTGGCGTTGCCGTGAATGGTGGTGGCATCGATGAATTCGAAGTTGCCGCCGCTGGAGTTGATGGTGGTGGCGGTGGTGATCGACGTGCCGAGGGTGACGAGTTCGGCGGTGCCGCTGCTGAAGGTCTCGAAGAGGGTGGTATCGATGCCCTCCAGATCGAAGGTGTTGGTGGTGACGTTGGCGACGCGAACCGGCTTGTCGTTGAGCTGGTACATGCCGGACACGGTCAGAAAGACGATATCGCCATTGGCAAAGCCGTGAGCGGTCGAGGTGGCGACGCCGGGACTTGCCTTGGTGATGGCGGTGATGGTTTTTGCAGCAGCCAGCGCCGATTGCATCGACACGGCTACGTTTTTCCAGACTGTGGGAGTCGGCATGGCGGTGTTGCTCCAAAAAGAAGCCCACGCGAGGCGGGCCGGGTTGTGGTCGCGAGGTTACGCGATCATGAAGTCAGAAGACGTGGAACCATTCGACGTCTACCGAGGTGGCGAAGAGGCCGGTGTCGGGGTCGATTCCGGCAGCGCGGTCGGCGGCCTGGTGGTCGGCGACGACCAGGGCGGCGGCTATGGCGTCGGCGGCGCTATCGGCGGTGGCGCGGGTCTTGGCCCATGCGGTGATGCTGAAGCGGACTTCTTCGGCGAGGGCGACGCCGTTGATGGTGACGACCGGGGCGGTGTTGGCGCGCTGGTAGACGACGGCGGGCGGCGCCTGGTCCTCGGGGATGGCGTCTGGATAGATGCGGCTGCCAACGATGGTCGCAAGCGCGCTGCTGGCGGAAAGGGCAGCGTAGAGGTCGGTCTCGGCGCTCATGGCTTGGCCCTGGCGTTGAGTTTCTCAATTTGCGGTATGACTTCGCGCTCGAATACGGCGAGGGCTTCCGGCAGTCGATCGGCGGCGGGCATCAAGAATGGGCGCGCCCGCATCTTGCGCGTGCCGTATTCGAGAAATCGCCAGTAGAACGGATCTGTCGGGCTGCGGGCGCCGCGCTGGCTGGCTTTGACGAGCGTTCTGGTGCGCGTTTTGACGCCGAGAAAGCTGCCGCGGACGGTTTTGTACTTGGCGCCCGGAGCCGGGCGAACGTTGACGAAAACTCCGACGTCACCGGAACGGCGAGCTTCCTTGCTGGTGCGCACGCTGATGCGGCGCTTGACGAGGCCCCGGGTACGATACGGCGAGGGCGTGGAAAGCACTGGCGCTGCCGCCTTGGCGGCGCCGCTGACGACGCGAGCCGCCTTGCGCAGTGCGCCAAGAAGCACTTTCTTGCGCAGCGCCTGCGGGATCTCGGCGAGGGCACGCTTGAGCTCGTCGATTCCTTCGATCTTGACGGTGATGCCATCAGAGGCCATGCCGAACCCCGTTGATTGCCAAAATTTCGATGGTATGGCGCCCTGCCCCGACGTCGACGATAGAGACGATGTCGTATGGGTCGCCGTTCCAGATGACGCGATGCTCTGGCTCGAGCCCGGCGCGGTAGCGGATGCGGAAGCGGACGTCGGCGGCGTATTGCGTCTGCTGCGCGGCGAAGAATTCACGCCCCTTGAGCGGCCATACTTCAGCCCAGATGGTGTGATCCGGGGTGTCGTTGATGACGTTGATCCACGAGACGACTTCTTCGCCGGCGGCGGTTCGGGTGACGCTCTTTTGCTGGAGCTTGATGCGGTGCGTCGCTCTCCCTGGGTCGAAAACTGATATTTGCACGTCATCAAGCCCGGTAGAACCGCTCAGCGTCGAGAAGATGGTCGACGTAGAGCAGTGGCTGCATGGCATTTGCGATGGCGCCAGATGGGTTGTCGAGCGCCTGAATCACGTGAACAATTATCCACAGCCGGATGTTTGCCGGGACATCGGCCGGGGAATCGCCATAACCCACGACGAAACGCACTCGGACGGCATGCGGAACGGCGGCAGTGGCAGGCCATGTCTCGTCCGGGTTGAGCAGGACTCTGCATGGCGCGCTGTCTCCATCCAGGGCATAGACCGTGTCGGGGCACGTTTGCTCGGTCGAGTTGCTGTCGATGTACTTGATGCTGGTGATGCTCTGCGCATCCGGCAGCAAGAGGTCAATTGCACCAGACGGGAAAACGTCGAGCACCAGCTCGACAGTCTGGGTGATGAGCCGACGGCCGAGTCTGTGCTCGGCCTCACGCCGCAGGCCGGGAATGAGCAGATCGGCAAGATGGTCATCGAAGCTGCTGGCGTCGAGGCGCGCCGACACCTTGATGTCGTCGACGGTCACCGGCTCGGCGTCAGGCGGCGTGATGTTGATGAGCGGCATTTGGACTCACAAAGGTTTGTCAGCGAAAAGGCAAACAACAGACGGGCAATTCATGACTGGCCGATCCTGGCAACGGCTTCTTGTGGGGCGATCAAGACAACCGGTCTTTGATCAGACACGACGAGAAAAACTGAATCACGCAGTTCGCCGTGCCCAACAAGGCGATTTCCTCGCCACGAGTAGAACGCGGACCGCCAAGTGACTGAAGCGTCTCGCCATGTCGCCGGAGTCGCCATCTAGCCAACCATCAGAGCAGGTTGGCCATGTTGGTCGCATGGCCGCTGTCGAGCAGCGAGGACATGGCATCAGCCGTAGCAAATGCGACTGCGCCGACTTCCGACTTCGTATAGCCCGCGTTGTCCCCCTCTCCGTCCGGCAGCGTGTTGCCGTAATCGAGAGCCTGCCATTCACGCTGCAGCGCCTTGAGATCGTTGATCCCGTCCCATACGCGACGATTTGCCGCACGCACCGCGCTGATGTAATCCTGATGCCTGTTTGCCATTGTGTTGCTCCTTTTATGTCAGCAGGCCGAGTGCCTGCAGTTTTGTTTCGAGTTGATCCACTCTCGTCTTGAGATTGTTGATCGTGGCAATCGCCAGATCACGATTGCCAGAGGTATCCCACCCACCGGCAGCCGTGCCAGTGCCACCCGCAGGAGCCGCAGCGACGGTTGCCGTCAGTGCCGTCGGTTTGGCAACCGCATTGCCTCCGTAAAATCCGAGCAAGACCTGCGTACCGTCCGCCTCAAGCCGGATGCCTTCCCGCAAACCTGTTGAGTCGGCGGCCCATAGGCGTGTGCGGGCCTTACGAGTAGCATGCGTGGCATCTACCCACGACGCAGACAGAGCGCCCTGCAGCGTGTCTGTCGTCGTGCTGGACTTTGCGGCCAGATTGATTCGTGCACCCAGGCCAGCAGCGCCGGCGCCGGTCGAGTTTTTTGAAAACGTGGCGAGGTCATACAGCGCATTCGTGGTGGCGTCAGAAACAGTAAAATTCCAAATCGGCGCTGATCCGGTTGCGGTTCTTACAACTTTGCCTACGCTATCGACAGCCACCGATTCCTTATTAGATTCGTCGTACTTTGTCTCAAACTGAGTGCTGGTTTTTGTGATGCTTACCTTGCCGTAAATATCCCCATCGTCTTGCCTGGAAAGATAGGTTGGAGCAATCGCAATCGACTTTTTATTGTAGACTGTCCACGACACGAGAAATAGTTGCGCGTAAGCATAACCAACTTTTGCTTCTGAAATAGTGACTTTTATTGTTTTTGTGCCGTAACATGCACCCCCAGTCGCCAGAGTATATACGGCATCCGTACTTGACCAATTTGTTTGAGATGTAGAGTAAAGCAGCACCATGCTAGAATCATAAAACTCTACGGAAAAACTTTTTGGCGCATTATTTCCATAAAAATACAGAATAAAATGTCTGCCGTGTGAATACGTTGCCTCTAGGGTAAATGTTATTGTAACAGGCAGCGCCGCTGAGTCCCATCTGACTTCTGTACCTCTGTTATCTACCAGGTTATCTAATGTTCCGGCAATTGGCGCAACGGTAGACGTAATTGAACCACCCTTAAAACCTAGCATGGCCAGACGATTGAATGCGCCTGGAACAAGCAAAGGCGCTCCACCTTTACTATATCCGAGCACTTCTGTATACACCCCGCCAATTTCAACCGGCGCGGTACTGTTTCCTGTTAATGGCACAAATAGGGCAGATAGCGCAGCCTTAATGTTTGCCCACGACAGTTTTTTCATGATATTGGACGCGGCAGAATCCATCAATCCAATCTGATCTGCATCAACCGGCGTCGTCTTGCTGGTCGCGCCGTTGATCAAGGAACCAATGGTCGTCGTCGTTTCAGCAGGCGTTGCTGAGTCGCCGGTATTCGTGCCGGTACTTGTGCCGCTGCCAGATGGTGCTCCGACCATCGCCGCAGTAATGCCGCCAACAGTCCCGGTAAATGTCGGCGATGCAATGTTTGCCTTTAGGTTCAGCGCGGTCTGTTGTGCCGTCGAGACCGGCTTGTTTGCATCGCTGGTGTTGTCGACAGCTGACAGACCCACTTGAGATTTTGTGACCGAGTGAGGATTGGCCGTGTCAGATGCGTGCGCCGCTGGCGAATAATCACCGCTGGCAGTGGTTGCCGCACTGCCGAGGCCAAGCGTCGTGCGCGCAGTAGCGGCGTCAGCGTCATCGACCAGCGTCGCACCAAACGCCGATATGCCGTGCGCCGTTGTGACAGCGTTATGCGTCGAGACTGCGCCGTCGGCTTCAAAATCTCCCGTTGCGGCGGCGGCGGCGGAGCCGAGAGTCGGCAGACCCGACAGCGTGGAGTAAGCTATCTGCGCACCATCTCCGCCAGTATGGTCGTGAGCGTTGCCGCCAGTAACTCCTCCAGATCCGAGCACTCCGGTAAGCTGCGATCCGTCGACGGGCGGGAGCTTTGCGCTGCCATCAAGCTGCACGATATTGAGCGCTCCGGTGCCGACGTTGAGCGTAGCGGCAGTTCCGAGTGCGGATTCGAGCGCGTAGCCAGGGTGCGGATCACCAGCCACTTCATGCGCCGAGATGGCGGCAGCGGCTGCAGCAGCGGCATCAATAACGTCGACCAGGCGCTTTTCGATTGAGGCAGGGTCAGTGCTGCCTGTTTCGCCGATGACTATTTTGATAGCGTCAACATCATCAGCAAGAGCGGTGTGGTGCTCGTCGTGATATGGCCCGGGATCGCCGAGGGCGGTATTGACGGGGTCGGCTGGAACGGCTGCGATGGGTACTATCGCGCCAGGAAATACGGATGTGGTCATGGCTTAAGCTGACGTGGTGATTTCAGGCAGCACGTTGAGCACAGAGCTAGCTGCACATGCGGCCAGAACGCTGCCGTCGCCGCGGATAAGTTCGATGTCGAAATACCTCTTGGCAGCGGCAAGGGCAAGGGCCGCCGATGGCGACAAAATGAGACGTAGAGCCCGGGCAACGGTGTCTATCAGCAGGCCGCCGCTGGTGTGCCGGTAGGTGGCGAGAACGGCTCCAGAGACGCTGCTTTTGACGTCCATGCGCGCTTCGACGAACTGCGAAAGGTCGAGCGGCTGACGATAGACAAGATGGCCACCGCTGGTGTAGGCGCCAAGGCCGGCAGCATTGACGTCGTTGAATTCGACGGTGTCCGTGTCGACGACGGTGACGCGTCTGAAGCTGTCGTCCTGGACGCCGTCCCACGGGGTGTTTATCTCGGTCATGCCGCCCACGTCCTGAACCATTGCGCGCCATCCATCAGGACATCCGTGCGCGGGCGCAGTGATGCTGATCGGGGCGCTGTTGGCGATGCCGGTGATGGGCACGTAGACAAGCTCATCGGTTTCAAGCCGGATCGGGATGTCTGCACTGGCGCCGCGGCGAATGGTTAGGTTTAGCTTGGTGAGCATGTTGCTTCCAAAAAAAAGCCGCTCGGTTAGGAGCGGCTTTATGGGGTGGCGTCGCGCTTACGTCGTGGCGATCTTGAGCAGCTTGATGGCCTGCGAGTTGCGGATCTTCCCGCCGACACGCTTGCGCACGTAGAACTTGACGAAGCCCGGGGAGGTGATTTCGTCGCGGGTAATGCGCATTCCGACGCGGTCGGCGATAAGGTAGCCTTCACGGAAGTCTCCGAAGGCGAGCGGGAAGGCGTTGGCGGCGACTGCCGGCATGTCTTCGGCTTCGGTCACGCCGTAGCCCAGGAACGTCGCGGGCTGGCCGGCGACGACGGATGGCTGCCACAGATACTGATTCTGGCCGTCCTTGTACTTGCGCATGGCGGCAAGCACGAGCTTGGACGTGACCCACTGCGCATTGGCGCGGTAGCGGGCGCGCAGTGCGTACACGATGTCGTAGAAAAGGTCAGCCGAAGTGGGCATTGCGGCCGCCTGTCCGCCGGCGATGTACTGCAGGGTGCCGAAGGCGCGCGAGGCGTCAACCGTGGTGACCGGGGTGGGGCCACCCAGGAAGCCGGTGGGCTTCTTGGTGCCGTCGCCGCTAACGAATGCGGCGCCCTCGCCTTGAGCAAGGGTTTCGGACGCCGAGTCGATAAGCCAGTTTTCGACGTCGAAGAAGAGGTCGTCAAGCGACTCTTCGGACGCCTGCGGCTTGGCGCTGGCCATGCCGAACGTTGGGGCTACTTCCGCCAGGTCGGGCGTGTTGGTCTGGTTGCGGGTGTCCGTCTCGCCGAGCCACTCGAAGCCGGCGCCGTTGATGTCGAACAGTTCCTTGTAGTCGGAAGTGCCGACCTGGCGAACGGTGGCGATCTGGCGGATCGGGGAGATGTCGACGGACAGGCGGGCGATGCTGCGCTCGATCTGCTCGGGCAGGGCGAAGCCGCCGGCGGCGCCAGTCGAGGTGACGACCTGCGTGGACCGCGTGTCGCGACCGGTGGCGCGCGACTTGGCTTCGAGTGCCTTCTGCTTCTCGTGCACCGCTGCCTTGCGTTCGGGATCCTGCGGGCTGCGCAGCCAGTCGAGGAAGGCATGCTTGTATTCGACGGCTTCGATTGACGGCTGGTCATTTTCGCCGCCGCCGAAAGCGCCAGGGCGCGACAGCTTGGTCTCGATCTTCTCGAGCTTGCTCTTCATTTCCGAGAGGGCGTCGATACGCTCGTCGATCGCGGCGAGCTTGGCGTCGTAGGCCTCGGTCGAGCTGCCGGACTTGATGGCGTCGAGCCGCTTGTCGTTGGTCTTCTTGTACTCGGCGAAGGCGACGTTGATCTGCTCGAGGGTGTCGGCGACGGACTTGATGGTGGGTTCGTCACGCTTTTCGTAAGTGCCGGCATCGGCAAGGCGCGACTGGAAGGCGGCGAAGTGCATGGCCATGACGGCGGCCAGCACGCGGGAGGATTTTTTCATGCGATTTGTCCTTTCAGGATTTGAGAGATTCAAGCAGCCGGATGGCCGACTTGACTGCGACGGCGGTTGAATCGGCAGAATCTCTCCGCGCTTCTCCCATCCGCATGACGCGCGACACAAAGGCCGTTGCGTCGGACTTGCTGAACCCGGCATCACGCAGGGATTTTTCTGCATCCTTCGGCGTCACCATCTCGGAGACGGACTTGATGCTGGTGACGCGCGCCTTTTCGTTGGCGGGGAAGGTCACCAGCGAGACTTCCCAAAGGTCGATTTCGGTGAGCGTGCGAACGTCGGTTTCTTTGTCGTAGGCCCATTGCTTGGACATGAAGCCGATCGAGAGCCCGTTGAGCGCTCCCATCTTCAGCAGGGCCTGGGCTTCCTTGCCGCGCACGGTGTCGAGCGCGAGACGGCCCTTGATGCGCAGGCCGTGGGCGTCTTCGGACATCTCGGTCCAGATGCCGATAGGGGAGGTGTCGTCGTGCTGCCAGAGCATGGCGGGCATGGTGCCGGCGGCTTTGTGGGCAGCCAGCGAGGCAGCGAATGCGCCGCTTGCGATGATGTCGTCCCAGTTGTCTCTTACGCCGAATACGGATCCGTAGCCTTCGAGTGTTCCGTCGTCGCCGGCGGCCTTGATCTGGAGGGCGAAGGATCTGACCTGCCTGGTGCCAGCGGCGTCCTTGCGTTCGAGAGGCTTGATCACCTGGCGCTCGTCGGGGCGCGGGCGCCGCTTCTGGGGGACGCTCATTGGTTTGCGCTCGTCTGGCTTGAGGACTTCAGGCGTCGGGCGGAATGTTTTCATCGTCGTTTCCTGCGGGGTTGCCGCGCGTCATGTTGAGCGGGGTTAGCGGTTCGTCGAGACCTGGCAGCGGGTCTTTGCCTTCTTCGTCGCGGATCTCGTTGCGGGTGTAGATTCCCATTTCGGTCATGGTCCGCGCCCACTGCGAGCGGTCGCGCATGGATCCGGCGGTTAGGTAGCGCACATCGAACTCGGCGAAGAGTGGGCCGCTGCCATCGAGGAGCATTTCGTCGATGCGCTGAGTCCAGGCCTTGTGCCAGGGGGCGAGGGTGTGCTTGACGTGGGCGGCGAAGAAGGCCTCGGAACTGGCGAAAGTGGAGGATTTGTCGGAGTGCCCAACCATGATCGGGAAGACGCCGTAAGCACGGCAGATTTCTTCGATCTGCAGGCGCCGGGTTTCGACGTGCTGGGCGTCGACGCCGCTCATGGAGGTGTTGAGCCACTTGGCGCTGCGATCGAGGATCAGCGGAACGCCGGTTTTGTCTGGCCCTGACTTGCGCCGCAGGTGATCGGTGAGGCGCTCGTACTGTTCTAGGCTGAGGGTTCCTTCGACAGAGTAAGTTCCGCTTGGGCGCAGGCCGTTGGCGTGCATGCCGGCCTGGCTGCGCTCGGTGGCGATGGCGAGACCGATGGCGGAACGGGCGAGCATGACGGCATTGAGGCTGGATACCCAGTCCCACTGGACGCCGTTGAGGACGAAGACGTCGTCCGGGGGAAATTCGCCGATGGTGCCAAACTCGTCCCAGAGTCGATAGCGGAGGTCGTAGCGGGAGGTGCGGCGCACTTCCCATTGGCCAGGCATGGCGGGAATCAGCTCGGTGATACGAGCGCCCTTGCGCACCTTGAGCGACAGGGCGGAGCCGGTGAGGGCGGCGTGCAGGGTCATTTGCCGGCGCCATTCGAAGCTGGTCTGCCACTCGTTCGGGCGGCGGGAAAGGATGCGGTATTCGGGGACATCGACGGCGCGCTCGCGGGCGCCTTTGGCCATCTCGCGGAAAACGCCAAGGTTCGGCGTGGCGCAGCCGTCGGCGATGACCTTGACGCAGGCGAGAACGGTGGCGACCTGCAGGGCGGTCTTGTCGGTGACGGTGACACCAGCGATTCTTCCGCCGCCGACGCCGTCGATCAGGTCGGCGACCTGGTCATAGGTGAGCTGAGCAGCTTTGCGGCCGAAGAGTCGATCCAAGAACTTCATGCGGCTTCTTTTTCCCAGAATGATTCGGTGGCTTCAGCTGGCACCATGGCGCGAGCCATGGCGACGATGGTAGCAATGGCTGCATCAATCTTGTTCTGCGATCGCTGTTTGCGAGGGAAGATATTTTCGTTTCGGTCTTCCTTACATTCGACGTTGGACATCATCCAGACGAATGCTGGGTTGCCGTCATGATGGAAGCGGCCAGCATCAACCAGGGCGGCGATGGTCTTCATGGGTTCGCTTAGGTGGCGAACTTGCATTGGTATGTCAACGACGGTGAAGCCTTCTTCCTGTAGGTTTGGGGCGATTTCACGCGAGCCCCACGCGTCCATGGCGATTTCGGAGACGACAACGGTTTCGGCGTCGTCCATTAGTTCGTCCTGGATCTGCCGCAGGTTGATCATGTTGCCTGCGGTGACGGTGATGTGACCGCTGTGCGCCCATGCCTGGTAGTGTGCGTTCTCGGACTTTTCAATGGCGGATTCTGGTAGGTAGTTGCGCGAAATGGCGGTGTAATGATCTTCGCCATCGCGTTTTTCTCGAAATAGGAAAACTCTGGAGGCGATGTCGACTTTGCTGGCGAGGTCGAGCCCGACGACGCATTCCTTCTTGCGCATGCTCGCAAGGGTGATGGTCGGATCGCCGGCCTGCTGCAGCTTGTGCAGGTTGAGCCAGGGCGAGGCGGCGGCCACCCAGCAGTTGAGGTGCTTGGTCTTGAAGGTGTTCTGCTTGCGCGGGTCGGCAATGGCGTCGCGCTGCTGGATGCGCAGGAATTCGTCGTCGACGCTGATGCCGTAGTTCGGGTTTGCCTTGCGCATGGCGTCTTCGGTGGTCCAGTCGTCGCCATCGTCGATGCCGAAGACGATGCCGAAGCGCTGATCGTTTTCGACGACGCCTTCGAGGATCTTCTGCAGTTCCTGCTGGTGCATGTAGCACGGGCCGGAGATGTCGGTCCCGGCGGTGGTGATGACGAGCATGAGCGGCTGGGAACGGGCGCCCATGCCGGTCTGCATGGTCTCGTACAGCTCCGGGGTCTTGTGCTCGTGATACTCGTCAACCACGGCGCAGCTCGGCGAGGCGCCGTCGCCGGGCTTGCCGATCACCGGCTCGAACTTGCTGTTGGTCTCGATGATGGCGAGATTTGAGGCGCTGACGCGGACGCCGTAGCGCTCAAGAAAGCGCGGCGTGGCGCGGGCCATGAGCAGGGCCGGGCGGAAGACCTCGAAGGCCTGATCTTGCGAGGTGGCGCCGGAATAGACTTCGGCGCCGAACTCGCCATCGATGGCCAGCATGTAGTTTCCGATGATGGCGGCGAGGGTGCTCTTGGCGTTCTTGCGAGGGATGAAGAGGTCGGCGACTCGGAAGCGGCGCTTGCCGGTCTCTCGGTTGATCCAACCGAAGATGACGGCGAGGCAAAACACCTGCCAATCCTCGAGCACGATCAACTGGCCACGAGCAGCCCAGTCGCCCTTGATGTGCGGCATCAGCTCGGCAAAGCGGCAGATGCGCTCGGCAGGGTGGTAGGCCTTGCCGGTGGCGTCGGTCAGCTCGGGATTGAAGACGTATGGCCAGGATGGATCGGTCCCCGCCC
>ERZ761596.189-NODE-189-length-11226-cov-5.387074_pt1 | contig 11226 bp, 34 predicted proteins | sample MGYA00512166_ERZ761596 | MGnify/ENA primary metagenome ERZ761596 (study PRJEB28899, sample SAMN03785556) | bioreactor sludge metagenome | biome: EBPR Sludge; feature: EBPR Bioreactor; material: 0.22µm filtered reactor supernatant | place: Saint Lucia: Queensland...
TCCATCCATCGGGGTTGTCGCGCTCCGGCCGCACCTTGCAGCCGCATGACCAGTCCTCGGGCGCGTGCTCGGTCCACTCTTCGTCCGCGCAGTCATCGCAGACCATGAGCCGTTCCCAAATCCAATCGGGATCCGTGAACCGGGCGACGTGCTCTCGATCGGCGGACCGCAGCGTCAGCGTCGGCAGTCGATGCTTCCACGCACCGAGAGGGCCAGAAAAATCCCCGATCTCCATGGTCGCGCCGGCCAGATCGAAGTCGCGTAGCTGCGCCACTCCTTCGGTTATGTCATCCATGGCGCTGCGCAGGTATTCGACGAACGGCGCGGACATGGGAATGGTCGTGCTCATGCGTCTTCCTCCAACTGGTCCAGCAGATCGTTTATCGCTTCGAGCTCGGTCGCGCCGTTGCCCATGGGATCGCCCGGCTCATAGTCATCGGTCACCGCGGACCAGTCGAGACGGCGCGTCGGGATCGGCGGGCAGTCATTGCTCGTAAGCACGAGGGTCGTGCGGCTCGGCTGACCATGGACGCAAACGTACTTCATCTCGCGTCCCTCAGCAGCGAGCGGATTGCGTCGGTCGGCGTCTTGAACGCCCGGGGCGCGCGCGGCGTGTTCAGCGGGGCCCAGCGGTCGCCGATGCGGGCCGCCTCCAGCAGCGACGTGCCATCGTCGAGGCTCACCTTGTCGTCGTCCGCCGTGAGCAGCGTAAGCCCACGGTCGCGGCACAGCCGCACCAGGGCGGCCATGGTCGAATGGTGCATATCCTCCCTCCTATCTCACCAGTGTCCGGCCGCACATGCGGCAGAGGTAGACGCCCGTTCCGGGGCGGTACGCTAGACCGGCATGAAGCCGGCCTCGCTCGTCTTGCCAGATCCACACTTGCCGCCCCAGCGCCGACGATGCGGCGGCGGCTTCGCGGATGAAGGCCAGCATCACGCGGCCGCCGGCTTCGCGCCGTACTTGACCAGCGCGCAAGGCTCGAACACCACTGGCGAACCGTCGGCGACGCGCATGGCGGCCGCCATGGCCGCGCGCTTGCTCAACCGGCTGTCATAGCGGCGGCCGTTGACCGCGATCACGTACAGCGTCAGCAGCGGACCGCTGTAATGGGTGTCTTCCCTGCCGCCAACACGGCCGCCGTTCTGGCGGATTTCGCGCACCGTCACCATTTCCCCTATCTCCCTTGCCTCAGTTGCTCGCTACTGCGGCCTTCCGGGCCGCAGGGTGCGAGGAACCGTCAAGCGGCCTTGGCGATGCCCGTGATCAGGAAATCCGCCTCGCGCACAAGCTGGCGAAGCGTGGCCTTCGGCCGGTGCCAGCACACCGTTAGCGCCGTCTCGCCGATGTCGCGATGCCGGTGCCCCAGCAAGCGCAAGGCGACGTAAACGCGCTTGACCTTTACGGCATCCTGGGTGCGCCGGTAGTCGTCCGGCGGGTAGTACAGCGGCGCTTCGTCCGGCGCTCCCAGCGGCGCGACCATCTCCCAAGCCGGCCCCGGTACCATGCCAAGGGCCGCAGCGGCGCCGGCGGAAACGGTCGTGCGCTGCATCGTGACCAGCTCGCGCGCTTTCGCCGCGGCCTCGGCGACCGTCATGTTGGCCATGGTCCCTTTACTCCCCTTCCGGCCGCGTCAGCGAGTAGCGGCCATCGCTGTGAACCCAGACGCAATCGGCAACGCTGTCCTCGGGCCGCATGGCGATGAAGGCATAACCGTCATCGGTGCCGCCGTAGTGGTAGGTGCGCCAGCCAGCGCCCTCGCCACGGTGCGGGCTGAAATACTTCTTCTCGAACGCTGCCAGCGCTCGGGCGTACGGCGCGACCTCGTCCTGTTCGCCGCTACAGTCGTCCCATGGCACCGTCACCCGCCACGGCCGGCCGGCCGCCTTGCAAATGACGCGGGACGGCCGGTAATCGGTCGGCCCGACGAAGCGCGTGTGAATGGTGATCATTTCCCTGTCCTCCCGTTCGGGTTGCTCACTGTTGCCACGCCAGCGACGTGGCAACCGCGAGGAACCGTCAAGCTGAGAGCGTCTCGAAATAGCGGTACGGCGCATAGACAAGCGGCCTGCCGTGCTTCTGGCGCTCGCGGTTGAGCGCGGAAAGGCACGCTTCCGGGTCCGGCTGTTTCGTCGCCGCCCAAAGCGCGGCTTCTGCGGAAGCCGCCAAAGGGCCGACGCCATACACTTCATGGAGTGTGGTGGCGATGCGGCTAAAGGCGCTGGTCATGGTCGTTGCTCCCTGCTTGGGGTTAGGTGATGCGCGCGCGGTGTTGGGGGTTAGAGCTCGCTCGGCAAGGCTCCGAGGGTTAGCGCCAGCTCGGCGTCAGTGATGCGCTTCCACAGCAGGATTTCGTCGTCGGCGCCGATTACGCGCCGCAGCCAGGGCGTCATGCTCAACAGCGTTCCGATTGTCTCGCCGCCGGCCAGGCCCAAGGGCAGGTAGCCTGCCAGCGTCTGCCAGCCCTGCTGCTCGAAGGTGTCCGCCCGATTGGTCATCATCTCGTTTGCTCCTGTCTGCGTGTGATCTGATACGCTGATACTCTCGCATCGTCTCATGGATGGCAACAGGAAAATGACAGGCTCGCACATTTTTTCTGTGTGACATGAAAGCCACATGCAGAAATGCACGCGTGCCGAGAGTTGCCCGGCTTGTCGGCATCAGGCAACGCCCTACGCTAGAGTAGCTAAGTTGTTGATATCATTACATATTAGCCACAACTCACACAACCTCATGCACCCCCAGCCCTTTAGGGCGGGGTGCATGGGGTGGGTTGTGGGCCAGCGTTGACGAGCAGAGGGGATCGGTGGTAAGGCTGAGCCGAGACGATCGATTGATGGAATCGATCAACGAATGGGGGAAGCATCGGAAATGTCGATCAATGGAACGGCAGAAGCCCGGGCGGCTATGACGACGTCGCTGGATTGGGCGTTTCGGCCCGGCGCCATGCGAGAGGCGGATGCGTGGCTGCTGGACGAGCACCGGCGCAAACCCCGGCAGCATCGCCGGCTGCATGACGGCGCGACGCTGTACGATCCTGAGACGGGGATGAGGGCGCATGACGTGCGGGCTACGCACGATCCGAGGACATGGCTTGCGGCCAGCAAGTAAAGCCTGGGTGCCAGATCGGTGCCAAATGCACAGGCACCCACAGCTAACCTATTGATATCCCAGCGCTATTCGACGACGGGCAGCGGATCGTCAGTTAGTTGCTCAAGATCGCCGGCCAGTACAGGCACAATGCCGGGAGGGGAGGGGTGGGGATGAACCTCGATAGGGTCCCATCCGATATTTGTACTGGTACCATGCTCCACTCACCCACATTCCACATCTACGGAGGCTACAGTGGACGACATTGACTACCTCTTCACCTACCATTCGCCGACGTCTGAGCAGGTCGAGCGTTATGCGGCCATCCGGGACGGTGCGAAGGCGTATGCGCGGGTTCTGGTGGCGTCCTGTCCGGCTGGGCCTGACCTGACGGCGGCCATTCGGAAGCTGCGGGAGACGGTAATGACGGCGAATGCTGGGGTTGCGACGGGTGGCGGGCACTTTTCGGCTGGGCCGCGCGTCACCACGCCGCTCCCTGGTGCGTGATGGGCTCCAAGCGCGTTGCGGTCACGACCGCGTGGGACGGCGACGTTCTGGCAGGCGAGCCCGGACGGCTCGGCGTTCGCCTGCGGGTTGGCCGGGCGGTCCTGAAGCTGGAGCCGGCTGTTGCCAGGAGCCTCGCTGAGGCGCTGGAGGCGGCCGCCAAGCGCGCGGAGGAGGGCGTTGACGACGACATGGGCGCCTCTGTGGAGTGATCTGATGGCGGGCGGTGATCCTTGGGCGCGTGTGGTGTGGGTGGTTGAGCTATGGGACGAGGGCCTGCGGGTTTTCCGCTTTGACAGCGCCTGGACGGACGAGGGTGCTGCGGTGGCGCGGTCGAACGTGGTCCCGGATGGCTGCGTTACGCCCGTTCCGCTGGACCCACCGCCGTCTGGCAACGTGACCCGGCCTGAGATCGAGCTGTGGAAGCGTGGTGGCCGTGGCCGGCGTCCTGGGCTGGCGGCGCCCCCCGGGGATGACGCCGCGTAGGGTCCCATCTGGTTGAGGCATTGGTACCATGGCGGGCTTCTCGCTGGCGGCGATTGACGAGATCTTGGGCCGGCTTCTGTCTGGCCCTGGCGAGGCGTCGATCTGGCTGGGCCGGGACTACTCGATAGCGGACCTGCGGCGCGACCTGGAGGCGCTGCGGGTGGAGCCGCCCAGGGATGCCGCCGAGATCCGCCGTCGAGAGAGCGAGCGCGCCATGGATGAAGCCCTCTACGACATCCTGCGCGGCGACCCAGAAAAGGGTGGGGGTTAAGTGGGTGCGCCTGCGCGAGGCGTCTGAGACTGCCGAGCACGTCCGCGAGCACCGTCTCCGCATCCGGGAGAAGCTGACGCCTGGGCGGCTGCTGGAGCGGTGGATATTGTTCGAGGACGCCTACTGGAAGAGGAAGGTGCTCCGAAAGCCGCGCCGTTGCTGGAAGCACTACCGCCGCCGGCAGTTTAGGGACGCAACCCCCTCTTCCAGGGCCTGGTAGCGTTCCTAGGTACTTTCCGCTGCAAAATGCACGCCACGCCCCCGCTGCGGGGGTAACAAGAACCGTGCCAGCCCAAAATCGCCCTTCCGGCCCCGCGAGGGGTGGTGTGTCCTGGATGCAACACCCCGTCGGAAGGTTACGAAACCGTGGTTACGGTGGTTACGGCCCTCTTGCGGCCGCCCCGCCACGGAGCGATGGTCTGTCGCGACGGATTGATGGGCAGCGGAGGTTCGGGTGACAGACTTCGATCTACGCGAGTGGCGCGATCATATGGGCATGACGCAGGTTCAGGTTGCAGAGACGCTTGGGGTCTCGGTGTCGTGGGTGAAGGCCGTCGAGACTGGCCGGCGGGGGCCGAACGGGCGGCTTCTAGAGCTTGCGTGCGAGGGGCTCGCCGGCCAGACAGGCGGGCCTGCGCCGTCGCCCCCGGCCGCGCCCCCGGCGCCAGCCGCCGACGTCGCCGAGTTCACGAGGTTGATCGACGGCCTTGGGAGGCTGCTCACCATGGTGCGTGGCGAGATTCAGGCGCAGGCGCGCGACGTCGCCGCGCTGAAGGCTGGTCAGCGGAAGCTTCTGGAGGCGGCTGGTCTGCCGGTGCCGCGCGAGGAGGCGCCTCCGGTCTTTGTGTCCGCAAGACCGTCCGTGATGCGGGGGGCTTCGCCCGCCGCAACAGATTTTGGCTCCCTGCCGCCCCTGAGGGAGATTGACCCGGAGGAGGATCTGACGGAGGAGGAGCGGGATCTGGCCGCCAGAAAGGCGGCGGCCGAGGCGGCCAGAGAAGCGGAGGAGGGGGAGTGACGCCGAAGGAGCGGGAAATACTGGAGCAGTGGAACGCGTCCAGGGCGGCGCTCAACCCGCGCACCGGGCGCCCGACGAGCCAGACAGGCTTCGCGTTCGCGTGGGCGCGGTTCCGAAAGGCGCTTGCCGACCTGGGTCATGCTTGGCCTGACGTGCACGTCGAGGGCGTTCGCGAGCTTGGCGTGCCCGACCCGGCGGCGAAGATCGTCGGGAAGGGCATTGTGGCGATGGAGATCGGCGCCGTCGTGGCGCTGATCGCGTGGCCGATCTTGGTGGCGCTGTAGGAGGGTGTGATGACGGAAGAAGCGAAGAAGCTGATCGAGGTGCTGCGCAACCAGCCGGTGGGCGCGGCGGAGAACGCCGAGGCGGTCGCCAAGGCGTTGGTGGCGTGGATCGAGAGCGTCGAGGAGCGGCTCGGCGAGCTGAAGGGACTGGACGGCTCGGCGATGGGCTTGCGGCACTAGCGCCGGCAAGCCCCCGTAGGCCAATAGCAAGGTCACCTGCTTTGTGTTCAGGAGGTGCGGGTTCGATTCCTGCCGGGGGCACCACTTTCCGCTTGACGCAGGCGCCTCTGCGTCTGACACTGCAACGTCGTAACAGAAAGGGGCTCACATGAGCGAAGACAAGGAAGCGCAGAAGGTGGCGGCTGAGGGCTGGCTGAAGGCTGCGGAGGAGCGGTGTCGCGAGCTTTCCGCCAAGATCGCCGACGCTCGCAAGCTCAATGTCGAGCTGAAGGAGGCTCGCAAGGAGCGGACCCGGTGCCGCCGCGCGCTGGCCGCGCTCACGCCGCCCGAGTCGGTGGCCGAGCCCGTCTCGGCCGAGTAGGGCGATGCACGAGGAGATCGTCAGGCTCTGCCGGTTCGTCCCGACGATCCGCACGCGCCGGTTCGAGACGCGCGAGGAAGCGATAGCCGCCGCAGAGCGCATGGCGGCGTCTCGCCGCAAGGCCGGCTACGTGGACGCGACGTGATGGCAAGGCGCGGCTGGGGCTTTGGTGCGCCGGATCTGCCGAGCCGTAGGCGGAAGAAGGAGTTGAGCAACCGCGCTCGCGACGACGCCATGCGTGTCCAGGCGCCGCTTGACTGGGGCGAAGAGCGCCGCCTGCCGGCGGTGGATGTGGACGACTTTTTCGACAAACCGGAGGACGACGACTGACGGAGGTGCGAGCCGGGGGAGCCCCGGCGGGTTGATGGCATGTTTCCTCCCAGACTTGGGCCGCGCCGGTCGCGGCCCGCTTTTCTCGATAGGGGGCGCGTGATGCTGGGGTTGAATATGGAGCTTCGGAGTGGGGACGGAGACGAGATCGAGGACTTCTTGGTCATCGTCCGGTCGAGGCAGGGCGACCTAGACTTCGCGGAGCTTGACGTCATGGTGGAGGTGTTTCGTTGCGCGGCGTCGCGCGCCCTGCGAGAGCGCCGCGCCGCGCCAATCCCCCCTGTCGACTGATGTCTCGCCGCTGCGGCAACTGCCGGCATTTCCGCGGCGAGTACGAGCGGTGCGCGTCGCCGGATTGGGAAACGTCGAGCCGGGCGCTGCGCACGAGCGACGGCGGCCAGTGGTGCCGCGAGCATGAGGAGGCAAGCGATGAGCGGCAGGGGTGACGACAAGTCGATTGAGCCGGCGCATCAGTCGCCGTTGAGCGGGGGGGCTGCGCCGAGCCTCCCTAGAGGACCTGAACGTGGTCGCCCGCACCAAGCAGGCGGCGGAAAAGATGGCAGTAGGGTTGCTGGCTGCTCTGGAGGCGAGGTTGGAGCAGGCAAAGGCTGAGTCCCCCGCTGCGCTCACCGAGCTGCTGACCGAAGAGCGTGTTAGGTGCATCGCAGAAGAGGTCGGGGCAAAGCTCGTCGCTGGTCTGGAGGCGAGGCTGGCGAAGATGGCGAAGCCCAAGGCCGACGCGGCGATCACCCTGGTCGAATCCGAGGTGCAGCGACTTGCGCTGCGCTTGAGCGATGCAGAGGACCAGTGGCGCCGCACTTGCACGAGGCACGAGGCGATGTTCAGGCGCGTCGAGGCCCTAGAGACGACTGCGCGCGAGATCGCGCTGGCCGGGTCAATCGGCGACAAGGATTTCGCTCGTCGCACCTCCGACGACATTCTCGCCAGGATGGATGCGTCCAACAGCGATGCTGCCGCTGTTCTGATGACGCCTGCCTCCGAAACCGGGTGGGCGATCATGGACAAGGACGGCCAGCTGCTGACGGAGCGTGACGGTTTTCGGCACAACCCGAAGCCGGACAAAGTTCGCTGGCTCGGTCGTGAGCCTGTTAACCAGTACATGATGGATGCCCACGCCGTCTTCCTCGACAAGGCGACGCTCCAGCAGGTGCAGCTGCCGAAAGCAGAAGAGCAAAAAGGACCGCCCCGCGAGACCGGGTGGGCGGTGATGGATGACTTTGGGATGGTTTTTGCCACTGATGGTAAAGTCATTGGTTTCGTTGTCGCTGATTTCCCCCGCGCCGGATGTGATATTCGCTGGCTCGCCTCTCGCGCCGAGGCCGAGACACTGGCGCGGCTGCTGGGCGTCTGGCGTGCCGCTGAACTTTACAAGGACACGCTGGAGGAGGTGGAGGCATGACCGACGATCCCCGACAGCTCCGCCCGTTATCGGTGGCCGCGAAGGAAATGCGCCGCCTGCCGCATCCGACCGCGTTCCTCCTGGCCGAACACGACCGCCCGGATTTGCCGCCCACGAAGACGCGCGTGGCTCGCGTTGTTCGCGTGCCACTAATGAAGGAGAAGGGCGATGGCCACTGAACTGATCAAGCTTCTGCGCCCGCATGTGCGGTTTAACGTGAGCGGACCCATTCGCCCTGACTGGCGGGAGGCGGCTCCGGCCCACGTCGATGTCGTCGGGGCGATGGCCGACGGCTACCTGGGGATCGAGATCCCGGTCATCCTGCAAGAAACCTTTTTCAAGGGCGAGCCCCGCCCTATCCTCGTTGCCGGCATCGACTTCGGCGGCGCGCTGATTGCGGCGGCGCTGGCCGGCTTCAGCGACGGCGACTTCCCGGCGCGGTACGTGCGGAAAGAGAGTTGGCCGACCGTCACTGACGGCGTGATGCGCACCATCCACCAGTGGTCCGTCATCGGCGACGTTGCCGGCCAGCGCATCGTCGCTGTTGACGACGTGGCGACAACTGGGGGCGCGCTCATGTGCGCGATTTCCGCGCTGCGCGAGGCCGGCGCCATCGTCGAGGACGCAATCGTCGTCGTGGACCGGGAGGATGGCGCTGACGCGCTGCTCGCTGGTGCCGGTGTGCGGCTGCGGTCGCTGGTGACGCTGAAGGAGTTGGCGGGATGACTTACACGATCAAGCTCAACCCCGGCGAGGCGGTTCAGGTCTCGATCTGGCGCCGTGGGAACGAGGTGAACATCGACGTCGGCGAGGCGGTGCCGGTGGACATCCCACCAGTCGAGCCGCCGCCGAGCGACGAGAAGCAGCGCATGGAGGCGCTGCTGCAAGAGATGGCGGCGCTGCTGGAAAAGCTGCGGAGCGGCAAATGACGGTCAGGGAGCGGCTCGCGACCTCAGGCATCGCCTACAAAGACCCTCTCCTGGACGCCATCGACGCCGAGATTGCGGAGACGAACGCGCGCGTCGGGGCCCTTGAGGCCCGCGCGCGCGGCGTCAGGAACATCGGCCCGGGCTGGGTCAGCAAGGTGCGCGCCGCCGAGATCGTCGGGCGCAGCAAAGCGAGCATCCTGCGCTACGTCGAGAGTGGGCTGATCCCCGAGAAGGACCCGGAGACCGGCGAGACGGTGTGGCAGATCGTGCGCGGTCGGCGCCTCTACAGCGAGGCGTGGCTGCGGCGGAACCAGGGGCTGCGGAGGGGTGGGTGATGGGCATGAAGGCGAAAGCGGCGGCGCTGGCGGTCACTGCGATCGCGCTGTCTGGGTGCATGCAGGACGCGGATGTGGCGTCGCACAACCTTTCTCGTGCCGCCGACAACTTCGGCATCGAGAGGCGGATCGTTTTCTACAACGGCATCACAGACAGTTACATGCTGACCATCGAGGGACTGTGCTCGGTGAGGGCGGATGGTGTGGATAAGCAGCTTGAGGTAACGTGCAAGACGGGGGCCGAGACGTTCAAGAAGCATTTCCTCGGCCTATCCGACAATGTGACCTACTTCGTCGAGCAGATCGGTGATGCCAAGGTCGGCGTCTACCACTACGAGGTCACGTTCAGGCCGCAGTCCATCATCCCCGATGTGGACTTTCGTGGCGACGCCGACGAGCTTCTGAGGAACAGGAGTCGATGAGCATCGTCTGCAAGCTCTGCGGCGAGCCCATCACGGCGACCCGCCGGGAGATCCTGGCGGGCACGGCCAAGAAGTCGTGGCTCGGCCCGCACGAGACGCGGGACCGGGTGCACACGGCCTGTGGCGAGGCGTGGCACGCAGCGTGGCGCGCCGAGCAGGAAGCGAATGGTGTCGTCATCGGCGCCGTCATCGGCAGGAGGGGGCGTTGACCCGCCCGGATGGGTGGGAGCGCGCAAGGATACGCGAGAAGTGGGTCTACAGGAGCACCAGAAGGGCGCGCATCTGGCGGATGGCGCGACGCTGGCGAGATAGCCCGGAATGGAGGGGCTTCAGCCGCTGGCGTGCCCGTTTTATCGCGGCAAAAAGGGCAGAGAGGGACTTCGCGTGACCGACATCTTCACCGAGTTCGGCAAGATCGTTCAGGAGACGAAGGCCGTCACGGTCTTCGCGGCAGACGGAAAGGAGTTCCTGTCCGAAGCCGAGGCCAGGAAGCACCTACGCAAGCTCGCGCTTCGGGACACGCGCGAGTTCGCGCGCTACATCGTCGGCGCTGACGAGATCCCGGAGGCGCTGATGCAGCAGATCCTCAACGTCGCCCAGGCCATCCAGGCGCAGGGCGTCAACTGGGCCGCGCAGGCGGCGAACCAGCCGCATAGGGCTGGGGAATGAAGCGGTACAAGGTGACGCTGAAGGTGTGGAACGAGTACGAGGTCGAGGTCGAGGCAAGCAGCGAGGATAGCGCCGAGGAGACGGCGCTCGACGTGTACGGGTGCCCAGACTTTGACGAGATGCCGCTCATCGGCGACGTGGAGGTCTCCAGCGTCGTGGAGATCGAGGAGGCGCCCGAATGATCGTCAACGACGCCTTCATCGCCGAACTCATCGACGACCGGGAGAAGGGCTGGTCCGACCGGCCGCCGGATCCGCCGACGAACTGGGGCATGAGCCTGCCCCAGTGGGACCGCTACTGCATGGCGACGAACCAGACGTTCCGCAGCGGCAAGCGCCGCCTCCGGGCGGCGACGCGGGAGGACGCTTTCGCCTTCTACCGCTGGTACTTCGCCGACATCGGCGTCCTGGGCATGGACGTGCCGGATGGGCTGTGGGAGCACATCCTCGACCTCTACGTGCTGCACAGCGCGAAGCCCGGCGTCGAAACGATCCTCAAGGACGCGCCTGTAGTGCTCGGGTTCTTCCATGGAACGCCGCTGCAACTGGTTCGCGATCAGGTTGGTGTCCACGCAATCCACGCCGGGATTGCGCTCGCGCGCATCCGGTACATGACGGAGATCGCCGAGCGGGACCCAGGCAAGCGCCAGTTCCATCGCGGCTGGGTGATCCGGGCGCTGAAGATGGGCGGCCTGTGGCCGCGCGAGAAGACGACGGAGGAGGTGTAGGTGGAGTACGAAGCAGAGGTTGACGTCAGGAAGACCTACAAGGTCATGATCAACGCCAGCGGGCTTGAGCGGCCGCGCGTTCTCATGGAGGCCGCGGAGGCCATCGTATCGGACCCGGAGTTCGATCAGAAGCCGGAGAGCGAGCAGGTCGTCGTGACGTGCATCACCATCAGATCGCCGGGGGAGGCCCCCTAACCCCG
>ERZ761596.191-NODE-191-length-11125-cov-6.309666_pt1 | contig 11125 bp, 21 predicted proteins | sample MGYA00512166_ERZ761596 | MGnify/ENA primary metagenome ERZ761596 (study PRJEB28899, sample SAMN03785556) | bioreactor sludge metagenome | biome: EBPR Sludge; feature: EBPR Bioreactor; material: 0.22µm filtered reactor supernatant | place: Saint Lucia: Queensland...
CGAAAGGATTTTAATGTATGAAAATAAAAGTGAGCCAATAGAAGTATTTAAGCCAATAAGAGAATATCTGTGGAATGAATATAAAAAAACAGGGTTGAATTATGAAAAAATAAATGAAATGATAGGCACTACTTCAAAAGGCGGGGGCGGTATGGCTTACAACACTTTAAGTATTACAAGAACCAACTGGGATATGCCAAAAGAATACATTTATAATTCTTTAAAAAAAACAGGTTTTTTTCAAAAGGAATACGAGGAGCTACGCAAGGAATACGAGGAGCTACGCAGACCTTTTAACAATGAACGCTTTTATGGTGATGTAATAAGATTACCAAACTATGAAACTGCAAACCACGAACACGACACGCCAAAGCCTGAAAAACTAACAAGGGAATTGATTTTGATTAGTAGCAGACCAAATGATTTAATACTTGTGCCTTTTGCTGGTAGTGGAACAGAATGTGCAATGGCTATAAAAGAAAATAGAAATTTTATAGGATTTGAAATAAACGAAAAACACGTTAATTATGGGAACAAACGAACAGACAATATTAAGGCTCAACCGTCTTTGTTTGTCGGTTCGTAGTATTGCCCATAACTCAAATATTTCTGAAACTTTGTAGGACAAAAAATGAGCAAACTAACTGAAATAATGCGTTTTAGATTTGATGCCACAACAGCACAAATTTTAAAAAAACTACCAAACAAAGCCCGGTTTGTGCGCCAGGCTATTATAGAAAAGATGGAACGTGAAAAAATAATCAGTAAAACAAAAATTCCTTTTTAGAAAACAAAACAACCATCATTAAAACACATTACACAAGCTCCAGCCCGGCACCATTTGCCGGGCTTTTTTGTTTCTGCCATAATTACACATCATTACCGATCAGACACGTTAAAACGGCCTTAAACAGCCACCGGCTTCAATTTCCTTGCAACCTTTATTTTAAAATAGTGTTTTTTGCTGTATTTTCTGTAATTTTGTAATCTCACTGAAATAGAATTAATTACATTAATTCCTTTTGTAATTAATTTATAAAAATTACAAAACTTCTGTAATTGATTTTCTTCATGTGCCATTTCAGTTCAAAATTACAAAACACGTTTTAGCGTTAATTACAGAAAAAAAAACGTTAAGTAATTGATAAATAATATAGTAGTATTAAATTACAGAATTACAAAAAAAAGTGGGTTCAGGCAAATTGGTTGTGCAAACTATTACCACAACATGTAACATACGCCACCAAAAAAACACTGCCATTTTATCACAGTATCATAAAAAAAGCCCCATCAATAATGATGGAGCTTTAAACCTGGTTTGGTATCCAAAAAAAATTATTCCAAATTAAACCGCTTGGCTACTTCTTTATAATCATTCCAGTTTATATCCGGATTGGCTGCACGCAACCTGTTAGATGCTATTACCATCTTATAGCTCCATAAATTAGAAATTGTAAAATTAGTTTCCGATTCCAAATAAATATTGATCCAGTTAGGTTCTGAAGTAAAAGAATGATACATTATTGATGATCCTGAAAAAAATGATGTAAAAGGCAATGCCTGCCAAACATCTGTAGCATTTTCTTTATACACCATAACCAAACCATCGTTTAAAACACTACTGGTCATTTCAGAAATATAAATTGCAGCTTTCTTTTTATACGAATTACCTGAAGTGCTAACCGTAATAAAATCTGAAGCAGACAAATATTTATAAATACATTTTATTTGACTAATTCCGGGGTTGCCTTGCGGCCCTGTGTTGCCTTGTGGGCCTTGTGGCCCGGTATCACCATCCTTTGCACATCCTGATAACATTGCCGCCAGTGCAGCCATAAAAATTAATTTTTTCATCGTTTATATTTTTAATTGTTCAACACAAATGTATAAAGTTTTTTAACTAAAGTTATAAACAAAAACACCCCTGTTAACAACCTTATTGCACGTTTGCAACACAAAAATGTAAACCAATGACAAATGATGAAATTTTTGAAGCCCGGATTTTAGAAAATGCCATCAGCAAAATAATAGAAGGACTTAGCGTAACGCAACAAATAGGCAACGTGGAATTTCATATTCAGGCACATCAGCATCCGGGTATGGCATCAGATGGACGAAACAGCAGCCGTACAGGTTATGGATTTAATCTTTACTTAGATTATTTTGAAAAAGGAAATGCGGGAACACGCCATGTAATTATCAATCGTGATTTTAATGCAAAAAGACCCGGAAGCACCATTTACGAAAATATACCTTATGAGGATTATTTAAAATCATTAGCCTATATTTTTAAAGAACTTCACAGACGTTTTGACCTAAATAAAATTGCACCGCATCTTGGTGATGCATACATTACTATCATTTCTGGATTATTTGACACTAAAGCTATAAACTAAAATATGAGCGAATTTAATATTATCGGCAACTGGAATGCAATGGTACCTGTTAGAATAACATTACCTGAACCGGTTTATAATCTTATCATGGAAATAAGTAAACGTAGGGGCGAAGCATACGTAACTAATGTTTTGCGCGACTTTACCATTAAAGGAATATACACCACCACAGGAATAGATATTATGAAAATAAATATTAATAACGATAGCAATGAGCAAATTTAATTTGATGAGTGCAATGGGTCCGATAATGAAAGACCTGGTTATGGGAACACCCATTTCAGAAATATTAAACAAAGTATTTACACCCGAAATGCAAAGCGGCATTGCATTAAAACTTCACGATATAATTGAAGCAAAGCTAAAGGAGCATGATGCACAATTTGCCGTTTTTGCAGTGGTGCCTGTGCCGGTAACAAACAATGGTAAACCTGTATTAGACCATGAAGGAAAACAATGCCATCACCTTAGAATAAAACTCTTAGAAATAGTTAACGAAAACGATAAGGCAACCTATGGCAGAGTATTAATGAACCTTTCAATTAACGAATTAATAAACGAATTGAAAAAAAATATTGAAAATAATTAACCGGTAATAACCGTATTTATTTTATAAAAAATTGAGTATCAAGAAAAAACATAAAAAAAACAAACGTGAAATTAAAACACGTAAAAGCATTATTAGTATGACTGAAAAAGAACAACCATCAGTACCTGAAACTACAGATACAAACCATGCAGAAGCGGTAATAAACCAAACCGAAATGGCAAACAAAGAGGAATTGATAAATGAAAGTCTGGAACCACAAACAGATCAGGATGCAGCACCGGAAATGCCCGTAAGCACACCGGTTGCTCCTGAAGCTGAAACAGAGCCGGAGCCTGTTACCGTTCCGGTACCTACACCTGTACACAGCGAAACCACAGAAGATGAGCAGGCAAAAAAATTGTACGATTTTTATTTTGGAGAACAAACACAACAAAATATTTTAGAATCTGAAACAGAAACACAGACAGAAGAAAAGATTATTTCTGATGATATAAAAGAAATAGAAATAACACCGGAAGATGATCCGGAGATTGAAGAAACAGCAAATCAATTAAAAGAAAACATTGAAAACTTTAAAACCTTTTTGCCCAATCCAGAATTACTTGTACCACAACAAAACCGAATAGTGCCGCCACCAAAAAAATTTAATCATTGGTTAATTGGTGCCATAATAGGCATATTGATTGCATTAATTTGCCTGTGCATGGTGTTTTTTGGTAATAAAGAAAAAGTTTAAATACTTAAAGCTATGTCAGAATTTGAAATGCCAAACGATTTGGCACAAACGGTAATTTCTGAAACAGATTTTACCAACGAACTTTTTGCACCAACAGAGCAAGACAACCACCCACCACAACCGCAATACACACCGGAGCCGGAGCCACAACCACAAAAAAACAACAATCAGCCTGAAACGGATGATGATATTTTTGGCAATGTGGATGATGCCGATATGGATGTTTATGTAGATGGCGGACTGGAGATAGCAGATGCATTAAAAGATATTGCCTGCGAAATTATAAGCGGTGAGCGCGATAAAGTTTTTTCTGTAAACAAAAAACATTTTGACAGACTAAAACGGCACACAAAAAAAATTGCAAGTCAGTATGTAAAAAATGTAAACCCATTGCACACATGGTATTTGCTCATAGGCCTGTGCTTTGTTTTACCCATAGTGCAGGCGGTAATGTTCCGTATCAACAAAAAGAAAGAAGCAAAACAAGCCATCACCAATGCAACAACACCCATTTCATCAAATTCAATAAAAGAAATATCTGATTTGATGAATGAGAAAAAACCAGGGCGGCCATCAAAAGCAGAAATAGAGTTAAAAGATGCTTGGGAAAAATACCAACGAAACAGATAATGGAACCACGCGCACCGGTTAGCACAATGATTGTAGGCGCACAGCGCACCGGAAAAACACAATTTATTATTGACCTGATGGAAAACTATAAAAAAAAAGCACTTGTAGTAGTTCCTGATGGATTTGAACAGAAATACAAAAGCTGGAAAATAGTTACCCTTGACACTATGGGAAAACATCACCGGGAGCAAATAATTTTTGATTGGGATGATAAGTTTTTTCTAAAAACATTGCGGCAAAAATTTATGAACGGTGCCTTAATTTTTGATGATACAAAATTTTGTTTGCGCCCTTGGAACTATTTAGACTTTGAAGATATTATTGGCCGCAACAGACAAGTAAATGTAGATGTGTTTTGCATGTATCATTCCTTTGCTCGTATTCCTGAATTTTTCTGGACGTACTGCAAGCGTTTAATTTTATTTAAAACTATATTGGTAGATAATGACAGGCAGCACAGGGCCATGCAATACCACGTAAACGAACTGGCACGAACAAATCCTTATGCCAGAGTGATGTTTAATTTAGACGCATAAAAATGTTTTAAAAAAAATATTAAAACAATTAACAGATTATTTACTAAATTATGTGAGCGGCAATGCACCGTTGCACAAGTTGTTTTTTTATTGGATTGAGAATATATGTTTGCCATCCAAATTAAAAAATAATTAAAATGTCAAATACTCAAAACATCAGGGTTTCAGTACCTCAAAATTTAAGAACTGCCGGCCCGGTGATGGCAAACACGCCAACACTACAAACCGTTAGCGGTCAAACGGCAAATGCAACACAAATAGTAGCCGGCACATCCGGTTCATCTTGCGCCACAGCAAGACAATATGGCCCACCATCTTCATTTACATTAATCGGTGCATCCAATGTAGCCGATCAGGTAATTAAAATGCAGGGTTTTGATGGTGTTGTAGAATCCATTCTTGGAACACAAGGAACAGTAGTTTTCACAGTAAGCACATTGCCAGACCGTGCAGGTCTTGCATTAGGTGGTGCTAATTTGTTAGGAATTGACTGCTTGCGCTCGCGCCTTGCAACTTTTGCACTTCTTGTAGGACAAATTAACTACGATGGTGGAATTGCAACACAGTTGCGCCAACCTATTAATGTTCTAACTGGAAACCTTGACGGGTCCACAGGAAAACAAGTGCTAAACGTTGACCAATACGTTAACAACATGCAGCAAATTGCATCATTGGTAACTATTACCACTCCGGTAACATTAACCAGCAACACGCTGATAACAATGACCAAATTAGCAACAGCTTCAATTGGTCTTACACTTAGCAACATGCAGGCCGTTCCATACAACGACCCATCAACGTTCTAAGAAAAAAACAAAGCAAAGGGGAATAAGGTGCATCATGGCGGTGTTGGGTGAAAGCAATGCCGCCACATGTACCACAAAAAAACAAGTATGGCAAAATCCAAAAAACCGGCAAGCAAAACAGCCGTTAAGCCGGAAGCAAAAAAAACAATCACAAGCGGTTTGCCCATTTGCGCTAATGAAGTAATTGAAAATTGGGAAAACAACAAAGAAAAATATCGCCAAAGTGCCGGCATTGATAAAAGCGTTTCACATGAAGATGCTTTTGTTATTTGTGTACAAAAGGCACGATATGGCACTTTAAAATAAACAATATACACTATGTGTGCAGGTGATACAAATTGCGCTTCATGCGCAGCCGGAAATTGTGGTGTAACCACAGCACGTACTCCCGGATCAGGCGTTCAGATGAGCGCGGCAGGGAATGTAATTCCTAACCAGGAACAACTACGTGAAGCATTTCCGCTAATACAAAATATTGTGGCAGCAAATCCAAACGGTGTTGCAGCCATACTCAATGCAAACGGATTTGGAACGCAAGGAATAGCAAACAGCAGCTTGGGCGGCTATGTCTATAAACTTTATGCAGCCGGTCAGTTTGATATTGGTTTGTTGGATGGATTAAGAATTGCATCCATAAACAATGATGGTTCCATGACGAGTGCTGATACCAGTGCCAGAATTGGAACATCATCAAACGATATGTTTACCGGTGACTGGCAAGATATTGTTGGAGATGTTGGCGGTGTGTTAGGTTGCTTTTTTGGTGGCAATTGCAACCAAAACCAACCACAACAGGTAGATAACTCAGAAGAATTAATTGCTGGTATGCAGAAAACAACAGTTTATATGATAGCAGGAGTAATGGTTGTTGTGATTGCATTAATAGTATTTCTTGCACTAAAGAAAAAATAAAAAATGCCAAGTTTTGAAGGTGATGATGATTGGAACAGCCAGGGATCGGGAATTGATTATTCCGTACCAACTAATGACAACAGTAGTGTCAGTGGTAGCGGTAGTGACGGTGGTAGCAATTCGGGAGGTGGTGTGTTTGGTTGGATAGGCTCTATTGGTAGTACCCTTGGAATGTTGTTTGGTAGAAATAATACAGGAAGCACTCAACCCAAATACGACACCAGCGCAACAGAACAAACGGCAAGGCTTGCAAAAACAATGTTTATAGGCATAACAGCAATTTGCGTAATAGGATTGATAATATTTTTTATAATAAAACGAAAAAAGTAAGTAAATAAAATGGGAGCCAGCTTCACCGAAATATATAACGACCACATACAAACGCTAAGAGCGCTTAACACGCAGTTATCAAGCAATATGGTTGATTATAATAACGCACTTACTCAGGCGCGTAATATTCCTTATATTCAAAATTCCGATTTTGAAGTACAAGCGGATAATCTTACCGTATTTGTTGGGTCATGCGAAGGACGGTTAATTAAGGGATTAACTTGTGGCTCTGCTAAAATAAAACTGAATAAATCAGTAGATGAAGTTCGTAAGATACAATCACTTATTGATACCGAAAATGAATCATTTGAAAAATCGCTCACTGCTTTAGGTTATTCAAGCGCAGATGCGGCACAAGCGGCACAAAATGCCATAAATCAGGCATCATACACTACTAATTCAGCGGTGTCCTGGAAATCAAAAGCACCTTACATTATTGGCGGCATAGGCATACTGTTAGTTGCCGGAATAATTTTTTATGTGATTTATAAAAAGAAAAAAATATAAACTTTAAATACAATGAGCAAAAACGCAAAAGTATTAATGATGTTCACCGTGGTTGTCCTTGGCGTAATGGTAGCGGTATATTTCTACCGAAAAAACAAAAACCAAACATCAGCACCTGCATTGCCATCAGGCACAGGAGCATCCAATGCACCAGCAGCACCACCGGCCGATAGTGCCGCACGTTACATTAGAGTAACATCATACTAATTAGTTAAATCTTAAAATCATAAATAAAATGAAAGTATCAATTTACATCGCATTAGCCATGCTTGCAGCAGGTTTTGCAATCGGATTTGTAGGACAAAAAAAAGGCTGGTTCTCTAAAGGCGTTTAAAAAATGGCCTTTGTAATTACGGCAGATAGCGTGCCTGTGCCTGATGGTTGGGGATGGGGTGATTATTGGAGCTGTGCAGAGTATGTGCAATGGCACAAACTCAATGTGCAGGCCTATGGCTCTGATGTGGCTAATCAAAAATTTGTTAGCGCATGGAGTAGCATAAGCGGAATATTATCTACCGATCACAACTACAACTGGTGCAAGTACGACCGTTCATTTGCAGATTATTTTGCCGCTTATGGCATTGATGTAGGTAACATCCTAAGCAATGCCGTAACAGCAGCAGGTAACATTGTAAATGCTGCCGGAAATGTCACGCAAGGCGTTAGCAACACCACGCAGCTGCTCAAATGGGCACTGCCCGTGGCTTTAGTAATTGCATTAATTATTGCCACTATATGGGCATATAATAATTTTGCAAGGGTATGAAAAAAGGTATATTCTTTATAGCGTTTATGCTGGCTGTATTCGTTTTTTGCGGATACATTTATCGTAAACTATACCTTGGTTCATCTGATCCGGAGCCTGCCAGTAACGAAATTATTATGGCATACAGCACAGGTGAAAATGTAAAACATCTGCAACGAAAAATTAACGACCTCATTAAAGAAAGTATGCACAGCAGCTTTCCTTTAATGGATGGCGATAGCACTAAAAGTTATAGATGGATAACAGACACTATTAATGTTAGCGGTGTATTTGATGCCGAAACAGAAAATGCACTTCATGCCATAACAGGTGAATATACTATTATGGTAACGGATATAAACAGTTTGAAATTACCAATGCAAAAATGAAATGGACAAAAAGAAACATAATTATTGCAGTTGTAATTGTAGCCATCATCATTCTAATATACATTAACAGAGTGAATGTTAAAAAGGCCATAACAACAGGAATACAATCTGTATTGAGCATACAGCAAGAATCGTATTTGAGCGATTTGCATCCGGCAGTTCGCGACAAATTCAGGCAGTTTATTAATGAAGTGCAGCAAAAAACAGGATATACGGTAATTGTTACAAGCGGCTACCGCTCCTTTCAGAAGCAGGCACAGCTCTATGCCGAAAACAGTAAAAATGCACCTCCGGGCGGAAGCCCTCACAACTATGGCATGGCATTGGATATAAATGCACAAAAAGGAACTACGTGGCTGCGAAAAGCAAGCACAGACAATGCCTGGCTAAGTAGCGGCATTATTGATATTGCAGACCGTTTAGGATTGCGATGGGGCGGCAGGTTTAACGGCTATCCGGATAGGGTTCATTTTGATGCAATGCGATTTTACAACATAACAGAACTCAAAAATTTAGCATTACAACAGTTTGGATCGTTAGAAAATGCACAAGGAAATCAAATAAATTTAGTGTGATGTGTACAACAGAAGAAAAAAATACTACATACTGCGCACCGTTAACATTATGGGTGCAATTGTTTCGGTTGCCACAGCCGTTTATCTTATAATAAAACTTTTAAAAAACTCAATATTATGAATACAACAGTAAGGATAGAAATAACAGACGAAACCTATATTAAATTGGGAATATTGGCAGTTATGCTAATGCTGTTTTGGTTATTGATTTACTACGTAAAAAAATAAAAAGATATGCCCGTACCAACATGGCAAACCGTTCAGGAAATTGAAGTAAATGCAGCCGGTGTAATTAATGAAGGCTTTATTGGTGTTTATGTTATAAACATAGGCGCAGCAGCAGGCACGTTTAACGGACAAAACCTACCCGCAGGTGTAGCCAAAAATTTTCCGTTTACCGGAAGGCCTTACCCTGCAACAGCATACAATGCAACAGGAACTAATTTTTTAATAACAATATTTAAGTAAACCAATATGGGATTTGATGGCGGCAGTGGTTTTGTGCCCGGAAATACCGGTGGTGGGCCCCCACCCGGCCCAAATGATATTTTAGTAGGTAAAACTTTATTTGTGAGCGATGCCGGACTCGGAGGAGCATACGAAGATTTAACCTATCATTACAACGATATTAACGATGCAATACAAGCACTGACATCAAACAATGATGTTATACATGTTTATGGTGGTAATTGGGATATTAATGCTCAATTACTCCCGGTTCAAACGCTCAACATAATGTTGTTTAACCAATCTACCAAGATCGAGTTTTTAGGATTGGTTGAATCTATGGAGAATCTCAATATTAGCGGCAATGGATTTGTGGTGTTTAATACAATTCAAGACTACCTAACCTCATGCCATATTACGGCCAGCATTTTACATACTGGCCCATTATTACAAAACGTTTCCGCAAATTTTTACTTTGATATTTCCGACACCTTAAATGCTGCATTTTTACTAAATGGAAATAATCAAAACATTTATATTAAAGCAAATAAAATTGTTGCAAACCTCAATGCCACAAACCCGGAGGATATTTGTGATATAATTTGTAATGAATATTATGGATTGTTTTATGTAAACACAAGTGCAATCAAAAATTGGCGTTTTTCACTAAAGGCAAATAAAATATTTTATTTAGACCCCACAAATACATCAACCGGCATGTTTACGTTTACAGCAAACAACGAGGTTAGTAATATATCTAAATTTGTTATAAAATGCCCCGATATTTATTATTACAGCAATAGCCCCATGATAGACCATCAGGGTGGAATTTTTGGTTTTAAAAACTGCACCTTCAAACAGGAGTTTGTGTTTAATGAAGATACGGAAATGATCAGGTTACGTAAACTATCTGTTGGCGGCAATAAAACCGTATTGTATTTAAAAAACTGCGATTTTAATTTTATTAACAGCAATATTGTAAACGGCCTTATTTATTTAAACAATGCAGCCGGCCCCGAATTGTTGGTGTATATAGAAAACTGTAATTTTTATGCAGCCGGTGGTGATTATACTTTAGACCCTACGTATGTAATATCCTCAAACATAGCAAGAGATTATTATGGCATATCCGGCAATGCCGATCAAAATGTTTTTGATGATTTTGGAAATCCTGGCACACTAACCAACATTGCAGGCTCACCCAATGTTCAACTTATAAATTATTTACCTCAATTATAATATGCAACTAAAAAAACACATACTCATCATATCGGTGCTGGTACTAACCATAGATGCCCGGGCGCAAACACAAAAAGTAAAAGCAAGGTCGCGCTATTTTACGGCAACACAATCTATGAGCAACGCCCCAACGTTTGGCAGCAAGTTTGTAGAAGGTGATATTTTGATTAACTTATTTGATTCATCGTTATATACGTGTCAAAAAACAGGCACCTTTACCCAAAACTGGAATAAAATAGGTACATTAGTCAGCACTGGCGGTGGTGGTGGTGGCAACACCTACAACTACAATATTAGCGGCAATGGCCTATACATTAGTCCTGATAG
>ERZ761596.193-NODE-193-length-11052-cov-27.597981_pt1 | contig 11052 bp, 13 predicted proteins | sample MGYA00512166_ERZ761596 | MGnify/ENA primary metagenome ERZ761596 (study PRJEB28899, sample SAMN03785556) | bioreactor sludge metagenome | biome: EBPR Sludge; feature: EBPR Bioreactor; material: 0.22µm filtered reactor supernatant | place: Saint Lucia: Queensland...
TGACCTAGATGATGTCGCCGAGCAGAGCAAGAATGCTGCGGCAGAGCTTGCGGAGCTTCGAGAAAGCGAAAGATCGTGGATTGATACAGCAACAGTCTTTTACCGAATGGGAGAGTTCTATCGCAGACTTGTCGATGAGTGCGCAAAACATCTTGGCGAAGAGGTTTTCGTGGCAGACGATGGTTCTGTGTCCGAAGACCCTCTGCGGCTTAAAGTTCCTGAGCTTGTAGCAAAACAAGCTGCAGAGCTTGCGGAATTGCGGACGGAGTTGGAATCTTTACGCAAAGTGCAGATGTCTGCAGCCTGGGCTTGCTTGTGCGATGGCTCGGTTTGCAGCGTACATCTGACGAAAGAGGCGGCAATGCTTATTGCAGAAAACCGCAGGGAGCAGAATCGCGGCCGCGATTTTCTGTTTGAAGTGGTGCCGCTGTATAGGTGATAACCAACTATGACCCCCTGGAATCTCGCACTCAAGCTCATGCAGCTTCCTCCTCCCGCTATCCGCAACACTCGGGATGTTCTGCTGCAAATCCTTGCAAAGCGTAATAACACTGTACAAGGAATTCGGTTAGCGACTAATCTTAATAACGGAGAAATTAGACATGCTCTAGGACAACTGGCAAAAGAAGGGTTGGTGAAGTCAAAGAAAGAGCTGCGAGGGGCTAACATGGCAGTTGTTTGGGAACTTGTTGAGGAAAATAAAGATGATAGCTAAATCTGGCTATAGTTGGAATTGTGGAAAGTACGTTGTCGAAGGAACTTGGGAAAGTCTTGATGCTGTAGAATCGGCACTTAAGGCCGAGCAACAACTCAAAGAACTTCTTGCCCGAATCCATCGGGATGGAGGACATCACACTGACAAGGTTGGACTGCAGCGGTCTTGCGATGATGCGGATAATGTGCTGGTAAAGTGGCGAGAAGCATTTGACGCAGCCGAAAGTGAGAGTGCCCGACAAAAATCTGCACGAGAGTTGCTGATTGAGCGTCTGGAAAAAGCGCAAACAGACGGACATAGTTGGTTAACCATACCGGGAGTTCTAGCCATGATAAACTCATGCGATTTGCAAGCTACCAAAAACCGCGAAAGGCAGTGATATGACAACCTACATCATCGACACCGAGACCACAGGGCTCAACGAGCCAGAGGTAATTGAGTTGGCTGTGAAGAAGCTGACCAACCTCGACATCGGAGGTTTTCACGAGCCGCCGGTAGTCTCCTACTACCGCCCGAGCAAGTCTATCGAGCTCGGCGCTCTGTCCACGCACCACATCACCAGTGAAGAATTGCAGGACTACCCACCAGCCAGCACAGCAAGAATTCCCGAAGACGCTGAGTTCATCATCGGACACAACGTGGACTTTGACTGGACAGCGCTCGGCTCCCCGCCGGGGAAGCGGATCTGCACGCAGGCACTCGCGCGGATGCTGTATCCTGGGCTGGACAGCCACAAACTCGGTGCACTCATGTACCACCTGCGGCCAGACGTGGCGAAAGAGCGCTTGAAGGAAGCTCACTCTGCAGCCGTTGATGTGGATAACTGCTGGCTGATCCTCATTGAAATGCTAGTGGAGCTGGAGGACCGCGGCTATTTCATCGACGGCTTTGAGGCTCTGTGGTGCGTATCGGAGCGCGCAAGAATCCCGACTGTCATGCCCTTCGGCAAGCACAAGGGGATGCGCATTGCCGAAGTTCCGCGGAGCTACGCGAGCTGGTACGAGCGGCAAGAGCAGACCGACCCGTACCTGCTGGAGGCGTTTAGGAGAGCCGGACTGATTGGGGGGAGGAGGAAGTGAGCGATCGAGCCACCATGTCAAAGGCACTTCGCCTCATCGCTGAACTCGATCCGCTCAACGACAGTGATGAAGGCTACAATGAGTGGGGAGAGGCAGACTGCTTTCGTCAAGCTCAGATTATAGCGCGGAGTGCGCTCGCATCAACCAACAACCAAGAGGAATCCAGCAATGACTAAGCAATTTTGCGCTCTATCCGAGGTCGTGGTGGAGTCTCGCCACCGCAAGGAGTTCAGCGAGAAGGCGAATCTCGACCTCCAAGAGTCCATTCGCAACATCGGACTGCTCCACGCGATCGTTCTGGAGGATGACGGGGAGCGCATGATCCTGCGCGCAGGCGAGCGTCGCTTCCGAGCCGTCAAAGACTTGGCGGACTTCGGCGTCCAGATCCGGTACGACGGGAAAGAGGTCGATCTCGGCTTCATCCCCTACACATCCTGGGAAGAACTCACCGAACTCCAACGCCTGCAGATCGAAGTCGATGAGAACCAACAGCGCAAGGACTTCACGTGGCAAGAAGCAGCCACGGCCCTAGCGGCACTGGCGAAGCTTCGGGAGATGCAGGCGGGTGGTGTGAGACCTGCTACCAAAGCGTTGGCAGAGGAGGCTTATTGCAAGGGCAACACCCCGATGACGCCTGTCGCCGCGGCTGCACGCGCCAAGGACGAATTGATCCTGGCCAAGCACCTCCACAAGCCGGAGATCGCTAAGGCCAAGACGGCGAAGGAGGCAATGCAGCTGCTCAAGACCGCGGAGCGTCACGAGAGGAATCTGGAGCTGGCCCAGACTGTTGGTAGACTGCAGAAGTCAGAGAGGTTTCAGTGTCTCAACGCTGACTCGAGTGAGTGGGTACTGACCAGTGCTGACGCAGTGTATGATGTGATCTTGACAGATCCTCCCTACGGTATCGGTGCTGACAACTTCGGTACCGCCTCGGACTCCTCCGTCACAGCCCACGGGTATGAGGACTCCGACACAGTGCTGGAGGACATCATGGAGTGGTTCCCGCGCGAGTCCTTCCGCATCACCAAGCCGGAAGCACACCTGTACCTCTTCTGCGACTTCGACTGGTTTGCAACCTGGAGGTCTGAGTTGGAGCACGCCGGCTGGAAGGTGTTCCGCACCCCGCTTATCTGGGTGAAGCCAACTGGATTCCGAACTCCCTGGATCGACAGTGGCCCACAGCGTAAGTATGAGCTGATCCTCTACGCAGTAAAGGGTGGGAAGAAGGTCAACATGATTGCGCCTGATGTGATTCAAGTTCAGTCGGCAGGTGCGGGCGTCGGACATCCAGCGGCCAAACCGGTGGCGCTGTTCGCGGAACTCCTGCGCCGCTCGGTTCGTCCGGGAGACTCGGTGCTGGACCTGTTCTGCGGAACCGGGCCGGTGTTTGGGGCAGCTCACCAGCACAAGTGCAAGGCTACGGGGGTGGAGATGGATGAGAAGTTTTACGGAGAGTCGGTCAGGCAGATTCAGTTGCTGGAGGATTGATCGTGAGCGCACTCGGCACCGGCCCTTCCAACGCCAAGATCATGATCGTGGGCAACTGCTACCTGGACGAGGACGTGCGAGCATGCGCCCCCTTCCAGGGCAGTGCGGGCATGGAACTCAGTCGAATCCTCAACGACGCCGGGATACTGCGGTCGGAGGTCTACCTCACAAATGTTATCAATGGACAACCGAAAGGAGGTAGGCTCGACAGTCTGATCGCCTGGACCAAGAAGGAGATCACTGCACAGCACGTCCAACTCAAGGGCAAGTACGTACTCCCTCCACTCAAGCTCGGCTACGACCGCCTCTTGCAGGAAATCGACCTCGTGCAGCCGAATGTTATCTGCTCCCTCGACACCATCCCGACATGGCTGCTGACTGGTGCTGAGTCCATCACGAAGTGGAGGGGAAGCCACCTCCGCCTCTCCTATGGGCCAGGGCAAGCACAGCCTGGGCGTGCACTGAATCCAGCACCAAAGGTAATCCCAACCTACCCGCCGAACTGGATTCTAGCTCAGTGGACACTGCGATCGCATGCTGTGGAGGACTTCAAGCGGGTGAAGCGTGAATCAGGCTCACGGACCTACGAGCAAGAACCGGAGTGGAACTTCATCGTCCGACCGGATCATGCGGAGGTCATCGGCCTTTGCAGGTGGCTAGTGGAGAAGCTTGATGCGGCCACCGAGCCAGTGTGGTTGGAGCTGGACCTGGAGACCCGCGCTGGACACATTGCCTGCCTGGGACTCTCGTGGTCCCGCACGCGCGCAATCTGCATCCCCTTCATGTGCGTGGAGAGTACGCGCGGCTACTGGAGTACGCTGGAAGAGGCCGCAATCCTAAAGCAACTCCACACTATCTTAACCCACCGAAACGTGGCAGTGCGCTGGCAGAACGGTCTCTACGATGCGCAGTACATCTGGCGCCACTGGCACTTCGTTCCGCGCGGGGTTCAGGACACCATGATCTCCCACCACACAGCGTTTGTGGCGCTGCCAAAGAGTCTGGCGTTCCAAGCGTCAATCTACTCTCCCCATTACATCTACTGGAAGGATGACGGAAAGACCTGGGAGCCAAACCAACCAGAGGAAAAGCTGTGGGAGTACAACTGCATCGACTGCGTGCGGACTCGGGAGGTGGGGGAAGAGGAACTCCGCGTGTTGGCGGAACTCAAACTCCAGGACGTTGATGCGTTTCAGCAAAAGCTCTTCTGGCCGGTGCTGGAGGCGATGAAGACGGGAGTTCGCGTCGATACGCAGAAACGCGATGCACTGGAGATCGAGATTCAACGGGAGATAGATCAACGCAAGCAGTTTCTCAAGACTGTCCTCGGCACCGAGATAAACATTGCCTCCTCCACCCAGATGCAGGACCTGTTCTATCGTCGACTTGGGCAACCTCCTGTCCTCTCCAGAGCCAAGCGTAATTCCCCTGCCCACGTAACCTGTGATGACGAAGCACTCCAAACAATTGCCAAGCGCGAACCACTGCTCAAGTCTCTCGTCAACTGCATTGCAGACATCCGAACTCTCCAAGTCTTTATCTCGACCTTCATTCGCGCGAAGCTAGACCGGGATGGTCGCATGCGGAGTTCCTTTAACATCGCGGGCAGTGATACGGGAAAGTCGGCTCCTTACACCTACAGGTTCTCCTCCTCAACAAACGCCTTCGGAGGCGGATGCAACTTCCAGAACATTCCGTCAGACAAGTCGAAAGCGGTAGGCAAAGCTCAAGCAAGGGGCATGACCTTCAAGCTCCCCAACATGCGCCAGATGTACGTGCCGGACCAAGGCTACACCTTCTTCGACATGGACCTTGACAGGGCAGATCTGCAGGTGGTGGTCTGGGAAGCGGATGACGAGATGCTCAAAGCCGCTCTGCGGATGGGCGCGGACATTCACCTGCTCAATGCCTACTCCCTGGAGAACAAGAGCCCACCTCCACTGGAAGAGCTCGTCGAGTCTCATCCGAAGTATGCTGACCATCGAGGGCCGCGCAAGCATAAGCGAGAGTTCGCCAAGGTATTCTGCCACGCTACGAACTACGGGGGAAGTCCTCGAACGATCGCTGCCGCTACAGGTAACGCAGTAAACGAGGTGGACCGCGCACAGCGCCTCTGGTTCGGGGCTCACCCTGGGATCAAGGCGTGGCACGATCGCACGGCAGATCAGATTCGCAAGCACCGTTTCGTCGAGAACCGCTTCGGCTACCGCTGGCACATCTTCGACCGGCTCGACCGCGCGCTCCCGCAGGCACTGGCCTGGACACCTCAGTCAACCGTCGGCTGCTACATCAACCGCATCTGGCTGGCGATTCACGAGCAAGTCCCTGACGCACAAGTCCTCATCCAAGTTCACGACTCACTCGCAGGCCAATTTCCCACACATAAAGCAGAAGAGTGTAAGCGTGGGATAGCAGAGGCCAGTCGAATAGTCATACCCTACGACGACCCTCTCATCATCCCGACCGGAATGAAGACGAGCACTATTAGTTGGGGAGATTGTGAATGAAACCGAAGATCTGGAGGAGAGGCGGGTGGTGGCATTGCAGCTATTACCCGAAGGCTTCCGTCGATACAGCGCGAGGAAAGACTCCATATATAGCCTGGTATGTCTGGAAATACAGAGGGCTCTTCAATGTCAGTGCGTAACTTTCCATCCTGGCTCGACGCCTACGTGACCTATGCTGCCCACACCGAGGCCCCGAAGCTCATGCACTTCTGGGCTGGAGTGTGGGCTCTCGCTGGAGTCCTGCGCAAAAAAGTCTGGATGGATCAGGTAGCCTTCCGCTGGATTCCCAACTTCTTCGTGGTGTTCGTGGCTCCTCCTGGAGTGGTGTCAAAGTCTACGACGGCTGGGTTTGCCGAGGGCTTCCTGCGGGAGATTCCAGGAATCAAGTTCGGCCCGGACGTGGTGACCTGGCAGTCACTCGTGACTTCCTTCGCCGGAGCGTGCGAGTCCTTCGAGTACCAGGAAGAGCACTACCCGATGTCGCCGCTCAACCTGTGCTCAAGTGAGTTTGGGAACCTCATCGACTTCCGCAATAACGAGATGGTTAACCTCTTCATCGACTTGTGGGACGGTCGGAAGGCACTGCGCAAGGAGACCAAACTCAGCGGATGCGACACCGTAGAGGGTCCTTGGATCAACATGCTGGCCTGTACGACGCCGAACTGGATCGCCAGCAACATGCACGCGGGGATTGTTGGAGGAGGCTTCACCGCACGCTGCATATTCGTTTTCGCTGACACGAAGGAACGCTACATCGCCTACCCAAAGTTCAACTTCCCAGCCGATCGCGAGCAGACAACCTACAAGTTACTCCAAGACCTTGAGCACATCGCAACGAATCTGTGCGGCGAGTACATCCTGACCGATGACGCGCGAACCTGGGGCGAAGCCTGGTACGAGCGACACTGGAAAGAAGTCCTCGGCGGATACCAAGAGGAATGGCGCTCGGTCTATTCCGGTAGGAAGCAAACCCACCTACACAAGCTTGCAATGATCCTGGCTGCCTCCCAACGAGACGAACTCATCATCACCAAACAAGACATGGAACTCGCAGACGTACTACTCCAATCGACCGAGCGCGGCTATGCCAAGGTCTTCGCCCACGTCGGAAAAACACAGGAAGCAGTCGAAGCCGGCAAGCTACTCGAATACATCAAGTCAATGGGAGATACAAGTTATCAACGAGCATTCAAGGTTTTGCACCATGCGTTCCCGCAAGCCCGGGACCTGGAAGGTGCAATCACAGGGTTGATACGGGCTGGCTGGGTTAGCCTGGAACAACGAAGCGACGGTATGTATCTGGTTTATAGAGGAGACTGAAGATGGAAATCATGACAGCAGAGGAGTTTCTCGACGCCGCTGGACGGACGCTCAAGCAACGCGGCACTGCCTATGATTCCCCGAGCGGTGAGCGCAGCATGGAAAAGACGGTAGCCCTGTTCAATCTCCGCACCGGGCGGGACCTGACAGAGACCGAGGGCTGGATTTTCCTCGGCTATCTCAAGGACGTGCGGCAGGACTCCGCCGGCGGGGCTCACCAGGACTCCGCCCTAGATAAGGTGGGCTATGCGTTGCTGGAAGCTGAGGCACGATTCCGCGAACGCATGAACAGATAATATGCGGATTGTGTGTTCACAAAAAGCCGGGTCGGAGCCTCAACTCTCCTTCCCGGCTTTTTGCTTTAGAACTCCCAGCCTGCGTAGTGGTGTTGAGCGGGCTCGGGGAGTTGCGCTGAGATGGTCACGTCGTCGCTCATGTCGTGGAGAACCTCCCCGCCAGTATCCCAATTGTCCGAAACAATACTGTCCAGAACGAACTTCCCCGAGACAGGAAGCTGGTAGTGGTAACTAATGTCGGGGATGATCTCATCGACAGCCGGCACAAAGATCACACGTCTCATTGTTTGGCTCCCAGCTTAGTTTTAGGAGGTTTGGACACAGGCTTTCCTTCCTTCACCAACTCGGCGGAAAGTTTGAGTGTCTCTCCCGGCTTAGTGAATGTGACAGTCCCATCTGGCTTGGCCTCCTTCAGTTTCTCTTCCACAGGAGTGCGCAGGGTCGCCGGAACGGAATTGTCGTAGCTGAAGTCCACCTTGAGTTTGTCTCCACTCTTCCCGCGGAAGATGGTCCCGGGAGGAACCATGCAATGATTTGGCAAGATTGCCAGGATGTTTATTTGGCTCATGATGTCACCTGTTGCATTTGTGCGTCTGTTAAAGGAGTGGACCAGATATGAACTTCACGAATGGGGCCGGAAAGTTGAGATCCGCCACTAGAATCACATCCTACTCGGAGTATTGCCGATGATCCCATCGAACCATCAAAAGCCCCCGCTGTTCCAATTACTCCATCAGAGCATGCCAAAAAATCTGCTCCCCAACGAACTCCCCTTTTCCTGATACCAGTATTGATACTGCTGCCGGTATTTGCTGAGATAATAGTTGTAGAGTCATACGCTGCCATACTGGTACGTTCTCTGGTTGATGCCCAGTATACAAATCGCGCAGTTGATTCACTACTTAGAGCGTAAATTTCTGACCCACTGCCGACAGGAACATCGCTCCTCAAAGAACAAAGCACCGTCCCCTGTGCCACATCAAACGCACTAGCATAACTCAGCGCATCCGCATTTCTCGTAACTGCGGCAGTAGTAGTAAGAATCGGACTGGTGCGCCAAGCTCCATTCTCATCCTGTACACAATCCACATCAATCACATCACCGGAGGTTCCCATCTTGATTCCAACTGTTGGATTGGCCCCTACATCTGAAGTCATCTGAACCAAGACCCAAGAGTCAGTGACCAGTGAGGATGTGATGTCTGTCCAGTTAGTACCACCGTTACGAGTTAGACTGATTGTGCCGCTGCCGGAGATACGCTTGATGTAGGCGCTGAGGGTTCTTGTTCCAGTTGCAGCAGTCAGCAATTGCATGATGGTTGCATCGTTTGCTGCAGCAGTTAGGCGAGAGGCGGAGTTCGCTACATTGTCGATGCCGGTGGCTGTGGTGACTTGGATTGCCGCTTCTTTGATTGTTACGCTTTCTACAAACAGATTACAGTTCACCCCAACCGTTCTAGCCAACGAAAAACCTGTTGAACTGGCTTGAAAATTGAATACAGAAGTTCCTACGCCGATAAGAGTGACCTCGACAGGAGACGAAGTGAATTTAATAGTGCCAGTTCCGCTGTTAATGACAATAGTTACTGTATAGGTTTTTCCTATAACAAGTCCGGTTGCTTGGCTCATAGAGCAAGCTCCGCCAACTGAAATTATATTAACTACGCCTCCTGATTCTGTAATGGAGTCCCCACCAGATGCGCCGACATTCCATCCAGTAAGACCACTTGAAAAATCTCCATTGACAACAACAGAAGAACCTACATCATTTGCTATTTTCCATCTAACAGTGCTCATAGAACTGTTAGAGAAAGTGTTTAACGCTCTTGAATATAAGCAATTGTTCGTCCTTACTGGTTCTGGCAAATATCCCTCCAAAGTAGAAGCAGAAATAGCACTTCCATCTTTGTTTGTTGGGAACCACTTGCAACCATCTACTCCTGCACCATGCCACGGTGCGGAAAGAACTCCATTACTGATATATTCAGAGGCGGTTTGGTTTGCTTGGCCGGAGACGTTTTCTAACTGCGGATGATAAAAATAAGCAAATTCCCCGCCCGTTTCAACTGCGCCTGTGAAAAACGTATAACAACGGAGCGGATTGCCTTGCGTCACTGCATCAGCGCGCATTTCCACTCTCCAGAAACCATTCTGAGCTGAAGTTACTGTAACTCCAGTGGAACCCACAAAATAGGTTATCGCTCCGGTATCGTAGTTGATTGTGACTCCCAAGACATTTACTGTGGCAGTTGTGTCATATAAGTAAAACTTGTTTGCATCCAGCTCGCCTGAACCTTTTTTTACATAGAAACTATATGTATAGGTCTTAGCGTTAGTGCCTGCGGGGGATCCTTGATAAAATGTAATTGGTGCACTAGAGGCTGCTTCTACTTTCCACGCACTAGTTCCGCCGTCAGGATCAGCTTGACCACTAGTCACTGTAAGATTAGTTTTTGTCCAGCTAGCGGAATTAAGATCCTCCGATGCAGATAAAAGATTCCTAACAAGCCTCGCACCAGTGAATCTCGCACATCCACTAGGAACATTGAGATTCAATTTTCCTTCATTGTCAAACACCCAAGCCGAGGTGGCTCTAGTGAAGGTCGGCGCGCTGGTTCCTCTCGCTGGCACAAGAGTATCCGTCAACGGAAGGTGAAGACTTGAAGCATTAAGCTGCCCGTATGCCGTACCTTCGGTTGAGGCTGCAAAAGAGATGCCTTGAATGGCACCTCCAGGAGTCAAAGATACAGTCATGATAGCCTCACTGAATGATTTTGAGCGTGGCAGAACCGGAGGTCCACGCCGTGCAGGTCAGTCGAATAGCCCTCACCGGAAAGTTGTAGTTACTGTCGACGTTGGCGGTAATTGCGGTAAGCACAGAGTGATTGAAGGCCGTCGGACTCGAGTCGGTCTGGATATTGTCAAAGGTGTGCTCAACCTTATACGTTCCGGTTCCGGTGACCTCCAGACCCAAGCTAATCTTGAAGTCCTGTTGCTGAATATTGCAGGGAATCCAGTTCGAGCTGGTGGCTGAACTAACAGTAACGCTTGTTTCCATTTAAATCTCCTTGATGAATTACTTCAGATGCTCTTTGATCCACAGGAGAGCTGCCGCGATCGCGGCCACAATCGGGATAAAGAACTTGAATACAGTTACCATGAACTTGCTGCCAGTATAGAGTTCCAGCAACTCATTCAGCAAATCTTTCGTTGCTTTCGTCTCCGCGAGGTGCACAATGAACTCATCGTGAAACGTCAGCATCATATGATCTTGCTGATCGAGACGCCGATAAATATCCTGCATCAGTGTCAGCACATCTTTCCTTCTCTCAACGCCATCCCAGCAAGCAGTGCTACTGCAAGTCTCCTTTGGCTGAAAAGCCTCTGTAAGTTTTGGTGGAATAGAACTCGGATTTTGCATAACAATTCCTTCTTGTTGTTAAAGCTCAGCATCAAGATAAACAGTGTGAATCCCATCATCACTAGAACTATCTACTTTAATGATTAATATGTCTGCAGTAGTTCCGGTTGTCGTGAAAGCTGCAGCATCTCCTAGTGTTACTGTTGGGACACCGCGCATTGAGATAGGAATGTTTATTTCTGCGGTCGTGAGGTACAGATCGAGCTTTTGATAGTATCGCTGGCAC
>ERZ761596.197-NODE-197-length-10792-cov-19.195492_pt1 | contig 10792 bp, 15 predicted proteins | sample MGYA00512166_ERZ761596 | MGnify/ENA primary metagenome ERZ761596 (study PRJEB28899, sample SAMN03785556) | bioreactor sludge metagenome | biome: EBPR Sludge; feature: EBPR Bioreactor; material: 0.22µm filtered reactor supernatant | place: Saint Lucia: Queensland...
ATCGCAACGAATGCCAGTGCCCATGACCGTCGTGTTGGATTCACGCCGCCGCCTCGTCTTTCTCTTCGCGTGCGGACTCAACGAGTTCACGCACCACGACGCTCTTGGCGACGCCGCGCCGCTCAGCCTCCGCCGCGATCCACTCAATCTGTGAGACCGTGAGCGAGAAGCTGGCGGTTGGCAGCGTCTCCCGCGTCACCCGCTCCGATTTCTCCATGAGCCCTCCGTATCGATTATCGACTTAGTGCCAGGTGCTATCGAGATGATGACACGTCGTATGGCTATTGTCAATAGCCCTTCGATCACGCACTATGGCTGCATGGAAACGTTGGGGGAGTTGCTCCGGAATTACCGAAAGCGCGCAGGCGACATCTCGCAGGTCGAGATGGCACGGCGCACGGGTATCCCGCAGGGCACGATCAGCCGCATTGAGACGGGCGCGTACAAGGAAGTACCGCCGCCCAATGTCCTGATCGCGCTTGCGGACGAGATGGGTGTCTCAGAGATCCAGTTGTTGCGATCGCTCGGCTACTTACAGGGCATGGCCGCTGTTGTGGAGCCGGACACCATCGCGCTCTTTGAGCCGGTCGAACGGGAGATTCTGGAGGGGCTGCCGTTGCTGTCGGATCGCGAGCTGTCGCACGTCCTAGCCGTTCTTGATTTTCTTGATGGGGGGAACCATGGCGCGAATACCGCACGCCAGCCCGTAACGCCCCGCACGGCACCCGGCGCCGATGCGGGGCACCGCCGAACGGGATAGCCGCGTTTCGTTCGAGAGGCTAGGGGTGGGATCTGACGAGTATGACTGTTTTGTTGTGGTTCGCCGTCGTTCCGATGGAGCGACCGCCAGCCTCAGCCAGACGGTCAGGCTGTATGACGACGGGCGGTTCGTGTCCGTGGTCAGCATCAACAACGTGACGATACCGCGACTCGGCTACAACGGCGACTTTCTGCACGAGGTCATGCGGGCGGCGTTCGCGCCGGACGAACTGCAAGAGACCGGCACATGATCGGGCGGGGCGTGGGCTGCTACGCCCCAAACGAAAACGCCGCCCCGAGGGACGGCGCAATCGTGCCGAGATGACAGGATTCGAACCTGCGTGGGTGTGCCCACCTGCGTGGGTGTGCCCACCTACGGATTACCGCCCGCTACCGATCGTCCACTCTGGCACATCCCGGCAAACAAGCCGGTGCGTCCACCGACCTGGATTGCTCATCGCCGCCGGAGTCGAACCGGCCTCGCGACATCCCAACGACCTCGGCGCGAGCAATACACACAATGATAACAGGACACCATGACTGAGCCACTACGGGCAGTTGGTTATTTGCGCCAGTCCGAACGCAAGGCGGGCGAGAGCGAGCAAACGTCACTCAGCCTCACATCGCAGGAGCAGGCGTTCCATCGCTGGTGCGCGGCCAACAACGCCGTGCCGGTCGCCGTCGTCAAGGACCACGACTTGCGCGGCTATGACGACACACGGCCCGGTCTGCAAGAGCTGCGCGCCGTCGCGTCGTCTACACCGATCGACGTGCTGTGGGTGCTCAGTCTTTCCCGGTTCGCCAATGGTGAAGATAGAGCGGTTATGGACTAGTCAGCGGCAGCGGTCAGGGATGGTTGGCAGACCGCGATCAACTGTCGGCCGAGCCATTCCGTGTAAGCCGGGGGGATAGCTTGGCTCAGCCCGTCTCGCGTTGACCAATCCATCCCCATGAGGATACGCGCCTCTTCGACGTTCGCCGTTCGCATTTTCTGACCGAGGTGGCCGGCCGATCCGTGCCCATAGACGCCGATGGCAAGTCCTTCGTGACGGCATGGACCAGGCGAAAAGAGCAACACGTTTGACTCAAAGAGTCGATGGCGTTGCAGATAGCCGCGGTGCGACCGCAAGCCGAACATAGAACCGCACAGCATGACCGTCGTACGAAGCGGCGACCCTACGACGTTCTCAATGATCCACGGTAGCCCCGTCGCTTCCAGCGCATCGCGTGTAGGCGCAACGAGGTCGGGGTGAACGATGTGCTTGTTCATGCTCTTCATCACGCTGTACGCCTGGCACGGCGGGCTCGCGTGGATGGCGTCGAACTCGTGTCCGTGCTCCCGGCAGAACGCCAGCGCGTCGCCCTGGTGGAAGGCGAACGGATACCGCGGTTGGTTCTTGATATCCACGCCGATCACGTCGAACCCAGCGCGGTGGTAGCCCATGCCTGCCCCGCCCGCGCCGCAGAACAGATCGAGCAAACGCGGGCGCGTCACACGTCCCCCTCGTCGTCACCGATGCCCTTGGGTTCTGGTTCGTGCGTCATTTGCCCGCCGTTGTCTTGACGCCGGAGTAGAGCCCGGCAGCGGTCAGCCCGGCCATGATCCCCCACAGCGCCTCCGTGCTGGACAGCGGCCACGATTGGAGCGCCACGACGGCCACGCCGAACACGATGGCGATTGCCGGGGCAAAGCGCGTCGGTGTGCCCATGCGCTTCGTTGCCTCAACGAGCCCGGCAGTAATGGCGGCAGCGACCGCAAACTCATTCGGTTCCATGGTTACACGTCCTCCAGCCGGATCGGGTCTGCTTGCTCATCATGGATTGCCCGTTCCTTCAGTTCCGGCCAACAAGCGATTGCGCGTTCGTCGCCACAGCCAGTGCTCCGCTTCTTCCAGCGACGTGATGGCGAGTGACGTTTCGCGGTTGTTGTGCGGCGGCACGTTGAGTTCGCGCAGGCGATCGATGAGCACGCCGATGACATCTTCGACCTGACAGCCGTTCGATCCTACTTCGAGGATCGGTCCTTCTTGAAACTTGATGGCTATGTACTCGCGGTTTTCCATGTGCAGCCCTTTCCCTTGCAGAGCCCGCCAAGTTTCTTGCACCGGCGGCGAGCAGCCCGGTTCGCATTGAGACAATCGGGGCAGACAACTTTGATCACGCGCCTCTCCTTATGGCAGCGGCAGTTTGTCGAGGAACGAACTCGCCCGCGCCCGACCGTAGCCGCCGTCCACCCGCACGAAGTACCAGCCGGTTGCCTTCGCGTCCCGTGCCCGTGTGGTCCCGCCGATGATGGCCGGTTCCCCCGCCGCAACCTCCGCGATCTTCTTGCCGCCGATCTGGTCATAGACCGGCACGTCGCGCTTGGTCGTGGCGTAGGTCTGCACCAGCATGGCGTTCGCCTTGTACCCGTCTGACGCGCGCGTCACGATTCCCACGTCCTCACCCGGTTCCCACCAGATGGCAGCGGGATCGTTGTCGCTCTCGTCAACAATCGCGTCCTCAATGCGCGCCATGATCGGCACGTAGTACGCGCCGGGGCAGTTCGGGCGGGTGACGCTGTTCACGTCGGCGTGTCGGAGTTGGTGGCCGCGCTTGGCGCAGTTCGGGTTGCGCTTCATGATGTCGCGCGCCAGCCATTCGATCGCGTCCATCTGTGCCGGGTAGTTGGTTGGCGAATCGGCCGGCGTGCCTTCAGCCTCGATGGTCACGGTCCAGAGGTTTGTATTTCCGGGGAGCGCAACGACGGGCGCCCCCGCTGGCGTCGGGCGGTTATCGTCTCCGTTCGTCCATGCCGCGTGTTGCTCGTCAATGACGCGCAGAATGGACCCGTCACGCTGCACCATGTAGTGAGACGACGCCGTGACTTTGACCGGGCCGATGTACCCATTGGCCCACCAGTCCAGCGACGAGCGCGTGGTCCCGTCTTGCAAGTGAAAGAAGAGGAAGTCGGCTGATCCCTTGACGCCTGCCCATGTCCGGTTTGCAAACCGGTAGCCAAGAACGGTCATCGCGTCCTCTTGCGATAGACCGAATCGGGCGTAGTCACTCGATAGGTTGTAGATCACGGGTGTACTCACGTTACTAACGTCTCCTTGACTAGCGCCGTCGCTGGTATCGTCTGCGGCGTTTTCCTTTACTCCGAAGATGGCGCGGTGCCGGTTGACGATCTTGGTGTGGTAGGCGAGATCGGTGGCCCACTTGCCGGTCAGGTCGCGGATGGTGCGATAGCGGAACTGCATCACCTTGACGGCATAGTCGTACCGGTCGTCATAGTGCTTGTTGTCGTGAAGCCAGTCCGCGATGAATGCCGTCTTGGTGGGATCGTTGACGTACGCCAGCATATGAACGACATGCCCGCGCGCCGCGTCCGTCTGGTTCGCCCATATCTGCGAGGCGGCGTTCTGCGCGGGATCGCCGGTGATGCCGATGCCGGCCGGGTTGAGCCGATCCCGCCACACGTCTGACGTGCCGTCGTGGGTTTCGACGGCGAATTGACTTGCCATGATCGAAAACGAGAGGCCGGTCAATTCACACAAGCGGTGCAGCTCGGTGAGATACTCCGAAACATCAGTCCCGAAGTAGTCAATCGCCTGCGAAAGTGAGCCGCTTGACGGCGCAATGATTGGGGAATCAGCGGTAATCACATTCGCCCCCGTGGTATAATTCGGGTAGCGAAAAGCCCGGCAGCGTTGGAGCGCTCCGGGCGATGGCACCCCACCGACCTGATAGGAGGTCAGCGAAATGCCCCCGAAGTCTACTCCGGTTGAGCGACCCTGTGAACAGTGCGGCGCTCCTTTCCTTGTGAAGCCGAGCCATGCCCAAACGGCCAGGTTCTGCTCTCGCAAATGCCAAGGCGCTAACAAATCCGTGACGAGACTTGCGGAGCGTCCGCTCAAAGCATGTGCGCATTGCGGCGGCATGTTCTCTCGACAACCGTCGCAGTCCCGTGTTCAGAAATACTGTTCGTATGCGTGCATGGGAGCGGCAAAGACCGGCAAGCGCTGGTCGAAGATCACGGCTCGCAAGTGCGAAACATGCGGAACGGAGTTCACGCCAAGGCGTGATTCCGCTCGCTATTGCTCGTCCAAGTGCTACGGCGCGAGCCGAGTCGGCAGTCCGTCCTACAACTACGTCGGTCGCAGAGTTGACCAAAGGAACGGGTATGTGTACATCCACTGCCCGACTCATCCGCTGGCAACGAGCAATGGCTACGTTGCTGAGCATCGCTTGGTCGCCTGCCAGAAGCTTGGCCGGTTGCTCGCTAAGAACGAAGTCGTCCATCACATTGACCGGAACGGCGGGAACAATCACCCCGACAACTTGGCCGTGATGACTCAGGCCGAGCATGCAGCCCTTCACAAGGCCGAAGGCTGGTAGCGTAACCGTCACGCCGACCGCCTCTGCCGCATCGTCACCCGCGCCCGGTCGGAGTCCGTCCACGGCTCCGTACGCAACCAGCCTGGATGCGGAATCGTGGCGAGCAGATCGCGCCAGCGCGCCCAGTCTAGCCACCGGCCCTCGTACTCGGCGTCTTTGATTTCGTCGCTCACCATGCGGTATTCGTTGACGGCGCGTGCCCAGTCGATCACGTGGTTGCCTCCTAATCTGCGGCGAGTCCGACCAGTAGCGGCGCATCGCTGCGGACGCGCTTCTCCGCCATGCGTGCGTACTCCGGGTTCAACTCCACACCGATGCACGTGCGCCCGAGTTGATCGGCCACCAGCATCGTCGTGCCACTGCCGAGAAACGGATCGAGCACGGTCCCGCCTTCCGGGCAGCCCGCCTTGATCGCCCGGCGCGGGATTTCCGTGGGGAACGTGGCGAAGTGCGCTTCCGGGAACGGCTCCGGCCCGAGCGTCCAGACGTTGCGCTGGTTGCGGCCTAGCGGGTTCGGATCAACCTTCGCGTTCTCGCGCTGTCGCTCTCTATCCGGCTGCCGGTTTTGTGCCTCGACATGCTGCATGGGTGAGTCGTACCGACTCAGACTGTCGGGGTTATACGGCTCTCGCACGGCGTCGGCGTCGTAGAAGTACCGTGGTGCCTTGGTCAGCAGGAAGATGTGCTCGTGCGCGGACGTGGGCCGGTCGGTGACGCTCTCCGGCATCGGCGCTTTCTTCGCCCAGATAATGTCCGAGCGCAGCCACCAGCCGTCGTCCTGCAACGCGATGGCGAGCCGCGCCGGGACCATCATCAGGTCTTTGTTCTTGAACGTGCCGGACTTTGCCGCGCTCTTGCGCAGCCCGCCCCGGCTTGCCGTCTGCGATGGATCCCACGTTGCGCTGAACGCTTCGGCGCTGGACTTCCGTACCGGAGAGTCCGTATGGTAACTATCCCCGATGTTGAGCCAGCACGTGCCGTCCGGGCGGAGGACCCTTCGCACCTCGCGGAACACGTCAACCATCGTGGCGATGTACTCCGCGAGCGTCGGTTCGAGCCCGATCTGCCCCGGAACATTGTAGTCACGCAAATTGAAATAAGGCGGGCTCGTCACGACGCAATGCACGGAATCGTCCGGCAGATCGCGCAGCCGTTCGCGCACGTCGCCTAACAGGATGGTGTGCCGTCCGATGGGAACACTGGTGGGCATGCTCACTCCGTCACGTCAGCGGGCGAACCTAGCCGTAGCATAGCACCTCACACCGGCAACGCTATGCCTATCTACAGCGCGAATCCATCATCCGCCCATCCGGGCTCGCTCCCAGCCGGTGACGAGCTCGTGGGCCGTGGCGGCACTGACGCCGAGGTGAGGGTAGATGCGGAGGGCGATGCGTCCTCGCCGGGACCGCACCAGCGATGGTCGTGAATCCACCGTCGCGCCGCCTCGATCGCTCCCGGCTCCGTTGGGTCGATCCCCATTTCCAGGATCAGCCCGTCCAGCGTCACGGTCGCCAGTCCCGTCCGCAGCATCCAGCGGTACAGGCGCCGTGTCCGGGGGGTCGTGATTTGCTGCGCCATGGGCCGTCTCCGTCTCAGTACCCAACGGATCGCCCATCCGATCACCGCCAGCAGCCAGGCGTACGGACTCAGCCATCGGTCAAGATCCCCCACATACCCGGCCCGACCTTCCTAGGGCTCGCTCGCTCTGTACGGACTACCCGAACTGGTCGATCCGGTAGTCCCACGTATAGGTACTTCCGCTCGTCAGCGCGGTCGCCGTCGCCACCGTCACCTTGGTCGTGGCACGGGACGACCGTCCGACCACCGCTCCCAGCGACCGGGCGGCGGACGACGACGGCCACAGCATCAGCGTGTAGCTCGTGCTCGGCCTGGTCGCCGCGAACGTCAGGTCAAAGATGTCGCCGGTCGTGATGCCGGTCCCGGCCGGCGAGACGGTGATGACGCCGCACGTGTCGTTGCCCGCCACGGACGCCGTGGCCGTATTCCCCGCTGCGGCCAATGCAGCGATGGTGGGCGTCGTCCCCCACGGCACGGTCTGGATGAGCAGGTAGCGGAGCGCCGCCGACGCGCTCTGCATCCCCACGTAGAGCAGGTCCGGCGTTCCGCCCGTGATCCGGAGACTCCCCCGGACGGCCGGGCTGCCATTGGCAAGCAGCGGAATCTTCATCGGATCACCCGCAATCTCGAACCCCGAATCGCGGTTCCCGCTAGCATTGGGTTGATTGGCTCCAACATGCCGATAGCCCGCTTGGTCGCAATGATCGCCTTTTGGCCACTCGGGTCTCCAAGCAGATCGTCGTCGTACAAATCGACCACGGTGATGCCGGATCGTTCGAGTTCTGCGCGTTGCAGCGTGTCATATGCCTGCTGACGAGATCCTGCAAAGATGTGGTACCGCTCTGTGACGACGCGGATCCCAACCGTGGTCGCTTCGTGGTAGACCACGAAATCGATGACGGCGGACCCGACCGCTCGTACATGCCCACCGAGTCGAGCAATCTGGTATCCCCAGTTCGTTCCACCAAAGTACGGCGGCTTTCTTGGGTCTTTCGGATCGTCGAAGATCTTTGCCAAGGAGTAATACACAATCCACTCTGTGACGGATGTTTGTCCCACCACAAAGCCGGGTGGCGGTTCGCCGTAGCCGCTGCCGTACGTCTCCTTCTGGATCGAGCGCAGGATGGACGGGCCGTACGGAACACGCGGCGGCGTCGTGATCCCCTTGGGTTTGGCGGGCGTCCGTGGCTGCCGGGGGCGTTCCATCACGAACTCTCCGGCAGGCCCAGCGTGGTCGGGACCTCCACGATCGACAACTGCACCTCACTGCGCGTGTCCTGCCCGCTCCTCTCAATGCTCGTCATCTGCGCCACCCGGACGCGCTTCCACGTGTCCTGGTACTTCATGAACGTGAACTGCGCGCCCGTACGCTGGTCCTCCAGGAAGTCAAGCATCTCGGCGGGGTTCCATTCGTGAAGCGGTCGCTTGAGGTCCACGATGGCGTTGTAGGACTCGCTGGGGTTCATCAGTTTCAGGAACGAGAAGACAATCGAGTCGATCGACATGGATGTGGAGTAGACGAACGGTTGTTCGAGGTAGTCCGCGATCTCGATGCGGAACTCGATCTTCTCGAACCCGATGCCCTGATAGAGCCCACTGTCCGAATGGACCGTGCCGAACTGAAAGACGTTGCGGTAACTCGGCGTACTGGTCGTTCCCAGCGTCGTCCACGCCTCGGTGTTGTCGATCCGGTACTTGACGGTCAATGTCTCGCCGCTGTTGCCCATCGCCGTGGGAATGTTGATCTGGACGGCGTTGGCGATCTTGCGGTAGCCGCGCATGCCGAAGTCGTTGAACCCGGTTTCCAGGTAATAGGTCGTGTTGAAGTAGTCGAACCCGCCCGCGTTGACCTCGTTCGTGAAGTCGCCCAGGATCAGGTTGGCGTACTCGTATTCCGCCAGCGACTCACGCGGGTTCGTGAACGTCTCGGGAAGTTGCTGGTTGTAAATCGCGCCGCCGACCGTGTGGCCCCAGTAGAGCTTGTACGTGTCGCCCGCGCGTGACAGCGCCATCTCCGATACGGTGCCCGATGAGACGGACCCGGTGTAGATGCAGTGCCAGCCGAAGCCGCTCCACTCATGCACGGAGTAGTAGGTCGTGCTGCTGATGGTCGCGCCCACCACAAGGGCGTAGAGCGCGTTCTGACCGGACACCATGTCCCGCACCCAGCCCTGGTAGCGGAAGGGGAGCCCGTCGTCGCGGGAGAGTCCGACGTTCCGGATCACGTCGCCGTTGAAGGCGAGAATGTCCATGCCGGCCGAGACGTACAGTTCGCCCCGCCACACGGCGGAGGCGATGCCGAAGCGGGGATGGACGCTCTCGAAGTCGGGCACCGGCTTGAACGCCGGCACTTCGGGATCGAACATCCACACGTTCTGGTCGGTCACGACGTAGGGCACCAGATCGCCCGTGCGGGTAGACCAGAAGGCGTGCAGTTTCTTCGCCTCGTACTGCCGGGGCAGCCGGACCGTGGTTCCGCCGAGCGTGTACGCCGTGAACGTCGTGGTCGCCGCCGCCGTGGTGGCGTAGTACATCGCGTTGCCGTTGTCGATTGCGAGCAGTTTGTCGTCCCACAGGAGAAAACTCTGCGCGTCGATGTCACCGCCGCCGTTGTTGTTGGTCAGGGTGTTGGTGGACGGGTCGAACGTGCTGTAGCCGTTACTGCCCTGCGCGACGTAGAAGAGCGGTTGCGTGGCGGTCCCGGCAAAGACGATGCCCTTGTCAGCGGGCGGTCCGGTGATCGCGCCCCGGCTGGTCGTGTTCTGGTAGAGCGTGTTGTTGCTGACGGTGAAGCGATACCACGTCCCGGAGTAGTACATGTCGCCCATCGGGTAGACCGCGTTCGATCCGATGGTGGTGTCCGTGATGTAGTAGGGCTTGCTCCACTGCGACGGATACCGGGTGTAGATCGTGCCGAAGCGGTAGCGGTTGTCGGTCACGCCCGCCTGGTGGTCCGCGATGCCGTGCCCGCCAGTCAAGTCGGAGATGACCCACGAACTGAGCAGATCGTTACTGTCGCGGGTGTAGTCGCCAATGGTGATCTTGCCCACCATGCGATCCACCGCCGTGACCTGGAGCGGCTGGGCGAGCTTGAACCGGCGTTCTGTGAGCGTGGTGCCGTTCCACGACGCCAGTAGTAACTCCTCCGGATCGACCACCGTACTGCTCATGCAGACCTCACCCGTGCCGCGAACGGCTCACGCATCTTGCGCAACTTGATCCGGCAGCGTTCGCTTTCGTCCCGGAAGATGTTGACCCGGACGGCGTGGTCCTCGTTGTCCACCGCCCCGAGCGCGAGGTGGTAGGCGGCACGGGCGACGATGTACTCCGGGGAGAGCGCGCACGTGTCGCTGTCGCTGGACAATTCGTCCTGCCGCCCGAGCCCGTGGATGCGGAGTACGAGCCCATCCGCCGCGGTCGCCACCCGGCCATGCAGGCGCAGTTGCCCGGACGCGGGGTCCGCGAACCAGCCGTACCCACCCCGGCGTCGCGCCTTGGGGAGCACGTGGTAGTCGCCCGAACTGTCGGCGTACTCCAGTTCCAGCACGTCGATGATCGAGGCGGGGACCGTGATCTCCGGCGTCTCCACGTCGAAGGCGGCGGGGCTCGTGACGGTTGCCACCACCTCGATCATGCCGAGCGGGTAGGCGTCGTTGATTGCGTTGTTGATCGCCCGGTTGTACTGCGCGACGGTGAAGCCCCGCCCCCGCCGGTTGTAGACATCCGCCGTGTCGTTCGTGGCCGTGGCGGCGGTGACCGCAGCAAAGGTCAGCGTGCCGGTGCTTGACGTGGTGCCGGTGATCCGGCGGGCAATCCCGTTGTTGGTTCCATTCGTGAACAGAATCTCCCGTCCGTTGAAGTGCTCCGTCCCCGCGTTGACGTTGATCGTGTCGAGAAACGTGGTGGTGCTGCCGTTGGCCGTGGCCGTCAGCATCACCAGATCCTCGAAGCGATCGGCAATCTGGCGGCGCAACTGGGCGCGGGTGCGGGTCAGGCCACCTGCGCCCGCCACCGACACGACGGTTGCGGTCGTAGACGCCTGCGCGTTGACGATCTCCTCGAACTCGACCGTATC
>ERZ761596.198-NODE-198-length-10670-cov-4.277532_pt1 | contig 10670 bp, 16 predicted proteins | sample MGYA00512166_ERZ761596 | MGnify/ENA primary metagenome ERZ761596 (study PRJEB28899, sample SAMN03785556) | bioreactor sludge metagenome | biome: EBPR Sludge; feature: EBPR Bioreactor; material: 0.22µm filtered reactor supernatant | place: Saint Lucia: Queensland...
GGTGACAACCTCCTACGGGCATACGATCGAAGGCTTCATTGTCTACTGGACAGAGGATGACTCACTCGAACTACAGTGGGACAACGTCTACAGTGGACATCTCGTAAGCGCTGTTGGCGGCAGCACGTTCCACAGCGTACTTGTGCGCAACAAGAACGCCCAGACTGTGGGTAGCGACTGTTCGCCATACGTGATTCTCGGTGGGGCATCGCTTGTCAGTACGGGAACTGATTTGGTCGATTCTCCCGATGAGGCGTGGAACCTCTTCGTTCAGACCGATTACCCATCGCTTCCAAATAGTCCTGGTGCTTACGAAGGCGTGAGTATTCAGGGCGATGCACCAACAAGGCTGGTCGAAGGAACAGTCGACTGTGGTGGCGAGAACCCTTCAGCGATGCTCATTACACAGAACGGTGTAACGAGTGCGGCATCGTTGACGTATGTGTCACTGGGTATTTCGAGCTGGAAGTATTACATGGGTAATACCGACCCATACACCTTCTCAGTTTCATGTGGCCAGGCGATAGCCACGGCGTTCGGCACTGTGTCACCAGCACCACCAACAAGCAACAACTGGACATGCGATATCTACGGAGAGGACGTTCCGCATCACTGCGTCCTGAGTTAACTCAACCAAGACACCCTTGCTGAAGAACAATGCCCTCGGAGAAATCCGGGGGCATCTTCATTTTAATCGTCAAAGTTTCGAAGTGCGGCTACGACAGACGATCAAGCATAAGCATCATGCTATAATCCCAGCATGAAGTCGCAAAACGGTTTCGCACACGCATTCATTGTCATAGGAATAATTGCGCTTTTAGTCGGCGCTCTGGGCGTCGTGTTTTGGAAAAACTTTTTGGAAAACCAGTCAAGCGAATCTTCAGCCAGTTCAAATAACAGGGAACTGGGTACAAGCAGTAAAGATCAAAAGAATTCCGATAATTCAGCCGACAAAGTAATTCCATCTGACTGGGCAACATATTCAGGAACGGCCTTACCTATTACATTTCGATATCCCTCCGGATGGAAACACGTATACGATCGCCCAGGTAAAAATACAAACATGGTTCGTATGGCTAAAGACCCAAACATATCGGAAAACATTACTTTTAGCATTCTCGAGTTCAAGAATTCAACCAGTAATGTTAGTACGTTTTGCTCCGTCAACCTCCCCGATGACGTAAAAAGTTGTGAGCAATATGTTACGCAGAATATGGTTGGAACAATAATCGAGGATAAAGCTGGCGGGAATTACACATATCAGACTTTCATAGGTAGGGACTTATATACCATGATTACGAGTAATAATCTTGTTGGCAAGGACACATTTAAAAAGATATTGCAGACGGTTGCGCCAAAAGAGTAAGGTACTTGTGACCTTCATGAAAAACTTCCATTAACTTCGATTAAACATATGCAGGATGCAGAAAAGCGCAAAAGCTTTGATATACTTTTGGCATGAATAAAAAGAAAACTAAAAAAGCGACAAATAAAATAGTCGCGATTATCATTGGTGCATTTTTTATAATTGTTTTGGGTCTTTTCATTATTCCTATTGACACTGCACGGGTAGGTGAGTGCGGTGGCACGAGGACTATTAGACTAAGTGTGGTAAATGGAGATTTCAATAAATTTGAAACAGCAAAAAAAGATGCTCAAGAACGCAGAGCCAGTAAGGCAGAGTATCTTAGGCAACATCCTGGAATGGCAATGGGTTGCTCGCTTGGACCAGTCTACAAGTTGTATCTTATATAACTAAGCATATGCTTTAATTAAACTAATGAAAAAAATTATATTCGTACTATCTCTCATCTCGATGGGGTTTGTGGCAAGTCTAGCAAATCAAATGCCCGCTCGTGCTGTTAACTACGACTCGGATGGCTTAGTAGTTGCTAATGATATTGGCAGGCAAAAGCCCATGAATGAAAAAAATATTTCCGTAAATACATTCGAGACAATTCTTTACTCTGTCATTCTTCTCGCTATCGGTGCAGGAGTAGGCTACCTATTGTCAGGGTCTTCCAAGTCGATAAAAAAGTCCCGTAAGAAATAACTTCTTCTACTTCCGACTTAAATCTAGTCCTATACTAAGCAGTAAAGAGCGCTTTCACTCGATAGCATTTGATTAGCCATTATTCCTATACTTTTCTAAGCGATTTACCAACTCTCTGAGTGACTTTGCATCGAACTGAGCCTTATTGATTTCTTTCTCTCGTTCTTCAGTCGTCAACAGGTCAGCTTCCATCGAATGATAGAAACTCTCTTTGCTCTCATTGGTGCGAATAACGCGGTTACGTAATCCGAGTATAGTTCGCTCCATCATGATGACTTTTGAGGCAACGCTGGACAGCTTATATAGCTGCTTCATTTCAGCATGGGATAACTCGCCGTTTTCATTTTGTGCTCGTATTAGGCTATTTAGTCCATTAGTCATGACAACTTGCAACTTTCTTAGAAATTCGAGTTGCCTCTCTTCTGCACGCACCTTTTTGTCCATGTTGTACGCGCCCATCCGTTTTTTCAGATCCTTATGAAATGTCCATCGGTCCTCTTGCCATTTATTTTTACTCGCATGTCTTTGAACCGAAGATTTAGCAATTCCATAGGTATCAGCAATGGCTTGATAGCTGATACGTTCGTCGTAAACATACAGTTCACGCGCCTCAATCCAGTTAATCTTACTCACTAATGTTATTTTTTCATGAAGTAGGTGTTTTTGGTAGCGTTTTGGTAGCATTTTTTACGTACTAGACCCACATACACAGCCACGAAAAATGACTAGCATTTGCTGGTCTTTTTTCGTTATTAAGTTGTGTTTCGAACGCCGGATCTGATTGTGGTGAGGATTGTCGGTGGCTATCCGTAAGGAAACCTTCCGATGAAAACCATTGCTTCTTTCAAAACCTATTTTGATATACACTTTATTCAGTATGTGGGCCAGAAAAAAACAAAAAGGCTTTACGGTCGTTGAACTGCTGATCGTAGTTATCATCATTGCTATACTAGCTGCGATTACCATCGTTGCATTTAATGGTATGCAAACCCGAGCACGGAACGCCGCCATCACCTCACAGGCAGGTAAGATGAGCAAGTACTTGCGTTCGTATGTTGCTCTGCATGGCGCAGAACAGATGAAATCACAACTTCCGGTTGGTGGATCACCTGTAACCTACTGTCTTGGTACAGGCTATCAAGATGTCGTTGAAGGAGCGGCGGTCGGATGCTATGTGAACACGGCCGGTCAATATAATTCCAGCTATGCCAATCTCGACAGTCTACTGCAGACATGGGGTAACATTTCCGTATCGTCGCCAAGGGTTAAGGTTATTATTGACCCGATGGACCCGCCGATAGAGCAATCGGCGCCTACATTAACGTATGTATCTTCGGCTCCAACATACCTTGTTGACGGCAAGCCCAATGTATTTGGGTACATTAGCTATATCTTGGTGGGTGAAAATGTTGATTGTGGGAACAACCCGGTGTTAACTTACACAGGAACAAGTGGTGGCAACTTCCTTTATTCGACGACGAGCGGTGCGAAGTTTAGCAGTTCATCTTCGGCAGGTGGCGGCTACACAACATGCTGGATTTACTTTCACCCTGACGCATAAGTATCTATATTTGTAATCTGTCAATCAACCACTCTAGCCAGAAGAAAGGTGTTCAAATTTCTCATCCACAGCCGTGATGTTGACGCAAAAATGACATGCTCGACATTTTCGGATTATATTGCCAAACCCCCTTGGTAAGTTCATTATGATTATATGGTGCACGAGAGATTTTACCCTTCTGAAGAAAACTTAGGAAATGAATGCGAATTTTGGCAGGGTTTTGAAAACAGTGCGCAAAACAGATTGGCGCACATTGGCATGGGTTGCATTTTCCCCAAATATGAAATGGAGGGAAGGACTAGCTGCGAAGGAATCATTGATGACGTATGTTTATATCTTAAGGATCGCCGAATGCCGAAGAGTCTGACTGAAGAGCAACTTGATGAATTACGATTTAGAATACCCGATGGAATGAACCGAGATTTGCCACCAGGTGACGTGAATTAACTTACTTATCGCATTCGTCGTAGTCGTACAGCTGATCATAGGTAACTTTACCAATCAGATCGGCTTTTTGCTCTGCCTTTTTGCGGCGGCAGGCTTCGGCAGCAATGCTTTTTTTAGCAAGTTTGGTTTGTTTTTCGGTGGCAGCGGCCTTTTGGGCGGCTTCTGCCTTTGCGACGTAAAACTGGTAGCCGGTGAAGCTGAGCATACCGACCAGTGCCACGCTAAGGCATAACAGGGCAATCGTTTTAGGGCGCTGTTGCAAAAGCCCAAGCAGCTGCTTGACCTTCGTAGGCTGGGTTGCTTTCAATGAATGGCTCAGGCGGTCGGCAAGAAGAACTTTGCGGCCTATTTGGCGCTGGCGTACAGATTGCTTTGAGTGGGGCGTCGTTTGCTTCATGATTTTTATACGATACGTCGTTGCTTATGATTATACCTGGCGAAACTAGCGGCGCAAATCCGAAACGGTTAAAGTAGTCCTATGATTGAAACATTCGATGCAATGTTGGCTGAAGAGGGCAGGAAGAATTCTCTGGGCAGGGTAAATGAGGTTATAGACGACGTACTAGCGGACCCATCTCGACTGGAAGAACTATACATGACCATGTTTAATAACGACGCTTGGGTCAGAATGCGTGCGGCGGATGCTTTTGAAAAAGTGTGCCGGGTTAACCCTGAATGGGTAAAGACTTATGTCGATAGGATTCAGAGTGAGCTAAGTTCAAGTACACAAGCCTCGATACAATGGCACATCGCTCAGATATATGCCCAGGTTGATTTAAATGCCAGGCAAAAGAAACTGGCGATTCTTTGGCTGACGGACTTGTTGCATTCGACTGACGTTGATTGGATCGTCGCTTCAAATGCAATGGAAACGCTGGCTGCATTCACAAGAAACGGAGAGTTCCCGATTGGCGAAATGCTTGCGTTAGCAAAGATGCAGCAGAATCATAAATCGAACGCCGTCGTGAAACGTGCAAATAAATTGTATGCAGAACTGACATCTCTTACTGAAACGTAGCAACTATTCTTCGGCAAGCTCCTGCAGCTTGTCAGGGTACGCAATAATATTCCTGCGCCCGAAGTGTACACGCCCTTCACGTTCCAGCTCGGCCATGACTTTGCCGACACTTTCACGAGTAAGACGAACCATATTGGCAATGTCCTGCAGCGTTATGGGGACTTCTATGACAATATGGTCCGCCTGCCTTTTTCCGAACCGTTGGCATAAAATGAGGATTCTGTAAGCGACACGATGCTTGGCCTTGCCCATATTCAGGTTTACAATTCGGCTATATGTCGACGCCTGTTGGCGCATGATAGCAAGCATTGCATGGGGATCGTCTTCAAAAAACCGCATCGTGTCGGTTACCGGCTTGCTTAGAATAACTATGTCGGTAAAAGCAACGAATTCTGCACGCACTTGAATGTCGCTAAAAAGCCGTATAACCGGAAAAAAATCACCCGGGCCATACAGATAGTGAATGTGCTCGGATCCTGTGCTACCATGCGACCCGACCTTTACGTAGCCTTCGACGACAAGAAATACGCGATCAGAGAGGTCGTCGTATGGAATTATGACAGCTTTACGAGCCGCAAATTCGCGCTTACCGTTTGAAAAAAATTCCTTTAAAGATGCTCTCGCATGAGTTATATCAAACATTATTTTACTATATGCCTCTTAAGTACGGCGTGCTGTATGATACCTCACAAATATGAAAAATATGACAAATCACACTTTAAACAGACGCACAAAAACGTTCGCTAGGTAGTTCAAGACGCTTTGCCAAGCGGTGGAGTCGCTGACCCATATATCTACGGGGCGAGACATATCATGACTTCGAAGAACCTGTTCGTATTGGGATCGGATTGACGACGTAAGGGGGATAGTATTTTCTGATCCGGTCCTTCGTACGACAGGAGTGATAGTATTCGGCGTATTGCTTGTTACGCGGACGATGGCATCGTGAGTATCTGCATAGATAATTCGTACTGGCTTAACTTCGGCACGGATGTCCGTAGCCGAGCTGACCGATGCATGAACGGCACAAATAGAGCATGCGACGGTAAGTGTACCAACCAGCCTGACTCCGATTGTGAATAAAAATGTCACACACGGAATATAACCCCGTCCGAAAAGTGGGTCTGCCTAGTAGTTCAAATGTGGCGGGGTATAGGTAAATGTAAGCATTTCGCTATACGATAAATCTCTGACAAAAGAAGGAGTGCTAAATAAATGTCGCTCCGAAAAGAGCACCAATGTAATAGGTGACGGCCATGGCAATCAAACCACCTACGACAACGCGCATAACAGCGCGTCTGCGTGATGCACCACCGACGGTGGCGCTGCCATAGCCAGTGAGAATGAGGGCAAGAACTACAGCGAGTACCGTGACCGGGATCTTTGTAGAGCTAGGGGCAAAAATAACCGCCAAGAACGGAATCAGACCTCCGACGGTAAAGGCGATCAGTGAAGCAACCGCTGCTTGGGTTGGACTTGTGAACTCGTGCTCATCATGTGGGTGCGCATTCTCATGGTCTACCTTTTCTGCGTCACGTTGTGAGCTGACTGATACATATTCACCGACTGCCATAGACAATGCTCCGGCCACGAGTGCGGCCATACCCGCGGTAAACAGCGTCTTACTATCATTCGTAGCACCAGCGACACCCATAAGAACACTGGAGGTCGAAACAATGCCGTCATTCGCGCCGAGCACTGCGGCGCGTAATCTGTTAAGGGTTGCATTTGACGTGTTTTGTGTGGGTTTGTCCATGGGGTTATTGTAACAAACCTGTCCGTAACGAATGTACGACAGAAGAGTATAATATTTCTTATGTATGAAATTCTTGTAAAAGTTCTTGCTGACGGGGCGGTACTGCCGGTCGTTGTGATTGGAGCGTGGGCACTGCTTTTTAAGGTAAATCAAGCCGAAAGGTACCAAGCGTACTGCCGCGTACTGCTGGCCGGCCTCACGGCCTACTTGTTCGCGAAGCTTATAGGAAGCATATTCCAACCTGAACTGGAGCGACCGTTCGAACTGATGGGTGTTACTGCTGGCGCTTCATTTTTGAACAATCCAGGATTTCCATCCGACCATGTTCTGTTCTGTACGGCTATAACATTGGCCGTATGGTTCGAAACAAGACAGAAATTAATTACGGTCATCCTGGCTCTTCTGACGCTCGCTGTCGCAATCGGCCGCGTGCTCGCACTGGTACATAGTCCGCTGGATGTAGCTGGTGGAATTGGCATAGCCCTGCTCGGCGGTCTTTGGTACTTGCAGCGTGAGAAAATACCTGCTCCTGGCAGCGTGAAGCAATGGTCAAAATTGCGAAAATCTGGTAAAATAACCTAAATATTTCTTACAGGGAGGCCAGACGAGTGGCTAAGGTTATCGAAGCAAATGATCCTCATGCGGCATGGGCGACAATGAATGTCCGGACGATCACGAATATCTTTCTGTACGGTCTTCTTGTCGGAGTTGTTACGTTCGCAGCCTACCTTTTGCTCGAACGATTCGTGTTCGAACCGATTCTTTGCCGTGAATCAGCAGCACTTGCGCGGTGCGACAGCCGCGAAGCGATTGCCAGCGGAACCGCTATTGTACTCGCGTCCATGCTTGGGTTGATTCTGCTTGTCCGCGAGCGGGTTTACCGCCCAATCCTTGCCATTATCGGAGTTGCCGCCAGCTTGTGGGGACTATTCGCGCTCGTCGCTAGCTTGCCGGTTATTCTGGCAGCTGTCGTGTCGGTTATTCTGTTCGGCGTCGCGTATGTGTTGTTTTCGTGGTTGGTCCAACCAACAAGTCTGGCAATAAGCGTCATCACGGTCGTGGTGGCTGCCACGCTTGCCCGTTTGGCGATGGGGTAGGCTCATTACTGTATAATCGTAAGCATGACAGAGGGTACGCTTATCATTATCGTGCTGGCGATCGTTATCATCATCGGGTTCGTCATTCTGACGGTTATATTGAATATGCGGCTACGCGAACTTAAGCAAGGAAGTGCCGTCGAGCTTATGAAGTCGGATGTTACCGAGCTGACCCGTTCAATCGGACAGCTGCAGCAAGCCATGGGTGACAAGCTAGAACGAAGCAATAACTCCATTCAGCAGTCAGTCCAAAAACAATTGTCAGAAAGCGCTAAACTTGTCGCGGATGTGTCGCACCGGCTTACGAAGTTGGACGAAACCAACCGTCGCGTCGTAGATGTAGCCGACGAACTGAAGAGCCTACAGAACGTACTGGCCAATCCTAAGCAGCGCGGTGTGCTTGGTGAGTTTTACTTGAAGCAAATTCTCGAAAACATGCTCCCACCAAGTGCGTTCGAGCTGCAATACCGCCTTGGCGAGGGCATGGTCGTCGACGCGATTATCCATTTAGATGACAAGATTTTGCCAATCGATTCTAAGTTCTCACTTGAGAACTATAATCGTCTGATTGAGTGCAAGCCCGAAGAAAAAGAAACCTACGAAAAAGCCTTCAAAGAAGATTTGAAAAAACGTATCGACGAAACGGCGAAGTACATTAATGCCAAGAAGGGCACATTGTCGCAGGCATTGATGTTCATACCAAGCGAGGCCATTTATTATGATTTGCTGGCAAATAAAGTCGGTGCGGGCGGTGTGAACGGACGTGACTTAATGCAGTACGCCGCTGTTGAAAAACGAGTCACGATAGTCGGCCCAAGTACGCTCAGTGCAATGCTTCAAATAATTTCCCAAGGCTTAAGCAGTCTAGAAATACAAAAGGACACCGAGATTATCCGAAAGAACGTCGAACAACTCGGTAAGCACATGCAAGCCTTTCAGACGTATCTCGTTAAAGTTGGAAACAGCCTGGGCGCGACAGTCGGACACTTTAATAGTGCGCAAAAAGAACTTGGTAAGGTTGATAAAGATGTCGTTAAGATCACCGGCGGCACAGAAGCAATTGAAACGTTACTGCTCGACAGACCATCCGCGGACGAATAAAAAATACCGCCGATTCATCGGCGGTATTTTCTTCTAAGTCTTGTGATTAGACTTTGGCTTCGCTTTCGGTCTGAACGACATCGTTCAGGGCGAACCCAAGTACTCCACCAACCAGAGGAGTTACGACATAGACCAAGATTGGCCATAGCTCAAACTTAAGCGCTTGCAGTGAACCGGCGACAGCTGGGTTCATGATAGCGCTAGCACCAACGTAGTTAGCGGCGGTACCACCAAGCAGCAATGCAAGGTACAGGACACCGGCATACGTAAATGCGTGTGATACGTCAGAGCGCAGTACGCGGCTACGAAGAGCAGCGGCGACACCGAAGGCGAGTACGACACTACCGAGTAGTTCGGCGGCGAGTACGACCCATTCTTTACCACTCGCGATAGACGGAGCGCTAAAGAGCGTTGGTGCGGCCTGGCCGAATGCTTTGGCAGAATCACTGACTTCAGGCGCGGCGCTGACGAAGGCGTTCAGTACGACGAGCGCGAGCAGTGCACCAAGTACTTGAGCGACGACGTAACTGACAGCACGTGCCAAGTTGATGCGGCGGGTTGCTAGTGCCCCGACGGTCAATGCCGGGTTCAGGTGAGCACCTGATATGCCACCGACGACAAGCACGACTGCGAGCGCGGCGAACATTACGAACAACGGCTGGCCTGAAGCTGCGATCACGACAGTTGCCAACAGGAAGGTGCCGATGAATTCAGCGACCGAAGCGGCAAGTAGCGGTGAACGGCTAAACGTAAAGCGAGCGCTTCGTGCTGACGCGTTAGCCGATGCGCCGGACGCGGCGCGGACAGTCGTTACTTTAGTAGACGTTTTCTTGGCGTTTGAAGCCGGTTTCTTGGCCGTATTTCTGGATGATCCGGCCGGTTTCTTAGTTGCCATAAATATTTCCCTCCTTGTATAGAAATATGGCTTAAGTATACCATAGCGCGATAGAAGTAAACTGGTATACAATGAAAGCAATGGCATTATTCGTAAACCAGCAGAACGAACGTACGGAACTCCAAAAACGAATCGCTGCAGAACTAGCTGAGAAAGCGAAGAAAAAGTCGCTTGAAACCGACAAGGAGCGCCCCGACGGTATTACCGATTCGGCATATCTTGAAAAGACAAAAACGACGACGAGCTTGGCATGGGTATGGGTTCTTATTGTCGTGGTCGCGGTCGGTATTCTCATCTGGCTTGTCGCCGCTTCTCGGTAGCGGTATACTGATTACCAGATGAAAAACGACGACATTGTCGCTTCGGTCCGAACCGAACTTTTAGCACAGTACGAGACGCTCGAGCAAAAGAGCGATATTTTAAAAGCACCGGAATTGAAAGAGCTGTTTGCCCGTATTCCGACATTGGAGCCGCGTGAGCGAGCAGCGTTTGGTCAGGCGATTAATGCGCTTTCCGTAGAGCTAAAAGCAATGGTAGCCGCTGAGTCGGGGAATGAAAAAGAGCTTGAGCCGATCGATGTTACTGCGCCATTTGATACGAACGCGTCGCGTCCGGACCTTTTACCAAGCGATCAAGGCACGATTCATCCACTCAGCCAAGAGATCGCCCAGCTTTCGGATATATTCAACCGCATGGGATTCATGATCGAAGAGTCTCGTGAAATCGACGACCAATACCACAT
>ERZ761596.199-NODE-199-length-10639-cov-5.574830_pt1 | contig 10639 bp, 17 predicted proteins | sample MGYA00512166_ERZ761596 | MGnify/ENA primary metagenome ERZ761596 (study PRJEB28899, sample SAMN03785556) | bioreactor sludge metagenome | biome: EBPR Sludge; feature: EBPR Bioreactor; material: 0.22µm filtered reactor supernatant | place: Saint Lucia: Queensland...
GGGCCTTCGTGTCGTCCACCTATGCGACGAAGAAGGTGGATGCTGATGGGCGTGAGCATCACGGAGTTGGGTTTACGACGCATGGGTGTCGCCAGTTTCGTCCGTGGATGGACTTGTTCTATCCAGATGGCAGGCGGGTGTTCCCCGCTGGTTTGCCTGGTCTCTTGACGCCGTTGGCGTTGGCGGTCTGGTACATGGACGACGGGAACCTGATGAGTCGTTTCCATCCCCGCATTGCGTTTGGCTTGTGCGACGTGAGCCTGCATCGTGCGTTGGATGGGTTGGTGGCGTTGGGGCTTCGCCCGGTTGTTCATGGGCGTGGTGGTCGGACGGCCATTCATTTTCCAGGGCAGGTGGATGCCTTCTTTGGCCTGGTTAGGCCATATGTGGGGGAAGTCCCTGGGATGCGCTACAAGCTGCCGCTGGAGAGTGCCCGACGCCGTGTGGTTCGGAATGCACATGAGCTGTCGAGTGAGCGTGTGGCTCTGCTCCTGTCGCAGGGGGAGTCCAAGGCGGCTGTAGCCCGTGCGTATGGGGTGAGTCGGTCTACGGTCGGTCGGCGGGCACGGAGCGGTGTGGGGGCGATGGGGCGTCCTGCTGGGGGTGTTCCGGGTGGGCGGCTTGCGGACTTGACGCGAGAGGAGCTGGTTGGGCTCTATGCGGTGGAGTCCGATGAGGCGATTGGTGGTCGGTACGGGGTGTCGGGGGCGTTGATTTCTCGTCGTCGGAGGATGTGGGGGATCCCGACGAAGGTTCGGTGACCCGCGCTGCAGCGGGTGCTGTCAGCTCTACAGTTGTGCGACGGTGCCGTACTTTGAGATGGACTTGATGGTGAGGGTAGGCGATGGTTTCATGGGCACCCTTACACGGATATGCGGGTTGCCTATGCACCGCTGCAAGCCTTCTGCGTAGATAGGCGGCACAAACTGGTAACCACACCGTGAGGCCACCCGATGATGCTCTCTCTGGTTGATGATGTTCGACGCCAACCGCTTCATACGGGTGAGCGTGGTCGATGTCCTGGCTGTGGGGGTGAGACTGTTTCCCGCTGCGGGGAGAAGGTCACGTGGCATTGGGCGCATAAGGCGAAGGTTGAGTGCGATTCATGGTGGGAGCCCGAAGGAGAGTGGCACCGCGCATGGAAGTCGGCGGTTGCTGGCCACGACCTGTCACGGATGGAAGTTCGTGTCGCCGAGGGTGCAAGGTGGCACGTGGCCGACGCTATTGGCGGTGATGGCCTGGTTATTGAGCTTCAGAATAGCCCCCTCTCGCCTGCAGATGTGAGAGAGCGTGAGGACTTCTACACCCGAACAATGGGTGGGATGGTTTGGGTGTTCAACTTCACGGGGAAGTGGTTGCAGTCCCGAGACATTCGGGTTGACGAGACCCGATGTGTAAGCCTCCTCGATATGGGGGATGGAACGGTGGTTGTGTTGTGCCCCTACCCAAACGGGGAGTCGAGGCATGAGCGGAATGCACGGACGGGCGAGGATTGGCCAAGGATTGCGTCCAAGACGGTCGACATCGCCGAGATCCAAGCTCTCTTAGCCACCCAAGGCTTGACGGGTCTACGTCCCATGATGGACGCGCACATAGAGGCGGTGCGCAAGGCCGACGAAGAGGAAGCGCGCAGGGCTGAAGCCGCCCGCCGGCTTGAAGAGGCGCGTAAGGCCAAAGCACTAGCCGCAAGTGAAGCCTTGGCCGAGGCACGCAAGGTGCAGGAGGCACGCGATAGGGAGACGGAACGTGAGAGGCGGGCGCGGGAGGATGCCTGGCACGCACAACGTCTCGAGCAGAAGTATTCCAGCCTTGGCATGGGGCCGGTCCCCTGGCTCCAGACCTATGCGTCCTACGACATCTACTGCCATGCCAAGGCACACGGCCAGATCAAGGCGATGCACTTTGTTAGGGTCATGCTTGAGACAAGCCCCGACAAGCGCCAGCTTGTCGCTGAGGCCATCCCGTTTGTGGACGCTATTCCCGAGGAGGTTCAGAAGATAGCCACCATCTACGGGGCAGAGATAGCTCGTCTCATGGAGCATCGGCTCACCTCGGTCCACCCCTGTCTCCCTCCATCCGTGTAGACCTTCCTCATGAACACCATCTACTGGATCTCCTTCGTCGCCAACAATGAATCCCTAGGCGTTGTCATCACCGAGGCCGGCTCCTCGATGTCCGCACTGGAGCGGGTGACTGCGCTTGGGCAGAACCCTGGTGGTGAGGCCGCGATCGTGGAGATTCCGAACGAGCCGGAGTTCCTTGAGGAGGTGGGGCGGTATCCGCGGGATGTGCTGATTGCCCCCGATGTGCTGCTGGCTGGTGGTGCCATCCGTGCCGGTGACATGGGAGAGCCTGATCCTGCCAGGGGTCCTCCGATTCGCGTTGACATGGTGTGCGACCCCTGCAACGAAGACGTGGGGTAGCGTTTCCCTATGACTCCTCCAACTCGCGGCTTCTACATGACCGAAACCATCGGCATCGGGATCGTCAACCCTGGCACCGTGAAGGTGTGGCCCCTGACGCCTGAGCAGTCGCAGGCGGTGGCCGATGCGGCGACACGGGCGGGGATGTCGGTGGATGCGTTCCTTGACCAGTTCGAGCACTTGGTTGACCTGCTCGATGCGGTGTCCAGTGAGCACTGACCACTTCGTGGCCCTCACGGGATGATGCGGTTCACGATTCTTGGGTAGAGCCCTAGAACCGGAGTGTGTCATGGCCAAGGTCCCGAAAGAGTTCGCTCGCGTCACGAAGACGAAGAAGCCGCAGCACCAGCTTTACCAGCCTGGTTTCAACCCGGCCAACGGGTGCTGGCTTGATGGCGAGTGGGTCACTTACGCCAAGGAGGAGTGGGAGGCGAAGAAGGAGGCGCATGTGGCCGCCTACCAGGGCGTCTACCAGGAGGCACGCCACTACCGTGACCCTGCCGTCCCCATCGACCAGTTGACCCCCTGGCAGCGGCAGGCGTATGAGCACTACGCGGGCCAGGTCACCGTCTATGCGTTGGACCGGCACGGAAATTACGGGCCGATCTACGTGGACATGGCGGGAGCCGCGCCGAACGCGAAGTGCCTGGCTTGGCTGCGGGAGTCCGGCTACCGCATCCTCCCCCGGCGTCGCAACGGGTACACGGGGGAGATCACCTCGCAGGTCGCGGGTTACGACTTCCCTGCGGACCTGCTGGCGCCCGACGTGGAGCCGGTGCCCGACCCGTGGGAGCACATCGTAAAGCAGAACAAGGCGCGGAGTCGGTCATACCATATGATTGGTCTGGGTTTCACTGGGGAGGGCTCGGTTACGCTTGGTGTGATGGGGAACCTTGCATCCTTTGGGGCGACCATGGCGGTACATGGGCTGGTGGAGCTAGAGGAGTCCATTATTCGGTCGGAGTGGAATGCGGTTTGTGGGGTGGTGGACCCCTATGCGGATCTTGAGGGGGACGTGGCGGTCTACGTGAAGCTCCGGGCTCGCGCCCGTGAGGTGCTCAAGGACCAGTTCGACGTGCTCTACCAGCACCGTCGGCAGAGCCACAACGAGTGTGCCCGCAAGAACCTCGACAAAAGTGAGGGGCGCCTGTTCTCGTTCGTCCTTCCTGTGTTCAACGAGGATGGCACTCATGAACCGTGGGGTGAGCGGGATGTGCCGTGGGCTAGGGTTTCTCGGTAGCGTCCTGCCGTGTCCATCGGGTAGTGGGGGCCATGCCCACCAACATCAACACACATCAAATCGTCGCCGGTGGCCTGCTCACCCTTACGGGTCGCCAGATCATGAGCCTCCGAGCGGCCCACGAGGACGAATTCCCGGAGGGCTGCTTCTTCTATGGCCTCCCCGAGAATTTGGAGCAGGCCACCGCCTACGAGTTTGCCCCCTCGTGGCGGGGCACGGGTTCGGGGCGCACGTACGATGACCTCCTCATTGCCAAGATCCTCCCACAGACGAAGGGGTCCGTGGACATCATCTACACTTGGGAGGGGGGAGAGTGGTTTTCTGGTGTCCGCGTCCGCGACGGGGTCGTCACCAGGCATCGCGTGGAGATGTGTCTTGGGGAGCCCGAGTGACCTGTCCGGAGGACATCGCTGTCACCGTGAACGGGACGCCCGTCCCGTTCCATCGCGGGTTGCGCTCTGATGGGGTGAGGATGCTCGTTCTTGATTGTCATCCCCTCGTCGGTGGTGATGTCGTCCGGGTGTGCGGGCCGCAGGGGGGATCGGAGTGGGTGCGGTTTCCGTTCCGGACATGGTTGTCTTGGTTGACGAACGGGCACCTGCGGATCCCGGTCGAGATCCCGCGTCGCTGATGCATTGATACGGCTCGTGTGGGGCACGATAGGAGCTTCCCCATGTCATCGCTTCACGAGCGCATCATCCGTCTGGCCGCGCAAGAGCCCAAGGGTTCACCGCTCCAACGGGCACTCCTTGCTGCTCTGTTCCCCTCGTTGTTCGACATTGGTGACCCGGTGTGGGTTGAGATTCAAGGCCAGCGGCTGGCCGGACATGTTCGGTCTGTGTCGTTCTCTACCGGGAAGGTTCGGTACGCTGTCCAGGTAGAAGGTTCGACGTTCCGGGCGGTGGACTCTGTGTGGGTGAAGCCCCGTGAGGGTGCATCCGTGGAGTATGACTTCGACAACGAGGGGTAGGGGCTCACTGCGGCCCGTGTCCGTGTAGGGGTGGCTATCCTCTCACCCTGGAGTCTGTCATGAGCAAGTGTTACGTGGGCCTCGAGATGCACATAAACCCCAACAGTGCGAAGCTCGTGGTGGGTCACAGGGAACCCGGGGATCGCATCGTCGTGGACTACTTTGCCACGAGTTTCACGGGCGTGGTTCCGGATGACAGCGCCCAATGGGTTGTAGACCAGCTTAGGGAGGCGAATATCACTTCGGAGGTGGATGTTGCAATCGACCAGTGGGACACCGCTACCCTCGCCGCCGCCCTTCGTGCGAGAGGCTTGGACGTGCGCACCATGCATTCATCGGCCGTGGTTGCTGTAATCCACAACCTTGGGAAGATGATCGATGACGAGATGGTAGTGGCGTCGCCTCTGATGGGGAATACCCCTGCCATGTTCGGCGTGGAGTATGCGTTCGGGTTGATGGTGTTGGCCGCGCAATCTGATAGCCCGGAGGAGCCTGTAGTGCCACCGACGCCTGCGACCCTCGGGGACGTGTGGGCGTTGTACCAGCGGCTCTCGGCGGACGACCAGGTGTTGTTCCAGGTGCTCGCGAAGGCGTATGTTCGCCATACGGACGGGGGCGTGAGCCTCGTAGGCTTGACAGACAATGATTTCAGCGAGCTTCTCGCAGGTCGTTTGAAGCCGTAGCCAACCCATTGCTGTATTCCGTGGTGCGGGTAGCCCCTTCATCCAGGAGACTTCATGCTCGCCGTCCTTCTCTTCCTCTCGCTGGCTTTCGGCGCCGACACCCTGTGTGGGGTCACGCAGGGCACGCCCGCTTCCGCATCGCACGGCACTCGTACGGCAGATGGTGCCGCCTCGACCATCTACAAGCTCGGCACCCTGGTGGGGACGCGGGTTGTTGGCTATTGCAGTGGGAAGGTCTATAGCGTCACCTGGAACCGTGCGTACTACGGGCTCGGGATAAAGCCGGCGGGACCGGGCAAGGCTCCCCTTGGCAGAGCCGTCGATATCGCCAGCGACTTCAGTACGCTGGTCTCCATGCATGAATCGGGCGGCTGGCGGGTCACACCTATCGAAAACCCGGACACGGACGTCGTGGAGTACGTCGCCATGAAGGACGGCGACGGTCGCCTCATCGCGCTTAGGGCCCACGATTTGCCCGAAGGGGACCGCTTCTTCATCTTGACCGTGGGCACCTTCACCCCTGACCCGTGCCTGGAGGGGATGTGATCACGTCCTTCCTCGTTCCCGGCTACGTCACCCACCTCTACGGCCAACAGGCCGCTACCTTGCTGTCACAGCTCACGTCGGATGCTCGTGAAGACGGGTGGGAGGTGCGGGAGTGGGAGGGCCCTTTTGAGGACTTCCCTTCTGTCCCTGCGGGCAAGACGATGGTGGTGGTGGTGGTCAAGGGGGACATCGAGTCGTCCACGCAATGGACGCTAATCCTTCCAGACGTGGCGCGGAAGGTGCGGGAGATGGGCAACGTGGTGCTCGTCGGTGTCTCGGAGGGTCGGGTGCCCTTCGTGTGGAAGTTCTGTGCCTGGATACGGCTCTGCTCCGATAGGCAGGGGGAATTCACCATCACGAAGGACCAGCTTACGAAACGCCAGGTGCACACACTCGGCCAGCAGGCTGGCGGGGAGTGGTACGACACCACTGAGTAGGTAGGATAAGGGCATGACCACCAACCGCGTCTTCATGTCGTCCGCTATGTACCGGGAAATGCTCATATTCTCGATGCTAGAGCAAATGCCGCTGGCCGATGCCGAGCGGATTGCCGACGAGTGGGTGGTGAAGTGGGAGCAGGAGAGTGAGGCGAGGGCTGAGGCGGACACCGCAGAGTTCCTGCGGGTCATGGACGAGGTTTTGATGGACATGGGCAAAAATGAATCCTGATGAAGTCGACCTCCTTGATGAGCCCGAAGTGCCTCGCACGCACTGGAAGCGGGAACTCGACATCGATGTCTTGACCGCTGCTCGCCAGCGAATCTCGTGGGCCTTCGACCACTGCTCCAGGTTGTACCTGGCCTTTTCCGCGGGCAAGGACTCAACTGTCCTCCTCCATCTCGTGGCTGAGGAGGCCGAGCGAAGGGGTCGTCGGTTCGGGTTGCTTCTAGTGGACTTGGAGGGTCAATACGACCTGACGATTGCGCACGGCCTGGCGTGCTTTGAGAAGTACGCGCACGTGATCGACCCGTATTGGGTGGCGCTCCCCATCCGCCTTCGGAATGCCGTGAGCCAGTTCGAGACGCACTGGATGTGTTGGGAGCCCGGCCGGGAGACAGACTGGATTCGTCAGCCCCCGAAGCTGGCAATCACGGACGAGGCGGTGTTCCCGTTCTTCCGTCGTGGGATGGAGTTCGAGGAGTTCGTGGAGGAGTTCGGGCGGTGGTATGGGGAGGGTGAGGAGACGTGCTGCTTCATTGGGATTCGGACTGCCGAGAGCCTGAACCGATGGCGAACCATTGTGAGCCGGTCGAAGGTCACGGTGGACGGGAAGCAATGGACGACGGCCATCGGTCACAACGTGTTCAACGCCTATCCGATCTACGACTGGAAGACGGAGGACATCTGGACGTATCACGGGAAGCACCCGGATCTCCCGAGAAACCGCTTGTACGACTTGATGTACCAGGCCGGTGTGCCTCTCTCGCAGCAACGCATCTGCCAGCCGTATGGGGATGACCAGCGGCGGGGGTTGTGGTTGTTCCACATCCTCGAGCCTGCGACGTGGAACCGGGTGGTTGCAAGGGTGTGTGGGGCAAACAGCGGTGCGCTGTATGCGCAAGAGTCGGGCAACATCCTTGGGCGGGTGAAGATCACGAAGCCCGAGGGTCATACCTGGGAGTCGTTCGCCAAGTTGTTGTTGGGGAGCATGCCCCCGCGTTCTCGCACGCACTACGAGAACAAGATCGCCGTGTTCATTCGGTGGTGGCAGGTCAACGGCCACAAGTACGGGGAGGACTACTCGGTGAACATCCCGGACGCGGTCGACCCGAAGCAGGAGTCGGGGGCCGTGGAGCGACGCCCGAGTTGGCGGCGGATCTGCAAGATGCTCTTGAAGAACGACTACTGGGCGAAGTCGTTGAGCTTCTCGCAAACGAAGTCTGATGCCTACGACGGCTACTTGAAGCTAATGAAGAAGCGTCGCGAAGAGTGGGGCATCCTGTAAATCCTGGTTGGGGTATGGGGGATACCCCACGGAGCCATTCATGTCTGATTCGATCGACCGCATCATCTGCCTGACCAACACGGACGCGGAGTTCTACCCGCTTGTTGGGCCGTTTCTGAGCAACCGGGCCGTGGTGAAGGAGCTTGGGTTCCCCGTGTGGGACGACCCCGGGAAGACGTGGTTCGTCGCGGTGGACGCTGGTGGCAAGGTGCTCGGGTTTGCAGCGGTGCGGCTGGACGGGCAGAGAGGCATCCTCTGCTCTGACTTCGTGTGCCCGGAGAGTCGGGGGAAGCACGTTCACGACCGTCTCACGGAGGAGCGGGTGGCGTTCCTTGCGGGCAAGGCGACCGTGGCCACGGCCACGGCCACGCCGGCGGCGGCAGGGGCGTTCCGTCGGCGTGGGTTCGTGGGGAAGGAGAAGGCCCGGTCCAAGTTCGTCGTGTGGGAGAAGTCCCTGTGAGCATTGAGGACATTCGGGCCGCAGCGCACAAGTTGGCGGCCGATGTGGCGGCCCTCCCCATAGATGAGCAGGTGCAGGCACTCAACGAAGTGCGGCGGGCTCTCCATGACGTAGGCCCGTTCCAAGATGAGCCCGTAGACCTCGTGCTGTGGGTTTCGGCCGAAAAGGTGTGCTCCAACGCCTACAATCCTAACCGCGTGGGGAACCCGGAAATGGAGCTTCTGCGCCATTCGATTCGCAGCGACGGGTACACGCAGCCCATCGTGGGGTTCTCGGGGAGTGGGGGGTACGAGGTGGTGGACGGGTTCCACCGGAACCGGGTGGGGAAGGAGGACCCCGACGTGCGTGCGCGGGTCCACGGCTTCCTCCCAGTGGTGTCCATCAACGACGGGCGGAAGGACCTTCCCGACCGGATGGCGTCGACGGTGCGGCACAACCGGGCAAGGGGGAAGCACCAGGTCACGGGGATGAGCGAGATTGTGGTGGCATTGAGTCGCCGCAACTGGTCGAACGAGAAGATTGGGAAGGAACTGGGGATGGATGCGGACGAGGTTCTGCGTCTTCGCCAGATCAGCGGCCTCGCGGAGATGTTCGCGGACAGGGACTTCTCGATGGCTTGGGAGGTTGCCGCAGAGGATTCTGAGTAGGGAGAGCCGTGACCCACCCACGAGGTTCTGCATGTCTCTCCTAATCGGAATCCCCCTCCTCCTCATCGTCGTGATCATCACGGCCTACGCGTCGGACTCGGAGCGCCCGTTCCTTGGGTTCCTAGGGTTCACGGGCTTCCTGGCGCTCCTGTGGTTCATGACGGGCATGACGCCTGCGGGCCTGCTCGTCTATGGCTGGGAGGGGGTCGCAGTGGCCTTCGGTGTCTATGTCGTGGCTGGTGTGCCGTGGACGATGGTCAAGTGGTGGCGGTTCGCTCGCCGCGCCCGGGCTCGTGTGCTGGAGTACCAGCGCACGACTCCGATGCCCAAGCGGCAGGACCCGGTGGAGAAGGACAGCACGGAGCAGGAGCGTGACCCTGACGCTGCGTACTTCCAAGACCGGCCGATTTATTTTCCCCGTTCTGCCTCTGGTCTCACCTACGCAGCGGACCTATGCTACTACTACAAGTGTGCTCCGGGTCCTGCCGTCTACAACCACAAGCTCAGCAAGTACGAGCTGAACGCGGGAGACCACAAGCCCACGATCATCACCTGGCTCGCGCTCTGGCCGTTCAACATCGTCGGCACGCTCATCAATAACGTGCTTGTCCGGTTGTGGGACAACATCTACAACATGTTCTGGACGACTTACCAGCGGATCTCTGACCGCGTGCTGTCCGACATCAATGTGGAGGCCCCGAAGTCCGAATGAAAGCGTACATCCTCACCGTCCTGGTCATCGATCACGACGAGCTTGGCCCCGATAGTATCAAGGCGAACCTGGAAGAGGCTAAGTTCGCCAGCGACTGCATCAGTCCGCAGGTGCAGCACACGAAGGAGTACGACATCGGGCCGTGGGATGACGACCATCCCTTGAACCGACGTGACACGGACGTGTCCGGCTACCTGGCGGCGCTTGAGCGGTAGGGTGCCCACATGGACACCAACCTCTACCTGTTCTCCGAAACCAGCATCACCCTCGATGTAGACGGGGTGCCTGCCACCGTCCTCAAGTGGGAGGTGCGGAGTCTCCTCACGCAACACGAGTTCATACCCGTGTTCGACTGGCCATCCTCACGCAATATGGGCAAGCCGTCCCGAGTCATCCTTCCGATGTTCCAGTATGACGAGCGGACGCAAACCTTCGTCGGAGAGGAAGGCTCGGAGCCCACGACCCTTGATGAGCGGATGGTGGAGGTGGTTCGCCACTATCGAGAGACTGGTCTTGGCTCCTACACGCCTGCCGACATAGAGGAGCGGGCGGACTATGTGCATGTCCGTCTGCTCCTTGCGGGTTACGAGGGCCACATCATGGGGTGCATCCCGAAGTCGTCGAAGGCGGTCTTCATGGTGAAGGCGAACATCATCCGCCCGTCGTAGGCGTGCGGTAGAGGGACTATGCCAAGGCAAGAGTGTGACTACTCCTGCCTCCAGAGTTGCAGCCGCGTGGGCCCTACGACAAGAGGCCCGACGTGTTGCATTCCTTGCAATCCCACGGACGGCTCGTCGGGACAAGGCTGCCGCGGCGGTTCGAGCTGAGCTGACGGCGGAAGTCCTTGAGGCGTTTGCCTATGCGGCCCTTGACCGCGTGGCATCCGACTCGCGCCTGGCATTTGGGGTGGGCAAGAAGCTCGAGGTCTTGTGGAAGGCGTTCCAGTCGGCGCCCAAGGCATGGGCGGACTTCAAGCGGATGGTGGGGGTCAGGGGGGACGACTGGCTCTCCCT
>ERZ761596.206-NODE-206-length-10449-cov-19.935155_pt1 | contig 10449 bp, 8 predicted proteins | sample MGYA00512166_ERZ761596 | MGnify/ENA primary metagenome ERZ761596 (study PRJEB28899, sample SAMN03785556) | bioreactor sludge metagenome | biome: EBPR Sludge; feature: EBPR Bioreactor; material: 0.22µm filtered reactor supernatant | place: Saint Lucia: Queensland...
GGTGCGCCAGTTGACCTTGGCGTTCGCCATCCGGAGCGCCATGTCGTCGTCAAGCGTGTCGTCCCACGGCATGTGCTCCGGCTTCTTCCGGCCCTGCGGCGTGGTCTTCGGTTCCGGCAGAACCGGCGGCGCCATGTCGGGGGCAGAGATCGTCGCCTGGTCGATGGATCGCTCGACGGCATCCGGCAGCGCGGCAATCAAACGATCCGCCTCAGCGCGCGCCGCTATCTTTCCTGGTTGGTATGCCACCCCATCAATGATGATTGCCTCTTCGGTGGGGAACGAAGCAAGCACCGTATTGTCGCCACTCCGAAGGACTTGCCAAGGCCCTCCGAGCCCATCCTGGCGAACAATATACTGCCCACCAATGAGTTCGTCCTGAGATTGGAATATGCTCTTGAACCCAGTCGTGTCGGTTGGGTCAAACGATTGCTCAATGTTGTTCCCGCCTGGTGTTTGCCCAACGACTCTTCTGTTGACCTGCGGGGCAACCTCTTGGATGGCTGCCGGGTCCGGGTTCTGCGTCCGCATCGCCTCACGATAGGCGCGGGAGCGGACCGCCGTGGGATCGGTGGAGAGGAACCCTTCGCCGTTGACATCCTTCGCCATCATGGCGAGCCGGTCCACGAAGTCCTTGCCGTCGCGGAAGCCCTCGATCCGCGTTCCGTTGATGCGCAGTTGCTTGCGCGCCGCAATCGCCTCGTCGCGCGAGCCGAACACCGCCGTCTCGATCAACGCCGCATCACTGGTGCGGTCGGTGTACCGTCGCTGGTACGGCGGCACGTCCTGTCCCTGGATGTGCTTGCGCCACGCTGGGATCAAGTCCTCCGCGACGTGCCGCACTTCCTCAAACGCCTTCTCCGGGGTATGGCGCTGCGTGCCACCCTGCACGAAGTCGCGCTCGTACGACACGCCCCGCCCGAAGTCGGCGGACATCTCGCGGGCGCGGATGTCGTCCATCACCCGGACGTGCTCTTCGATCTGCGGCGTGACCTCGGTCCAGAAGGCTTGGCGCTGCTCCGCCGGGATCGTGGCGTCGTACGCCGCCCGGTCGGTGATCGTCATGGGCCGATCACGGCCCTGTCGCGTCGTGGCGTTGTAGCGCGGGTCCGCCCACCCAAGGTTGCGGTCCGGCAGCACGGCCCCGGCCTGCGTGTACTCCGCCGTGTCGATGTCGAAGTTGTACCGGTCGAGCGTGCGCTGCGCGTCACGGTTCACCCGCGGCGGTTCGAGTCCCGTCTGCGCCTGATACGGCAGACGCTCCACCACCTCACCCTGCGGATCGCGGATGACGTTCTCGCCGTTCTCCACCGCCATCGTGTAGCGCGGCATGCCGGACGGGCTGGATGGACCATCGGGCGGCGGCATCGGACCGGCGTCCGGCACGTCCGGATCAATTGGTCGCGTGCCCTCGTAGGCGGTGATGGAGCGGTCCAGCGTGTTCGCGGCTTCCACGCCCTGATCGTAGAGCGATTCGTCCAGGATGCCGCTCTTGCCGGGACGCAACTTGCCGTCCACGTAGCGAATAGTCCCGCCGATCGCGTCACCAATGACATTGAACGGGGCGTCCACGGAACGGTCGAGCACATCCTGTGGGAGCGACAACGCGCGCCCCGCCCCACGGTAGATCGTTGCCGCCATTGGGCGGGCGTCCGCCGTGGCCGCTGCCCCGATCCGGGTGAAGCCCTTGCCGACCTGCTGTGCGGGCGCCGCCAGAATCGACGGATCGAGCAGGATGTCCGCCGCCACCTTGTAAGCCGTGCCGGCCGAGTTGATGAACAACTCCCACACGGCCCGGCCACCCGTGAAGCGCGGGCTGTTCTCGTCCGCCTGAAACCCGTTCTCAGCGGCAAAGCGGATTGCCTGCCAGTTGGCCGGGTTCTCCACCCACGCCTCGAAGTCCTGGGTGAACCGGGTTTGGTCGATGCCGGGGATCATCCAGTTGCCCGGAGCGACCGCTGCCCACTCCGCGCCCCAGTCCTGCTTCTTGCCCGTCGCCACGTCGTAGGCGTTCGCACCCATCTCCGTCACGATCAAGTCGCGCGGAACGTCGAGCAGGTCCATGGCGCTCTTGCCGGTGAAGTAGTTTGGCCCATTGCGCCGCAACGAAAGGTCCTGCACCCGAGCAACGGCAGCGTCATACGCGGCCTGTGCCTGCGGGTCGTTGGGCGCGGCGGTCAAGTAGGAGAACGCACGGATTTGTTCTTGCCGCGCTGCCTCCCATTCGGCATCGCTGACCGGGGGGAGTTCTGGTGGCGCTGCCGTCCCGGATGGCAGTTGCGTGTTCATCTCGAACTTGCGGATGTCCTGCACCTGCGGCACCACGGGCGCTTGCGGAGCGGCGATCGGCTGCGCGTTCGCCACCCGTGCCGCCTGGCTGCCATAGCCCGGCCCCCGGCTCACGAGCTGGTCGTAGGACTGCGCGCTCTGCGGGACACCACCGCCCGCTGCCGCGCTGGACGCCCGCTTCCGCTGCCACAGCGCCCACGCTTCTTGCGCCGCCCGGAACGCCGGGTCCTGGTTGGAGAGCCCCATCGGGTCAGCCTGATTCGGCGCGGCAAGCGCCCGTGCCTGGGCCGCTCCACCGGGGATGCCCGTGCGGGTTTCGGCGCTGGTCGCAACCGGTCCGCCCGTGCCCAGTCCGGGCATGGTGGCGAGGCGCTGGCGCAAGAGGTCGCGGAACGTGGACGCCATCTAACGTCTCCCCTGATAGAACGCCATGAGCGAGTCACGGAGCGACGAGCCCCGGCCCGTGGACGCGGCCATCGCCCCGTTGATCCCCGGCGCGTACCCACCGCCGCTGCCGGTCTGGTGCATCGCCCCGAGGATGCCGCCGTAGGACGACAGCGACGACACGATGGTGCCCTGGTTCGGGTTGGCGGCGTGGATCATCTGCCCGTTGCCGATGTAGATGCCGACGTGCCCCGCCCGGTTCAACTCCGCGCCCGCGCCGCCCTGCCAGCCCGTGTCGATGAACACGAGGTCGCCCGGCTGGAGCGCGTTCAGGTTGGTGAACAACTTGCCCGTCCGGACGGCGTAGTCGTACTGGTAGTGGCTTCCCATTGGAAGTGAGCCGTCTCCGTACTTCTGGTTCATAAAGTACGTAAACCCGGAGCAATCCCATCCGGTCTGCCACGGGTTCTGATTCGCTCCGGGAATCGCGCCCCACACGTAGGCGACGCCCTGATACTGGAGCGCGGCTTCGACGTAGGCGTTGCCGGTCGGGTTGCCGCCCCACATCCCGTTGATGGGCTGCGTGCTGCCGTTGAACGATCCGCCGCTCGCGTTCAGTTGCGACTCGAACTGCCGTACCCGGTCCAGGTACATCGCGTCGGACGTGCCGTAGGCGTCCGTGCCAAACCCGAGGTAGGCGCGGGTGGCCGTGTCGATGTCGCCGTGCTGGTTGGTGAGCGTCTGCAACACCTTCGCGCCAACCATGATGTTGCTGCGCGGGTCGTAGACGTTCCCGAGGTGCCCCCAAATGCCGGGCATAATCTGCATGATGCCGACCGCGCCCGCCACGCTCGTCCCTTCCCAGCCCCGTTCGACGGCGGCGATGGCCTTCAGCCGGTTGACCGGCATCCCGGTTGCCGCCGCCGCTTCCTGGAACCATTGGTCGTACTGATCAAGGACGGCGTACTCCCCGCCGAGCGAACCGACGCCCGCACCACCAGAGAACGACGTGGGCGCGGTGGGCTGACCGAACCCGCCCCCGAGGTTGGGCGGGCCGAACGATGGCAGTTTCAGGTTGAACAAGTTGTCGTTCGCCCAGGACGTGCCGAGCGTTCCGGCCCCGAACCCGCTGCTTCCCCCGAACGACGTGGGCGCGCTTGGCATCTTGAACGCCTGCTGCATCGTCGCCTGCTTGATCGGCTGGGCCGATTGCGTCGGGCTGAACAGATCCGGCCCCAGCGCCTTCGCCGCCTGCGAGAGACGGTTCAGCGATGAGGCGTTGCGGCTGAGTCCGGAGAACGTCGGCGGCATGCACTATCCCCAGCTAATTGTGCGCGTGCGCCCGAATCCGGCCCCGCCCCGTGCGTGGGGACCCTGCGCCGCGAACATGCCGCGCACGTCCGGGACGCTGAACTCGTGCCGTAGGTAGGTGCGGAAGTCGAGCGCGGGGTTCTGGCGGAGCGCCGCCTTGTACCCGGTCAACGCCCGCCCGTAGAGACCCTGCGTGAACTGCGACTGCGCGTCCCATCCGTTCAATCCCCGCTGCGAGAGGTGGTCAAAGAACACCCCCTCCGGGATGGACGGGTCCAGATACTTCTTGACGTACGGCGTATTGGCCCATCCGCCTTTGTCGAGCGCGGCCTGCGCGCCCGGCAGGTTCGGATTCTTCGTCGCCCAGTCGGTTCCGCCGTAGGTGTTATTCGGGTCGAAGAACGCCATCACGCCCCCCCCTAGAAGTAGCCGCCGAAGAGCGGGTTGGATTTCAGGTTGCCGTAGTACCCGTCCCGGCTGGCGAGGTCGCCCTTGGCCTCCGCCCGCTGCTGGTTGAGCAGTTCCTGGTCGAGCGCGTAGCCCGCCGCCTGCCGGTAGTAGGGCGTCATCCCGATGCCCATGACCGCTTCGAGCAACTGGTTCACGCCCTCCGGCCCCTGACTGAGCAAGAACTGCCCGATGTAGGAATCCGGCGGCGCGTTGAGGATGATGTCCATGAGTTCGTTCGCGTTCGGCATCGAGCCGCCCGCGGTGATGAGGTTCTGCATGAACCCGGCCTGATTGTTGTAGGCATCCCCGAGCATGTTCCCGCCTCGCTCGTCGGCAGGCCCGCCCGTCAGGAAGTCGATCAACAGGCCGTACTCACCCAGTTGGCCGAGCGCCTGGATGATGTCCATGTTGGTGACACCCATCGGCCCGAGGATGTCCGCCGCCATGATGTTCGGGTCGAGCCCGTTGATGAGTGCTTGTGGCGTGTACTGCGACGCGAACCCGGTAGCCGGGGCCGACGCCGCGCCCATGCCAGCGCCCGGAACGGACGGCGCTCCCACGCCACCGCCAGTAAACATCCCCGGCGTGCTGCCGCCCCCCGTGCCGTTGATCGCCGTGTTGGAGACGGACCCGGCAGATACGCCGCCGCCGCCGCCGCTCGTGCGACCGCCCTGCTTTTTCGGGTCAGCCGCCGTGGACGACGCCTTGCCCGCCGACGTGCCACCCGCGTAGGGGATGGCGCTTCCGACCGGCTGCGTGAACCCGGATGGGGTGGTTTTCTTCTTCTTGCCGGTAAGTAGTGATTCCGGGGCCTTGGGCGGCGTCGGGATCATGCTTCCCCGTCCGCCGGTCCCGCTCGATTTCTGCGGCATGACCTAGAACCCTCCTGGGCGACCGACCGCCCCGCCTTGCGAACCCGGCCCCATGCCCATGCTGGGGAGACTGACGCCGCTGGTGGTGGGCGGCGCGACGACGGTAGAGCCCGGCGGTGGCGGGAGCGCGCCCGGCGGGACCTGCTGCTGGGCCGGTTGCCCCATGCCCTGCAACGCGGCCATCGGGTCGCCGCCACCCATCCCCGGCGGTCCCTGTTGCATCGCCTGTTGCTGCGCCATCTGGAGCCATTCCTGGAGGCGTTGCGTCCAGAACTGCACCATGTCGGGGTCGCCGTCCGACTCCTTGATCTGCTCCGCGATCATGGCCGGGATGTTGAAGAGTTCGTTGAACTTCGGATGCGTGATCGCGTTGAACCACGCCTGCCGCTCCGTCCACTCTTCGAGGAACGAGTCGTAGTCGGAGTTGCCGGTCGCCAGTTCGTAGATTGTGTCCGGCAGGATGAACCCGGCCTCCACGCCGATCTTGCCCGCGTTGAAGAGCGGCACCCAGTCGGCGGGGCTCACCTTGGTTAGGGTCACTTCGACCTTCGGCCCCACCGCGTCGATCAGGTCGCGGCTCAACTCGAACGCGGGCGCTTCCCCTTGTCGCTTGCGCCGGGCCGGGACCATCGTCGGGCGGGGCGTGTCGCCCGCGTACTTGGCGAGGTGGCCGAAGTTGCCGATGGTCTGGAGAATCTGGCTGAGCTGGTGCGCCTTGGCCGTCTCGTACGCCTGATAGAAGGGGACGAGCATTTCCTGCCCTTCCTCCCCCACCCGTGTCAGCGCCGATCCGGTCGCCTGATTCGTCTTATCGAGCGCGCCCTGCATGCTCGGGTTGCTGCTCATCAGGTCGGTCAAGAGCGTCTGCTGAATCATGCCGGTGATCGGGTTGTTGCTCATGTTGGGGACGGGCTGAATCTGCTCCTCCCCCAGCATCGCCTCATTGACCGCGCCCGCCGCCGCGCTGAACTCCGGCATGTCCGTGCCCGCCGCCATGATCGAGCGGTAGCGGATGATGGGCGGGTTGATCTCGCGCTTGAACCCGGTGATGAGCCGGGCCATGACGGCCTCGAAGATCGAGTGGCTGAACCGATCGACGTACAGGAGCGGCACGGCCTTGTAGGCACGTTCTCCCTGACGGCTCTTGTCCAACTGGTAGAACTCGCCATTCGTGCCCTGGTAGGACGACTGGTCGCCGTCCACGCGGGAGAACATCGACTCGCCCAGCCCGCCGTACTGGATCGTCCACGGGACGTAGCCGTACTCGTGCGCGGTGACAGGGACAATCTCCACGTCATCGACACAAACGGCGCGGTACCACGTGTCCCAGTATTCGTAGACCGGAATCTCCATGCGGTCGGTCAGGTCGCGCCCGAACTTCTTTTCGAGTTTGGCCCGCGCCTCCGGGTGGAAGTCGCCGTACTCGGCGGTGATGTTGGCGATGGAGTCGCGATAGACGCGGTACACCTGATGGAGCCCGCGTTTACCCATCCAGACCGGGTAGACCTGCATCGGCTCGATCAACGACAGAATGATCGGCATGTCGGGATCGGACGGGTCGAGCACCTGGCGCGAGCAGTACATGCCGCGGTCGGTGAACATCTCCGCCTCGTCCAGCCGCATCGGGCGGTTGCCGCCGGCCGCGTGCTGCCACTCCAGTTCCTTCATCAGCCACACGGCGGCGTCTTCGACGTACTGCGCCTTACGCCGCAACTCGTCGGCGTAGACGTTCTTGCGCACGCCCACCTTGGTTGACGCGATCCGGGTAATGAAGGCGTCGCGCTTGCGCCGCATCATCGGGGAGATGAATTCTTCCTGGAGCCCGTGGCGCCGGTCCTCCAGGTCCTCCTCGAAGATGCCGGTCTTTTCCAGCCGGATCCACGCGGCGGTGATCTCCAGCAAGTTCCGCCAGAGATCACCCTGCCGGTAGAGTTCGTCGGCCTGCTGCTTGATGCGCTTGGGGTCCGGCTTCTTCGGCTGGACGTAGTTCGCTGGGTAGCGCGGACCGGGTAACTCCGCCTGGGGGACAAGTTGCTTCAAGGCGTCCAGGAGGGCGACCGGGTTGAGCGTCTGTTGCGCCATCATCCCGCCAGGCGGAGCCGGTTGGAACGGAGGCGGTGGCACGAACGAGTTGACCATTTACCGGCCTCCCGTGTAGAGCGTCGCGCGGTGCTTGGGCGCGATCAGCGAGGACTTCTTCGTGTAGAGCGTGGCGTGCTGTGGCTTCTTATCACGGTTTTGCGACGCCACCTGAAGCAACTTGCTCCGGCTCCGCTTGTAGACCGCCCAGAACTCCAGCGCCGTGACGACGTGGCTGGTCCAGTCGTGGAGCGGGACCTTCATCTCGGAGAGCCCCGGCTTATCCTGCGGCTTGAAGCGGTTGTTCTTCAGGCACTTGTGGGCGAAGATCGCGCCCGCCGCACCGGAGAAGCGCATTCGCCGCACGTACTCGGTGAGGCTCTCGCGCCGTCCCTTGAAGGAGACCAGGGACTTCATGTACATCCCCTTGTCCTTCTCGTTGTGGCGGTTGCGGTTGAACAGGATCGGCTGCCCCTGCGGGTTCTTGAAGGTGGCGAACACGGTGTAGAACGTGTCCATCGTGACGCCGTTACTGCTGTCGCCGTAGGTGTCGCCCACGTAGGTTGGGGCAGGGATGCGCTTCAACAGGTCCATAAAGGCGTACTCACGTTCGCCGTACATGCCGGGGTAGCGTTCCTCGTCCGGTGTTGCGGACAACAACGTCCCGTAGAACGGCGCGTCCACGCCCCGGTTCTGGTAGAAGTCGAGCACGTTGTACGTGCCGTCCGCGTCGTCCTCTTGCAGGACGCCGATGGCGCATTCGTCCAGTTGGCCGGGGTCGCACATGACGTAAGTCGCGCCCATCGGGAGCACGTCGATCAGCGGGTTCGGTTCCAACTCCGGGTCCCACGAGGTCGGGTAGACCCAGCCGGAATCCCCGGCGTGCGGGTTGCGCAGGATTTCGCGCTCGAAGTCGGCTGGCCGGGAGGCGTAGCGGACCTTCTCGCCCTCGAAGTAGGCATCGTCGTTGAGCGGGTTGTCCCACCAGTCGATCTCGAAGAGCGCCGGGCGGTGCTCCATGTCGGTACCGGTGCGCAGGTTGTAGAAGTCCGGCCCTTCCGTCAGATGCTCGGTGGAGACGCCGAAGCGGTGACCGGTCGTGGCGGCGATGCCGTTCCAGATGTCGAGCAGGTCAGGCACGAGCGCGGCTTCGTCGATCGCCGCCCACGTCACGCGGTCGCCGCGTCCCGCCTTGCTGGTCGTGGACTCACCGGAGAGTTCGTTGCGGTTCTCCGGGTTGAGCATAAAGAGTTTCTGGCGGTGCTTGTCCGGGTCGTATCCGGCGGGCCGTTGCCACTCAGGCAAGGCCCAGAACATGCGATCGATCTTGGCGAAGAGGGAACGGTGGTTCTTGGAGTCCACCAGGTCCTCGCGCCGGGAGATGAGCAGCACGTTCCACGGGTTCTTGAACAGCCAGCCGTGCAGCGCCCACGCGCAGAACATCCAGGACGCGCCCACGTCGCGGGTTTTGGAGACGATGCCGTCCGCTTCCGGGCCTTTGGCCGTGAGACAGCCTTCGGCCCAGCGCATCATGTCGATCTGCTTGGCGAACGGGAGGAAGGGGAGGTTGCCGCCGCCGAGGGCGTTGCGGTCCTGCCGGGGCTCGAAGATCGTGCCGTAGATCGTGAGCCAGTAGGCGAAGTCCTGTGAGCAGTAGTACCGCTCGATCGGGATGAGGTCCGGGTACTGTGAGCACTCCCACACCCGCTGCACCCGGTAGCGGTACGCATCGTCGCGCCACTTCAGGTAGTCCGCTCGTTTCTGATCGGCAAGCGGATCGTCCGGCGCGCTGGGAGCGGGCGGAATCCGTTGCAGATGATCAGGGAGAAACGAAACGAGCGTCTCGGTCACGGCATAGATGATTTCTTCGCGTACAGCGCGCAGACATCGGGGTTTCGTTTGAGGAAGTCCACGATGCCATGACTTAGCGCGACCACCTCGCGCTCCTTCAGTCGAACGGTCCAAGTCGCGGCGATGGCGTGCAGGCACTCGTGAAAGAACGTTTCGATGGCGCGGTCATCAGGAGCATTCACGTCTACGGCGATTTGATGCTTCGCGTAGCGGGTTTGCCCCCATAGCGCCCTCCCCTCGTCGCTCTTGATGTCCTGTTCGCGCACGATGGAATAGACGTGCGGCCCGACATAGACGCGCTGAGGGAGATTTGTTTTCGCTGACTTCTTTGCCAACGGTGTACTCCTACTGTCCGCCGAACAAGCCGAGCAACGGGTTCCCTTGCGGCGCGGCTGCCGCCATCGCGTCGATGCCGGGTTGCTGCCGGGCTTGCGCGCCCTGCGCGAGCAACATGAGCAGCATTGGCAGGATTTGCCGCATGTCCATCGTGTTCTCGCCCATCGGCGGCTGCCCCATCGCGTCGTTGTACGGGGATGGCGTCATGGGCTGCGGACCGCCCTGTCCGATGCCGGGCGATGGCGGCGCGTACCGCTGCATCAGGGGCGAGTTGCGGTACGACGCCAACTCCGGGTTGCCGGGGATGGGCTGACCGGTTCCCCCGGCCACGCCCATCGATCGGTCAAGTTGATTCATCGGCATCGACGTATTCCCCTTGATTGAGGTCGAACATGCCGTCCGGCCCCTTGACGAGCAGGGGCGGCAGGAGCCGAAGCCCCCGCCGTTCCCCCTTGCTCTTGGCTCGCCACGCGGCGAGATAGCCGTCGATCTGCTTCTGGTCCCAGGTTTCCCCCGGAACCGCGAGCGGTTGAGGCTCGGGCTCCGGGGCGACGGTGATGGGCTTGCGTGTCGTCTTCGCCGCCATGGATTAGCTCGTCCCGAACGGCGTCGCCTCGCTGCCGGTGGCGGAGCCGTAGCCCCACACGAGGTACTGGGTCGTGCTGATACCGATGAGCCGGATGTAGTCACCGACGAGTCCACCCGTGGTGGAGCCGTTGCCGGACCAGGAGCGGATGGTCGTGCCGTTCGCGGCGTGTGCCGCCGTGACGAACGTGCCGTCCGTGGACTGGATGAAGTGGCCCAGCAGGAACGTGCTGGCGGGCGACAGGATCTTGTGCGCGGACGACGTGGCCGTGACGGTGACCTGGAAGTCGAA
>ERZ761596.210-NODE-210-length-10186-cov-9.217846_pt1 | contig 10186 bp, 11 predicted proteins | sample MGYA00512166_ERZ761596 | MGnify/ENA primary metagenome ERZ761596 (study PRJEB28899, sample SAMN03785556) | bioreactor sludge metagenome | biome: EBPR Sludge; feature: EBPR Bioreactor; material: 0.22µm filtered reactor supernatant | place: Saint Lucia: Queensland...
TCGTCGTCCTGACGGTATTCCGCACCAGCCTCGCCCCACCGAAGAACGCGCAGCCACTAGCCAGTTCCCTCAGATACCCTAGTTCATTGAAGCCCCAAGCCTTCGTAGCGCGAGACCATGTAGGTGCGCCTGTGCCTTCGTCAAGGATCAGCGAGGACGTGAGGTTGGCCAGCATGGTACGGCCAGTAGGAGGTAGCACAGCACCACCACCACCGCCAGCCCGCAGCAGATGAGGAATCCACGGATTCATGCGATGACCGTCCACTCATTGGTGCCGATACGAACAATACCTTTGCTGCCGTACTGCGCAGGAGTAGCAAGGTCGCCACGAATCGTTACGCCCGCTCCGGCGGCGAATGTCACTGCGCCAACTCCTTTGCGGCAGGCGGCGATTGTGACCGCGCCAGTCCAGCCTGCAGTTGCGTCAGATGGTACGGTGAGAACGATTGCGCTTCCTGAGTCGCAAACCAAAAACTTTCCTGAGTCATTAAAAATGAGATCTCTTGACGCAGTAATTGTATCCGTCAATGCTGCCTGTTCTGCCACGAAGTTCTGCGCCCAATTCAGCCCTGCGCGAACCGGGATAGTTCCGCGCGATAGGTTTGTAACTGCCACTGAGTAGTTGTTTGGATCAACAATCCTCACAAACGCCTCATGATCGCTTGGGTTCCCTGTGAAGTATTCGTTCATGGCCATGCCTTTACTCTGTGCGGGCGATTAGCGTTGTTCGCGCGGCGATTATCAGCACGAGGCCTGTGCCCAAAATAGTCTTCAAAGTCTGCGAGCCCTTGGGCCGCTTTTGTCTTGTCGCCAAAGTCGGCATCTGGTGTTGAGTAGGCCCTGAACCTGACCCATCCAGAAAGCTTGCGGTGATGAGTGGCTGCAATTTCCGGCTCGTCCGAGTCGTCAGCCATCTTGTTTTCTGGCAGCCGGTAGCACTCCAGATACAGCACTGAGTCTGTTTCGACGATGCGATTCAGCGTCAGCGATTTGTCGTCGTGGATAAACGCTGTTGGCCTTGCTGTTGTGTCGCGCCAGTTACGATAGAGCCTGTCCTGCTCGTGTCTGTCCGTTGGATTTAGGTGATATGTCTGGCCGTCTTCAACGATTCTCGCGGTGCGCATTTCGATGATTTCTGGCGGCAGATCAAGCTCAAAGTCGCCGGGAACCAACTGGAAATCAAGTGTTTTGCGAAGCAGATTGCTTCGGATTGCAGCTTCTTCTTCTGCCTCATTAAACAGATTCGTCAGCCTTTGGTCAGAATTGAACGGCGGATTTCCGTCGTCCATTTCATCCTGCCTAAAGCCGTCAATCAGCTCGCCGAGATTCACGCCGCGAGCCCAAACTGATGAAGAAGCCTGGTTGCTTCAATGCGGAGATTTTCCACTGACTTGCGTTTGTCGACCTTCTGCTGGAAATTCTCCATAACGAACGAGGCCAGCGCGTCGGCTGGCATTGTGCTGATGGCATCCAAAGCCATCTGAACATCGTCAGGCGTGTCGCTTTCCTTGGTTGGTGCTTTTGGCTCCGGGAAAACAACAGTTGAAACCGCCTCAACCTTTCCTGCCTCAAACACATCAGGATGGCGCAGCATCTTTAGCGCCACCACGACGTCAACCAGCTTGTGCTGTCCTTTCGCCCATTCTCCGGTGCCGTAAAGCGTATCTTTGTGAAGCTCGCGGCGCCCGATATAGACGATTGTCTGCGTGTCTCGCATCTCAATCCCTCTGAAGTGCGCCAGCAGCCCATAAGCCGCTGGCGCAGTGTTGCGTTACACTCCGACCATGGTTCCTTGGACAACAACGTCCACATTCATTGTGGCCGAATGCGCTGCACCGGCATTTGTCCAGATCAGGTAGGCGTCTTTCGGCAGCGTGACAGGGCGAACTGCCGTATTGTTTGCCACCTGGCGGATTGCTGTTGACGCTGCCGTGCCAGCGACGACGAAGTAATCATCGTCCTGCGGTACGGCAGTTACATCGACGCCGTCGACATAGGCAAAGCCGAGCTTGTAAGTGACGCTCGCCGCAGACGCATCAGAAATGATTACCATCGCATCGGAGAGTCGAACGCCGGCAGGGATGATTCCAAGCCGAACAACGTCGGTAATCCCAACGGCAGCAGCGGGCGTGTCCGAGTCAAGGAAGTAACCAGACGAGTTCGTATCGAAGCTGTAAATCTGCGACCAGCGATTGCCGAAAGCGCCTGCATGCGAACGCTCGTTGCGGAGGTTCTTTTTAGTGATAGTTGCCATTTGTCATTTCTCCTTAGACGGCCAGCTTAACGGCTGTATCGAACACCGCAACGCCATAGTCGGTGTACTGTTGCTCTGTACCGTGATCCACCAGGAATCGAATCTTCGACCGGCCAGCGATTTCGCCGACGACGTACTCGCGCTGATTCCCGAAGTCGGTAACTTCTTCTGCGGTGAAGTAGCTGCCGCCGCTGCCGTTGTGCCGGCCGTAACCTTCAGCGACAGCCTGCCCGCCGAGAAGGATGGCGCGATCCACTGCGTAGCCGGAGCCAAGCGCTGGAATCGTGCCGGCTGTCTCAGTCGCCGAAGTTGTAGAGGCGCACCATTGCACCGTATCGCCGGGGTAGAAGCGGATCGGCTTTGGCATCTTGATGATCAGGATGCCGCGCCACATCAGCGCATCGCCTAAAAACACCGGGTTGTTCTTGGCCAGTTGTGCCCGAGAGTGCGCGTTCGCCTGCAGGGTGCGGAAGTTGGTGCTCTGCACGAAGCTGTTGTACTGCTCGGCCGACACCATCAGCACGCGAACAGGAGAATCCTGAGCGGCTTCGTCACCGGGGAATTCAACGCCGGGAATCGGAAGCGTCATGCCGTCGAGCCAGGTCGCGATGCCGTCGACCACGTCGGTGTTGAATACGTCGGTCGTCGCAATCGTGTAGCCACCAGTCGGCACCTGCTCCAAGCCTGATCCGGTCGAAAGGAAGTGGCGGTTACGAGTCGGCGCGCGAACCGTGTTGACCATGACCTTCGCGAAATCTGCGTGGCTTGCGACCGGAACGCACCATTCAATGTTGTCGTGGAAGCCGCGAGCGCCGGCAAGGTGCGTCAGCGTCGCCTGATCAGAGAAGCGCTCCAGGGCCGACAGTGCTTGGTCTTGAGCCAGCGGGCGCAGTTGATGCGGCGTTCGCTGCTGCGTCATGGCGCCACCGGCAGACACCGGGAACCGGGCCTGATTGATGCGCAGACGGTCAGCGGAGAACGTTATCACAGAGCCTTTGCTTTGCGCCCATTCGTCGCCCATGATCGGAATGGCCTTGATCGGGTTGACAATGTCAAACGTCACCTCGTCGCCGGCAGCCTTCGAGAGTTCCTGCACGCGGACAATCGGCATCTTGTTGGTCGAGGCCATGCGGATATTGCCGCTGGCGTCGGCTTGTTTGCTCATCTTGCCGGCCATGCGATTAAGGCCGGTCTTGCGCTGCATACAAGCCGCAAAGAGGCCGACCGATTGGATCTTGACTTGTTGGTCAGACCCGTATGCTACGGTGGTAGTACCCATTGTGTGTCTCCTGTAGAGGAATTCGCGCCATCACGGCGGGAGTTGTTTCGGTGTTACATCTGGCGGGCCAGCAGCGCGAGGATTTTTTCTCGCGGCATTTCCATCATCTTGTCCTGCATTTGCTGCGGGGACATCTGACCAATCGCCTGCATTTCATCAGTCGGCGGGGTTGGTGCTGACGGGATAGATGCCATGCTTGACGGAACTTTCGGCTTCGCTTTGGCTGCGGCGATCACCTTGTCTGCCTTTGCTGCCGCGTCGGAGAGGTCAGGCTGACTGTTGCCGTCCATGCCGAACATGCCGGCAACCTTGGCGACCGCATCCGAGAGCGCAATAGCGCGAGGACGATCATTGGCGTACATCGCGCTGAGTGCTTGCACGACGGCGATTGCTTCAGCGTTGGCGGTTGGCTTGGTGTGGTCGAGCGCCGGATACTTGGCTATCAGGCTTTCAGCGGTGCTTGTAATGGCTCGCTGCTCGGCCTGCTCGTTGGCTGCGGCCATTGCAGCGGAGAATTGCTGCTGCGCCGTTGCCTGAGCTACGCGGACAAGCTCTGCGTCGATCTGGCTTTCAAGGTCGTCAATCAGAGCCTCGTCGTCCAGCAGCGTTGCATCGCGCAGCTGCTTACGCAGAGACTTCAAATCGACTTGCTGCGACTGCTCGAACGCTTCCCGCTTTTGCTGAATGGCCTGCTTCGCCTCTTCGGCTTGCGCTTGCCAGAAAGCTGCTGCGTCACGCGCCTTTTGCAGCTCGTCAAAAGGAATGGTGTGTTTGCCATCCTTAGCCAAAACTACAGCCTCTTCTGCTTGGCCTTCAGCCTCCTGGCCTTCGTCGCCCTGTTCTTCGGCATCATCTGTTGAATCGGCGTCGGGCGACTCGCCGGCAATCTCGCCCTCGACCGGCTCGCCATTGGCGAGAAGCATCCGGTCTTCGTCAGACAGTTTCTCGAATTCTTCAGGGTTAGCCATGAAGTAATCCAGGTCTTTCATTGTGTCGCTCCATCTACAGGATTTGCGCACCATCACGGTGGGCTATCCGTCACATATCGCTTGTGCTGCGGGCGAGATGCGAGCGGGTAAATCAAATGCCGCCCCTTGCGGGGAAGCTCCAGGTTACGGATTGCGCGCCATCACGGCGGGCACGGCTTTTATACCATGCTTGGTGAATGAAACCATTATCTGTCCCGTTTAATCGCCGCACATGACGGGGCCGCTGCGGCATATTCACTTGCGCACAAAATAGCAACTGCGTCCTGAGTCAATCCGAGTCCGGCAAATGATCGGGCGGTTTCTCTCAATGAACAATCGCCGTCTTTCCACGTCGTGCCGATGCCAATAGAGAATCCAGCGCCAGTGCCGCCTACAGATGTTCCTCCCATGCAAGGAGCAGTAGGGGCAATGTTGGAAAGCGACAGGTCGGGCGTGTTCCTGATTGTCACGGTTCCACGCTGCGCTGCCGCTGGTGCTGCGTTGTATGTGACGCTCGAAGATCCTGCCGTGGCCGTGCTCGATCCTCCTTGCCCGCCCGTTGCGTTGCTGTTGGCCACTCCTCCATTGCCGATTCCACCACCACCTCCAGCAGCAGAAGCATTTCCACCACCAGCCATCCCGACGCCAACACCAACAGCGTTCGATTGTGCTGATGCTGCTGCGCTTGATGACGTGTGGCTGTACTGCATTTGATTGTTAGTGTCTCCCGGATTTGCTTCAATGGCCCACAATGATGTAGGCGCTAACAGCGCTAAAGCAATTAGTGTCTTTGTCATGTTTACCAGTCCAGCCACACAACGTTTGTGGCCGTCGATGCCGCCATTACGCGAGTACCACACACATAAAGCGTTGTGCCAGCAGGTACGGCAGCGAATGTCACATCAGCGCCGTCAGTACCGGCTTGCTTGAGCACTACCGAACCGGCGCCGCCAATATAGAGCGCTTTAAATTGCAGCACCGTTGAATCGCTCTTTGTGACTGCGCCATATCGAGTGGCGGTTTCTAGCAGATAGCTCATTGTCAGACTCCTGATTGCTCGATGCCGGTATTGAGCCCGACATCAGGATTTGCCGGGAATAGCGGCGAAGTGTTTTGAGGAAGGTCGGCATGGTAAGCGCCGGCAGGAACAGGCGCGATCAATGGCGCCGCATCCTTGTCGGGCATACCAGCAGACCGGAGAATCTGGTCAGCCGACTGCGCCAGTTGCGGCATCATTGCGATTTCGTTTGCCGCTCGTGTCGCCGAGAAGAAACCCTCAACGGCCTTGGTAGCCGCTTCTGCCGCTACCTTGCTGACTTGCGCATCAATCAGCGGCTGCTGCTGCCTGATCTTCTGAATCTCCAGCTCCGTGCGCGACTTCATGCGCTCCTGCTCGACCGCATCCTGAATCATCTGCTCGATTTGCTCTGGCGAGGTCGAGCCGGCAGCGGCCTTGATTTCGCGGATGAGGTCATCACGATTAGGCAAATCCATCAGGGCCAGCATGAACGGCAGCGTGACGCTCTGGAACTTCGGCGGCATCACTTGGAATGCCTCAGACAGTGCGGCCAATTGCTGCTGCGTGAATGTCGCGGATGATTGAACATCGTCAATGCCGACAGTCAGCGCTACGCGCGACACATCATTGTCCAGATAGTCGAAGCCGTCTTCGTCGGTCGTCGGCGTGTTGAGCGCGATTGTGCGGTCTTCAACGAGACCATTACCATCAAGAAACACCTGCTCCGGCTTGCCGATGGTGTCTGCGATGATTAGCGACAGCAGCAGTTCGCCCACTTCCGTGCGCGCCGTCTTGAAATTGTCCAGGACATCAGCGAGAGACTGATTGCTCTGATCAACCTGCGAGTTGAACTGCACTCCGCTGGTCGTGTTGTTGTTTTGCCCTTGGAACTCGCTGTAGATTCCTCCGACCCTGCGCAGCGCCTCGCGGGAGTCTGATAGCCGCTGGAATTGCTGAGCGGATAGTTGGAGGTCTGTCTCAACCTTGAATATCCCGCCATCGCGCATGGCCTTGGCGCTGAGGATGATGTCAGCGTCAGGCCGTGCAACTTCTTGCCTGAACTGCTCATCATCGCCAACCACGGCGCCCTCTGTGCGCTCGACGCGGCGTGCGGCCAGCATCCATTGCAGCTTGGAGTGCAACGCATTTACTTGGTCCTGCAGATAGACCATGCCGCGCGCCAATCCGAACGGCACGCCGGTACGGTCCTCGCGCATCGCCCAAAACGGCACGTAGGGGAATTTGTTGTGCTTCTCGGGGTGCTCGACATCGGCCAGCTTGTGAGGACCAAGCCACCACGACAAGCGAATGCGAGACACCAGGGCTTGCTCTACGGACACAATCCCTTGCGCCACTGCGACGACATGCGCGGCGTTCTTCCTGTCGAATTCCACCACGCGGCCGTCTGGAGAGCGAATGACGGTCACTCGATCCCACCGACGATACCAGCACTCGCAGATGGCCACGCGATTCTGCGCGGTGTTGCGCCAATTCATTTCCTCGATTGACCATTCGCGCTCTTGCTCTTGACTGTACGCCAGATCAGGCAGCATTCCGCCGTCGTCAATCGAGTGCCCCAATCCGTAGTCAGACCATGAGCTGACCGTATGGCGAATCAACTCTCTATGCTGAGGAAATACAAGCTCTGGGATTCTCTTGTCGAACCAGCGTCGCCTGATCATATAGCGCGCATCGCTCATGTCTGGCTTGGCGAACCAGTCCCAAAACATCTCATTGCGCGGCACTTGCTCGACACGATACGGGTAGCGGAAAGGGTCTTCCTCGCGCCCGACATAAACCCATCCGATGCCAAGCCCGATCTGCGATTTGAACGCCTCGGAGCAAGCGATGTCGGCTTTTGACCGCTGTTCGGCTTGGTGCAACTTGTAATTGAGCGCGTCGGCCACATCGGCGCTGTCTTCCTGCGACTGCGGCCTGACTTTCCAATCGCCTCGGTTGCGCACTTCCATGCCAAGCACTGACGTGAGCACCGGCCCCATCAGCGGCTCGATTGCCGGCGGGATGCCGAGCGTCTTCATTCGCTGCAGGATCTCGGCGTCGAGCTGATTGCCGTCGATGTAATCGGCCTGACGGTCAGCCTCGGCGCGCCAGGATGGCTGCTCCGTGATCTCGGTCCATATTGCGGTGTATTCGTCTAGCGATAGCGGTTGCGGATTAGCCATAGTCAATCAATCCTGTCTTATCGCTGTGCTTATACCATGCTTGGTGCATTTTTCAGGCGCGCCAGCTTGCTGCACTTCTGCCGCCAGTCCTGCTTGCGTGCGTTGCAACCACGAAAGTGGACCCCTTGTCAGCTATTTGGCCAAACTGCCTGAATGCGTCTGATCCGTGCGAGTCGTCATTGTGAACCGGGTTTTCTGACCAGCAGCCGCGCGCTTTGTCCCACTGCTTGCGGTATGCGGTCAGGCGTTTGATGCCTTTCTCGCAGGCTGTGCCGTCAAACAGGCATGTGCTGAACTGCCGGCGGGTGGCCTGAATCCCTGCCATTATCTGAGTCACGCGCGGCACCACATCAAAATCATGGGCCGGCAGTAGTTCCTCCAGCATCTCGCGGATGCTTTGGTTACTGTCCGGGTCTCGCCCGATGCGCTTGTGGTCTGCTTCGTGCGGCAGGTAGTGCGTGCCGTAAATATGGCCTTGTTGCTGCAGCCACGTAGCGTAGTGGTCCAAATCCTCGCCGCTGGCCTCGTAGTACCCGACGAATCTATTTTCTGGCCCTACGCGCTGATGCAGCCAGATACACGTCATGTCGCCCTTGCCAATGTCCCAAAACGTATTGACTGGAGCGCTGATCTTAGGCAGCCGGTCAAGAATCCTGCCCTGCAGGCGCGCAGTGGTGATCTGCGTCGCGTAATAGCAGCCATCCATCGAGACAGCGAACGCCTCATCAGGATAGCTCGGGTACTCTTGCCACATCAGCGGGGCGTCGTCGGCGAAGTCAGCGCGTCGAGTGGCCACATACCAGGCGCGCTTTTCGTCCTGGATTGGCCGTCCGATGATGGCCTCAACGCGCCTGAAATACTCCTTGTCGGTATCGGTGATTGATACCAGCGACGGGTCTATCTGATACTCGTCGGCGTCCCACCACGAATAGAAGTGAAATTTGTAGTCCTTCGGGCTGAGTGTCGCGCCTGAATCGCTTGACGCTTTGGCGATGCTGCACAGGTCGTAAAAAGCACCATCCTGCCCTTCTGCGGTGCTCTCGACCACCAGCACGCCAGACGCAGGCACGGCCGGAACGCTGCCCGTCAGTACCTCTCGCGCCTTCATGGGATACTTCGCGGCGATCTTCCCAAGCTCGGACACGTGCAGCCGGTGAATTGTGCTTGACCGCATTGATGTGGCGACTCGGATGGTCGCGCGGTTATGTCCAAACACCAGTTCTGTCGCCGTCTTCTTGATCACTGGACAGAGCCGCTTGATGCCGGCCGGCAGATTGTCGTAAGCGAAGACGACTTTGGTACGGAAGATCTCTTCTGCCGCCTCTCGCTCGTGCGCCACGATGCCGCAGTACATCGGGCCATCAGCGAACAGGGCTGTATCGAGCCAGAGGATTGCGATCAGCGTTGTGATGCCGCGTTGGCGAGCCTTGAGCACCAGGTTCCTGTGCCATAGAGCATCAATCAGTTGCGACTGCACGACGTTAGGGACAAATCGAACTACCAGATCATCGTCGCCGTCGCCTTTGGTGATGATCTTGTAGAGCGATTCAATGCGCTTGCGCGGGTCGCTCAAAATCTCCTTGAGCGCTGCCATGTTGCGCGGTTCAGCCGACACTGCGCGGCCCGATGACTTTACCGGCGATGGCAGACAGGAGAGATTGCAGCGGGTCGTCTTCTGACAGCGCATCTCGATCCAGACCGAATGCTTTCCGTTCTGCGTCAGTGATCTTAACTTGTATTTCTGCCAGGTTTTTCAAAATGGACGTTTTTTTGAACAAATCTTCTCCGCACTCTTCCAGTTCAATCTCGTATTTGTCCGCCCTCTCCCTCAGCTTCAAGAATGTCCGGCGGTGCGCTAGCTGTATGTTTGCGCTTTGCTTGGCGGCGCTTTCGATAATCTTTACATCAGCCTGGATGGTTTCAGAGCCGTCAATTTGAACCTTACCATCAACCATCGCCGCTTGAACCATCGCCGCGGCTTTTGCTTCGATCTTGGCGGACAAGTCCCGCGGTATCCCGAGCCGTTTGAAGTGCTTATTGATTGCTTGCAGAGTCACCCTCTGCCCAGTCGCCGCTCCGTACTCATCAGCCAACTGCTGGACGCTCAAAATACCAGCTCGCCAGCCCGGCTCGATCCGTCCATAGTCAATGATCCTCGGAGCAGCCATCATCCCATCCTAACGATTAAGTAACTCAATCATGCCATGCTTGGCGATAGCTTCAAACAATGCTCTGTTGCGACCAATGCTCGCTAGCACTCGCTAAGGACCGCTAAGTACATCTAAGTACATCTAAGCACCTCTAAAGCCAGGGCCTTAGACTTTCCACATCGAAAAAAAGTTCCAAAACCTATTGACAGCACTGTACATACCTGTACAATGGAATCAATCACCAACCACACCACCAGGAGCAAAACCATGTCTCAATTTCAAATCTCTCATACAGAAACAAATACGGCGCGAGGTTTGCCGTTCGGGTCGTCAA
>ERZ761596.211-NODE-211-length-10153-cov-6.328382_pt1 | contig 10153 bp, 15 predicted proteins | sample MGYA00512166_ERZ761596 | MGnify/ENA primary metagenome ERZ761596 (study PRJEB28899, sample SAMN03785556) | bioreactor sludge metagenome | biome: EBPR Sludge; feature: EBPR Bioreactor; material: 0.22µm filtered reactor supernatant | place: Saint Lucia: Queensland...
GGCTCTCCCTTGTCCGGGAACTCCCGGCGAAGATCAAGGCATTCGCGGCGAAGGGGGCGAAGGCTATCGAGCAGGTTGGGGCGCAGCTGGCGGAATCAGTCCCGGCCCTACGCATGTACCTGGACGCGGCAGACAAGCTCCCGGCTCTTGGCACTTGGCTGGCACAGGTGACGGAGCATTTGCCGCCTGGAGTCCAAGCGGCGCTCAAGAAGATATCGAACAAGGCGGGCTCCCTGGCCGCGTGGATGGACGACATCCTGTCACGTCATCCGGTATCAAGGAGCTTGGGCGTGGTGGCTTCCGTGGCCATGTTTTCGTTCATCTGGTTCAACGTCGTGGAGGTGTCCTGGGACATCCCCGAACTCATCCGAGGATTCACGGGGGGCTACACGTTTGTGGAGATCCTTCACAATCTCCCTGAGTCGGCCGTAGGCTTGGTGCTCCGATTCATGTTTCCGGGCTTGCCTTCGGGACTCATATGGAATGCCTTGCTCCCGATCACCGTGGCAATGCGACTAGCCTGGCTCCATCGGGAGAGGCTCATCACCTGGAGCAGAGGTGTGGCGCAGGTGCAATGGGATCGCATGGGAGTAGTAGACCCTGGATTGTAGGGTCTACTACTATCCGCCCTGTTACGCGACGGTGGTCTTCGACATGGTGATGGTGCCGAGGGTCCGTGTGGCGGTGGACCCGCCATCAAACGTGAAGCGATCGACGATGGCGAGCGTCCCACTCTTGGCAACGTCCTGGTTCGCCTGCAGGGCGGTGATGGTCAGGTTGTTCGGTGCCGCCCCGGACGTGTCGGGGGGGATGGCCATCCAGTAGGTCACCCCGGTGGTGAGGGCGATGGGGGTAGTGAAGTCCCCCGTGCCGGCAGCGGCACTGATGGTGAAGGCACCCGCGTCTCCGGTGTAGCGAAGCCCAACACCGAGCAGGAACGTCTCGGAATCGGTCGACACGTACTCGAGGCCGATGGTGGCCTCGGTGGCGACGGCGATGTCTCCGAAAATGAGGTCACCCTCATCGACGACCGTGATGACCTTGGGGGTGTCGAGAAGGGCAAGCTCCCCGACCTCTCCGAGAACGGGGGCGAGGGGGATGCCACGGTTGTGGAAGCGGGGGGAGAACGACATGGGAACCTCCTGGTTGGTTATTTGCCTGCGAGTATAGGGACGATATCGCGCCTGTATGTTCAGTCGGCCGGCGTTTCCGTGTAAGAGGACGACTACTGGAGCCTTCATGATCCGTCTACAACATGATCAACCCCTACAGGCCGGGCATCAATACAACATCACCGACGAGTTCCGCGGGGCCGGGATGATTCAGGTGGAGGGTGCCGGGCATCAGAAGTGGGTGCCACACCCGCCTCCCGCCGGAACTCCTTCCTGGCGACACAACTGCAGCTACGGGGGACACTACGAGTACGAGTACTTCCGTGTGAGGGTCTGGCCGACACCGGGCTACCAGGACTTCTGCTTCCTCAAGCTCTACCCCGAAGGGTTCACCCTCCCCTCCTCTCAGGAGGGGGCCACGCAGTTCGCCACGGAAGCCGAAGCGGTAGACCTCGCGCAGAAGTGGCTGGCCGCGGGTGGTCCTGGCCTCGAGCTGGAGCGCCCGGAAGAGACGCAGCGAAAGGTGCGGGAGAGGAAGTCGGCCTATGCCTACGGCAAGGCTGCCCATTGGCTCTCGCAGCTTTCTGACGCCGACCTCATGAAGCTCTCGGAAGCGGCGGCGGGCTACATCGCCGTGCGGCAGGAGAAGGCCGCGAAGGCAGCGGCTCGTGAAGAGGCGAAGCGGGCTCGCGCGGCCGAGAAGGCCCGGGTGGCCGCCGAGAAGCTGGCCGCCAAGGAAGCCAAGGCCGCTGAGAAGGCCCGGGTAGCTGCCGAGAAGGCCCGGGTGGCTGCCGAGAAGGCTGCGCTCAAGGCCGCCAAGGATGCGGAGAAGCAGCGTCGTCAACCACGGTGAGGATGAGGCTGTGCCACATGTCCCGGGGGAACAGGACGACCGTGGAAGCCCCCATCCGGTTGAGCCTCTTGCTCCCGCAGGGGAGCTTGTTCCGCCTACAGAAGCGGTAGGTCGCTTCAAGCGAAGCGATGTCCTCGGCCGTTCCTGTGAAGAACTGGTAGGTGGGCTGCGGGTTGTTGATCTTGTGGATGAACTGGACTCGGATGAGCATGGTGACTCCGGTGGGGTGACTCCTGCTATACACCTAACTTTGCCGATCCTGAACCTCTTGTTCCTCGGTGGGGTTGGGCATGACGACGCCCCGCAACGGTATCAACTTCACGAACACCATCTCTGACGACGAGGCCCCCGACGACATGTTCTTGGACGACCTGGAGGATCTCCAGGTCGTCGACGCGTTGACGGGGTTGTGGGAGTCCGCACCCGAGGTGGGTTGGCCGTTGCCGCCCCTTCTCAAGGACCGGCCGATTCCTCCCTTTGAGGAGGTGGAGGGTACAAAGCCCTCCAGCGGGCGTTGACGACGAAGGCTCCCGTCGAGGTCGTGAACCCCGCCTACACCTCGCAGGAATGCCCTTCCTGCGGTCATATCTCCCGTGGGAATCGCACGGGAACGAAGTTCCAATGCCGTTCATGCGGCAGGAAAGCTCACGCCGACTGGGTGGGAGCGTCTGGTGTTCTGCGACGTTCGCAGGACAACGACATCAGACGTGCCGATCATCCACGGACCGTGAAAGCGACGTTGCGAAGGCGATACCTCGCCCACCGTAAGGTGGGCAGGTCCAGCCCCGCAAGGTCGCGGTCAGATCGACTAGACGAGCCCTCACCGTTGGGCCGGAGTCTTACTACCGGGGCGCTCGTTCAATCGGGGCTCGGCACAGGCTCGAACTTGGTACCCGCCTTACCTGCATAGGTTTGGGTAGGTTTCACGGAACGGTGTGATTACCCTGTAACCATCATTTTCTGATTCTTGTCTTTCAGATAGTCGAGCACCTTGTCACCGGCAAAGAGAGCGCGCTGCAATCGAGCGCGGTCTACCTCGGCCTCGAGGTGCTCGGCACCGACGCACGACACGGACTCGATGACCGAGCGGATGTCGGCGGGAGAGAAGCCGTCCATCATGGCGGTGAGCGTAGTGGGGTCTAACCCTTCGGCATGCTCGCCGTAGAAGGTGATGTAGTGGCTGATGATGGCCAGGCGCTTGGCCTGGCCGGGCTCCGATACATGGATCACCTCGTCAAACCGTCCGGCGCGCAGAAGGGCCGGGTCGATGGTCTCGATGGCGTTGACCGTGCCGATGATGATCCGGCCTTCGGGCGGCGGGTTCTTTTTGAGATCCTCCATATACTCCAGCATTCGAGCGAGGTCGTGGGAGCTAAAGCGGTCAATGTCATCGAACAGGATGACGCGCGGGTCGAGGATGTGGATGAGCCCTGCGATGTGAGAGAAGTCCGATCGGGAGATAGCTGAGTCCGTGATTTTCAGGATTCGGCCTGCGTCCCCGAGGACACTCATGGCGAGGGAGGTCTTGCCCGTACCCGGTGGTCCGTGGAAGAGTACACCTCGGACAAAGCCGCGTGCCATGAACGTGCGGCACCGGGTTGCGTAGTTGTGGGCGCTCGTCCAGTCGGCCGACGCTGCATCTGAGATGTACGGGTCAGGAGCACCCGCGTCGGATAGGTCTAGATCATCGGAGTACCCGCCCATATAGGTGGGCATGGCGGCCACTGTCAGCCGCAAGGTGCGACTTCGGTATTGCGTCCAGAGGATGTCCCGAATGGTGCGTAGGCCATCGGCTTCGGCCCCCTTGACAAACAGGGGACCATCGAGTGGGACGGCACGTTGACCTTCGGCCGCGATGAACAGTTTGAAGTAGAAGGGGGTGCCACCGGGTGGGGTGTACCGGCGAACAACGGTGTCTTTGTCGTCCCGAAGGTTGGCATCCACGTAGGGGACTCCGCTACTCGCCTCCAGGATCAGTTGAGACATGGCGAGGTAGGGGGAGGGGGTGTCGAGGTTATTCTCCTTGCAGAACTCCCTGAATGGATCTGGCTTGGCCCTGGTGACGGTGCCTGCATTCTCCCGATAGGCTTGGTACACGCCCACAGACGCGAGGGCGGACTTTGCTACCCATAGAGCCTTGTGTGCTTGACCCGCATGAGGAACGGGGGTGTTTGCTGTCCACACGTTGCACAGCGTCTGTATGAGTCCCCAGCGGCCCGGCAATGGGGTGCCGTTGGCTGCTGCGACCATGGTGTTGATTGCATTTGCAGCGTCTTTGTTAGGGGTGCCGTGGTGAAAAGCGAACTGCATTAGGGGTCTCCGGTGAGGTCTCTACACGGATTGGGTAGGGTGGCCCTCAGAGGTGTGCTGGTGTCTACATACAACACGGATGACCTTCTCGATAAAGATGTGCTCGAAGCAAATGAATTTCTCTTTCCAGGCGATGTGGTGGTGCTCATGAGTGGCGGCACCCCTATGACGCTCGGTCCTGAGACATCCCCCGGCACTCACATCTGTTACTGGTTTGACGAGATGGGCAATCTGCGGACGGCCACACTCCCGCTCGTGGTGTTGGGTCACCTCGAGGATGAAGACTGACACCAGCACGGATTTGCTGGATCGCGGGTACGATCCTCCTGCACGGTTGACGCTGTTCTGGAAACAGATCGGTGCCCCCCCACTTCACTTCTGCTCCATCGGAGTTGGAAGGACCCCACCGTGCACCAAGCACAGCTTGTGGAGCACGACATGGAAGTGGTCAAGATGATCACCAGCCTGGCTGGTGAAGAACTGTTTGTAGGCGAGTGCCATCCGGCACGGGCCCGAATCCTCGTGAAGAAGGAGATGGCCTCGTGGAAGGACGGCAAGCTCCTTCTGCACATCCTCGGCATTCACAATGCCTTCCTCCAGACCAACCCCGATGCGATCAGGGGGCCGTTGGACGACGGGAACGTCTCTTTGCAGGAAATCGAGCGCCGCATTGCCTGGTTCAAGACGCTCGTGCCGAGAGTGAGCATGGCGTATTCGGAGGGGAGTCGGTGGGTTCTCCCGTCGCTGGAGGAAGTGGCCAACGCCCCCAAGGCTGAACCGGTGAGCGATCCTTCGGAGGTGCAACATGTGGACTTTGACGCGGACAAGGTAGACTCCTATTTCCTAGATGAGGGGGACCCGAGACGGGTCGATGTCACCACAGAGGATGTGTTTGTAGAGCTTGGCCCCCAAGTTCCCTTGCCACCAGACCTGATGGGGTTGTGGGAGCTTGGTCCGGAAGTGGGCGTTGAGCAAGGCCAGACTTCCGGTGCCGTGCCGCCCGTCCAAGAAGGTGACGAGACCGAGCCCGATTTGAGCTTGGATGATCTGTGGGAGCCCGTGCCGAACCTGGAACGCATATTCGGCGTGGCCAGCTACGCGCAGCGCGACGTAATTACCAGTCGCGAAGCCTACGAGGCAATCAAGGAGCAGGACCGACAGGCCCTCTTGGCCGCGAATCAGCACGTGAAATACCTGCGTCAAGGCGTGAGCCTGCTGGGAGATGAGGTGCCCGTAGCCACTATGGGCCAGATCCGGCTCATGAAGTCCCGCATGCACGAGGCGTCGCGGTAGTCATTGTATGGACTCCAGGAGATAGTCCTCCTGGAGTCCATCATGGCCGACACCCTCCGTTCCAAAATCATCCGACTTGCGGCGATGACCACCGATCCGGAGGAGCAGCGACTGCTGCTGGCGGTGCTCGATGACAGTATGGACACGGCCCCATCGGGGTGGGACACCACCATGCGGATGCTCAAGATGAAGCCTGAGCTTGACAAGTTGGATGCCGATGCGCAAGCAGCGGACAGCTACCGCCGCCAAGTTCAGCTTCTCCGCACTCTCCAGAAGGGTGACGCAGTGGAGGTCACCTACAATGACGTCATGCGGGGCGGGGAGGTTAAGACCCGCCGTATCGTGAAGATGTCATGGAACGACCTCAAGGCTCTCCCCGACATGCCCGGCAGTGCGTTCCATCTGCCTCAGGTGACGCTGGAGACCAAGGTGCCTGGTCGGTTCAAGGAGGGTCGCATCATGGACTACGGGCCGGATCAGGGCGTGCTCTGGCAGGGCACGATGATGATGCAGGTGAAGCCGGTGCTCAACCTACGCAAGGCGTGAGTGTTAGCTGCCGCCGATCCGTCGTAGCGCGGACGCGATGCGCTCCCGACTCTCGTCGGATAAGTCCTTGTTGTGCTTGAGCAGGAAGGCCAGCTCGGATGGCGGAACGAACAGGTAGGGGTTGAAGGCGGGCAGATCGGGGTGCTGCGACGTGTCGTCGCCAGGTAGCCCCGTGACGAAGAACGCCTCCAGTTCGGACACCTGACCGGGGTAGGGCTCGGACTCCGTAACCGCGATCTCGCGGATGGAGGGCCCGTCCACGCGCTGGCGTTGCTCCTCGTCGTCGAATGCGAATAGGTCTCGGATGTTCATGCTTCGCAGACTATCACAGCCGAGGCTGTAATGCGCGAAGTGCGTAGTGGGGTGGGCAAGGAGTTATGCATGCTCATCACCCTGGACCCGTCCCTGACCCTTCGCCGCACCGTGGACGACGGGAATCCTCAATTCAACCCCGGCCATGACCCCGGCGAGTGGACAGCCGAGATGGCCGCCACACGTCGTCGCAGTGGCCTGGTGGAGCGCATCTCTGGACCCAGCAAGTACGACAGGGCAGCCATGGCGCACATCCCGAAGTCCGTGGTGTTCTCGGATGTCCCGGTAGGTGCTGAGGCATACCACAAGAACTACATGGAGTATTTGGAAGTGTGCTATGCGCGGCACTACATTCCGGTCGTTGCTCCGCACCTCCTCTGGTACGGCGTGCTCGCAGAGATCGCCACGGCCATCAAGGCGGATCCCGAGCTGTACCGGGACCTGTTCACCCGGGAGTCGGACGCGGCCACGGTGCTCGTCCCTTCCGCTGACGACTCCCTCGATGTGCTCGTGCTGCTCGGCTACCTGCGTCACCTGGTTCCAACCGACATGTCCATGTTCATGCCGGAGTTCTCGACAGCGACCACGGGCTACACCGTAGCGGCGTCCGCCGCGTTCGCCGACGCCGTGAGCCCCTACTACAACTACATGGTCTACGCCTGCGGCTTCCCGTCGATTCGAGTGGATGGCACGTCGATGGACTGGACCCGGTTCGCCATGAGTGCAGCCCGCCTGGCCGTGGTTCTCCCCGGACTCGCCACCTACCTGAATCGGGTCTCGATTCGCGCCGAGGACATCGGCCGGTCGCTTGATCTGACGACCACTCATGAGGAGCTGATGGCCTTGTGGAAGGGCTTCTTCAAGAACGAGCGGTGTGGCTCGGGAAGCCAGACGGTCGTCAGCGGGTGGTATACGGATTTCTACGTGACGGTGCCTGGCCTGGCGAAGTCCGAGAACTTCACGTCGCAGGTGTCGCGGGTCGAGTACACGAGCCTTTCCACGCAGCGGCGCTACGCCCTCTATGCTGGCCTGTTCGCTTCCACCTTCGAGGATGGGGTGCTGGTGCCCGACTTCTCCACGTCCACGGAGTTCGTGGGGATGGTGGAGCAACCGGGAGACGTGCCGACCCACGGCGAGCAGCCGCGACTCGGTTGAGATTTTTGTAGCCTTTGGGTTCAGGCTGGTTCGCTACGGGGTAGAAGGGAATGTCCCGAGCGGACTGGTGGGCTGCAGGCAGCGTCGCAGGCAGCAAGTACGAGGAAAGGGCTGCTATGCCCAAGGTCATCACCTGGAGCAGCATCGAGCTGCTCCACAACGTCGTCACGACTCTCACCCACTACAGCAACCTGGCTCCCGCCGAAGGTGGGCTCCCTCTCCCGAAGGTTTCCTACCGGGGGAAGGTCAAGCTCCACGGCACGAACTGCGCGGTGCAGACTCATGCCGAAGGGCTTGTGACGCAGAGCCGGGAGACGATCCTCACCCCTGAGTCAGACCTCAAGGGGTTCGCCAAGTGGGTCCGTTCCCACGATGCCTACTTCCGATCGCTTCCCCACGGTCTCGTGGTGTTCGGCGAATGGTGCGGCCCGGGTGTCGAGAAGGGCATGGCCATCTCTGCCGTGCCCGACAAGATGTTCTGCGTGTTCGGGATCCAGGACTCCAACGGCCGCATCGTCTACGACCCGGCCGAGATCGTGGCTTTGTTGACCACTGAGGCGCCGATGCCGACGAACATGCACATCCTCCCTTGGGCGGACGGTGTGGAGTTCACGATGGACTACGCCGACCCCACGAGCCTCCAGGCCGGTGCCGACTACCTCAACACGGTGGTTGCCGCGGTCGAGAAGGAGGACCCCTGGGTCAAGGCTACGTTCGGCGTGAGCGGCCTGGGCGAAGGGGTCGTGCTCTATCCCGTGGGGACCTTTGACCACGAGCTGTGCCGGCTCATGTTCAAGGCCAAGGGCGAGAAGCATCGGACGGCAGCCACGAAGGAAGCTGTCCAGGTAGCCCCGGAAGTCGTGGCCACCATCTCCGATTTCGTGACCCTCATGGTTACGGACGCTCGACTCGAGCAGGGACTCGCGGTGACGTGCGAAGGTGTGCGTGACCCGAAGCGCACCCGCGACTTCCTAGCCTGGGTGGAGAAGGACGTGCAGAAGGAATCGAAGGCCGAGCTGGAAGCGTCCGATCTCACCTGGTCGCAGGTAGAGAAGGCCGTACAGATTCGCGCTCGTTCCTGGTTCTTGCAGCGGTGATGGAGGAGCGGGCGGGGAGCGATTTTTGTCGCTTTCCCGCCCGTTGTTTTGTAGGAGTTCTATAAGGTTCCGCTATACAATAAGGAGCCGCGCATGAGCCCCTACTTCCTCGCATCAGATATGATCATGGCCGCCGGCTTCACCGTTATCGCTATTTTGGCGCTCTACCGGCATTTTAAGCAAGGGATGGACGATCCTGCACTGCGCCATCTTCTCCCTATGGCTATTGCGAGTCTTGCTACTGCAATTGGTTCTGCGTCGCGAAACTGGTACCCCTTGATGGCTCTCGTGGAAGCGTTGTCGATGGGGGTGCTTTCATGGGTTCTTGTCTACCACGCCCCTGCCATGATGGCTCAACCTACCATGGCGGACATCCGGCTCATCCTTGTCCGTATGATGCGGGTCGAGGACAAGGTTGGGGAGATCCTTGACCATGTGACCGAGGAGGGGCACCACCCCAAGGACTAGCCGTAGGTATGGATCAGCCACGCGAGGAAACATCCACCACCAAGCAGGAGGGCCAGCATGCCAATCATCGCCCTACCAAGCAGGTGGAGGTCAACCTGTTCATCCTCCACCATCCTAGCGACAAAGTCAATGAAGCAGCCGAAGATGAGGATTAGGCCAAGGATCAGGAGGGCGGTGGTGAGATTGGGCATGGGACCTCCAACACCTGCGTTGCTCGTCGAGATCCCTGATTACAGACTTCGGATCTCGACGGGCCGCTCGAGCTGACGGTCCAGCGCCATCGGGATCATCCATTGCAGGTTGCCCACGACATCCAAATTGGGGATGTCGTGAATTGCGACAACGTGCAGCGCCTCATCCGTGGGGGATTCCTTTGTGTGGGCCACGGACGGGTGCGTGGTCATGAAGCAGCGGAGCTGGTAGTCCGACCCGGTGATGGTGAGGAAGTGGCCCCAATCGGCCTCCGTGGTGTCGAGCCCGGACTCTTCCTTGAACTTGCGCACCATCGCAGCCTCGTAGGTCTCCCCGTCACGGAGCGACCCGCCGAGGCCGTTGAGGTAGCCCGCCTGCCACCTGGGCCTGTTCTTGCGAATGAGGAGGACGGCTTGACGGGTCGGGGTGAACGCGAATCCGACGACATAGCGGTAGGTCATGCGGGCTCCAGGTACGGGTTGATGAGTTGCAGGATGGCCCCGTAGCCTCCAGCGGCTCCGTGCTTGCGGGCGACCACCAGGCCGTCCACGAACACGAGAAGGGCGGGCAGCCCGCTCACCTCGTATGTGCTGGCCAGGTTGGGGTATGCCTCCGCATTCACGGCGACCACCTTCATGCGGGAGCCAACTTCCGAGGCGACTCGCTCCACCTGCGGGGTGAAGGCGCGACAGGGAACGCACCACGGGGCCCAGAAGTCCACAAGGACGGGGGTGGTGGACTCGAGCACTTCCGCTGGAAAGGACTCGGGGGACATGTCGGGTAGTCGAGGGTTCATCCATCCCTATACCCAAAGG
>ERZ761596.214-NODE-214-length-10033-cov-4.085388_pt1 | contig 10033 bp, 13 predicted proteins | sample MGYA00512166_ERZ761596 | MGnify/ENA primary metagenome ERZ761596 (study PRJEB28899, sample SAMN03785556) | bioreactor sludge metagenome | biome: EBPR Sludge; feature: EBPR Bioreactor; material: 0.22µm filtered reactor supernatant | place: Saint Lucia: Queensland...
GTTCTCACCATTCTCAATCAACGTTAATGCCTGTTTGCCGTCATGCGCCGATGTCACCTCATACCCGGCCGATTCTATGATCATCCGGTAGGCTTTGTTCAAATCCTCGTCATCTTCTACCACAAGGACTTTCAAATTTTCTGCTTGCGTCATTTGTTCACCTCTCAGTTAGATTGTAACGAGTGTTCTTCGGGTAGTATGTGACCTATATTACTTTTTTTGTCATGATTGTGGCAAACCACACCAATACCGCCTGCTGTCAGAGAGCGGTCTAGCGTAAATGCGAGGTTTATCGTTTACCGTTCAGGTATTTTCCTGCGACGCTGAGTGCGAATGAGCTTAATATCACGAATATGTTAATCATGAATAGCTTCGTGATGACAAGCTCGACACCCGAGTTTTTGTCGTCCGGATCCATACCAGTCAACACCATAAGAATGCCTAGCAGTCCAAAGGTGACTGAGGCGTAAATAAATACGTTGGTGGCGATTTTTTGCATAATTAGTTAACCCCTAGCCCTTGCAACCCGTAGTAAACGACGAATGCCGGCCATACACATGCTTTAAGGAACGCGAGAACTACTCCCCAAAACCCATCCGCAATATTTACGAAGTAGACCAGGGCGCCAATGAATCCCAAAAAGAGCGTGAATCCAACAGGACCCGACCCGTTGATTACCTTTACTGTTTTGTTATCTTTCATACTACCTCCTCTACTTATATTGTAACAAATACAATCAATGCGTTGGTGTCATTATCCCTGTAGTACAACATGACCGCCGAAATATAATTGACTTACATCACACATTCGGTAAGCATAAGCATATATACTGCAAGCAAAACTATATTAAAGGAGCAATCATGGCAAAAACAAAGACAGAGACCCGCGTCGTAAAACAGGTATTCACCTATCTTTGCTTATTAGGAGTGGTCGTATTCCTCGTCATCGGTGGTCTGGCATATTGGGCGTACAGCTTTACGAGCAATATGGTACAAACTGAGCTCGCCGCCCAAAAAGTGTATTTCCCTGAAAAAGGCAGCCCGGCGCTTGATCCAAAGGAATATCCCGACCTACAACAATACGCCGGCCAACTCGTCGACACACCCGAAGAAGCCAAGGCTTATGCGAACGGCTACATCGGCCGACACTTGAAGAACGTCGCCGACGGCAAGGTATACGCCGAAGTCAGCGCCGAAGCAATGAAAGACCCAACCAACCAAAAGTTGCAGCAACAAAAAGCAACGCTATTCCAGGGCGAGACGTTGCGCGGTATTTTGCTTACTAGCGGGTATGGGTTCGGAACGGTTGGCAAAGTTGCCGGCATCGCTTCAATGGTCTCGTTCGTCTTGGCAGCCGGTTCTCTGGTTGTCGCGATTCTTCTTCGAGCCCGTTCCTAGGCAATCTGCCCTCATTTGCACGAGCCTGTCATTGCAGCTACCATATGTCTATTAAGCATAAGCAAGGATGGTGTGTATGGTAGCTCAGTTTCGAAAGCGTAGTCGTGGCAGTGCGGTTATCATCACGCTCATTATCGTTGTCATAGTCGCTATCATCAGTGCCATCGTTTACGTTGTACTGAGTAAAAGCAGGGAGAGCGGTGGTACCCGAAATATTTTCAGCAAGACCATAACGGCCACGACCCCCGATGAAATTAAGGCTCTTCTTACTGACGCCAAGGCCGGTAAATACGATGCGAAGTGCACATACACTACCACTACTACAGAGGAAGATGCGAGTGAAAGCACAATTTATATAGGCGGGGCTAAAAAGATGCGTGTTGACACGCCAATAAATAAAAAACCTGGACACCTTGTGCGAGTCGATGATGTTGCATATGTATGGGCAGATGGCGACAATAAGGGGTCAAAGCTTCCCATGGCCGACGAAAGTGAAACTGGTACATACACCCCCAATACGCTTTCATCGAAAGCTCAAGAATACCACATGAAATGTAATAGTGTCGGCGATTTGGACGATTCACTGTTTGCGTTGCCAAAGGATGTTACGTTCACCGACTTCAACGCCGAATACAAAAGCTCGGCATCTTACGGAAATTAAGGCGTGAAAAACCGCCAGCATAGCTGACTGATTTTTCATGGCTCCCGCTACTAGACCAGGCTAGAACATTTAACGTATTAATTCAGATTAAATGATCTAATTTTCAACTTACCATTTTCGGGTTGTTCTGATGAATTATTGACACTATTTTCAGGAACAAACTCCGAATGCATGGCCCAGCCTGCAAGCAGTGTCCATAAGAATAATATTCCGCACAAGAAGAGTAAGGTGACATTAATTGCATGTTTTTTGAGTTTAAAGTTAATCGATGCAAGAACAATTAGCACGATACCGACTGGTATAACCAAAAGCGTAAGCGGCCATATAATGTCTACTGCGTCTTGGCTGACCGGATGGAGTAAAACTTTATCTTGATTTTCAGGGTTGATACCAGACAAGGCCGAGGTAAAACTCCAGCTTGCTATAAAAAATGAAAATACCGTTAATGCGATTGACGCGAATAAAGTCAATTTAAGCTGTAAAGAGTTAAGCTGATTCATACAGCTAATAATAGCAGATCTTGATTAGTAAAATTAACAGAGGTTAAAATGCTTATGGCTCCCGCTAGTGGACGAAGTTAGGACTTTTAGAATTCTTCTTTTGACTTCTACCAACCATAATCGCAACCACAATTCCGACATTCAAGATAAAAATCTGTACCGGAGAAGCGAGAATTGCAGGTTCGAGTGTGTTTGCGGCAAGTATGTTTAAGAATGTTGCTACACACCCAGCCAACCACATTGAAAGTGTTTCAGTATGAGGATGTTTATATGATTTTACAAGTATTAGTAAGGCACCTATACCGTCTGCTATAAGCACGCATACAAGCGCCAGTAGCGCCGAATCTGTCAATCTCCAAAGTACAATAGCTGCAAGGGCAAGAAGTAGACAAATTACATTTACTTTCGTCAAATCACCGTATCCGCCATTTTTGCGCAACGATAGCCCAAGAAGTATTATGTTATTGACCACGAACCAAGTATAAAAAACTAATGATTCACGTGCCCCCAAAGAATACTGCGTAGCCCAAGCTAAAATACTAAGAACTAGAAATATAAACCATGCAAAACGATGAGGTTTGGTTTTCTTTTTGTACGTATCGTAGATATACGGTATCCCACCAATGATACTTATTACTGTTGCGACTACGCCAAGGCTAAACATGCTCGTATTTTAGCAAATTTAACACTTTTCATTAGATATGGCGTTATTTAAATAATTTCTTGCTTAGTATGTAAGCAGCCGGAATTAGTGATACGCAGAAAAGTGCACCAAGGTAGCATAACGTTGCTATCCTTTCTTCACTTTCTGTGGGAGTTTCACCGAAAAACGGAGCTGAAGTGATGGCTCCGTAAGAAAATAAATAAGCGGCAAGCCATAAACACCCTATTGCTGCAATTAATACAAATACAGCCCTCTTAATCATGCTATTCCGGGGATTGGTCTTAGCTTTCATAATATTAAGTATAACAAGCGAAAACGGTTCGCTTGGCTCCCGCTAGTGACAAAGTTAGACTTATAGGAATTGCTGAGCCGTTAAGCGGCATGACGATAAGTTCGGATAGCTAGAATTATCCAGCATATGATCGCGAGCATTGCGAAAACTGCAGGGACATATTCCTTGAGTATAAAAGACGACAGTGTCGCACATATAAATGCCGTAAGGTTAGCTATAACGTCATATCTGGGAGCTATAAATTTCTTATTGATTACATGTGCTAATGCAATAAAAACACCGCAGCCAAAAGTGATAGATAACAAGATAGAAACCATTCCCATAGTATATCAAAACAAAACCTCTGGATTAACAGAGGTGAAAATGCTGATAGTTTTGGCCTTCATACGATGCTCGCAACTACGTTACCCGTACAGAAGAATTGCAATTATGAGCACGATATACACACATAGCCATAATACATCTTGAATTATTATCGGCAGAAGCTTCTTTCTGATCGCGTATATAAGAAATATTGTTTCCAGCAATGCATACAGTAACCATGATAATAGCGAAAGATCATCCGCGCTTTCTCGACTATACACTTTATAAATCTGCGGAACTGCAGTTAGCGGATAAGCAACTGAAGCAAGTATCACGACGCGGTCGAACGTGTCGATATTTTTATGTTTGGTTTTAAGCATGTCTCAACTATAGCAAAAACACTTTGCATCAACGCAAAGTGTTTTTGCTTAGCTCCGGCGGCTGGGTCGCTTTGCTCCTCCGCTTATTTGTTCTGGCAAAAGCAAGCTTTTCCAGAACTGCATTTCGACTCACCGACCCACTTTTGTTTCACAAAAGATCTGGTTCTCGCGCCAAGTCTCAATGACATGAAAAAAGCCAGCCCATCTGGTCTGGCGTTTTTCATGGCTCCGGCGGCTGGGCTCGAACCAGCGACCTAATCGTTAACAGCGACCCGCTCTACCACTGAGCTACGCCGGAATACCTAGTTTGTTAGTATACCGTCCGTTTAAGGGGTCGTCAAGATTAGCGAAGGGCTTCGATTTTGCGTGTCAGGTCGGCTATGTTCGCCCAGCTCGATCCGTCAGTCATAACAGCCAGAACATACGTACCTTTTGGCGAATAGACGATTGCGGCGTCATGTAGCAGCCCCCACAAAAAGCCCACTTTGTCTGCGGTCTGCCCGGAAGCACCGGACGGCACGCCCTGTCGATAGACGTTTCGTTTCATGGCTCCCAGTAGGCGGTCGCGGCTTTCGGTTTTAATAGGTAGCTGTCCTCTTTCAAGCTTCGTAAGGTAGTTTGCCAGGTCATTCGGAGTCGTCAGGTTGTTATCGGCACGGAATGCTGTGCTCGTAAGGCCAATCGATTTGATGTCGGCATTCAGACCACTGGCGCCAATCTTTTTAATCAAAGCTTCGGCACAGGCATTGTCACTTTTTACAATCATGTCGTCAAAACAGGTCGACAAATTTCGGCCACTGGCGATATTAGCGTCGCTCCATTTCATTTGACCAGCATCGACGCGTTTTAGCGTACTGAACGCAACGAACAATTTGTACGTGCTTGCCGTAACGAACTGGCGTGAGCCGTTGTGCTCTGCATTTAATCCTTGCCCGCTTAGTTCGGCGAAGGACACTCCGAACACACCAGCATTGTCTTCGTCGTAATGTTTAAGCAGAGCGGCGATTCCGGTACTTGTCTTGCTGTACGAGCGGCTGTATTCAACACGGGGCGGAACCGCCGTTACCGCAGCCGTAGCAGCCTTTTTTTCACCATTTAGGACACTTGTGATGTCCGAAAGCGTTTTGTCGAGCGCTAACGTCTGACCGGTCGCGCCCTCATTACGTGATGTTTCGGTAAAATCGACAGTCGTGACTTTCGTGACGCCGGCAGGTTTCGAGACTGACGGAGTGATGTTCTTTGTAAAGTACGGAGCTGCTTTGGAAGAGTCAACTTCGAATGCTAATGAGTTACCGGCTGTCTTGAACGTCAACCAAGACAATACTTCTTTTTGTTCGATGGTACGCGTCTTGCCGGCGACGCTGATACCTACGCCTTTGACCGTGGCTTTGTTCAACTTGTCCGCAAGTTTCTTCGCCTCATTGTCGCCAACGTTTGGAGCTGTCACGTCGACGGCTATACGAACCTTTGCCGGTTTGTTTGCTACCGGCTTGGCTGACGACAGCGCCGCAATGGCCTGCTCCATCTGACAGGTACCGCCAGCTTTGGAAGGTACGACCGAAAGACCGTCCGATTCGGCTTTAAGCGTTGCGTCAACTGGCTGGATCCGACAGTCAGCACCGAACTTCGCGGTAACATACAACTTTGTCTTCATCTTATCCACCGTGTACTTCGGCGTGGTCTCCGCCTGTAGCGGCCCGAACCATAGAAGCGATGTCGGAACGATTCGGAAATACCAAGGATAATCTGCTGAATCTATACGCGTCTGGTGCGATACGCTAAGCCCGATTTCAGCGGGCTTCGGGTTATCTAACTGGTCGTTCCCCGTGCCTAGCGCCACCGTGACGGGTTGTTTAGCAGACAATAGGTCAAGCTGCTTAATGACATCTTTCTTATTCCAGCCGCTTACATCAACGCCGTCAACTTGGGCGAAGAGCGGCATTTTGTCACCAGGGTAAAAAAGCTGAATAATAAGCAGTAGCGCAAGCAACCCGCCACCGATCCTTATAAGCGGGGTCCGGTTGTGGTCGGCCCACCTTCTTATTCCGTCTAATCGCTTAATCACCACTTCCCTTCGTTCGCGCCGCAGCTGCCGGCATGCCAAACCCAAGTAGCTCAAGTGCCTGCGCGACTTGCTCCCGCTGTTCGTCAGTCAGATCGGTCTGCTCAATCCGTTTTGTCAGTTCAGTATCAATATCCAGCTTTGCCGTTTCAGTCGCGGGCTCTGCCCTGTCTGCGCGCATAGTAACGACCTCGAGTGAGCGGGCAGAATTATCGCGGCGGGCCAAATACCCCTTGGCAATGAGGTTGTCTATATGAATCGCGACGGTCGACACCGACTTATACCCGAGCGCACGCATAATTTCGCGGTAACTCGGACCATAGCCGTTCCCTTTTATGAATCCGTCAACGAAGCTAAGTAGTTCTTGTTGTTTTTTGCTGGCGCGATTTTGCTGCATATCCAGTCCCTATTATACTGCCTGGCGAGGCCACGACCGCTCCGGCAAGCCCCCACCAAATAATTGCCACCGTTTCGTCTGCCCACACTGGAAGCAGCAGCCCCACTATACTCAGACCGACGCCGCTCGCGAATAGTCCGAGCGCTACCCAGCCTTGACGGTGCTGCCATAATTGCCACAGCACGTACACCAGGATCGCAATGAACAATGCCAGTCCCAACCAGCCGACCTCGTGAGCTACAAAAAAGTAGTAGTTTTCTATTACGACGTCATTCGCCGGATTCCCGTCATACATCGACGCCGAACCGGTCGTACCGATACCAGCTCCGAACGGCTGGCTGACCATGCGCTTTGCACCGTCAACCAACGAATCAACGTGTCCGGCATTCGACTTCGTGACCACGGTCGATTCCGGATCTTCGTGAAGCACGACATTCGAAAACCAATCACTGGACGAAACATAGAACGCCCCCATACCAAGAACGGCAACCACCACCGCACCAATGGTTAGCATCCGTTTCTCTAGACGCTTCACGGTAAGCCCTACAGTAATGATAGCCGCTATCGCGGCCGCATACGCGCTCCGCGAAAAACTGGCAAACAGCACCGCTACGGCTCCAATCATCGCTCCATCGGCAATGACACGGCGACGTATGTCGGCGACTAACCCGTGCCGCCGCAACAGATAGGCTGCTATGAGTGCGATATATACCACCATTAAAGCTCCGAGCGGGTTCGGGCCGCGGAGCGTACTGTTAATGCGCACGAAGTCAGGGTTGCGGTCTATGGTGGTGTACGGTGTTATCGTTTCGTCCGAGTAGCCCAGCCGGCTCAGTACATTGTCGGGAAGAACCGTAATTTGTAACAGACCAAACCCAACGACTATGGCCGCTCCGGCAGCGACCGTACGAATGACGTACCGTAACGCGCCTGGCTTTATAAGCACCAGTACGTACATCAACATGAACATCACGATGAACCGCAGGTCGATCATCAAGCCTGCGACGACCGGACTTGTGTCGTCCAGCCCCATTAATGCCATCAATAAGTGAAGGTCAATAAACAACAGACACAGCAGAAGTATCTTGTCGTATAACACCGTCCTCCATAGCTTGTGCTGGTGAATCAGAACAATCGAAAGAACACCCAAAACACTTAAAACTATCTCTTTCCAAGCTTTAATCGGTGTCGCAATGTCCGGGAATAAGCTGCCAAAGCCGACTGCGAGCGGCGCATGAATGACAATGAGGAATAGAACGGCCAGCAACCCCCACTCATACATGCCCAGTAGCCTTAGTTTCATGTCTGCTCATTAGTATAGCCGAAATGCTATACTTTTAGGTAACGTCATGCCTAGCCGAAACGCCAAATTCTATAGCCTACTCCTGCTTATCGCGGATGTTTTGGCGCTAATGCTCGCCTTTTCGGTGGCGTATGTCCTGCGTGTCCAGAATGACCCACGACCCCTCCTCGTGCCGATCTATGCCCAGACCTACGTTCTGACGTTCCTCGCCATCGTGCCTTTTTGGATCGCTACCTACGCCTCGCTCGGCCTGTACGCCTCGACGACCTATAACCGCCGCTTGGTGGAGTGGTCTAAAATCGCTGTCGGCTCGCTTATCGGCATTCTGCTGGTCATCGGGTACGAATACGTGTCAGGCGAGCGTGTATTCCCAGCCCGCCTGGTCGCGGCTTACGCACTAGTAGGGTCGTTCGTGCTGCTTGTGTTCGAGCGTGAGCTCATGCGAGCGCTCCGCAGCCTGATGTTCCGCCTTGGTCGTGGCACCAGCCGCGTGCTTATCATCGGCAACTCCGCCGCCACCAAAGACATCGCCCGCGAGCTGGCCGAAACCAAGAAAAGCGGCTACCGTGTCGTGGCTATGAACTGCCCGGCGCATCTGGTACCGAGCGAACTTGCTGTCGAGCATTTTTCTAGTACCGACGAAGCACTCGAATCAATCAAACGTCTTCATATCACGACCATTATCCAAACCGACCTGTACGACTCGAGCGAGCGCAATCAGCGAATCCTCAGCGCCGCTCAAATCAATCACATTAATTACAGCTTTATCCCTGGCGAGGCCGAGTTCTACAGTGGTAAAAATACCGTCGATGTATTCCTGGGCTACCCTATGATCTCAGTATCCCAGACGCCGCTTATTGGCTGGGGTGCGATTGCCAAAAGGGTGTTCGACTCTATCGTCTCACTACTGTTGGTCATCCTGCTCTCACCCGTCTTCCTGTTGCTCATCATCCTACAAAAAATCCTTAACCCCGGCCCGGCATTTTATATATCGAAGCGCCTCAGTCAATTCTCTAAACCGATACGCCTTATTAAGTTCCGCAGCATGAGTGCCAAATACGGTAAAAAAGACGCAGCCGAAGAATTCATAGCTATGGGCCGCGAAGATTTGGCCATTGAGTACCGCCGTAACCATAAGGTCAAGGACGACCCTCGAGTCACCACCTTCGGTAATTTCCTGCGCGTCACATCGCTCGACGAACTGCCACAGATTTTTAACGTGCTCAAAGGTGACTTAAGCCTGGTTGGCCCACGCCCAATATTGCCGCAGGAAGTTGAGTTCTCCGAAGGTAAGGCAGCGCTGCTTCAGAGCGTAAAATCAGGTGTCACCGGCTTGTGGCAAGTATCCGGCCGCAGCGAACTCAGCTTCGACGAACGTATTGAGCTTGAAACCTTCTACGCCCAAAACTGGACATTCTGGCTCGACCTTAAGATCTTGTTCAAGACCCTCGCCGTCGTCATTCGAAAGCAAGGAGCAAGGTAGTGGCCAGTAAGCCGCGTGTCGCCATTGTCGCCGACTGGCTGACGAACATGGGCGGCGCTGAGAACGTCGTACTGGCACTTGCCGAAGCCTTCCCTGGCGCACCTATATATACATCCGTCTACACCCCCGAAACCATGCCTGCCTTCAAAAAGTACGATGTCCGCACGACGTATCTGCAAACGCTCCCCAGGCCGCTCCGCAAGCTTCATAAGTTCTTCCCTATGCTTCGGGTCGGCGCGTTCAAACAACTCGATCTCAGCGAGTTCGACGTCATTATTAGCAGCAGCAGCGCCGAGGCTAAGCAAGTGCGAAAAACTCGCAACGACCAGGTACACATCTGTTATTGCCACACTCCAATCCGCTATTACTGGAGCCACTACGATGAATACAAAAAAGACCCGGGCTTCGGCAGGCTGAACTGGCTGGTGCGTCTTCTTATGCCACTCATGGTACCGGGCCTCAAACGGGCCGACTTTGAAGCCGCGCAGTATGTCGACGTATTCATCGCTAACTCGACAGAAGTGCAAAAACGAATCACCAAATATTATGGCCAGCCCAGCACGGTCGTGCATCCGCCGGTAAGTACCGACC
>ERZ761596.218-NODE-218-length-9893-cov-4.123094_pt1 | contig 9893 bp, 17 predicted proteins | sample MGYA00512166_ERZ761596 | MGnify/ENA primary metagenome ERZ761596 (study PRJEB28899, sample SAMN03785556) | bioreactor sludge metagenome | biome: EBPR Sludge; feature: EBPR Bioreactor; material: 0.22µm filtered reactor supernatant | place: Saint Lucia: Queensland...
CCGCCACACCAGCCGTTCCAGATCCCAGGGCCGCCGGCACCGAAGCATGGGCCATGGCGCCGCTTCCGCTCCGCCCCGCTGTGGGTGCAGATCCTCTCCTGGGTCGGTGCCGCGTTCGTCGTCATGATCCTGATCGGTGTCGCCGTCGGACCCGCCGAGGACGAGAAGTCCGCCTCCACCACCAGGTCGTCGACGGGTGGCAGCGGCCTCCTCGACTCGGCCGGCGCGGCAGCGCAACCCACCACGGCAGCCGCGCCCGCGCCAGCACCCGAGCCGACGCCGGAGGACGTCGACACCGGTCGGATGAGCGACGGGGAGTTCGAGCTCAGCTCGCGGGCCGTCGACCAGGCCAACGAGGAGATCCTCGCGTACGGCGACGCCCTGGGCGGCGAGTGCGCCGCCCTGTTCAGCGCGCTGGAGGCCGCCGCGGCGATCAAGTGCGTGAAGGACGGGTACGACGGCGTCGAGGGCGACCTCGCCGGGGTCGTGGCCCAGATGGAGTCGGTGCGCGGAGACGTCGCCAAGCAGTGCAGGCGGAGCGTCGACCGGCTCTACAAGGTCGCGAACATCCCGCTGTTCCGCGCGCTGCGGGAGAGCCGTGACGCGTTCGTGTCGATCAACCCGACGGCCGCGCGGCGGGCGTCAAGCAAGCTCACGTCGGAGATCTCCAGGTGGACGCTGCTGGTCCGGGAGTTCCGGGTGGAGTGCGCACCGGGTTGACGACGTCCGGCACGTATGCGAAGTTACTTCACTAGATGGATGCTGACGAGCTGCGGGAGGCGCTGCGTGCCTCAGGAGACCGAAGGGCACAGGCCATGCATGACGCACGGCTGGGATCTGAGGCGCGCAAGCTCGTCATCGCGGCACGCGCGCAGGGCGTCACGGTGAAGGACATCGCCGCGGATCTGCGCGTGACGCCGCGTGCCATCCACTACCTGCTCGCCGAGCAGGGGGACGCCACCGAGTAGGGGCGTCGGCAGGAACCCCGTGGGGACTCCCCCGGAGGCTGCGCCAACAGCCAACGGGATCGACGCCCACCACGGGGCCACGCACACCGAGGGGTAGCTCGGGCGCGTAGGCACCAGCCTACCCGTCGCGGGATGCCCTCCCGAACGGGAGGCAGCACACGTGGGTGATGATCAGCAGCAGTCGTCGAGGGAGACGAAGGCGGCGTTGACGCGTGCGGTGACGCGCGCGCAGAACGCCGACCAGGCGCTCGCGGATGCGCGGGCGGAGAAGCAGAAGGCGGACCGCGGTGTCCGGGAGGCTCTCGCTGCGCACCAGCAGGCGGTGGAGGCCGAGACCCGTGACGCCCTCGGGTGGGCGGCTCCCGGGCGCACGGCTGCACGCGGGCGCGCGGGCACGCCCGCGCAGGCGCCCAGGCCCGCGCCCGCGCGCGAGGACCACGACGACCAGGAGCACGAGCTCACCGACGGTGAGCGCCTGGTCGAGCACGTCCTGGGCAACGGTCACCAGGTGATGGCGTGATGGACCGTGTCGCAGTGTTGGGCGCGGTCTTGGTGGCGTTCGGTGTGCTGTACCTCGTGGTTGAGGTGCGGCGCCCGAGCGGCCCGCGGGTGAACCCTCGGGCGGTGTCGCCGCCGCCGACGGTGATGGTGATCGGTGACACCGCACGGGAACGTCCGGCTTTGCCGAGCCGGGTCGACGTCCATCACCACCACCACCTCTTGTCGCCTTCGCCTCGGCGGCCGGTGGAGGTGGTCGATGGTGAGGTGGTGGCCTCCGAGTTGCTGGGGGCCGGGTGATGGTCGTCCGGATCGTGCATGGGGGGTTGCGGGTCATGCCGCGCCGGCGCCGCCAGTGTGCCCTGGGTGCAGCGTGCGCGGCCGGTGCGGTGGCGTGCGCCATCGTCGCGCAGCGCGCCGGCACGGCGCCGCTGTTCGGCGCATGGGCGTTTGCCTGTGCGCTCGCGGTGGCGTGGGTGTGGGGGCAGCTGTGATCACCGTCGTGGCCGCGTTCCTGGCCGGTGTCGTCGCTGGTGTGGCCCTCACGTTGGGTGAGGGCCGCGCGCGGCGGACCTCGAGCGGCGTCGTCTGGTTCGACGGTGATGGTCGCGGTCGTGCGCAGGAGCTGGGTGCCGGCGTCTACCTGGCTCGGGCTCGTGGCACGGATGAGGTGAAGGTCGGGGTGACGGGCCGGACGAGCGGGAAGCGGATCGGTGACTGGGAGTCCGGCAGATGTGTATAAGAGACAGGTCGAGTCCCGTTGACCTGGAGGGGTTCGTGCCGGGCGCGGGGCGGCGCGGTGAGCGTCGCATTCAGGGCGCGCTTCGCGCTGAGGGGTGGCACAAGCACGATGAGTGGTTCGTGGTGCCGGACGATGGGTCGTGGCGGTCGGTGGTTGAGAGGGCCGCGGCGTGACGTTCTGGCGTGTGCCGCCCGCCCCGGGTGATCGTGATGAGGACGGGATGCCGACGTGGCGGATGGCTCTTCGGCATGGTGACCGCGCGTATTGGGACGCGACGTTCGAGTTCCTCGGTGGTGCCCGCGACGATGAGTGGACGTGGTTCCGGTCGTTGTCCCGGTGGGAGCAGTTCACACACGAGGTGTTCGGGCGTCCCGCCTACCCGGGTGGTGAGTCGTGAGGGGGCCGCGCGTCACGCCGCGCCAGCGGCGCATCGGGAAGATCGCGGTGAAGGTCGCGGCCGTCGGTCTGGTCGCGGCGTTCCCCGCGGCGCGGATCGTGGCGATGGTCGCCGTCGGGCTTGTGACGTTGTGGGCGCTCACCAGGTGGCGTCGCATCCTGCGCGCGGTGGGGAGCATCGCGGTCTATCTCCTGTTGTCCCGCCGCGACCAGGTCGACTGGAAGGCGTTGCGGCGCGTCGGGTCCTGGTACCTGCTGGGGGTGTTCGTCGCCCTCGCACCGGCGTCGGTCTCCCGCGCGGCGGTGGCGCTCGGCGCCGGGCTGGTGGCGGGGATGGTGGTGCGCGCCCGCGTGCTGCCGGCCGCGGCCCGCTCGGTCCGGATCCCGGGTGTCGACCTCGACCGTGTCGCGGCGTGGTGGTTCCGGAAGCGCTATCAGCGGCGCGCCCGCGAGCTGGGGTGGGACAAGAACCGGCGGGGTGCGCGGGACCGGATGGCGGTCCCCGCCCTGGTGGAGGCGCGCCGCCGCGACGGTGACTGGACGTTCGTGTTCTTGTCGCGCGGTGACTGGACGCCTGAGGAGTGGGAGAAGCAGGCGTACGCCCTGTCGCGGGACCTGGATGGGCGGTCGGTGCGGCTCACTCATGAGGGGCGCCGCGTGATCGTGCAGGTGTGGACGCGTGAGCTGCCGGGTGTCGGTGAGCTGAAGGTCACGGAGCCTCCGCGGATCACCCCGGACGGGATCCTCCTCGGCCACGACTCGGCGCGACGTGAGGTGCGGTGGGCCGCGGACGACCAGTCCGCGCACCAGCTGATCGTCGGTGTCCCCGGCGGCGGGAAGTCGCACCTGGCTGGCCTGGAGCTCCTGCAGGCGGCCGCCACGAGCGGGTGGGAGGCGGAGCTCCTGGACGCGAAGGAGACGACGCTGTGGCTGTGGCTCCAGCGGTACGGGGTGAAGGTCCTGAACCGCCGCGGCGACATCCACAAGCGGCTGGCGTGGTTGGAGGGTGAGCGGCAGCGCATCGAGCACGCGGGTGAGACCGGTGAGGTCCGGCGCCTGGTCGTCCTGGATGAGGCGCGCCTCATCCTTGGCACCCACAAGGGCGCGGACCTCAAGCAGCGGCAGGAGACCATCGGTGTCGTCGGTGACCTCACGGGGCTCGGGCGTTCCGCCGGCATCCGGATGGTCGTGATGATCCAGCGTCCGGATGTGGAGCACGTCGGCGGCGGGTACCTGCGCGACAACATCCCGTGCCGCGCCGGCCTCGGCCGCCTGCATGCGGACGGCGCCGATATGGCGTTCGACGGGTACACCGTGCACCCGCAGGAGCTGCGTGGCCTGAACGGGTTCGCCGGGCGGGGCCTGGTCGCAGGGCTCCGCGGGGGACAGACCGACGCGTTCCTCATCCAGGTGCCGGAGCTCGCTGTGCCGCATGAGCGCGGTGGGGGTGCGGGGGACGCATCGCCAGCTGGTCCCGTGACCCCTGCACCGGGGGCGCCGCTGGTCGGGGACACCGGTGACTGGACGGTGCCGATGATGGTCGCGGCGATCGAGCGGGTCGTGCCACCGGGTGAGGAACGGCGTCGGACGTTCATCGCCCGCGAGGTTGGTGTGCCGTCCACCCACCAGACGCTCCGTCGTGCCGTCGATCTCTTGGAGGCCGAGCGCGGGTGGTCCACCGGCACCGGGCCGCGCGGCGCGGTGACCGTCATCCGTCCCGCCGCCGGTGGTGAACCCGCACGCGGGGACGGGCGCCGCCTTCACCTGGTCACCGCCGCGGACTAGCACCATGCCAGCCGTGCCGGTCCGTGTCGCGGTCCCTACGTAGTAGGGACCGTCCCGGCCGTCCTGGCGCCTGTCCCCAGCGGTGCCTGTGGTGGGCGGATTCCCGCTCCCGGTGCTGGTTCTCACCGTCGCTGGGCCTGGATGTCAGCCACCCTGCCACCCATCCCGTGGTGCCGGGGGACCATCACCGCGCAGGCACCGCGATGATCGACGGCACGACGGACCGTCACCGGGGTGAATTCACACCACTTCGCGGCGTGGATCGACCGCCCCGTACCAACCTGTTCCCGTCCGGCCATCGCCCCTCCAGCACCACCGTCCATCCACCAATCTCCCCGCCCAAACGCCTTCCCCGCGGGCGGGACGCTGGCAGGGTGGACAGGGTGAAACGAGGGGAAGAACTCGGGCGTGGGGCGCGTGGTGAGGGGCGCCGTGTCCGGGGGGAACGGCACCCCTCACACGCCCCCGGTGGGGGCTCAACGTTACCGCCCACCAGGCCCACAGGTCGCCCATCGGACCTCATCGACAGGCGGCAATTCAGACTCCCGAATCGCACGTTCCACACTCCCGGACACCACACGCATGGCGCTGTGATTGGCCGTCCTTTGGCGGGGAACTAACCTCGCGGCAGTGCCTGACGGACGACACTGGTGGCGGTGAACTGGCCCTTGGTCTAAGGCACAACCATCCTCCGGTCGACTACACTCGCATCGGCAACAGGTCGTGCCAACTCGCACAAGGGGTGACGGACGTGTGCGACATCAGCATCAATACCTACTCCGAGCAGGGGCTGATCCGGGCGATCGGCGTGCTCGAAGAGCACGCCGGCATGAACTCCGGAGAGTTCCTTGTGCGCTTCAACAACGGCCAGATCGACAGCTTCATGGGCAACGTATGGTCGCAGCTGCTCGGTGAGCTGGAGGAGCTGAGGGCGCGGCGATCAGCCGGGGACGAAGAGCTGGTGGCCCGCGTCACCGCCATTGCGGCCACCGTTCAGAGCTGAGCACCGACCGCAGCCAGAACTACCCGCGGCCCTTCCACCACTACGTGGAGGAGGTCTGTCGCGCCCTCACGATCCACAGCATCCCCACCTCCGCACTCACCGCCCAGCGCCGCGAGGATGACCCACACGCGGGCCGGATCTTTGGCCTGCTGCCCCTCGGGGATGGCGCCATCTTTGCGCTCTCAGAGACCATCGACACCCACCGTGGGTTCGACGCTCGCCTGTCGTACAGCTACCGGGTGATGGCCGACGGCCGCAACCTTTGGGGCTGGGACCGCGACACCAGGAAGCCCGGAGACCTGGTCGACCACGAGCACATCAACGGTGACGACGACGTTCGTGCTCCGAAGAGCGTGACCCTTTCGCACGCCCTGAAGCTGGCGTGGGACATGCTCTCCGCGCGCACTGCCACGACGCGGCAGTAGTCGGCTCGGAGGCCTACCGCGGCGGGCGCGGCACCCCAGCCCCGTACCCCTTGTTTTCCTTCTTCTGGCGCGCGGCGACCCACGCGATGCCACCGAGGATCAGGGTCACGATGGGGGCCTGGATGAACTCCGGGCCGGGGATCTCGGTGATGATCTCACCCCAGTCCACCCCGGCTGCGGCGGTGATTCCTGCGGCGGCGGAGGCCGCGATGATCGCCTGGCCGGCGGCCTTCACCTTGTCGAACATGGGCACGTCAGGTCCTCCTGGTCATGAGGCACGGACGAACCACCGCGCGGTGGCGGTGGTCCTGTCGGTGCGGTGGTAGAGGCCCCCGCCGTTGTCCTGCGACCCACCCGGGCCGGCGGAGGTGTTCCCCTCGATCGACCCGAACGGGCCGCCCGCAGGGACGCTGGTGGTCAGGGACCCGATGTGCTGCGGGAGGCCCTCACCGAAGTCGAACAGCACCCAGTCACCGGCCCTGGCCTGGTCCCGGCGGATGGTCTGCATCCCGTACCGGCGGGCGCGGGCGAGGTCCAGGATCGTCGGGCAGTACAGGCCGTTGAACGCCCCGCGGACGAGGGCGAGCTCACCGGTCTGGCCACCGGCGACGAGGTTCGCGAGCATCACGGTGAACGCGCACCACGCGTACCCCATCTCGTCGATGGCGTCGCTGACCTCCTCGCGCTCCGCGATCTCTGCGAGGTACGGGACGCGGTTCCCTCCCGGCGGCTGCTCCACCAGGCCACGGCCTGCCCAGTCCCGCATCACCGCGAGGGCCTGGTCCCGGACCTGCGTGGGCGTGACGATCGCCTGCCCCCACCCCGGCTTGTACCCGGCGGCGAGGCGTCTGCGGGCCCGGGCCCGCATGTCGTCCGGGAGCTTGTCGAGGCCGAGTAGGAGACGCTGCCCGGCGACACCGAGGCCGTCGTTGATCGCTTCCCGCGGGTACCCGGCCCGGTACTTCCACGCGCGGACGGCGGCGCCTGTCGCAGGCCCGTAGACGCCGTCCTGCTTGACCCGGAGGGCGCGTTGCACCGCGACGATGTCGAGGCCGCGGACCGGGGGACTGGCGAGGCGGAGGGTACGCATCCGGGCTCCTATCGGAGGGTGTGGCAGGGGAACGGGTGCAGCTCGCCCGCGCGCGCGAGGCGCCTGGTGAGGGCGTCCCGGTATGCGGTGCGCTGATCACGGGAGAGGCCGTCACCAGTGAGGAGGGCCCTGGTGGTGGTGATGGCCTGCTGGTTGTCCTCCGCGAGCTGCGCGCGGATCTGGTTGCCGCGCTCGCACGCACCGACCTGGCCGGAGCGGATCTCGGTGGCGACGTGGTCGGTCCACCACTTCACGGTGCCGACCAGGCCGCCCGCGAGGATCACGTATCCGGCGAGGGACAGGAGCAGGAGGTGGCGGGCGTGGCGGCGGGCGATCACTCACCACCACCCGGCGAGGTGCCCTGCGATGCGGGTGATGACGACGGTGCAGGTGACGATGGCGGCGGTGTCGAGCGCCCGGGCAGCAACCGCGTGAACACGTCGAGGGCGACCAGGGGCGGGATGATCCCCACCAGGGCCAGGCACCCGAACACCAGCCACGGGTCCCCGGTCCTGGTGACCACCAGGAACACGAACGACCCCAGGCCCGTGAGGATCGTGAGGACGACCAGCCAGCGCGGCCGCCAGTGCGAGACGCCGTTCCCGGTCACCCATCACCTGCCTCCTGCCCTGCACCGGGCTGGGCGTCCATGACGGGCGCGGTGGTGGCAGTGTCTGGTGGGACGGGTACCGGGACCAAGGCGTGGCACGGCCATGCCTCCCGGCGGGCGCAGGTATCCATCGGCGGGTCCTCCATGGGTCGCGGTTAGGTGACGGCCACCGAGCGCCAGTCACCGGCGCCGTGGCGGATCCAGATGCGGGCCCCCGTCGTGTCGTACACCTGGGCGCCGATGGGGGGTTCACCGGTCACCGTGAAGTCGCTGTCCGCCGGGGCCCCGGCCTTCGTCGCCGGCCGGATCTGGCCGATGCCGATGGTGTTCCGTCCACTGGGGGTGCGGCGCAGCTCCTCGACCTGGCGTTCCAGGATCGCGATGCGGCGCAGGAGTTCCTCGTACGGCGGGCGGAACGCCTCACCCATCAGGCGTCACCCGCGGTGAGGGTGATCTGCTCCCGACCGTCCGGGTCGATGGAGATCTCGATGCCGTGGATGCGGAACGGTTCCGCGTTGACCTGGAGGGCGCCGCGCCGTGCCGTGACGCGGACGGTGTCCCCCAGGTAGAACGCCTCCCACGGTCGTGGTGCGTCCGCGGTGAGGTCCCCGACCGACAGGACCTGCACGGGCGCTTGGCGGGCCTGCACGAGGCCCGTGACCTTCTGATCCAGGGTGGATTGCACGCTGAGATCAGGGTCGGACTCCACGGACTCCAGCAGCCCATATGCGCTGCCGGCGGCCACCGTGTAGGTGCTCTCCAGGGGGGCGGTGCCCTCCGTCGTCCCGGTGATGGTTGCCTCCGTGATGACCGGCAGGCGACTCCGCTCCACCGTCTCGACGTTCGACGGGAGCCCCGCCCCATAGACGAGGTGGACGTCCGGGCGGTCCGAGCCCTGCTGGCCGTAGACGCGGAGGTTCCCCATGACCCGGGTCGGGGAGGCCTCACCCCACCCGTCCCTGGGGTCGATGTCGATGTCCGGGCCGTTGATCACCTGGGTGAGGTCATCGAGGAGGCCGAGGACCGGCCTGCGGTCGTAGGTTCGGTCCCGGGTGATGCCGGTGGTGGTGCCGCCCTCACGGATCCACGTGTCGCCACCCGCCCGGCCGTTCTGGGTGTCGACCAGGCCCCACGCGATCGCCCCCTGGTCCACGCCCGAGTAGGTCTCGGTGCCGAGGCTGTAACGCTCCGCGAGCACCCACCGGGGGTCATGGAACACCGCTTCGATGGTGCCGGCCCCCGCGTCCTCACGGACGCCCTGCGCCGGGAGGCTCCCGTAGAACACCAGCTGGCTCGTGAGGGATGGGTCCGCGGCGAGCTCCGCCGTGGTGCGCGACCGGTACACCTTCAGGCGCCCCATCCCCGCGGCGAGGTCCACTGCGAGCGGGTCCTCGAGGTCGAGGACCAGGCGGGCACTGTGCACCCCGTTGAGGCGCCACGTGCACGCCCGGTCGCGGGCGTCGAGGGCCTCACCGACCGGTTCACCGGTGGGGCGGCACACCACGAACGACCAGCCAGCTGGTGGCGCCTGGGTGGCGTCCGGTGCGACGAGGGTCGTGGCGTTCGGGTCATCGCCTGATGGGTGGAGCCATGGACTGGGCCACGTCGTGGGGGACGGGTAGATCACGCCCCGCGGCTGCTACTCGACGTCCCAGGTGTGATCCCCACGCACCTCACGGGCGAGGAGGAGGACGGCGCGGAGCGCCCGCTTCTGCGCGGCCTGGCGCTGCTGGGCGGTCAACGTGTCGAACGCCTTGAGGTCGTCCCGGAGGTGCCCGAGGACCACGTCCAGCCGATCCGTGACGTCCCTGCGGGCGCGTTGCTCCGGGGCCTCCTCAGGCCCCGTCCACGCCTCACCCTTCCACTCCGCCGTCCGGTGGAGCTCCAGACCCTCGCCGGGGTCGAAGTCGCTGACGCCGTCCCACATGACTTCCGTAACCGGCTTTCCCTTGGCATCGACGATGAGGAACCGGTCAGCAGGGGGCCTCTCTGCGGCGGCTCGCTCGATCGCCTGGGCGATGCCCACCCCGGCCTCCATCTCGATGCCGTCCACCACGATGCGCGTGCTCACGCTCAACCTCCCCACTCGGTGACGATCACGCAGATGCCAGGGCCGCCGGCGCCACCGGCGCCGCTGTTGTTGCCGTTCAAGGACGCGCCGCCGCCGCCGCCACCACCGCCGTAGCTGCCGCCTGGTGACCCTGCGCCGCCTGCGCCCACGACTGACGACGCACCGCCACCGCCACCCGATCCGCTGATCGCCCCGAACCCGAGCGGGATCTCGTTGACGTTTGCGGTTGCGCCAGCTGCACCGTCGGTTGCACCGCCTTGGGCTCCAACTGTCTCTTATACACATCTGACGCTGCCGACGAATAG
>ERZ761596.220-NODE-220-length-9834-cov-9.558646_pt1 | contig 9834 bp, 8 predicted proteins | sample MGYA00512166_ERZ761596 | MGnify/ENA primary metagenome ERZ761596 (study PRJEB28899, sample SAMN03785556) | bioreactor sludge metagenome | biome: EBPR Sludge; feature: EBPR Bioreactor; material: 0.22µm filtered reactor supernatant | place: Saint Lucia: Queensland...
AGTTCGTCGCTCTGGATGCCGGTCGCGCTCGAACTGTACGAGGCGCTGTTGTCGTAGTCCGCCGGCAGCGTCGCCGAGAAGCACACCGCGTCGGCGCTGGCGTCAAAGATATAGTAGTTCACGCCGGCCGTCAGGATGGGGACACCCGGCGCGGAGTGGCGCGACACCACCTGACACTGGAGCGACTTCAGGAAGCCGCTGCCGTTGTTCGTGGCGTTGAGGATCTGACGCTTGAAGTCACGAGTATCGAGGTTGCCGCCCTGTCCCATGTTCGCCTCTCAGTTCACGAGCGTTCCGTTGACGCTCACGCTTGTCACTCGGTACCACGGGTACCCGTTCCCGTACCCCATTGTACGCTCAAGCCGCCCGGAGTTCCGGGCCTTCGCCCGGTCGTCGTTGCGGATCGCGTCGCCCTTCGCCGTTTCGTACTCCTGCATCAGCACGTCGCGGCGCTCCGGAGCGGCTTCGTTCGCCGCCTCCAGCATCACCGCCGCCTCGACCATCCGGTTGTACTCACTCCCGGCGATGAACTGGTCGGTCGAATCCCGCATCGCCTCCGGCTCGGCCCGGACCCCCATCACGACCGTCGCCGCCCGAGAGGGGGTGGGGTAGAACCGCACCTTCCAGAAGGCGGGCTGAGACGGGTCCGTCTTCTCGCCGACGTAGAACGCGCAGTGCGTCGGATCTCCGGTCTGCTCGCTCCCGGAGCCGGCGCGGAACTTGCCGATCACGTCGTCGATGGTCGTGACGATGACCTCCCGCATCGGACCGGGCGTCTGGTACGTCACCGGGCCGAGAATCCGGCCCATGAAGAACCACGGCATGTCGTAGTCGTCCTCGCCGCTTTCAAGGTCGAGGGCCACCGCCTGCCGCAGCCACGCCCAGTCGGGCTTGGCGCTGACCACCCGGGCGAGGCCGCGCCGCACGACGCGCGCCGCCTTGTCCGCCTGCTCGGGGTAGAGCACCGGGTCGGGGTACGTCAACCGACCGTTCTCGTCGTTGAACTGATCCCCCATGACACGGGCGGCCACGGCGAGAAGATCGCCGTAGGTGATCGACATGCCCGAGTTGGTCAGGTACTCGCTCATCTCTGGAAAACGCCCACCCCGCCGCTTGGCGAGGTGGGGTTGAATCACTCAGGGCTGTCACGCCCCGGCGGTGTGGGTCAGATCGAAGCCGCCAACTTGGCCTGCTTGAACCGCATGTAGTCCACCAGCATGGTCTGCGTGCCGGTCCCGGTTCCGGCCTTGACGAGCAGCGTGGGGTACATCAGGCCGCTGGGGATCTTGAGTTCGTCGCCGGACGCCGCGCCACCCGCGGTGCCGATCAGAACGCCGTTGACGAAGAAGAACACGCGGCCACCGCCGCCCGACGTGATCGGCATCCCGTTGTAGAGGATGCCGAGCCGGTAGTCGGTCGCGGAAGCGAACGCCGTGGTGGTGGTCGTGAGGGCCTGAGCCGTGGTGCGGCTGATCCCGTAGCGGAAGAACATCGACCCATCGACCTTGTAGATGGCGGCCATGTCGATGCTGGCCGCCGGTCCGGCGCCGTTGTCCTGAAGGGTCGTGGTCGTGGTGCCCGCCTTGTCTTGGAAGCCGATGAGCCAGTTCGCAGCGTTCGTGTCCGCTTCGGTCAACTGGAACTTGGCCTCGAAGAAGCAGGCGGCGCCGGTCTGGAACTGCACGAGCGTCTGGGTCGTCTTCGTGCCGCCCGGGCTGTTGTCGGTCATGGCCGCGCACGAAGCGGTGATCACGCCGTTCAGAGCGTTGCTGCCAGCCGTGGTGTTCACGATGGTCGTCAGCGCCTCGCCGGTCGAAACGTAGGAGAGGAAGTCGTTGTCGTAGACGAAGTGGTACTTGGCGAACTCCTCCGGCGACACGTTGGGGTTCAGGGTTCCGATCACCGGACCGGCGGTCGTCGAACGGTCCACGGTGGTCGTGACCCGCAGGATGGGCTTGGTGAACACGGCGCCACGGAAGAGGTTCCACGAGCCGGGCATCGCGCCCAGCAGATCACCAGCGGTCACGGACTGGTTGGTCAGCGCGGTCGCGCCGGCCTGATCCACACCGACGATGATCTCGCCAGCGGCGGTACCGTCGGGGCCGATGGTGACGTCGTGTTCCAGCAGGCCGGCGAAGTTCTCGTAGTTCGTGATCGAGCACTGTTCGACGTAGAACTGGCGAGCGTACACCGTGGTCGAGACCACGCGGCCCGTGGACATGGCCGTCGCGCCGCCGGGGATGGTCCCCGGAGTCTCGGTGTCGCCGACGGCGTAGAAGCACGCCGAACCGCGCGAGATCGTGGTGCCGGCGGTGCCCTTCACGAACACCGGGCGAGAGATGCGCTCAAAGTTGTAGTGAGCGGTGAGTGTCATGGCTTGATCTCCTTCAGGTCAGTTCTCAGGTGGAGGCGGCGAGTTGCAGGTGGCCGACGAACCCGCACGAGCGCAGGTCCTTCGGGCACAACTGACCCGACGAGTCGATGAAGTACAGCACGCCGTCGTGGTTCTTGGGGTTGACGCGGGCGTTCGTCTCGGTGCGCCACCGGCCCGGCAGGTGCATCCACTCCCAGGCGTCCTTGCGGATGCCGATGATGGGCTTGGCGATCATCCGGTAGAAGTCGGTGTCGCTGGAGTCCACGGGGTCGAGCGCCGGGCACCAGAAGATCGGGTTGTTGAACATGTACATCTGGTTGTTGACAACCGAGGTCACGTCCTTGCCGAAGTTCTGGTTCTTGGCGTCCACCAGCGAGCGGAGATCGAGGAACGGATCCAGCGGGAACCACATCTCGAAGTTGCCCGAATGCGGGTCCATGCCCGACGCGCCGATGGGCGGCGGGGTGAACTTGGTGAGCGTCAGGGCGCGGTGGATCGACTTGACGAACGGCTCGCCCATCGCCGACGGGCGGACGAACGAGTAGTTGCGGAGCCGGCTCTCGCCCGCCGTCTGGCGGTTCTGGCCGCCGATGGTGGTGTACTGCTTGGCCGAGCCGCCGCCAGAGGTCTGCGTGCGGTACCGACCGATGTAGCCCTGGAAGCCGTCGGTGTACGACCCAGCGGGGCCGCAGCACAGCCAGTTCAGGTAGCCCCAGCAGGTGAGCGCCTGATCGGTCGAGTCGTTCGGGCCGAACAGCCCGCGCTCCTCGTAGTAGTTGTACACGGCCTCGTAGGACTGCGTGCGCCGCTCCGGGAGGATGCGGTACACCAGCCCCGACTTGTTCATCTCCAGTTCCTTCTTGTCGAAACCGAAGGAAGCGTCGGAGAACTTCATCAGTTCCGCCATGCGCACCGTCTTGTCCACGATGTTCACAGCGTCGGTGGCGTGGAAGCCGACCGAGCGGGCGGAGCCGTCGTCGCCGTAGCGCACGGCCCACGTCACGCTCTCGCCGCCTTCCCACGGCGTCGCGGCGCGGTCCAGCGCGCGGTTCACCGCGTAGTCCTGGTACTTGTACGTCTCGATGAGGCTGTTCTTGCGGACCTTCGTGATGAGCGCGTTGCCCAGGCCCACGAGATCAGATTGCGGAATGCCGACCGACATGGTACGACCCTTTCAGTTCTTCAGCCGCCGTTCGCGGCCAGGTACTTCGTGATCTGCTCGTCGATCTCCGCCGCTTCCGAAGCGGGGAGCGTCATGTTGCCCCTGCGGATCATCTGCGGGGTCGTCGTACCGTTGCGCGACGCCGCGGGTGGCACGGTGCGCCGCTGCTTCGCGGCCTCGTGCTGCTTGGAAAGTTCCTGTCTCGCGCGGCTCATGGCCGTGTCGTCGCCGACCGAGGCGCGGAACGCCTTGGTGAGCAGCGACTTGACATCGGGTGTCACGCCGCGGGACTTCTGCGCGAGGTACATGTCGTGGAACGTCTCCACGAACTCCTTGCGCGACTTCTGCTGGTCGGGCGTGAGCGACGCGAACGGAACGTCGGACTTCCCGAAAATCGTCTGGTTGTCGTCGATGATGCGGACGGCCTCGGCGTGGACGGTCTTCTCCGTCTCCGCCTGCTCCAGTCGCTCGCGCTCGGCGCGCTGCGACTTGGCCGCTTCAAGGGCCGGAGCCGCCTTGATCTCCGCGACCTTCTCGATGATCGCGTAGTGCTTCTCGGCGTCCTCCTTCGACAGCCCCATGTCCTCCTGCAACTGCTTGATGACCTGCTCACGCGCCTCCTTCGAGGCGTCGGCGGCGGGCTTCGGCGCGTCGGCTGCGGGCTGCACGCCCTTCGCCTGATTCGCCAGCATCTCCATCAGCTGCCGGTTCTGCTCCAGAAGTTGCGTCAGGATGTCGTCGCGCTCGGGTTGCTTCGGCTGCGCCTGATCCGCTTCCGGACCAGGCGCAGCCTCAGCGTCCGCGCCCTGCCGTTCGTTGTTGGTCTGCTGCTCGACGTTCTTGACTTCGACCGGGGTTCCCCGCTCGCCGAGGAAACTGTCGATCATCGAGTCGATTTCGGCGCGGTCGTCAACGGGGGCCGCGGGCCGTGTCGTCGCGGACGCGGACTCGGGGGCGGCTGAACCCGAAGAAGCCGTCAATCCAGCCGCATCCGATTGGGGCTGCGGCTGGACGGAGGAGAGAGATTCGCCGGTGGTCTGGTCAGGCATGAGAAACCCTCATGAGCGTGTGCCGCGCGGTGTTGTTCTTGACGGGCGCGAACGCGGACTTGTCAACGCAGCCCTCTTCGCTGACGATCCGCTTCGTCTCGGCCCAGGAGTTCGACACGAGATACCCGTTGTCGAGATACGTCCGGTTCGGATGCCGGCGCCGGTACTCGTCCACCTGATTCGGCGTGGTCGAGAACGCCCAGAGCACCTGACCGGACTCGGGCTGCTCGGTCTTGACGTGTTTCGCGGTCGTGGAAAAATCAAACCGCGCCGTCCGGCCATCGGGCAGCGTCACCATCTCGGGACGATCGCCCATCGGGAAGCGCAGTTCGACAATCTCCGGCGTGTCGTTGCCGGCGTCGTCGATGATTCTGAAGTCGTACGCCGCCATATGAAGCGCCCTCGACAGTCCCACACCGCCGCGAGTGCTTCACATTCCGCCGAAACCCATTCCGGACACAGTATTCTCCGCGATCGCCCCCTTGTCAAACCCCGAACCACGATTTCCGGTCTGGCTCGACCCGGAAATGGCCGACGACCCGGGGGTGCCGGGCTTTCGTTTCGGCCCCGGCTGCCCCCCCTGACCGCCGCCCGCCGCCTGATCCAGGTCGATCCCGCCAGCCGCCGCCATCTTGGCGATCGCCAGCGACAGCGAGTTGGGGTCCGGGATCAGTTCGTCCACGTCCGCGGGTTCGATCAGCCCGTCCGACGTCAGCCGCAGCCACGCCATGATGTCGAACCCGTCCCCGAACGCCTGCTTGATCTGCACCCCGATGGGCACCGGACCGGAGGCCCACTCCATGAGCCGCTTGATCCGGCTCTGCTCATTGACCCGCCGCATCGACCCGCGGCGCACCTCAAGGTTGATCTCGTGCAGCCCGTACAGGTCCATCTGCCCGGCGGTGACGACGTACGCCACCTCGACCCCGCCGGTCTTCAGGTTGACCTGGTTGTTCAGAAGCGGGTCGCGGAACTCGTACCAGACGAACTTCTCCAGCACCCGATCCGCGTGCTCGTAGACCCGCCGCTCCATCCCGTCCAGCAGGACGTTCAGCCGCGCCGACACCTCTTCCGCCTCGGTCGCGGTCGTGTCGCCCGACTTCTTCTGGATGCCGGTGGCCGACAGCAGCCCCGATCCGGACATCTGCCCGTAGAGTTGCAGGTGCATCGACAGCGACCCCTGCGCCCGCTCGGTCGAGCCGCCGCGCTGGATCTGCGTGTACGCGCCCGGATCTTCTACCGCGATCATGTCGAGGTGCTTCGCCGACCGGATCGCCGACTTCTCGTCAGGGTTCACGCTGTCCCGGTGGACGATCAGGTCCGCCGCGGTCTGGTCGGACTCGATGATGTGCCTCGACAGATCGCCGATCATCTGCGCCATGTCGCGCAGCACCACCGTCGGAGCCGCGTAGTACGGCGTGTCCTGAATCCGGTTGAACCCGTAGACCTCGTACGGCCCGCTCGCCGGTCCCTCCCACTCTCTCGGATCGCGGATCAGGTAGCGGTCCACGGCGTCGCCGATCGACGAGAACCCGTCCGGCGTCCCGGCGACCGTCAGCGTCAGCGCCTCACGCGACAGCACGCCGGGCGGCACCCAGATGTCGATCAGGTCGTGGAACTGCACGAAGGCGTCGAAGTCCGTGTTCTGCCCGCGGTCCCGCTTGTCGGGCCGCTCGCTGGTCTTGGGCAGCCGGTCGATCTCTTCCGGCGTCAGAACCCCCATAAGCCGGTCGGTGGTGGTGCGGTACCGCTCGCACTCCCACTCCGCCTCCATGCGGTCGCGGGCCTGACGGGAGATGCAGTAGTCCGACGGACTGACGCGGCAGATGTACCGCTGGCCCGGCTCGATCCTCGCGCCGAACCACTCGAACGAGTAGCCCGCCCCGTACTCGCCCACCTTCATCACGCCCATGCCCATGAGCGCGTCCTTGAAGCACATGCGCTCCTCTTCGATGTACCGCATCTCATGGAGCCGCCGCTGCGCGTGCGCCGCGACGATCTGCCCGAACCGGCGGTACGACGACAGGAACCGCGGCTTGATCTGCACGGTCGGGTCGTTCGAGAGGATGTTCGCCTCCAGCGCCGCGATGGTCTGGTGCATCACGTTCACCGGCGCACTTGACGCCGGAGCGAAGTTCGGATCGCCCGTCTCGCCGTTGTACGGCCACGCGTGCAGGTCGGCGAGCGGTCCGGACCACAACCGCCGCGCGTTGTAGTACTCCCCGAGCATCCGCTTCCGCCGCTCGTCCTTCCACGACTGCGTGATCGACTCCAGCAGCCTCTTCACGGTGGCCGTTGACCCGTTCACGCCGGACGACGACCCTCGCAGGTCGTCGGTTCTCGACGATGCGAAGACCATCGGAGCGCCTGTGTTCATCGTGGTCATGGCCTACCCGATCCTTCTCCACCGAGGGAGTTTCGCTTTCGCCTCTTCGCGCCGCTGCGCCACCAGTCTGCCGCCGAAAGACAATACCGGGTCCATCGGCCCCTCGTCCATGATCCTCGCCTTCCGCACCGTTTTGGGCGATTCCTTCACCAGCATCCAGCACCCCGCCCCGGCGATCACCCGGTCACCGTGCGCCTCCCTCGCTCCGGTGGTCAGGTCGGCGTACTGCGACTGCGACACCTTCCCGTCCTCCATGACCACGAACGTCGCCGCCTCTTCGACCAGCCGGAGCGACCGCACCCGGCACGCCCCGGACGACACCGCGTCGGCAAAGTTGTCGATCAGCACGGGTTTCTTGTGCCCGGTGCTCATCCACCCCAGCCGCTCGGTCCTCTTGTCCGGACCGGCCCGACCCCCCACCCGGTCGCAGTAGCAGTTCGGGTACCGGAGCCTCTTGCCCACAATGTCCGACACCGCCCCGCCCATCGGCCCGTTGCTCTCCCACCCGATCAGCGGGTACCGGCAGCCACCGAACCACAGCGCCGCCGCGACCAGAATCCGGGCCGCGTCCCGCGCCCCGTACCGGCTGGAGCACCACTCCGCCACCTGCTCACCCGTCTCCGCGTCCATCACGCAGATCACCGAGTTCGCGCTCCGCCGCCCGTCGCCCGGATCAAGGAACAGCGTGTACATCCGGTCCTGCGGCGGCCTGATCGTGTGCAGCCGCTCGTCCCGAGACAAGGGCAGCCACACCTGCCACTGGTCCATCGGTATCTTCCGGCTGTCCTCTTCCCACCGGACAAGGTGCGTCTGCCGCCGCGACAGCCGGTCGTCCGCCTCGGCCAGTTCCTCCGGTTCACTGGTCGGACTCGCGTTGCCCCCGCCCCAGGCGTTCGCAAACACCAGGCCCCCCACATGGTCCGCCTCCACGCAGTCGCCGCGGGCTTTCCGCAGCGTCTCGTGGCTGAACACCATGTCGCCCGACCGGCCCTCGTTCATCGCCACCTGCGAGGCGTACGACGCCGCGGTGCGGTTCGGGGGCCGCTGCTTCTGGTCCCACGGACTCGTGACGTAGACCTCGAACTCGTCGTCGTTCAAATCACGCCGCCCAAGACCCTTCTCCGGGTGCTCGTACCAGCCGAGCCGGCACTGTTCGTACGCCGGGCTTGTCCGCAGCGTCCCGAAGTACGAACCCGGCCTCGGCGTCGAGATCAGCATCAGGCTCGTGCAGTTGTCGCGCACGCCCGCCTCGATGTCCTCCAGAATGTCGATGCGCGACGCCTCGTCGATGCACACCAGGTCGTTCCTGCCGCCGTGGCCGAAGTGAGGGTTCGTCGCCTCGCCGCTGATCTTCCCGCCCGTCGCAGGGTTGATGATCAGCCGCTCCGTGATCCGGCACTTCTCCGGCAGCAGGAACGCGGGCATCCGCGACAGCGCGAACTCGAACTTGGTGAAGATCGCGTCCTGATCGCCGATCTTGTACAGCAGTTCCTCCTTGCGGCTTCCCCAGAGGATCTGCCGGTCCTCGAACAGCGTGAAATGCCACAGGTGGTACGCGATCAGCAGCCACGTCCAGCCCATCTCGCGGCTCTTGACGCCGCGCCCGTGGCGGCCCTCGTTGAACCGCGCGTCCATCGACAGCAGTTCGCGGTCCTGGCACGGCCATGTGATCATGGGCCGGCGCCGGAAGTTCGTCGGCACCTTCTCGCCGTCTTTCGTGAAATCGCTGAACCGCAGCGTGTCCACGAACAGGTTGACGAACAGGATCGGCGACTTGCGGCACAGCGTCAGCAGCCCCGCCGCCGCCGCCGGGTCCGCCTCCGCCTCATCCTTCAGCCTCTTCCTCCACTCCAGGTTCTCCACCAGCCCCTTCGGGATCACCAGCCCCGACCTCGGGTCGTGGTACCGATCCTTCGGGTAGGCGAGCGGGGCCGCCAGATGCTTCATCGGGCAGTCGGCCTCCGGGGTCCACAAGGCGCACTGGGACGCGCTGGGAATCAACGAAACGCCGCGCCGCTTCGGGATCGTCGCGGACGGTCGAGAGTTGGTGCTTGTGCTTGTGCTCATGCTTGACCTTCTTCTCGTCCCCCGCCATCTCCTGGTGCAGCACGAACTTCAGGTAGTTGCTCGCCGCCCGCATCCGCAGTTCGGCGTCCATGTCCGCGTTGTTCGCCAGTTCCGCCAGAAAACGCAGCGACTTCGCCACGCCGTCGGGGTTCTGCACCCGCTCGTCGTCGATGAACTTCCGCTTGTTCTTCAGGTGCTCGGGGAGCATGATCTCCAGTTCCTTCACGATCCGCAGCGAATCCCGCCGTTTCCGCAGGACCGCCCGCTTCCGACGCGCGATCTCCGCCCTCTCTTCTTTCTTCGCCTCGCGGCGCCGCCTCGTTTCCTCGATCCGCTTGAGCGCCGCCCGCCGCTTCGCCTCCCGCCGCCTCTGCTTCTCAAGTTCACTGATCGGCCCCCACGACCCGTCGGGCCGCATGAAAGCGGTTTCGGGGATCACGAACTTCCCCGCCTGATTCGACCAGATGAGCGGCACGCCCGACGGGTCCATGCAGTCGGCCTTCAGCCGCCGCAGCACCTTCGTCGCCTCCCGCCCGCGGACCGCATCCGCCGCCTTCCGCTGCGCCGGCGTCAGCGACCGCCGCGACCGCATCCAGAACGGGATCGTCGCCACGGCGCATCACACCCCGCTCAGCCTCGCCCGCGACGGCACCCGCCGCGACAGCACCCCGAAGTCCAGCCGCCCAAACCCGAACCCACGCCGCGCCAGCGCGTCCCCGTTCACCACCGACAACTCCGTCAGCGTCCGCCCCGTGGACAGGTTGAACGTCGGCGCGGTGCGGCGGTGCCCGGTGCC
>ERZ761596.223-NODE-223-length-9800-cov-6.227604_pt1 | contig 9800 bp, 13 predicted proteins | sample MGYA00512166_ERZ761596 | MGnify/ENA primary metagenome ERZ761596 (study PRJEB28899, sample SAMN03785556) | bioreactor sludge metagenome | biome: EBPR Sludge; feature: EBPR Bioreactor; material: 0.22µm filtered reactor supernatant | place: Saint Lucia: Queensland...
ACTCTGCATCGTCTCGTGGATCCTGGCTCATCTCGCGCTCGAGGATCTCGTCGGCCCCCATGACCTTCTTGTGGTCGCCCTGGAAGTCCGGGTGGTCCTCTTCGGCGGTTGCGTAGCGGGGGGCCGCGCACTTGCTGCATCGATCCCCGGTGCCGATGTTGCCAGCCGTGCAGTGGGTGCAGAACCAGTCGGCACCTGCCTTCGCGAGCCGGAGCAGCTCGGGGTCGGTGACCGCAGGCGACCCACGTCCCTTCATGCTTCGCATCTCGCCCTTCTCACGCGGCGAGCCGCACGACGGGCACTCCTTGTGGCGGCCGAGGATCCCTGTGGTGCTGCACTCGGCGCAGTCCCAGACCTTTTCACGGATTGCCATGGGTCACTCCGTCCCGTGCGGCTTGGCGAGGCGGGCGCGGAGCCACGTCCCGACAAGGGGGAGGGAGGAGAGGGCAGAGACGAGCATCAGCCACTCGCCATGACAGTTGAAGAGGTGTTCCATGCTTGTATCTACGCCCGTGGATGGCGAGACTGAACTACTGGGGCGGTGGGGGTACGCCTGGCAAGGGCTCGGGCGGCACCACTTCGTCCGAGGGGAAGCACACGGGGCCACCGTAGACCCCGTACCAGCAACACACCGTGCCCGGTGGGGCCACCGCAGGAGTGGGCACCTGCCTCCATTCGGTGCCGCATGGGTCGGCTGGGGGCTCCAGTGGTGCAGGCGGTGGGCATCCCATCGCCAACATGAGCATGAGGGTGGTCACAGGGAGCCGTCCCCGAAGACGTTCAGCTCCACGTCCTCGCGGCCCGTGGTGAACACCTCCTGGGTCTTGCCGCTCGTGACGGTGGGGTAGTCGAGCACCGTGTACTTGCCGTCGCCGTCCAGGTCCTTCATGGGGCGGTACTCTCCGCTCACCTCGCGGGGGAACCCGAAGAAGCCCACGAACAGGTTGTTGGGGAAGCTCGTGAGGGCGGTGTCGTAGGCGCGCTGGCGGTCGACGAGGGTGCGCTGCGTGGCGGCGAAGTCGTTGCGGCCCGCCTCGATCACCCGCTGGACCTGGATGTACATCGCCGGGTCGAGCTGGGGGTTGGCCTCCATGATCATCTGGAAGGCCGGGTCCTTGCCCTCGTACCGGGCCTCGGTGGTCGACAGGAGCACGTCCTTGAACGCATCCTTGTACTTCTCGGGGACCTGTGCGGTCTCCTTCACCTTCTTCCAGAAGTTGTCGTACTGCACGGCCGAGTCACGCCAGGTCGCCGTGACGCCCTTCTCCTGCGAGTTGAGGCCGTTGTAGGTGGACATGGCGGCGAGGGCGGTGCCGAGGGCGAGGACGCCGATGACGCCGAGAACGGGGAGGGTGGTCTTCATCGAACGCTCCGAGGGGCCCGGGGGGTGAAGGGGGCGCGTTGCCGCCCAAAGCGACGGGGGAATCCGGGCACCCCCCTGCCGCCGAACACGTCATGGTGAATCATGTAGAGGGAACCAGCGATGGACCCTGCGATGCCGAGCACGTACAGGAGCACATGCATCCAGAGCGGGGGCTTGGCAGCCCACGCGAGGTAGGCAAAGCCCTCGATGCCCGCCCATCGCCATTCGGCGGTGACGACCTGCGTGATCTTCGTGATGGTCGCGTCAGGGTCCGTGAGGCTCGAGCCGATCAGCTCGTCACGACCGACGACCCGTAGGCTGGAGTTCCCGGTCGGGAGGGTGACCACGGCGGCCCAGGCGACGGTCTCTCCATCGGGCGCACCGAGGATGAAGACGGCGTCGTTGAGCTTGCCGTAGAGCCAGTCGCGCTCTACGACCTGCGCGTAGGCGGGGTCGGGGTTGTTCGTGGCGATGACCACGATGTTGACCTTCTTCTGCGCGCCTAAGTCTGCGAGCACCTCGTCGAGCTTGAGGCTCCAGACGCGGGCATCCATCTTCGTGCCGATGTTGATGGCGCGGTTGACCTTGTAGAGGCCGTAGACCGGGGGGTATGCCGGAGCCGTGCCTACGACCGTGGCCTGCTGGATGAGCACGGAATCGGGGTCGGCCTTGAGGTAGTTGCGGAAGTAGTGCTCTACGACGGCGGGCTCGCCCACGTAGGCACGGGTCCAGATTTCGGGATCCCTGGAGGACCCGGAGCAGTTCTTCACGGACACTTCGTCCCCGGTGCTCACTATGAGGGACCACCAGTAGTCGTGACCGTGATCGCAGACCTCGCGGCAGTTGCAGCTCTCGGTCCCGCCCTTGCCGTCCGAGCAGGTGTCGCACACGCGTTGGCAGTGGCAGCACGACTGCGTGCCCTGATCCTTCTTCACGATCCGACCCGACCACAGCTCGTGGTCGGCCATCCCGGCTTCGCGGGCCGCGAAGAACCCGCAGCCCATGAGCACAACCATGATGGTCTCGAGGAGGAGGAACTCCTTGACAGTGAACCGGGTCTTGTGGGACTCGTCCATGTGCCGGATGGCGAGCATCACGACGAGGGGGACGAGGAGTAGCGGGATGAGTCCCCACATATGGGCGGCTCCTTTGTTGGGCCTACACTACGCAATGCCGTGTAGATCCTGAACGGGTGCATTTTTGGGTTCAGGTAGTGGGGCTCTCCGCGTAGGCATGCCTATGGAAACCACCCTCGCCGGAATCAACCTCACCGACCTCACTTGGCCCCTTGTACGGGTGGCCGAGGGGGGAGATTGCAAGAAGCCGTTCGTGGAAGATCCCGCTGGTCGCTTCGCGGCGGTCTTCCCCAAGTACATCGAGGAGTACATCGGGGTCGACTACGACCCGCAGGTGTGGTGGGCGACTGGCGCGTGGAGGCGCATCCCCTACAAGGCGCTCGCGAAGGTGTTCACCCCGGACGAGCTGGCGCGACTTGCCTGGGGCGAGATCATCCAGAACGAGATCGACGAATACTTCCGCAACGGCAACCAGAGGATGGGCTACGAGGATCATCCGATCCCAGCCGATCACGTTCTCTTCCAGATCCGTAACGGGATGTGGCGGTGGGGGTGGAGCGAAGACTACAACGTCTTCGTGGACGCCTACGAGGGGCTCCGTCGCCTCACCTTCCACGAGGGGTTCGAGGTTCGCCTCGACCACGCCCGCTCGTGCAATGAGCGTGGCACGGCCTTCCACCTCGTGAGCCGGCAGTGCGAGTCCAAGGATGACACGCGGGATCCCGTGTTCCTCGACGGGAAGTTCGGGCTCATCGTCTACTACAAGGGGAAGCACGTCCTCACGGTGGGGTTCACCCCCACCGTATACGGCATCCTGATCCAGCAGGTGCAGTTGCGGGAGAAGAAGGGCAACCGCTGGTTGTTCAAGCTCCCCAAGAACTACCTGGAGTACGTCATCGACTGCTTCGTGGCGGCCTTCCCGACGATGCCCATCAACCTGGTGGAGGGCGAGTCCCTGATCAGGATGATTCGGAAGTCGTACGGCAAGGATGCCGCAGCCTTTGATGCCAAGGCGGCGAGCGAGCGCATCCTGTCGTTCTACAACCAGCCCTTGGCGGGCTACGCCCGGGGCGCGAAGGTCCATACCGGTGGGATGACCTTCTACACCTTGTCCAAGGTCACGGCGTAGAAGAAGCGAGCCGATGAGCCCGTGTCGTCGTAGAGGGGGCCTTGCAGTCCACCGAATGACGTGACTCCATCGCGGGTCGTGCTGTCACTCGGGTAGTGACCCGCACTTCGACCGGCCGGGAACATCGCAGCGATCTCCTCCGTGTCGTTGAGGATGAGGTTCGCGGGCCACCGCCTACCTGCGTTCGGCTTGGGCAGGTCCTCGGACGCTTCTTGTGCGAACATCCCCTGCCCACGCTTCCCCCGACCGTCGCCAGGCAAGCCCAACATGGGCCGACTGCCTTTCGGGATACGAAACCGGGACGCCTGCAATGCGGCTCGCCTGGATGTTGATCGCCCCACACCCATGCTCAAGCACATTGCTCGCCACGTTTCCTGCACCCAAGGGCTTGCGAGCTACGGTGATCACGATCATCAGAGCACCCGGAGGGGGTCGATTGAGGGGCCCGAGCCAACCCCGTGGAGCGATATGGATTTATACCAGCGCACTGATTGGGAGTGCGAGTGGAAAGCCGTGGTGGACCACTGCTTTGCTTTTGATCGTGACACTGACACCGATCTATCGGGAAGGGATTTCATAGACCGCCGGAAGATCATCAGATTACCCGTAGGGGATCAATGGTGGGTCCTGATCCATGATTTGAATCCGACGACGACCACGTCCACGACCACGTTCCAGACTTCGACACCGACCCAGACCTCGATCCAGACACCGACCCAGACCTCGTACACGATCCATACTTCGACACCGACAACGACCTATCGGGAAGGAATTTCATCGGCTGCCGAAAGATCATCAAAGCACCCGCAGGGGATCTATGGAGGGTCCAGGCCCATGCTTTGACAACGACATTGGCACCGACTTCAACCCCGTCCCCGACATCGACCACGACATCGGCACCGACCACAACCTACGGGACCACGATCTGAACACCGACGTTGACCTCGCCCTCGACCACGACACCGACTTCAACCCCGTCCACGACTTCGCTATCGACCTATCGGGAGGGAGACTTGCGGAACGGAAGACCATCAAAGCACCCGCAGGGGATCGATGCTTGGGCCCGAGCCAACCCCGTGACTCGACACGGACTTGTAATACCTTCCCGAGTATGACCACGGGAGAGCAGGTAGTATGGACTTAGGGCTTGCACGAGATGCCGAGCACTGCGCCTTCTTTCCGAGGAAACCCGGCAGCGAATCCGACCACTGCATTATTGACGTGGAATAGGGCGTCCTACTTCCGGGTGCTGGTCTATTAAGATGCGGTGTCCCGAACATCATCAAAGCACCCGAAGGGGGTCGATCTTAGGACCCTTGCCGTGGGCCGCCAAGGAGGACCACAAGTAGATGCCCGCGCCCGAGATTGACAGTGAACACGGCATTATAGACCCATGCCGTTGCGTAGAGCGCGCGCACCCCTTCATATACGGGCCATCAACACGAAGACAACGTGATCTTTGTGGGCTTCGGAGTGTCATGAAGATCATGCCGTTGGCCACTATCCCCGGGCCAGGTAGCGGGCAGTGTCCTGCACCATGATCTCCGCGCGAGAGGGTGGGCGCTTGGCGACCGCCGTGGCCTCCTCCTGTGCGCGCTTGACGTGAACGAAGCAACACCCGCACCCAAAGGAGACATACTCCTTGCCCACCTGGCCACGGGCCTTGATGTCCCGGTTGGCCATGGCGGTCTCCCAGCGGATGACCCGCATCTGCTTTTGAGGGATGAACTTGCCCATGCCGTGAAGTCCTACTTGAAGAAGGTGTCCGCGTCAGCGAACTGGAAGCCGCATCGAGCGGCGAAGGTTCGGTCCGTGCCCAGGTCCCCCACGAAGATGCACTGCGAGGGGTCAAGGTTGTGGAGCCTGGTGAGATGCACCCCGAGGCCCGCTTGAGGCTTTCTGCAGTAGCAGCCCACCGGGAACGACCCGTGCTTGCAATGGGTGTGGAGGATGGTGTGGCCGAGCTGGCGGTTGGTCTCCTGGAAGCATTCGACGGCGATGTCATCCGTGAGGTGCCCCTTGGCGATGCCCGACTGCGTGCTCACCCCGAGGAGGAGGTAGCCCTGGTCAAGGTATCGCTGCAGCACTTCCCGACGGTTCGGGAGCACCTCCACCTGGCTCTTGTTCACGGGGTAGTGGTACGCGCCGCCCACCTCCTTCGCGTCACGACGAAGGGTGCCGTCGTAGTCAAGGATGAGGGCCTTCTGCGTTCCCACATAGGGCCGACGCTGGAAGGGCACCTTCTCCACTCGCGCGAAGCCTTCGCCTACGGTTGGTTCCTCGAACCCCTTTCGGTAGGCGAAGATGGCCGCCGCGGGGAAGATGTTGGGATCCTTGGCCGCCTTCGGGTGCGCCTTGATGGCCTGTGCGTCAAGGAACACCTGGCCGTAGCGATCCCACATCCGGTGAAGGGCGTTGATCTGCGCGTCTTCGGCGCTCGTGGTCAACCACACGCAGTCTGGCGTCACGCCCACCTTCAAGGCGGCCTCGATGAAGGGGTCTCGGTCTTCGACCGTGCAGAAGGTGTTGTCGAGGACGATCTTGGCGTCGCCCACGAGGCTCGCCTGAAACCTCTTGAGCAGCCCGCTCATCGAGCCGCCATCGGTGTCCCGGTTGAGAACCTGGAAGCCCTTGGCGGCGAGGCCAGCGGTGAGGGTGGACTTCCCCGAAGCAGGGAATCCCATGACGAAGGTGACGATGGGGAGGCTCATACAGCCACTACCCTTTCTGAACTACAGGCGTGATCCCGAGGGCGCTTCGGGCCCAGAGTCCGCCGAGGACGATGTGGAGGATGAGCATCGACCCCTGGTAGGCCCACATGGCTCCGGGGATGGCATTGGTGATGCCGAGGAACACGCTGGTCATCACGAGGATGGAGACGGCTCGGTACGTGAACGCCATCGCGACGATGCGCTTGGGCTGGACGGTGTCGGTAGGCACGTCGATTCCGTAGTTGAAGTCGTGCCAGATCCGATTGTGAACCAGAGAGAACAGGCTCATCCCGAGCGCGTAGACCGTGAGCACCCAGAAGGTCACCCCCATGTCGGCGAGCAGGAGGTAGAACATCACGAAGGCGGGCACGCGGTAGGAGAGCATCTGTAGCCCGGCGCGGGTGTAGGTGCTCTGAGCCAAGCGGTCGGGCTCCCACGGCTCCTTCCCCTGGATGCGATCCCACGTCCGGAAGGCGAAGAAGAAGATCGGGTAGACGACCGGCTCGAAGTGCATCACGAGGAAGAAGGGGACTAGCCAGTAGACTTCGTGCCAGGCGGCAATGGCCGGGAACACGCCGTCCTCAACCAGCTCCCAGATGACGGCGGCGATGAAGAAGCGGCGGCCGTACTTCTGACCGAGGGCCTTCAGTTCGTTCCAGGTGCCGCGCACGTCGAGCTTCTCGCGTGCTTCACCAATGAGGAATGCAGGGATCTTGAGCAGGGTGGTGAGCATATCCCCTCTACGGTGGGGGGATGCTACCTGAACCTGTCAGAGCACGCGCAAGGGGTCTATATTGGGGCCTCGCCCATGACCCGAAGTGGACCCGCGGACGAGACAGGGCGGGGCGGCATCTGTGGGATCCGCCCTCCGTGACCACGACATCAAATACTCTATCCAACCCCCACTATGTGACTGCGAACGCCTTCTCTGCCTCTTATGGGGCGGGAAGCACTCGTGCGAGGACGTGATCTTCGGGCGGCTTGTCGAAGGACCCCGCGCGAAGAAAATCATTCGGGAGCCCCACCGCCCCACACGGCCCACCACCTGGAAGGCTTTGCGGGGGCGTCTGGATCCCGGAAACGCAGGCCGTCATAGGCGGCCAGGTCGAAGACCTCGTGACCCGAGCCGAGGAACGGGGTGGGGTCGAGGAGATGCTCGGGTCTCTCGGCCCCGCTCTCCCACCAAGCCGTGTGGCTCGGATCCCACGAAGGCGATGCGGGGTCGGTGATGAGCTGTGCGTACAGCTCCACATGGAGCATCACCATCGGCCGGCCCTTGAACGACCGCAGCACCGCCTGGTCGACGACCCCGATGGTCTGGCCTGCGGCCACCTTGTCGCCGACCGCCACGAGGGCCTTCATCTCCCCGTAGCCCACGACACCACTCGCTCCTTGCACGAGGACGATCTGCGTGTCGTTCCACCAGGTGGCGGGCACGCCATCCGGGGTAGCGACGTGCTGACCCGTGAACCACTCGATGGCGACGACTTCGCCGTCTTCGACGGCGACGACTTCGGTGTGCAACTCGCAGTAGAGGTCGACGCCCGTGTGGGTGTCGTTCACGCGCACGGAGCCGAACTGCCCGGGCTCGTCAGGAAGGAGGGGGGTGCAGTTCTTGAGGGGCCATCGCCAGGTCATAGGACTTCCGCTCCGATGGAATTGAGGACGTGGGCCACGCGCGCCAGGCGCAGGGGGTTGTAGTAGCGGTCTCGGTACGTGAACGTCCCGTCACCGTGAACATCGAGCTTGTGGTCGTTAGCGTTGGACAGCTCGTACCAGGTGCGGCCACCCGTGATGGCGGGGTCGGCCAGGAAGGGCACCCCGTCAGGGACGGGGATGTCCATCTCGTAGATGGCCTTGGACAGCGCCGAGGCGACTTCCAAGGGGTCGAGGGTCGTGATCACGGGTCGGCTCGCTGCGTGAGGAGGAACCTGCACAGGTCTATGGCATAGCTCCATCCCGTAGGGGATGCAGGGAACCGGGCGACCGGAGAGGGTGCTTCTTCTCCGGTCTTCTTGGCAGGGTCGCGGAAGTGCGGATCGATGCGCGTCCAGATGAGCGCCTCTTGAGCGGTCACCCCGTCGAACACCATGACCTTGTTCCCCTCGTAGGCACACTTGGCACAGGAGGGGTACTTGACTTCCAGGATGAGGAACGTTCCCGCCTGGTGGGCTTTCACCACCCGGTAGTTGGACGGGTCGGGCGACTGGTCTGGTGCCCACCTTTTGACCATCGATAGCGCCTGCGCTCGCATCCGCTCGGGGTTGCGGGTGGTGCAGTTCGGGTCGCCGTCTTTGTGTCTACAGGTCATGGTGGCCTCCTACACAAATGACGTTAGGGCGGCTTGGGTGGAGCCTGACGAGGGTGTACCACTTGCTCGACTTCGACAGGTCTTCGTCGCGAATCGATGCCTCGTACACGGCTCCTTCCAGGTCATGCTCTGCGAAGAGGGCCAGCACTTCCGCAGGCTTCGGCTTGCACGAAAACGGCCCGATGACGAAGCTATCGCAGGACTAGGTCTTGAACAGGACGATGTACATCAGTTGAACGTGACGGGTTCGCCGTCACGGTTCTTGAGCACGACCATCACGTCCATGTTGACGAGCACGAGGATGTCGGAGTGCTGCTCCATGTCCAGAGTTGGGGCGCCGGGCCTCCGATAGATGATCGGCTGCTCGATCCACGTCGCGATACGCTTCTGCACGGCCACGTCGATGCCCATCACGGGGGCGGGGATCTCCACGTGCTCTTCCACCAAGGCAATGAGGCGGTCGATGTCGTCGTGCCCCCCGCAGATGGAGATGAGGGTGCCGGGGGTCAGGTGGTCGATGAACCACTTGACGGGCTTGGAGGGGGCGAGCTTGGGGGTCATGCGGTCTCCCGTAGGAAGAGGGTATCGAGACGGGCCCAGAGGTCAAGGACTTGTGGCCCATCGTCTACGTGGTAGAGCGCCAGCCTGAACACGGGGTACTCCCGCGTGTACATCTGGAAGAGGGGGGAGCGAGTCCGTAGGCTCACCTCCCCGTTGACGAGGCGGTCACAGAGCTTGAGGACCACGGCTCGCGTACCAGCCGCACGGATCTTCGGGTACGTGGCGAAGGCCCGCTCCTTGCGGTTCTTGCCGGGCTCGTTGGTGACGGCCCACACAAGGTTGGCTACCCCGTCCCCGAACTCGGCTCGCACCTCTTCGACAGTAATCTGTGTGTCCTCGACCACGTCGTGAAGCCACCCGGCTCCGATCATGTCGGGGTCCGCGAACCCCGCTTGCATGAGCTGGTTGACGACTTCGCGGAGGTGCCCCTCCACGTAGGACTGGTTGTCGTACTCCTTGCTGCCTGCGTGGTGCCGTGACGCGAAGTGGGATGCAGGATGGTCTTTGGTCATGCCCACTCTACGCCGCTACAGACCCAACCTGAACCCAACCCTGCTTTTCATCCCAGCGGACTTCGCCGAGCGGGATGGTTCGCCATGGGACGAACCTATCGTCGGCTGCGATGCCTCGAAGCCGGGTGCCGTAGTAG
>ERZ761596.224-NODE-224-length-9794-cov-42.646165_pt1 | contig 9794 bp, 15 predicted proteins | sample MGYA00512166_ERZ761596 | MGnify/ENA primary metagenome ERZ761596 (study PRJEB28899, sample SAMN03785556) | bioreactor sludge metagenome | biome: EBPR Sludge; feature: EBPR Bioreactor; material: 0.22µm filtered reactor supernatant | place: Saint Lucia: Queensland...
GGCGACTTCTATTGTAACCACAATCAATTGACTTCATTGCAAGGAGCTCCTCAAATAGTTGAAGGCGACTTCTATTGTAACCACAATCAATTGACTTCATTGCAAGGAGCTCCTCAAATAGTTGAAGGCGACTTCTATTGTAACCACAATCAATTGACTTCATTGCAAGGAGCTCCTCAAACAGTTAAAGGCCTCTTCTCTTGCAGCGGCAATCAATTGACTTCATTACAAGGAGCTCCTCAAACAGTTGGAGGCAACTTCTATTGTAACCACAATCAATTGACTTCATTGCAAGGAGCTCCTCAAATAGTTGGAGGGCGCTTCTATTGTAACCACAATCAATTGACTTCATTACAAGGCGCTCCAAAGAATACTAAAATATTTCGATAATCATGAAAAAAAATAACTCAATACCGTCCATAAACAACGATGATTTGGACTACGACCAAACATACCTAAGGAACAAAAGACTCCCTCGCCCGGACGCCACATTCCAATGGACGCCGGAAATGATCGCAGAGATCAAAAAATGCAAAGAGGATATTAGATATTTTGCCGAAAATTATTTTCATATCATTAATATCGATGAAGGTAAACAGAAAATTAAGTTGTACCCAGCACAGATTCGAGTACTTAAAGCTCTGGGCAAATACAGATTTAACATCATTAACGCATCCCGACAATCTGGTAAGACCACGCTTACTACAATTTATGCTCTATGGCTAACATGCTTTGAAGACTTCAAGCGTGTGGTAATCGTTGCAAACAAAGAAAATACAGCTATTATGATCTTGCGACGTGTTGCCCTGGCTTATGAAGAACTTCCTAATTGGCTAAAACCTGGTGCGGCACAGTATGGAAAGAAGGAGCTTATATTCGGTAACCATTCTAGCATAGCCATTAGTACCACTACCGGATCTGCAGTTCGTGGTGATACGGTCAATTGTGTAGGTGGAAATACTATAGTATCGCTACGCAGTAAATCAACAAATACGGTATTTGATATCAGTATGAAAGACCTATCATATATGCTCCAACGAGACGGGAAAATTATAGAGGGTGAAATATTAGATCTATAAATATCAGCGGCTTTTTCGAAAATAATGCATTAATTCCGATAAATATTTTTATGAAATCAAAAGGGCCAAATGATCCATCTATAAATCGAGCTTATAATTATCTGTACGAAATCACCAATACAGTAAATGGAAAAGTCTATATAGGAGTTCATCGAACCGATAATCTAAATGACGGATATATGGGATCTGGTAAAATATTAAAAAGAGCGCAAAATAAACATGGGATATATAATTTTAAAAAAAAGATCTTATGTTTCTTTCCAACATATCAAGAAGCGTTGGAGGCTGAAAAAAATATAGTGACTCTCGAGTTCATTGAAAATGACACCAACTATAATATTAAAGAAGGTGGATTTGGGTCGTGTAAATGGTCTTCACACATCATTAAACACCTTTCGGATAAAGGGCATGAAAGATGGTCTAATAATACTTTCAGAGAAAAAATGCTAAATTCTCTATTAAGTCCTAGTCGTCGTAAAAAAATCAGTTTAAAACATAAAGAATGGATCAAAAACAATCCATTAAAACATAAACAAAGAATGGAAAAGATAAACAAAAACCCAAACAAAATAGAAAAAACCAGACAATCACACCTAGGTACAAAAAGACCACAAATTGCTTGTGAGAATATATCACAGGGATTAATAGGAAAGTTAAAATCTGATATAGATTTAGCAAAAAGAATATCAGGAAAAGGAACCCGATATATTTATAATCCCATGTCAGATACAATAAAAAGAATACAAAAAACAGAGGACACACCAGATGGATGGGTTTGTGGTACGCGCCCCCAAAAAGGGAGGAGAAATTATAACATTTGCAAAGGTCTGATCTTTGCTCATGACCCTAATACACTAAAATCAAGAAGATTTAAAGATATAAGCCAAATACCCGAAAACTGGGTTTTAGGCCGCCCAAGGAAAAAATAAAAATGGCTGATTTAAATAAATATACTATTTACGAAAATACTGAATTTGAAGTATTAACGAAAAACGGCTTTAAGAATTTCCGAGGATTGATAGTTGGTGTTAATCGACATAAACTATTGCTTTCATTTAATATGGGTATTTCCCTTTTATGTACCCCCAAACATAAAATAATGATAAATGAAACTGATTATAAATATGCACAGGATTTATCTTCCGGTGACGTTTTGTTTAATAACATAATAGTTAAATCAATAGAAAAAATCGAAAATGATGATCCTGTTTATGAATTTCTTGAAATAGAAGATAATCATACATACATGGCAAACGGTATATTATCTCACCAATGCATAATAATCGACGAAGCTGCTCACATCGAAGAACACTTAATGAAAGACTTCTGGGCTTCCGTTATTCCCGTTATATCATCATCCAAAAAACGCACTACAAAGATCTTTATGGTCTCCACACCAAAAGGAACAGGAAATCTGTTCTATGAAATATTCTCTAAAGCTCAACGAGGAGAAACTGATGAAAATCTGTCGTGGCACGCTGAAGAAATACACTGGTATGATATCCCTGGTAGAGGTAAGCTGTGGAAACAAGACATGACCGCAGCACTCCACAACGATAAACTATTGTTCGAACAAGAATTTAATTGCTGCTTTCTGGAAACCGGCGATTCTGCTATTGACATAGATCTGTTGAATGAAATGGAATTGCTGTGCAGACCACCAGAACAAACATTCGAAGACAGTCACTATAGTGTGTGGCGCCCACCAATGCCAGGACACATTTACGGTATTGGTGTAGACGTGGGCGAAGGCATAGGCAAAGCATCTTCTGTTGTGCAAGTCATGGACTTCACCGATCTGACATCGATCCACCAAGTAGCCACATATTCAAATAGATACGTGCACCCTACTAAATTTGCCGACGTTATAAACAAAGTGGCCCATCACTATGGATGCCCACCGGTGTTAATTGAACGGAACAATATCGGAAGTGAAGTTATTGCTGTGCTTAAAGAGGTACATAAATACGAAAACATTGTCGCATACAATCCAGATAAACTCGCCTATGGGGATATCAGACCCGGTATCATGTCTCATACTAACACCAAACTAAGTGGTGTCATGAATATGAGATATTGGATGAACTCCTCAAGATCCGTTAATCTTTACGATATAGCTCTTATACAAGAACTGAAAACCTTTATCAGATATCCAAACGGAACCTGGAGAAAGAAACAAGGCGAAGGGGTGTTTGACGATAGAGTAATGGCGCTATGCTGGGCATTGTTCTTATTACAAGACGATGTGGCTGAAAGGTATTATGACATTGTTGAAACGGATGATCACGGCAAGCCACTCAAATTAGCCGCCTATGTTATCAAGCAAAGTGGTCTATATAAGCTGGACCCATACTACCAGAAAACGTCTAACGCACCATTACCTTCATTTTTTACTATGAACCCCAACGAAAATGAAGATGACTTAAAAGCACAGGGATGGGTTGCATTACACCATAATCGATAGTAAAATTTTCCTATGACAGGCAAATACGAAGTTGAAACAACCACGGTTTTTCATACACCCCATGGTGACTTAGAAGTGCCCGGCGAAACCATAGAAATAGAAGCGCCTAGCGTCAAAGCGACTTATAAAAGCAACTTAGCACCACTATGGCTAGTGTTCCCAGAGCACATATTTAATACCAGCAAAATCACAGCAATACGAAAGGGTGTTAAAAGTGTAGTAATCACTTCCGAAGAAAGAGAGTGGACTGTACACGTAAATGACGTGGAAACTACCTGGTCTGCTCTCCAAAAGGCATTTGCTGAAGGCGTTTCAGATACAGCTTAATTAGAGAAGGTCTGTTAACTTATCCACCTGCCATTCACGCGACTCTAGAGTACTTTCAGTCAGCTTTAACTCTCTACGATCTACCGAATCACCAAAGGTGGTCCTGTGGTGATACTCCGCGTCGGTCATAGAAGGGTGTAAGGGCAGATGCCCTACGGAATCCCCCGTCTCTCGTTTCATCCCCGCTTGTAAATGCAAAGCCGCTAAACGCCGACGCTCCGCATCATCCAGAGATGTTTCTACTGCTTTACCCGTCATAAATTCGCGATATGTTAAAACAGTGTCTTTCCCTCTTATATACGCATCAAAAGTAACCGTCATAATATCATAACCAAGCTTGTGAATAAACCGTTCTACTGCTTTTATATTTCGCTTTACTACAGACCGCCTCTCCCAAAAACTAATATACCCCCTATCCTTGGCCCAGAATCGCCCAGAGCAAACGTTGTTTATCCTGTTTCCTAGCATTCGCGAGGCCCAATATTCATTGATAATCGCACTAAATGTGTGAAACTCATAAACAAGTGGATCGTGATTAATTATATGTATTCCCGCTTGTTCTAATCGTTTGAGGTCTGTGTGATGATTTCCTTTAGACGTTCGTAATATTTTCGTCGTTTGATCTATTAAATCCTGATGCGTCGCGGAATTTATATGATCCATGTATATCACACTATCGAAAATCACCAAAAACGGTATCGCTGATTTATCTGTGAATGATAAAAGGCGATCGGCGAAAAAATCAGGCGACTCGTTTAATTGAACAAAATCTTCGAAACGTTGCATTATAACATATCTCCTATATCGTCTATTGTAACCTGATCCCCATGTAAATATTTGCGCTTCATCTCTCGAACATTTTGCGCCATATCTGAAGCATACTGAGGACCCACTAAACGATGTGCATCCGGTAAAATGGATTCCAAAAGTCGAATAACATTAACATGCCGAGGGCCTTTCATTCGCAGAAACTGATTATATGAAGCGAAACAAAAATGGGTTATACACGCAGGATCCATCAGTTCTTCTACCCTCCAGTCAGTAAAGTTCGCAGTGTGTATATCAATCGCTGCCGGACGAAATAAAGCATACCCCCGCACCATATCCTGCGCATCATACAGGCATTCAATAAACGGATACTCTATAGTGACTTTTAAATCCATGTAATTATGTGAATCCGTAGAAGGTTTGACATAGATAAACAAATCCAGCACATCTTTGTCACCAAGTCTGTTGTGTTTATCATAACGCCGCGAAGCTATAGGTACCCTAGTATCATAAGTTATTAGTGATCTGAACGGACGATCAAACCAAATATAGTTGTACGGAGGCTGAGTAAAAGCATGCCGAATTTTCTCTAACTGCTTTTTATTGCGATCGTCATTCTGAGCCTCACTAAGATAAAAATCAGAAAACTGTGGTAAATCCTTCATGAGAATACTTATACATTCTATAAATATTGTTAATGACAAAAAAGCACAAGACAGCTAAACCTGCCCCTATCATCCCCTCACCCTATTGTACCCAATACTTTGATCTGTGGTGCGCTCTGAATAAAGCTAAAGAGCCTAGTCAGTTTAATACCATACGCAAAGAAATGAATGCCCTGTGGAATGTCATGAACGATTCAGATAAACAATGCTTCGCTCATAAAACCTCGTAACACTTGCGGACCTCTAAGTCTACACTGTCCCCTATCCTACGCATAAAATTAAGTTGCGCCATCGGTAAATCGTCGTCTCCTAACTGTTTCACAGGAACTTCCTTGCCCACTAGCCTTTTTAAACCCGCCTGGGTATGTAAAGCCTTCTGCGCCTCCCACTCATCACGAACACCCGAATCCATAATATTACCACCAGATTTTATAAACTCCGATAACTTCTTTAATGGCACTATGTTGTGCTCTCCACTAGCCTGCCACCACACCTTGCCCGGATCATACCCTAACGATTCAATGAACTTCTTAACTAAATCTAACCGACTTAATACATTGGTCGTGTCATCCCAAAAACTGATGTACCCATTACCCACACCAAAAAACCGTCCACTGAAAATACCAGGGCCGCTCGGACGATATGCTACCCCCCTCCTCGAAGCCTGTATGATGTGTATGTTCTCCGGCTCAAATATAGTGCCAATGTTCCCTAATATGTATACCCCATAATTCTGTGCCATGTATACCCGCTTGTCCGTAATAGAAGCGCCCGGCCGAGTGTCCCTAATCGTGTTCTTTAACCCATGCCATAAATCCCCATGAGTGTAAATGCCCTGTACCGTCTCCGATTCCTCATCCGCACTTCCATATAATACACAGTCGTCTACTACATAAAATGCGGTCGGATGATATTCAGGATTGTCATATCGCATGATGTCTCCTCGCTCTGATCTCATAACATCGGGGCTCTCTGTTAAACAAAAATCTTTGAAGTTCATATACAATATTTAGACGAAAAATATCACAAAAAAAATTTTTTGGCCCATGGAGCACTTTGGAGGGCGCGGTATATGTGATAAAATGGGAAAAGTTGTCCCAAAAAAATTTTTAGGGGATTGCGAAACTCTAGGGGGGTCCGGGGCGGGTATTATATATAAATGTTCAACGCTTGGCAACACTTATTTTCAGACTAGAGTTGACTACCTTCAAGACACATGAGAGCTCCCGACAAAAAAGAGTCAACTTGTTCGCACCCAAAGGTATTATAACATATTAGCTATCAACAAGCAACACATATTATAATCATGTTGACACGCAAGAAAGGGGTTATATCAATACGTCTTGAAGGAGTCAACTCTAGCTATGAACAACTTGACTACCCTCAAGACATATGAGAGATCTCGACAAAAAAGAGTCAACTGGGAATAGAAATTCATACAACACAAAGACGATAATATCGTCTAGTAGAAGTTTAAGAGTTGACTAATTTTTGTACGTCGATGCCTACATTAAAGAAGTGTCAACTTTTTAGAGAGATCCTTAAAATCCTTAATGATTTAAGGGATTTGCTAAAAGTGGGGGTCGATTTACATCGCGCTAGAATGCGTTTAAACGCGATGTACGTGTAGATAAATGCGAGTGTGATGATATGTTTAAATGAGATTGAGAGCGAGTGGAATCTTCGAAAACCCGGGCTTGAGAAGCTTGAGGGAGTGTCAACTTTTATTCATGAGCAATAAAAGAGCCTCGACTTTCATCGAAGCTCTTTTAACCGGTTGACGTAGAGGGGTTTAGGAGCCGACCTCTAGCCTAGTGTCAACTTATCCAGGCCTTCCCAAACAACAACGCTTAAATTTGCGTCCACTCCCACACAAACAAAGTGCGTTGCGATCTTGCTTGTCAACTTTGCGGGTCGTCGCATAATCTACGTAGCCGGTATCAAAGTCCACGATAATTCTGTCCTTTTTGGGATTCGGGCATTACGCTGACACACCCAGGTCAACATTTGGCCCAATTCAGGATCCGCTTGCTCTAATGAGACTACTTGTTGCATGTGCCTATCATAGCACCAATCGCACCACAAAAGCAACCCCAAAAGTAGAAATCCGCTGGGTGTTCGACGAAGCCATTGATGTCAGCGAAAAAGCCAATCAGTGCACCGAAGAACAATACGAATGGAAGAAATATTAATTTCATAATTATGTAATGCCCCAGAACGGTTCAACAATCACGCCTAATGAGTTGTCCATCCGGGCAACAAAAAACTTCAAAAGCCTAAAGTGTCAACTCTTGAGTGCCAGTAACACTAGAGCGATCAATCCAAGCACCAACGAAAGGCACCGGTAAAGAGCAACTTGTCGGCGGCGCTTACTGTTGTCCTTGCACACGTCAGCGTAAACTTTCGTATCGACGAGTCCGAGTGGTTCAACTCTCGTCATTTATCTCCAGTCTATCGATGCAATACGCAACTACGGGGTCGCGATTATGATCGATGTAGCGTATTTCTTCAACCCCATTATTACAGGTTTCTCGAATTTGCAAAAGTGAGGATCTGGGAATCATCACCAGTTGTATAAACTCTCCACTCGAAATTAGTTGTCCTGCTTTGGCGCTATCGGCGTCGGAATCGTGGGAGAGACAACATCAGCCCTACAGGATTGATCGAGTATTCGCGCGCTCGACTGCTTGGGCCAACTCATTGGCTTCTTCATTGGATATTGCTCTAGCGTGTTTAAACGCGCGTACGACTGCTTGGTGATTGCTAGCCGAGAGGCTATGCAGCTTAGTCGTCAGCGAGCTAGAATTTGAGGTCATCGGAATCTCCTAGGTGTAATCGGTCTACTGCTTGGTTCAACGCTAGACGAAACCGATCGGTGTCAAACTTCGTACTCCCTTGCACCACCACGCTGTAATTCTCGAACGCTTCAACGCTTACGCGCTCTTCAAACGCTTCTTCGCATTGGGGTTCATCAAACGCTTGATCGGTTTGCATATCCATATAATACCCCAAATCAGGTACTCATGTCAATCACAAAATAAGCCAATGAAGAAATTGGCGATGAAGATTCCCGTGCCCATGCGAAAATTTCAAAGTCAGAATAATGAAGCCCTCCTGATAAATTGATCAATAACAAGAAAAGAATCTGAAGTAGGCCAGCCAAAGTACCTCGAACAACTGCCCAAACAAAATTCATAATTTTTTTCCCTTTTACCAATTCAGTTTAGACACATCACACAGGGTAAATCGTTCCAATTGCATGGCACCGAAGTTGAACCACACTTTCTTGAAAGGCAACAACCAATCTTTCAAAACATTCACAGGAGCAGCTAACTGCACTTGGTCGCCGTAAGTGACTTCGTGCGTCTGGGTGTTGATCACGTTAACATCTTCGGCTCGGAACAACTCTTTGACTGCTTCCGGCCGGCAGACCCTCATGGCTTCCGTTTCCAATATTTGAATTTTTATCATATCGATATAATACCTCAGATCAGTGCTATTTGGCACGGTTTATTTCACGAATTACGGCTCTTCTTTCAGAGGCGGACAGAGTGGACTTCTTTTGTTGTATGAGCTCGTACTCTTTCTTGATGTCAACATTTGGGCAGCGTTTTCGGCTGACTAATACTGGGTCGAAATCAAACCATATTCTAGGCAGACGACGAAATTGGTAGTATTCTGTGGCCATGTGATTTAGTAGTATTCGCGATCGTATATTTGACGGGAGATTTCCCTTTTGATGTGGCGTCGTGCGGCTTGTGCACTCCGCCGTTTGCCTTCGGGTCGCAGGTGATCTGCGCATTCGTATGGGCTCGGTGCTTTGACGTAAGTATCTTTTCGTTTACGTGCCATATCGATATAATACCCCAAATCAGATGGTCATGTCACTCCTATTCAGATTTTCCATAATTTCGCAGCTCCTCGAGATTTTCCGCCTCTTTACGGAGATAATCTGAAATGAATCGCAATTCTCGATAAAGATCATCGTCCATCTCATTGAGAGGGATCAATAATTTCTCGTTTTTGAGAATATCACACCGCAACTGACCCAGTTCGGAAAACAATGTGGATGCTCTTTTATACAATGAATCCAGAGTGTGTTTCATATCTATTAGTTGCTCCTATTTGTTTCTATATAATACTACAGAACGACTAGTTGGGGCAACACAATTCAACAAGAGAAAGTTGACTCTTCTTCGCACCGGCGGCGCTCAAACGTGCGAAGAGTCAACTCTTGGCTAGTCAGAACAAAAAGCCCGCAGGCACTTGCGCACCTGCGGGCCATCCTTTTTTCGTGTAGACCGGGATTAGACTGCGGCTTCAACCTGCTCCGGGGCGGATTCGGCAGCGGCCTTGTCAGCTTCGGCCTTCTCGGCGGCGAGGCGGGCCTTCTCGGCGGCCTTGTCAGCTTTCGCTTGGGCTTCCGCCTTGGCCTTCGCTTCGCGCTCGATCTTGCGGGCTTCCGCCTTGGCCTTGGCGTCGATCTTGGCC
>ERZ761596.225-NODE-225-length-9701-cov-8.484346_pt1 | contig 9701 bp, 9 predicted proteins | sample MGYA00512166_ERZ761596 | MGnify/ENA primary metagenome ERZ761596 (study PRJEB28899, sample SAMN03785556) | bioreactor sludge metagenome | biome: EBPR Sludge; feature: EBPR Bioreactor; material: 0.22µm filtered reactor supernatant | place: Saint Lucia: Queensland...
CCGGCGAAGTTCAGCCCGGAGCGCAAGCGGTATGAGTGGTTGGCGCAGTCGTTCAACGACCGCGGGCCGACGTATCAGGGGCGCGGCTTCACGCTCGAAGCGGTTCGCCGGCACCGGATCGGCTCCGGGGATTTCGAGATCGAGAACGGGTTGCCCTGGGGGCACGCCGCGTTCGTCGAAGACGACGCCTACCGCTTCGTTATCCTGGATGACCAACGGCGTTCGCGGGGCTTCCTGGACGCCGAGGTCAACGGGCTCGACGAGATCAGCGCCATCCACGATCTGGCGATCGGGCTGCCGGGGACGGGCCTGGGTACCCGGCTTGTTGAAACCATTCTCGCTTCCACCTATGACGGGGTGCGGGTCATCGATGTTCTTCCCCAGAGCGAGAAGTTCTGGGACCGGCTTGGAGCAGGCAGCTATGACGTCAACCGAAACACGCGAATCGACTTTGAAGGAGCGCCAGCGGCGGCACGCGCTCGCGCTGAAGGAGGTCGAGGAGTACGCCCGGCAAACACGACTCCCGGCCAAGCCGGAGAAGCAACCGGCACCGAAGGGTCGGTAAGGCGCAGCACGGCGCGAGCGGGCGAGGGGGGCACAAGAAATGTGGTATACGCCACCTACGCCGCCGAGGGCGTTGGAGACAGGCCCTGGAAATACTGGGAGCCAGACGAGGGAAGGATTGTCACAGGGCGCCGACTATTCGAGGAAGCCAAGCGGGCGCGAGACGCCATGCGAGTTCCCCCGGAAGGAGTATCCCCCCGGATCTGGGAACTGCGAAAGCGGGCCGTCCAGCTTGAACGTCCTGCCGACGGGATATTCCTGCGCGTCACCGACAACGGTCAGGCCATCGCTACCGGATCGAAGGATGCACACATACCCGACAGCTTCCGCCGTTTCGCCGCTGACAACGGGCTGACCTTCGTCGCGGTTCGCCGTCCGCGCCCGTACCGGACGAGGGCAATGTTGCCTGGCTTCCGGGTCAGCGGCGCGCTCTACACCAACGAGATGGACCCGCCGATGCTCAATCGGACGGGGAATACCCGGTTCAGCCCGCAACGCCTGTCCGCCGAGTTCGAGGGCAAGCTGAAGGCGCACTTCAAGTCCGGCCAGCCGCAACCGGTACGGCTTGCGGACAACACGCCGGCCTCGCTGCAACTGTTCGGCTGGAACGACCTGCCGGTGGTGGTAGCCCCGAACGTCATCGACAAGATGCACTACGACCACGGCCTGGCCGTTCCACAGATGGCCCGGCTGCCGTTTCTGCTGAAGCGACCGGCGATGATCTTCGCTGACGCCGCGAACCAAAGCCTGGTGTTCGTCGGCGAGCACTTGGCGCCAGGGAGGACCGCTCTGGTGGCGATGAAACCGGAAGCGCGCACCATGCAAGGCACCGACAAGGCAGTGGCGAACATGGTCGTGACGGGCTACACCCCGCAGAACGGCTGGGCGGAAGTCATCAAGCGGGTGTCGCGAGGGGAGTTGGTCTACCGGGATACCGGGGCCCCGGTTCCGGCGATCGTGCAGGGCGCGCTGGCAAACGCGCAGAAGAGGTACGCCCAATTCGGGCGGAGTCTGCCAAGGGAACTTCTACAAGGCAGCGCTCTCCGCACTTACAGTGACAGTCCAGAGAAGGCTCAATCCGGCCCACGAAGTCCGGCGGTGGGCGCAACCCGTTCTGTCCTTGGGCGTTCGTACACGGTACTGTCGCAGAGCGACTTGGTCAAGCTCGAAACCGCCATCTGGCCGGAAGGAGCGAAGTTCTCGACGAGCCGGAACAGTGAAGAGAGCATCCCGCCTCCTCAGGACCGGGCGCGGGTAGGCTCCGCCCTCCGTTTCAGCCTCGCTCGTCTGGATACCCTGCGCCGCATCGAAGCGGGTGACATGGTCGATGGGCGGGTCGTGCGCAAACACATCCCGAACACGGACTCGATATCCGCTTCTCTCGACGAGTACACCAGTCTTGGCGTTCGCGAGGTCCCCTTGTCGATGTTCGACAAGAGCTACCTGGATTCGATCAGCTCGAGGAGCGTGGACGACAGAACGCTCGCCCTGGTCGAGCAGATCGAGGAGTCCGGGGAACTGAATCCGCTGATTGTGGCGGTTGATTCCAGAGGGGCATACATCCTCGAAGGCGGGCACCGCTTCGATGCCCTGATCCTGTCCAACGCCAACTCTCTGCCGGCGCTGGTTGTGGTCGACGATACCGACCCTCCCGCCCAGGCAGCGGAAGCGGTTTTCAACCCGAGCAGGGAACCCAAAGACCAATTCACTGAAACCGACCCGGATATCCAGTTCAGCCCAAACCGCGCCACCCTTGGCGCGCTCACCCCGGCGCAGGAAGCCGCGGCGAACCGTGTTCTTGGTGCCCCGAAGACGTTCCGCGAACGCCTGGCCGAGTTCCGGAAGGACTGGGCGAAGAACCTCAAGCAGGGTATCTTCGACCAGTTCGCGCCGATCGCCGATCTGGACCCCAAAGCCTATGTCCTCGCACGACTGTCAAAGGGCGGTGACTCGACGCTCGAGGCGCTGATGCTCTACGGCAAGCTCTCCGTCGGCGCCGATGGCGCGACGGATGTGCGCTACACCCGTGCGGGCGGGATGCAGGGCTTTGCCAGCAAGATGGCGGCGCTGAAGGGCGAGCACGACCGCTTCCTGCTCTGGGTGGCGGCGCAACGGGCTGAGCGACTGAAAGGCATCGGCCTGGAAAACCTCTGGTCTGCAACCGACATTGCCGAGCTGAAGACGCTCAACACCGGGCAGATGCGCGACGGGACGCAACGACTAGGTGTCTACGCGCAGGCGCTGCAGAACCTTAACGAGTTCAACGACAACGTGCTCGAAGTGGCCGTAGCGAGCGGGCTGATCGACGACGCGACCCGGCAGATGTACGCCGGCACTCCCTACGTGCCGTTCTACCGGCTGCAGGAAGATGAGACGGTATCCGGGTTCAACATCAAGCCCGGCCTGGTGAATCAGTATGCCTGGAAGAAGCTCAAGGGGGGCACGGCCAAGCTGAACGAGGACCTGATGGCCAACCTGCTGCACAACTGGTCGCACCTCATCACGGCATCGGCCCGGAACAGGGCAGCGAAGGCCACCCTGCAAGCAGCCGAACGCGCAGGCATCGCCGCGCAGGTTCCTTCTGGAGCGCCTGGCGCCGGGCACGTCAGCTACCGCGACGCCGGCACGGAGCACGCCTACGTCGTTTCTGACCCGCAGCTGATGGACGCGGTAGCGGCACTCGAATATGCCGGTCTCGGCGCCTGGGCGAAGCCCTTCGCCGCGGCGAAGCACTGGCTAACGCTTGGTGTAACGGCTAACCCGTCGTTCAAGCTGCGCAACCTGATCCGGGACTCGCTTAGCGCGCTGGGGACGTCTGAGCTGTCCTACAACGCCGCCGGAAACCTGAAACAGGGCTGGGCCGCTACGGCGCGGGACAGCGAGACCCGGGCGCGCTTGCTGGCCGCCGGCGGGATGATCCGCTTTGGCTCGATGCTCGACGGCAAGGACTCGCAGCGGGCGAAGGACCTGATCACCCAAGACGTAGACCCCGCGATGCTCCTCGATGACGATAACAAGCTCAAGGCGTTCTGGAAGCGGTACGTCCGCCCGGCACTGGACGCCTACAACGAACTCGGCGACCGCGGGGAGCAGATCAACCGGGCAGCGCTGTACGAGCAGATGCGCTCGCGCGGCATGGATCACGCCGAGGCGGCCTTCTGGGCGCGCGACCTGATGGATTTCTCGATGTCCGGCAAGTGGGCGGCGATCCGTACCGTCGCGCAGACAGTGCCGTTCTTCAACGCCCGGTTGCAGGGGCTCTACAAACTAGGGCGCGCCGGCAAGCAGGACATCCGTCGCCTGGGGTACGTGCTCGGAGCGGTGTCGCTGGCTTCGCTGGCCCTGGTACTAGCCTACGAGGACGACGACGACTGGAAGCGGCGACCGGATCACGACCGCAACAACTACTGGTGGTTCAAGATCGGGGAGAAGGCGTTCCGGGTGCCGAAGCCGTTCGAGATCGGCGCCGTCGGCACGATCGCCGAACGGGGGTATGAGCTGATGGCGAGCGACGAAATGACCGGCGCCCGGTTTGGAAAGGCAATGCGCGACATCGTGATGAGCCAGCTGGCGATGAACCCGGTTCCGCAGCTGTTCAAGCCGATGATGGACATCTACGCCAACCAGGACAGTTTCACTGGCCGGGACATCGAGTCGATGAGCCTGCAGCGCTTGCGGCCGGAAGACCGCTATGACGCGCAAACCAGCGAGGTCGCGCGCTTCCTGGGCGGGCTGGGCCTGCCGAATCCGACACAACTGATCATGGGGCGCTGGGAAGCCTTGTCGCCGAAGCAGATGGACTTCCTGGCGCGGGGATACTTCTCGTGGCTCGGGACGATGGCGACGACCGCACTCGACTACGGCATCCGCCCGATGCTCGATCGCGGCGAGCGCCCGGACCTGCAGCTGCGGGAGGTGTTCCTGGTCGGCAATTTCGTCGAGTCGCTACCCTCGAACAGCTCCCGCTACGTGCAGCAGCTGTACGAGCAGGCGCGCGAGGTGGAGCAGGCATACGCCAGCTATCGGGAACGGCTGAAACTGGGCGATATGGAAGGGGCGAAGGCGATTCTCGCCGACGAAGCGGAGACGCTGCGCAAACGGCCAGCAGTTGAACGCCTGATGCGCGCCGAATCCTTGATCAACGTCCAGATTCAGCGCGTCCAGAACAGCGGCGAGCTATCGGGCGAGGAGAAGAGGAACCGGCTAGATTCCCTGTATGAGCGCCGTAACCGGATCGCCGAGCCGGCGATGATCCACTGAAAGGTGGCGGATGGTAGACATCGATCTGAATGCGCTGGCGCAAAAGCTGCCCCATGCGTTAAAAGGAGTTGGGGCGATAATGAGTGTTGGCGTGTTAAGGGACTCTGAGACAGGACAGGTTCAGTGGTCAACTGTATTCACTGGCGTTCTGACCGCGGGCCTGATCGCGTCTGGCTCCAGCTTGGTGGCGCTCAATTCCAAAGTGACAGAGCTTGGCGCCCTGGCGACGCAGCGGGGCGCGATCATTGACCAGTTGCCGGCAGCCCTTGCTCGGCAGGAAATGGTGCTAAAGCGGCTTGACGCCATCGAGGCGGGAAACGTCACAGCCACCAATGACCGATTCAGGGCGTCGGACGCTCAAAGAATGGAGTTGAAGCTCGAGGCGATGGTGCAGCGCGAGCTTGCGCGCATCGAATCCAGGCTCGACAGGGAAGCGGCCAAAGGAGGGCGCAGGTAATGATTGGTGATATTCCGTGGGGGACAGTCGTCGTTTTCACGCTGTTCTGTCTGTTGGCTATCGCGGCGTTCGCTGAAGGGCTGTCCAGACAGAGGGACATGCAGCGGGACATCAAGGAGATTCGTGATGCCGTCCAGGTTGTCGCCCGCAAGGCCGGAGAGCGGATTTCCAAGATCGAGGGGCAGCTTGAGAACGTTGCGGTTTGCCCTACGAAGGACAGGCGCGCTACAGATCGGCGGTCTCCTGATGACTGGCTCGTGGATTCAAACTTTCAGAAATCGGCGGAAAGGAAGACGCCATGACCGCCGCGATGCGCAGCCGGATTTCCCCAAACGAGCCGCTGCCGTACAGCAAGATTTTCGAGCAAGCCGCACAAGAAGCGCAGCAGGCAGAACTGATCCTCGCTCGCAAGCTTCTACTGCGCGCTGCCTGGGTACTGCAAGACGTAGCTACTGAAGCGCGCGTCACCGGAGAGGCTGACGACATCACTGAGCGATTGCTGCGCGACATTACGATCGCGCTCGACAAGCAGCCGACGTTGATCTAGTGCCAGATAGAGACGATGAGCGCTGGAAGTGATGCACCTATTTCCATTTTGGAAACTACTCGCGATGAGATTGCAGAGATCGTCGCATCTCTGCTGGAAGACCAAGAGCCGCTTGGCGCTGAGTTTGAAGCGGTGTGGGACAACAACGTCGGCGATCTATACACCGACTGATCTGATGTGGACCCAGACACCGACCGCCGCATAGGATCGATCGAAGTCAAGCAGCGAGCCCGTGACGCTCGCTGCAGGGCTCATCTAGACCGCCTGAGGCGGGAGGTCGATCTAATGCGGGCGGTGCGTCTGTGGGCCGCTGTGGCTACGGTGCTGGCGGTGGTTTGTGCGGCTGCGTTGCTGGCTCTTGCTCGCAGACTCCCTTGATCGGCTGCCAGAGCGTCGGCCCCCAAGCGAAAGCCTGGCCGTCATCGGCATGCCTCCACCCACCGAACGGCCTCGCCAAATACCGCGCTTTGCAGCTCCAGTCCTGTGTTTCGCCCTTCCTGCCTGTGTGTAACCACGGACGGAAGAAACGAACGGTCACTACCGTTCCATCCTTTGGGGCGGTTGCAATCGGAAACCATCGGAGCAGCAGCAGGCACGCTTCACACTCTGGATCTCGGCTATCCGGCTGATTATTATCCGGGCAGTGCCCGCGAAACAGGTGGCGCTCTGTGTTTGGCTTACCGTTCATCGCGTCTGCGTATCGCCGCATCCACAGCGTCATGCATCCAGTCCAGGAAGGCATGCAGCCCGATGCCGGATGGATCGACATCAAGCGCCTGCTCTACTACGAATTCCGCCAATCTGTCTAGCCAGCCGTCAGCCGAGACACCGGCCTCCTCGTCGTACAGCGTTTCCCCACCGATCACCAACAAACGCACATGGCCATCGGCAATCGAGTAGTCGATTCTGCTGCGGGGAGGGGGGTCTACGATCAAGCTTGCCATTTTTTCTCCGTTTCGCCGGCCCCTGTGTGGAAACCCGATGTAACCCATTGATTCATATTGCACGGAAACGCTCTAAACTAATCGTTTTCGATGGGCCGTAAAGCGCGCCTAAGCCATTGATCCAAAACGATAATCATCCGCCGTGCGCCGCGTGCATGGTGTGCACCGTGCATTAGAAAATAGTACTTTAAAATCAACGGCTTGCAGCGTGGTGTACGGCATGTGTACGCCATGTGTACGGAATCGGAAATGCCGAAGTCATGCCGACACCTTCACCCACTCGTCACCGCGCACGTCGCGATAGATCGCTGTCATGTCTGCTGACTTGTGACCGGCCAGCGCCTGAGCGTTGACTCCCTGGTCGTGGTAGAGGCGCAGCGACAGGCTGCGAAGCTCGTGAAACGTCGGCGGCATCTTGCCCGCCACAGAGATGCCTGCCGCGTCGCGCGCTTCGGCGAACATTTGCGCGAGGGTCATGTCCCGCACCTTGTCCCCCGGTTTGGCGCGACCGCAGTTGCGCGAATGGTGCAGCACATGCCTGCTGACGACGGTATCGCGGCACCGGCCGACCACATCGCCGACGGTCCAGCCCAGTGCCTGCAGGCGCAGCGACAGGGGGATGGCGACCTTGGCGCCCCCCTTGCCCTGGGTGACCCACATGTGTCCGTCCCGAGCCTGGGAGAACTGCAGCGCCGCGATGTCCGCCCGGCGCTGCGCGGTGACGATCGCTAGCTCGATGGCGCGCGTCGCCCATGCTGGCTGATGCGCCGCCGACCAAGCGTGGATTGCCAGGAACGACTCCAGCGACAGCCGGCCGCGTTGCGTTGTGACATGTGGCGCCCTGGTTGGCTGGACCGGGTTGCTGGAGCACCATCCTGCGGCGATCGCTTCCCGGAAGACGTCCAGCAACAGCGATCGCATGGCCTGCTGGCTGCGCGGCGTGGCGGCGAGCGTCCCGAGGTAGTCGGCAACGTGGCGCGTAGAGACGACGGCCACGGACAGGTGGCCGAAGGTCGTGCAGAGGCGCGCCAGTCGGCGCCTGGCGATTGCCAGAGTGTCGCCGGTAACATCGCGACCCTTGAGCCGATCCAGGTACATGGTCGACCACTCAGCAAAGGTGTCCGGCGCGCCTTGGACGCTGTGCACCAAGCGGCGCTCAGTCATCCGGCCGTGGATCGTCAGGTACGCTTCAGTGACTTGGGCGATAGCCTCCTGCAGCGATATTCTCCCGAGCACGTAGCCACCAGCGGGCGGTTGGTTGTCGAGGTAGGGGAGAACATCGGCTGGCGGATCCCACGTGAAGTAGCCGGTCCTGTGCTCGCGCAGCCCGCGCGGCCACGATCGCCGACTACGCTGCCTGACGCCTGGTCCCATAGATCAGCTCCAGCAGGTTGTTGGTCTTCTGCGCGGAAACATACTCGGCGTTTTCCGGCACCCGCCATTCTCGCCCCTCGCGCACCGCGCCGCTGATCTTGCCCTCACGACACCAGCGGCGCAGGGTGATCTGCGACTTCGGCGGGTTGTGACGGGCAGCGCTCCAGTCGCCAACCGGGATCAGCTTGGCGGTCATTTCAAGACGTGATGTCGAACGACTCCGGCTGGCCCGGCTGGCGTGATCGTTTCCTTGCCGTGCGCCGTCAAGCGAGTCACGGTACCGCTCGCGTCCGGCATCTCTTCGTCGCGGTCGGTTTCCGCCGGAAGCGCAGGAAAGAACGTCCCGCCGTGTTTCGGCTTCAGCTTGCGGAAGTCGATTTCTAACCGGGCCACGGCGGTCATGGCGCCGGCGGTGTCGTTGATGGCCTGGATGCGCTTGTAGTCCGGTTCCTGGTTCTTGTCCTTAAGTTCGGAGAGCGTGGCGGACAAGATGCCATACAACTTGTCAAGGGTGCTCATGGGTTTCCTTTCCTCTTGTGCTGGTTGATCTTGCGGGCGATGACTCCGCGTAGTTGGACGACGCGTGACATTTCCGGGCCATAGCGGTGGTACGTGTTGCGGCGCATCAGCTCGGCCCTGGTGATCAGCTCAAGGTTTTCGACAGCGAAGTTGCGCTTGTCGCCATCGCGGAAAACCAGGGCGTGGCTTTTCGGGACCGGTGGGTTGCCGGCTTCCGTCCATACCAGATGGTGCAGCGGCACGTAGTCAGCTGGCGTGTATCCGGTATCTGTGACCTTCTCCTCAAGATACCCGTCCTTGGTTACGCGGCGCGTTCCGATTGGGCGCCAGGTATGTGGCAAGCCTCCGGGTTTGAACTGCGTTTCCGCGGTGCGCCCGGTTGATGGGTGCGGCTTGCCCTTGTTCCAGGGGATCGTACCGGGTTGAATCCGGGTTGACTTGCCTGCCCCCCGGATCCGGTTGCTCGCCTTTTCTGCAAGCACGGTCTTGAACTCGGCGGACTTTTTCAGACCAAGCCGGTACACGCGGTCGTAGATCGAGCTTATGGGTCTTTGGATCTCGGCCAAGAGTTCGGCGGTTGGCCGGCACGGGTAGTTCTGGCGCAGGTATTCATCCTCTTCCGGAGTCCATCTGCGTCTCACTTTTCTTCGCTCCTGCATTCGCTGATCATCTTGTCGATCGCCTGGCGTACTTCGGCCTTGAGGGCGGATATGAACGCCGGCGACTTGCGCAACCGAAACTTGTCGACCGCTCTGTCGTAGACCGCTCGCGAGGTCCGGCCGAGCGCAGCCGCCAGTTCCGCGGTTGGCCGGTCCGGGTAGTTTTGGCGCAGGTATTCATCCTCGTCGGCGGTCCAGCGCGCCCACGGTTGCGGCTTTTTCACAGTTCGTACCCCCACAATTGCGGCTTTTTCACAGTTCGTACCCCCACAGCTCCGTCCTCTCACCGGTCTTGCTGTTGTCGAACTCGGCGAGCCGGATCCAATTCGCCTGCGTGAGAACGCTCTTCTGCGCAATGTTGCCTGCCGCAACGGTGC
>ERZ761596.226-NODE-226-length-9697-cov-4.072703_pt1 | contig 9697 bp, 21 predicted proteins | sample MGYA00512166_ERZ761596 | MGnify/ENA primary metagenome ERZ761596 (study PRJEB28899, sample SAMN03785556) | bioreactor sludge metagenome | biome: EBPR Sludge; feature: EBPR Bioreactor; material: 0.22µm filtered reactor supernatant | place: Saint Lucia: Queensland...
GCAGAAGATCGCCGAGGAAGAGGGCGAGGTCGCATACGCCGACGCTTTCGCCGATCTTGGAAAAGAGGGCCGGCTGACGGTCGGAGCAGACGAGCACAAGCGCCTGAAGGCGATCGCCGCCGAGACGACGCGGGCGATACGCGAGCTTGACGCCAAGCTGGTCGCCGAAGAGGCTCAAGAAGGTGGCGGCGATGAGTGAGCAAGGGTCTGCCGAGTGGTTGGCAGAGAGAGGAGGCAAGTGGACGGCAAGCCGGTTTGTCGACGTCCTGGCGCGCGACAAAAAGACCGGCAAGCCACAGGCCGCTCTGTCAAAAGCGATTTGGGATGTGGTTGTAGAGCGCATGACTGGCCAGCCGAAAGAAGGACCTAGCAGCTTTTCTCTGCAGTGGGGGCACGACGTTGAAGGGTTCGCCCGCGAAGCTTTCGAGCTTGAAACCGGGAAAGCCGTCGAGCAAGTCGGATTCCTTGAGCATCCTCAATACCCATTTGCCGGGGCGTCGCCGGATGGCCTGATCGGAGAAAGCGAAGGGCTCGAACTGAAGTGCCCGAAAGACCCCGCCGTGCATCTGGCGCGCTTCCTGTCTGGCGTTCCGGCCGAGTACATCCCGCAGATTCAGGGCGGAATGTGGGTGACGGGGTTCAAGCGCTGGAATTTTGCGAGCTTCGACCCGCGCATGCCGAAGAGTCACCAGCTACTGATTATCCCGGTTCTGCGCGACGAGGCGATGATTGCGCGGATTGAATCCGCAGTCCTGGCCGCCGAATCCGAGGCGGCCGAACTACAACAACGACTTGAAAGGATGGTGGCGTAATGGGAACAGAATTGACAGTACAGCAGCGCGCAGCGGTTGCGCTGGAGTCCAGCAAGGCGGCGGCCGAACTTCAGGCCCTTGCCGAGTCGTCGAAGGGCATCACGGCGATTACCAACCGCGCCGGCAGGGATGAGTGCCACTCTGCGGCAATGGCGGCAACGAAGGCGCGCACCGGAATCGTGCAGGCCGGCAAGGCCGCGCGCGACGACGCAACCAGGTTCAGCAAAGCGGTCATCGCCGAAGAGGCCCGCTTGGTCGCAATCATCCAGCCGGAGGAATCCCGCCTGAAGGAGCTGCGCGACTCATGGGACGAAAAAGAGAAGGCCGAGAAAGCAGCGAAGGCTGAAGCGGAACGGCTGCGCGTACTGGAAATCACGCAGCGTATAGCGCTAATGAAGCTTGCGGCATCCAACGCGGCGCACTTCAGCGTATCGAGCGAAGGCGCGGCCGGGATACTTTCCGCTGTCGAAGAAATCGAGATTGACTCCTCGTTCGCCGAGTTTTTCGGGGAGGCGAAAGAGACTCATGCCGCAGCGGTTGCCGAGATTCGCGCGACCGTTGAGGCCAAGCATGCATCAGAGGCTGCTGCAGCGAAGGCCCAGAACGAACGAATCCTGGCGAAGATTGCTGCAGAAGAGGCCGCCCGCGTCGCCGAACAGGTCCGCAAGGAAGAGGCGGCAGCGGCCAAGGCAAAGGCAGATGCCGAGGCTGCCGAGCGTGCCGAGCGTGAGCGCGTCGAGGCTGCCGCCCGCAAGGTCGAACAGGACAAAGCCGACGAACTGCGCCGTATCGAGGCCGAGAAGTTGGCTGCCGAGCGCAAAGCGCTGGAAGAGCAGCGCGCCAGATTCGAGGCCGAGCAGGCGGCAGCGCGAGCCGTCGAGGAAGCGGCCCGCAAGGAGCGCGAAGCCCAGGAGCGCGCCGAGCAGGAGGCCAAAGACGCCGAGGCGCGCGCTGAGCTCGACAAGCTTGAAGCGGCGAAGCGCAAGAAGCACGAGAAGGAAACGGCCAGAAGCCGCGACATCACGAACCGGCGCGAGCAGATTATTTTCGAGGTCGAGCAGGTAGAAGATTTGCAAATGCTCGCCGACATTTACGCGGCAGTCGTCGCGATCGTCAACGACGAAACCAAGGAGGCGGCATGAGCGGCGCATTTATTTCAAGCTGGTTGCGGATTATGTTTTCTGCGGCAACGTCGGCAATCAGGCCAATGGCTATCGATCGGTCGAATTTTGCAAACATTACAAACGGCCAGCGCGGCGGCGTTAATCAGGCCAAGCGCCAGGCACTCAAGGCGAAGCGGCGCAAGGCGCATCGGATGCGCTGCCGGTAACGATCAACGGGGCGAATGCGCAGGCTGATGCGCCGCCGTTGCAAGCGGCTGGCCATGCCGGGGATCAGCACCGGCCGCCCCACCAAACACCAACAACAAAGGAAAAACAGAATGGCAAGTTTGAATAAAGTCCAACTCATTGGAAACATGGGCGCCGACCCGGAAATGCGCTACCTGCCGAACGGCGACGCGGTTTGCAATATCAAGGTGGCTACGTCGGAGCAGTGGAAAGACAAATCGACCGGAGAGAAGAAGGAAGCAACGGAGTGGCATCGCGTCGTTTTCTTCCGCCAGCTTGCGGAGATTGCCGGCAAGTATCTGAAGAAGGGATCGTCTGTATATGTCGATGTGAAGCTGACGACGCGCAAATGGGCCGACAAAGACGGCATCGAACGCTACACGACAGAAATTACCGGCAACGAGATGAAGATGCTTGGCGGCCGGCAGGATAGCGGCGGCGAGAGCGCGCCAAGGAAGCAGGAAAGCCGGCCAGCACAGGCCAGCACCGGCCAGGCTTCGGCAAAGAAGCGACCATCGTTTGAAGACATGGATGACGACATCCCGTTCTAGGATCGAAGACAGTGACACCAAAAACCAATCAAAATCGCCAGGCGATTGACTGGACGGACAAAATACACATTGTCATTGCGGGATATAATGCATGGAAAAACACCAAGCTAATTGCTCAAGAGATTGGTGTATCGCTTGATACCACATACCACAAAATCTCGCGTCTTATTAAATCCGGCGAGCTTCAGAAAAGGGGAAAGACTCCGCGCTTTCTTACTGAAGCCGAGAAGGACATCATTCGGAAAGAATATGCAACGTGCGACACAAAGGAGCTTTCGGAGCGGCTGAACATGGAAGGCGGCCATCTTCGGACGTTTGCTTGCTACCTCGGACTGAAGCGCGACAAAGCCGCCAAGAGAGCGCAGCTTATCGCCGGTCGCAACAAGGCGGACGTTATAAAGCTGGAAGCCACCAAGGAAGACGTGACCGAGGGCAAATTCGGCGTTTTTCACCGCAGGACGCTCGCTGGCGGGATTGAGTATTGGAACGCGAAAACGAGCACGAGAACGCATACGATTGTGTGGTCGGTCTGATTTTTGGGGGGGTAGGTAATGGCGGGAAGTTTGGACCTGGATGACGTTGCAGCAACAAGCGAGACAGCAAAGGTCGAGCTGGCCAGCTTGCGCGGATTTCTGGTAGCAAGTCATAGGCGGTGCGAAAGACTCGAAACCGCGCTGCGCATTGCCGCTGACGAGCCGAACATCGACCGTGCCCGGGCGATTGCTGATGCGGCGCTGAAGGAAGGGGGTTAATGATGACTACAAGCCTGCTTCCCTGCCCTTTTTGCGGAGCAGGAACAACCGCTATTGAGCCCAACGGCAGGACATGGACCGGGATGAAGTACAGCGCACCAGTGTCGTGGAGCGTTCTACACTGGTGCGCGGAGCTTCCAGGGCCGTCGCGCATGATCGAGCGTGTTGGGTGTGATAAGGCGCAGGCTATCGCGCGGTGGAACATGAGAGACGGAAACGAGGCCGCAGAGTGACCTATCACTCCGAAACGCTCGCACATGAAGAGCTTGTCGAGATAACCGGAAGCGCTTGGGCAGCGAAGCAAATCGCGTGGCTCGACGAAAACGGATGGAAGCACCACAAGAACCGCTCAGGGGCGCCGATTGTCGGGCGCTGGTATGCGCGAATGAGGCTCGCAGGGATAACGCCACAGGCGGCGACTGCGGAAGCTTGGGCGCCTGATTTTACGGGGATGCGGGGATGAATAAGTACCAACTGCTCGACGATGCGATATGCGATTTCTTTTCCGCCGGGATGCGAGGCTCTCCATGCATCAACGACAAGCTGCTTCTTTTGGCGGCCGATGCGCTTTCGACTCCTGCTGCTCTTGCTCATATAGACCAGCGGTGCTGGCGCCTGATTGACCGCAGAATGCAAGCCATGCGCAAAGCAGGAAGAACGAAATACTTACGAGCAAGAAAAGGCTTTCCAGCGCATTGGGAGGTTGTTGCATCCAACGAGCACGACATCGCAGAGCAGTCTATCCTGACATGATGCGCCCAAAGTCAAAGAACATCGGCCTTCCTCCACGGCTTCAGCCGGTCACGCGCACGCTCAAAAGCGGCAAGGTCTGGACAAGCTACTACTACAACGGGCGCGACGAGAACGGCAAGCGCAAGATGACGAGCGGAATGCTGCGGCTTCGGTTCGTGGCGGCTCGGACGAAGGCAGCGGAGCAGGCAGAGCAGCGCGGAGACATGGAACTGGCCGGAAAGATTCGCAAGTTCCAGTTCCGTGACGCTCGACCGAAGGCGGCATCAGAAATGAAGCTGGAAGATGCGCAACGGCTGCTCGGGCACAGTAAGGAGCAGATGACGAAAGCAGTTTATCGCCGGATTGGCGAGAAGGTGAGGCCGACGAAATGAACCACGTTTGCATTTTGATGCAAGTCGAATACAAGCCCGGCGACCAGCCGCCAGACGGTTATCTAGCCTGGCACGAGTGGGCAGAAGTCCAACGGAAAGCCGGCATCAAGCAGGTTCAGTGCGGCGAATGCGGGAAGTGGAAGACGCCGCAGGAGCTTTCTGACGCCAGCATCACCAGCGAGTTAATAGACAGGCGAGGTCGATTTGTGGTTGCTATGCGCCGGATTTGCAATAAATGCTCTTTGGACAAAGAAATGGTTAGGCCGACGAAATGAAAACAGAACACGGAGAGTACAAAAAAGGTGAAATTCCGAAGTGCGCAATAGAGCCGTGCCCGGTATGCGGATCAAAGGCCGAGCTTTGGCTGTTCAGCGATGACTTTGAGAACGGACCAATCAACAAGCTGATGTCGTGCACGAACGGCGAGAAATTCGGCCCGCAGGAAGGGTTCATGAACGAAGGGTGTTTGCTCTTTATGCCGCCCGATGAGTTCCACCGCCACAGAGCTGCCGATGCTGTGAAGTTCTGGAACGAGTATGCAAGGGCTTTGGTCGCTCAGCGCACCAAAAGGAACGAAGGAAGCTTTGAGATGCGCCGCCGTCTCTACAAGGCGCTGGAAGACTGCCAGCCATACCTGAAAGATGGCGAGACGCCAGCCGAGTGCATTGCGCGCAATCGCGCGGACCTCAACATTGCGTTGGGTCTACTTGCACAAGAGAAGCAGAAAAACGAGCCGCTGCCTTTACGATCAAAAGCTGGCGGTTACTATTGATCCGCGAAGAGGCTGACGCAGATGGTTACTGAAACCTTCCACCAACCGACTGAAACCAACGAGCAAAGAAAGGGATAGGGACGAGATGACTTTTGAAGAATGGCAACAGAAACACGGGCCAAACGGCGGCGCATACGATATAGAAATGATGCGTGCCGGATGGGACGCAGCAACAAGGATCGAGCGCGAGGCGTGCGCCGACGTTTGCAAGCAAGAGGCGAAACTATACGCGACTCAGGCAATCGGCAATAACACTGGTGCGTATGACTTCATGCAAAGCGGCGCCGAAGAGTGCGAGCGAGAAATCAGAGCAAGGGGCGGCTAGGTTACTGAAACCTTTCAGTAAAGTTACTGAAACGATTGGATAACCAATCCGTGACGCATATTCACGAGTTGCCGGAAAGCCTTGCTACCACTGGATTTGTGGCGGAGAGGGAGGGATTCGAACCCTCGGTAGGCTCACACCTTCGCCTGATTTCGAGTCAGCGGTACAAATGCGAGTTTTCAATAACTTGCGCGATTTTCTTCTAAGTAATTGCTGCCAATTTGGCGCTTGTAAGTGCCTGTTTTGTTTGATTGCTGGAATAGGTTACTGAAAGGTTTTTATGATGAGAGGATTGAAATGAGTTGTCACCCAAACGCAATGCTGATCTTGGCGCTAACCCCGGACGGTCTAGCAAGAAAGACGTACCGGGCGATCCTGGAAGACGCCAAAATTGATAGTGACGGGTCGTTCAATATTGGCGGGAAAAACTACCACCAGCACGGAGTCATGGAAGATGACTACGACCAAGACAATCAACTCGGACTGCCAGAAGGAACGATCTACGTCTTCTCTCTGGTGACGTACGGATACGGCGAAACGATCAAGTGGGGCGACCTTGAGGCGCAAAAGGTTGCGTTAGATGAGTGGGCAAAAGCGGTGTGCGAAAAGCACAATTGCAGCGCCGAGATACTGGTCAGCGCGAATTACTGGTGACGTCGGATTCCTAACTGCAGGACATGACGAGAGGATGGAAATGAAGCTTGACGAACTTAGCATGAGGGCGCGCGTTGATATCGACGCTCGCCAGATAGCATCAACCCTGGTTGATATGGACAACGAAGCGGCCAGGCTTCGCAGAGAGGCCGACACGCACGCGCGAGACGCAGATAGGATAAATTGTGAAGCCAGAGGAATGGAGGCTTCAGCGACGATGATTAGAGTGTCGCTGGGGGTGGCTCTGAGCAACGTTCCTGTGATAGCAGAATCCTAACAGCAAATTGCAAAGGTGATGAAATGAACAAGCTTCACGTAGGCGTCAGCCCGCTAACGAATCGCATTTTCGCAGGGCGGGTAACAAAAAATGGTCTTTATTGGCGAGAAGGGAAAGAGGATGTAACCGGCAGCGCTTGTGCCGCAGTTGCAGAGCACGCCTTGGCAAGTAAAAAGCCTGTTGTCGTTTTTGCGGGCGGAAAGCCGCGCTTTGAGATTTCTGTGCGCGACCTGCGCGAGAATGGCGCCACACAAAACATCGAAGGAATGCAAAATGGCTAAAAAAATGTGTCAGATATGCGGAGTAAAGCCGGCAACGGTGCCAGACCGCGAGTGCGTCGGCAGGCTGATCAACAAGGTTTGCGCCTCGTGTCATGGATTGCGACTTGCTGGCGACATCAAGCGAATTATGGCGCTGACCGCAGAGCGCCGCAGGATTGCCGACCAGATCGGAAGGAAGGTGACGGGATGACCAGCGAATGGCTAGAGACAGTCCGCGCACTGGCGCACAAGAGCATGCTTGGCAAGCTTCTTGCCATCGCCCCTCCTGGTGGAGATGAGAGCAAGAGCATGCGGCGCCGGCTGGATTTGCTCGCAGACTTTGCGCAGGGCGTGATAGAGAGCATCGGAGGGGCAGGTCTTTTCACGACTCGATCCTGTCGCAAGTGCGGCGGAAAGATGTTTCCTGGCATCGCTCTCGAAAACACAACGACAGGATCGCCAGACTTCATCGGCGGAAGTGTGGTTACTGTATCGACGTCAGAACGAGCGAACCTGGTGGGCTGTATGAAGTGCGAAAAGTGCGGGCATAGCGTTTCTTGCACTGCTACCAGCCAGGGCACCCATTCCGAGCCGCTAACACAGGATCGTCGAACCGGGCCGCCTGATCGCAGATTGGCTCAGCTCCCGCTTCCGTATATGGATTATCTGCGCCTACCGCTGCAGAGATTCCGGACCGCTTTTGGCCGCCGGTCGACGGACAAACGGTAGCGCCAAGCGCCGCCGCTGCTCGCGCGTCATTGCACATCAATCGCGCCGCCGCTTCCCGCTGCCCGATCCCATCGAGCAGGCGCGCAGTCTCGCGAAGGTTGCACGGATCGTCCTCAACGCTCCCGCCACCCGACACCCCGATGCCGATCACCGCAACGCCGGCCGATACCGATATCCGGCAAGGGGCAGTGGCGTTCATCGTCGGCGCGTAGGCGTCTGGCACGGTGCGCAGCGTTGTCGTCTTGCCGCCGCCACCAGATGCCGCGGGCGCCGGCTGATTCACTATTACTGCGACCTGCTGCTCGGCCGTCTGCGCCGTTTTCACTGACACCCCGGCCGACGCTCCGGCCGAGGCCGCCGAAGCGGCCAAGGCGCCGGCATTCAAGCCTTGCGGGGCGCCTTCTGCCGATGCGATGATCGGAAGCACGGCAAGGCACAGGCCAATCAGTATCCCATAGAAGAGCGGCTTCATTCTCCGCCCGCCCTTGCTGCGCTGCTTGTTGTTTTTACGTCAGGCTTGATTTCAGTCTTGATGTCAACCAGCATTTTCGTCTGCAGCGCACCGATTCCGACAACAACGGCGACTACAATAGGACCTATAGACCGAGCAATGGACGCCAAGAATGAGGCCGCTTTTGAACCGTACTTGGCCGTTTTCCATGCCTCCATCGGCTCTTTCAAGTCCATGTCGAGCTTGTCAATAGACGACTGCAGCCGTGACATCTGGATTGCCTGATCGGCGTGCCTGGCCGCCTGCTGCGCTATGGTCTGGTCGAGCTTGTCGTGAACTTTTACAAGAGCGTCAGCCATTTCGTCAGCGAGCTTTCGGTCTGCCTGCTCTGCGCGGTCGGCGACCTTGCAAAGCTCTGCCCGAAACCTGTCGACGTCGTCAGAAAGAGCATTGACGCGCGCCGTCAATGTGCGATGCTTTTCCTCCTGCTCGTTTGTCATCAGATGACGATCTTCATGGTGCCGCCTGTGTGGTAGACATTTCCTACAACAAGGCCGTCAGATAACGCGTCTGCGTTGTCGGCGTACTCTGGAATGCTGTCACAAAATAGCATGCCATTGCAGTCCACTGAAAACCTTGTGACGCCTGAGTTTTTGATTGCAAATAGCTTGGTATCCGTCTGCGTGATTTCGGTTTTCGTGTCAAACATATACGCCTCGCCTATCGTCCCGTCTGGAATTCTTGGGTACAAGCGCGCCCTTATTATGCTGTCGATTTTTATGTTTACCGTGACGTTGGTTCTGTCTCCTGTTCCAGACGGGCTGTCATGAAGGTCAATCATCCCTGCGAGATTGTCGTATCCGTTCATGTCTTGATTTTTATAGATAGAAAGCAAGGCCCCGGAGCCGATGTTGCTTGTTTGGGTGGCGTTCTGGCCTATATTAACCACATACGCGCCGAGATTAAAAAACCCGGCTGCCACAGTGTCTGTGGTAACGCTGAGCATTCCAATCTCTCCGTCTCCGCCACGGAACAGCGCGCCGCCGCTTATCGATGTAGGCATGCCATACGCTCCATCGTAGTCGCCGTTTATTGCAACGGCTCCGTCTCCGCGAACCTTGACGGCCGTATGGTCGCCTGCGGTGCCAGTTTTCAGCAGAATTGCATCTGCCGTATCTTCGCTCGTTCCCGCAGTTCCTTGAAGGGTTAGCGCATCGTCATTATCTGCTCCGCCGCGAAGAAGCTGCCCGCCAACTCGCCCAGGAAGGTACGCGTAATCCGTTAGGTCCACCGACCCTACTCCGGCGCTAGAAATCGCCTCGAATACTCGTTTCCAGAACAAATACATCCAGTCGTCAAACCTCTGGTCTGATTTCGGCACTGGCGGGGATACAATGACCGTCACTTTTCTACCTCGCAGGCAAGCCCATGAACTGGGAGCATGTTTTCATTCGTCTGGCGATCGTCTTCGTTCTTGGTGTCGTGGTGCACGCTCTGTATCGCATCTTGACCGGCAACTCGCTCAACGACGACGCGCACTGGTATCAGGAGCAGAAACGAGAGGAGCGCCGCAGGAAGAAGGACGGAACCTAGCGCCCGGCGGCAGCCCCCGCCCCGGCGCTGCCAAGCAGCAACAGTTCG
>ERZ761596.227-NODE-227-length-9674-cov-6.788024_pt1 | contig 9674 bp, 12 predicted proteins | sample MGYA00512166_ERZ761596 | MGnify/ENA primary metagenome ERZ761596 (study PRJEB28899, sample SAMN03785556) | bioreactor sludge metagenome | biome: EBPR Sludge; feature: EBPR Bioreactor; material: 0.22µm filtered reactor supernatant | place: Saint Lucia: Queensland...
TCGGCGGGTCGTCCGCCGCCTGCAATTTACGGTGGTGTAAATGGCACGAACAGAATTAACGGTGCAGACGATCAGCCGTGCTGGGCTGGAAGCGGCGTATACCAGCGCCATTGCCGACGGCCACAAGTTTGTGAACGACGGCATGATGTTGGTCACGGTAAAAAACGGCGCGGTGGATAAAACGATTACGGTGCAGACGGCCGCGACCGTTGACGGCAAGGCGGTAGGGGATGACAGTGTTACCGTGACTGCCAACGAAGAGCGCGACATCGGCCCGTTTCCTCCGAGTATTTACAATCAGGCGGACGGAATGGTTTACATTGATTACAGCAGCCCGACCAATGTGACCATCGCTGCCAAAAGGTTAGGTTTGTAATGGCAAAAACAACAAAAGACGATACGGCCGTTCCCGAAACCAAAGCCCCCGCCGCGCCTCGCCTGCGGCCGGTGCAGATTCCGGTCCAGACATTGAGCGGTGTTTTGGAGCCGCAGTGGCAGGAGGCGGTGAACGCGGAGCACTGGTTTTACAACCAGGGGCAAAACGTAACCTGGCTGTGCGTGGACAATGGCAGCGATGCGGCCGTTACGCTGACCTTCATCGAGCACCATCCCGATTTCAATCCCGTGCCGGTGGAAGTTCGCGCGCAAACCGTGGCCCACGTCGGTCCCCTCGCTGCCAGGGATTACAACGACATTCTGAACCGGGTGACGTTCGCGCTGAGCAGCGCTGAGGGCGTGCGACTGGCTGTGGAGCGCCTGGGTATTTAGATGCCGCAAATTTTCACCGACCTGTGCGACGTGGAGCGGCGCAGCGCGACGGCTCAGGGCTACGGCTCTAAACCGTCTTACGCGACGCACCTGACCGGCCAGCCGTTTTTGCTGGTGGCCAGGCAGCAGCGCGGCTTCAACAGCATAACGGCCGAGTGGATTGTCTCGACGCGCTACACGGCGCATTTTCCGGCAGAGACCGACATCCGCGAAGGTGACCGACTGAGCAATGTGAGCCTGAACCGTGAAGCCGACAGTGAAGACGTGGATGGCACGTTTCAGGTGGATGGTGGCGTACTGCCACGGCGCGGCCGTGGCTCGCGGGTGAAAATTGTTGAACTGAGGCGGGTAAGCTGATGGCATTGGAGTGGCTCGATGATCAGTTGCAGCAAGAAATTATTCAGCCCGCCGTCGTGAACGGCCTGAACGAATTTGGCGCACGCTGGGAAACGGCCGCCAAGGCCAGCGTGGGGCCGGGTCGGGGTGTCGTGACTGGCACCTACCGGCGCAGCCTGCACTTTTCCTCCCGCGCCTACAACTTTGGCCGGGATAACGTGAAGCCTGGCTCAGGCACGCCGGAGCGTGGCGGTACTGGCAAGGGTGCAACGGTGGGCGGTGGCTACGTAAGTATTGTGGCGGGCAGCGGTATGATTTATGCTCGCAGGCTGGAGGCGATGTACAACGTGGTGGTGGGCGCGCACGCCCAGGTGGCGGGCCAGCTGCCCGGCATCCTGGAAAAACACGCCAAAGCGGCGGGGTTGACCTGATGGCGATCATCGAAATCGATCCCTACGAGGCTTTGGTGGCCCTGGCAGCGGCCGACGCGGGCCTGGTAGCCCAATGCGGCGCACAGATTGACATCTGGCACCACTACGGCCAGGACGTGGGCGACTGGCCACTGACCTCTAAATCGCTGGTGTTTGTGCCTACGGGCGGCGAGCTTGATGCGGATTCGCCATTTGCCCGGCCGTCGTTTGAAGTGCGCTGCTACGGTGACAGTCCCTACGATTGCGGCCAGGTGTGGCGGGCGCTGGTGGCCTGGACGGTGGAGCACAACGAACGGCGCACGGTGACGGTGACCGAAGGCAAGGCGCTGGTGCAATTTGTGCTGCCTTTGCCGGGCGAGGGTATGCCCCGCCTGCTGTTTGACGAAGATATTAGACCCAACGGCGGTATGCCGTATTATTCTGTATTGATGCGGGCTGAGGTCGCCAATCAAGTGGTGACATAACATTGCCCATATAGGAGATTTACAAGATGGCAGATCAAACCCCCTATGCACAACTCACTGGCACCTGGCAGTTCTGGGTAGCCGCCGCTGGGACGACCATGACCGCCCTGGACGCCTCGCCCTCGGGCAGCTGGACGGCCATCGGCAAAACCGATGGCGATCAATCCTACAGCTGGGTCGGCGCACTGACCGCTTTTCGGGACAACCACGCCACCGGACCGCGCAAACACGTACGGCCGGAGGAAGGATTTACGGTAGCCATGACGCTGGTCGACCTGACCCTGGAGAGTCTGGCCACCATGCTGTCTATGGCCTCGTCGGCTGTGGCTGGCGGCACCAGCGGCGCGTTAACCACCAAGAGCCTACCCCTGCGGCGCGGCTTTGTGCCCAACCGTTTCGCCCTGCTGGCGCGGGGCGGGGCGCTGGTGGCCAATAACACCATGTCGCCCTACGGCGCGTGGCCGGGGCAGATTTACATCCCGCAGGGCGTATTCAGCAGCGAGCCGGGTATGACCTTCAGCAAGGGCGGCCGTCCTGGGGTGGCTTCGGTGTTTGTGGCGGAGTATGACGATACACAGAGCGCCGGGTATGAATTTGGCCGTTTGATTGTCCAGAGCGCGTAGGTCTCTCATGATTGGAACGGCCGTTCTGTGGTAAGCTAACGGCCGTGTTCTTCAATCACTGATAAAAGGAGCAACCTATGTCATTTTCATTAGCCAACCTACAGCCAGACGGCGAACCGTTCGACCTGGGTGACCGCGTTATCTATTTCCGCAACAAGCAGGATTTTGACCTGCAAGAGCTGGCGGCCTGGCAGCGCCTGCTGAAGACGATGCAGAACGTGGTCAAGATGCGCGAGAAGGCGCAAAACGAGCAGCAGCACGTTAGTGCCAGTGCCAAAAGCTACGAGGCCGCCAAAGAGATTATCAACCTGGTGCTGCCCGATTTGCCCGGCAAAACCTTCGAGGGTTTGACGGCCGGGCAGGTGGACCACCTGGCCACGATGTGTATCTCGGTGGCCAGCGGCTCGATGCGGGCCAACCCGGCCAGCATCGAGCTACAGGCGATGGTGCTGGCTCGCTACCCGGATCTGCCTGAGGAGTTCGTGAAATCACTTACTCATGGGCAGGTGCAAATGCTGCTGCCGGAAAATGAGCCTGAACCGGCAAAAAACTAACCAGACCAACTGTAGATGAACTGAAGTTCGCGCAGTTGGTCCGGTTTTACGGTGCAGGCGCGTTTCATTTGCCCGGCTGGGCGCTGGACATCCTTTACAAGTGTATTACGCCGCTGCGATTTGAGGAAGCAACGTGGGCAACCAACAGCACCCGCGTGGCGGTGCGGCACAGGGACAGCGATTACCGGCAGCAAATGGACCGGTGGCATAACCTGGCCGCGCCGGTAGACGAGGCAGCGGCAACGGCCGTAATTAACCCGGCCGTCGAGAAATGGTTTATTGACAACGGCATACCGTACCGATTAGCAGCGGATAACGCAGCAGACGAGTAAAGACACACCTCACCTAATCGGAGTGATGATTAGCAGCGGTGAACAAGGTTTTAGTGACCTTGTTCACCGCTTTTTTGTTTTCTGGAGACGATATGGCGGCCACTTTAGGAATTGCCACGCTTGAGACAAAGGTAGACCTGAAAGGGCTTGACAAGGGGCTCAAGCAGGGCGAGCAGAAAACGCGCGGATTTCTGGACATAGCCAAAGAGGGTTTTGCCCAGCAGTTCGGCTTTTCCGCAGCCGAGGCGGCCATCATGGCTGCTAAGGCCATAAAGCAATTCGCTGACGAATCCATTGCGGAGTTCCAGACATTCCAAAAGGGGATGTCTGAAGTGTTTACGCTCATGCCCGGCATGAGTAAGTCGGCTATGGACAGCATGAAGGAGGATGTGATCGACTTCGGTAAAGAAGTCGGTCGCACCACTGACGAAGTCGTTCCTGCAATGTATCAGGCTATCAGCGCCGGGGTGCCAGCCGAAAACGTCTTCGATTTCATGAAAATTGCCTCAGACGCGGCCCTGGGCGGCGTCACTGACCTGGAAACGGCCGTTGACGGCATTTCCAGTGTGGTTAACGCGTACGGTGATGAGGTAATCGACGCGGCCACGGCCAGCGACGTGATGTTTACGGCCGTCAAGTTGGGCAAAACGGACTTTGAGCAACTTTCCGCCTCGCTGTTTAATGTGGTGCCAACGGCCGCCAGTTTGGGCGTAACGTTTACCGATGTGGCGGCGAACCTGGCGGCGTTGACGGCGCAGGGTACCCCCACCAGCGTGGCCACGACGCAGCTGCGCGCCGCTTTTGTGGAAGCGTCCAAGAGCGGCACGGTGCTGGATAAGGCAATCCGCGATCTGACGGGCAAATCGTTCGCCGAGCTGATCGCCAGCGGTAAAACCTCCTCGCAAATTTTCTCCGAGCTGCGGCAGTCGATGCCTGAGCAGGATTTCCGCAATCTGTTCAGCAGCGTCGAGGCGTCCAACGCGGTGATGGGGCTGACCAACGACACGGCCGCCGGGATCATCGACACATTTGGTACCGTCGAGGACACGATAGGCGCAACGGCCGCTGCTGCCGAAACGATGGCCGGGAGCCTGGAGCATTTAGAGGCAAGGTCCGAGGCCGCTACCGAGGCGTTCAAAATCCAGGTAGGTGAGGGATTGACGCCTCTAAAGCAGATGTACCTGGAGACAAAAATCGCGGGTCTTAGTTTCCTGGGCACTCAGGTACAGATCGCCGGTGAGTTCTGGCGGGGGAATCTCGGCCTGGCGGAAACCATCAAACTACAAAATCAGTTAGCGTTCACCTCAATGGACGCGGCCGAGGCCATGACCGAGCTGGAGAATATGACCACCGGCTCCACCGAGGCGACCAGGGCGTACAACGACGCCGCTGGTGATTACTATGCGGCTCAGGCTGCCGCCGTTGAAGCCACGAAGGCGGCGACGGAGGCAGCGGAAGCTGACGCACTGGCCATCCGCGAGGCCGCTCAGGCCCGCGCTGAGGCGGCGGGGATCAATGAGGAGTTTGCCGACAAGGTTTTGCAATCGGCAAACCACCTGACGGCAGAAGAAGCGGCCGTGGCGGCCGCCAACGCTGCCAACGCTGCTTATTTTGACGAGATAGAAAGCGGCACGCCAGCGGTTGAAGATTTTTCCGGCGCTGCGGCCGAAGCTGCGCAGCAGCTGGGCGGCTACTTCGATGCCGCGCTAACTGCGACCGGCGAGACCAAGAGCCTGGAGCGGCAGCTATACGATTCGGCCGTGGCGGCCGGGGCTGGCGCGGCTGAACTGGCGGTACTGGCGGCGGCTACTGGGGAATTTACGGCCGCAGAAATTGAGGCGGCGTTCCAGGCGGCGTTGATGCAGGCCAATATTGATGGCCTGGTGGCCGCCATGCAAAGCGGCTCGATAACGGCCGAGGAGGCGACGCAGGCGCTGGGGCGGCTGAAGGACGGCCAGGCAGATACAGCCGCCGCCGCTATCCAATTGGCAAAAGATGCCGATGCCGCCAACGCGGCCTTTGACGAGCTTTCTGGCGCGGCCGTTGACGCCGCCACCAACCTGGCGGCTATCCCGACTAACATCCCGGTGCACATCAGTGTAACAAGCGACCCATTCCCGACGATTCCAAACTACCCCGGCGGGGGCAACCAGCCGCAGGCGTTTGCCGATGGTGGGTTTACCGGGTTTGGGCCGATGACTGAACCGGCCGGAGTGGTGCACCGTAACGAGTTGGTACTGCCTGCCCAAACGCTGCGAGCTGGTCCGGCCGCTATTTTAGATTTTGCTGATTCTCACCTGCCGGGCGGTCTACCCAGCGGGCGCGGGCAGGCGGTTGTTAACGACAATCGCCAATTTCACTGGAACGTAAATACGGCCGCATTTAATCCTGAATCCGCAGGCCGGGCAGCGGCGGCGTTTGCCACAGGGGGCATTTAATGGGTAGCTGGGAAATATCAAGCGACGGCGGCAGTACATTTACGAATCTGGCCACATTGCACTTTGATGTAAAGAGCGCAATGGGCACCGGCATGCTGCCGGTCAAGAATCTGTCCACGCCACTGGCGCAGCAGCCGGGCGAGGAGTACCAGGGGACCAAGATTGACAAACGGCCGTTTGCTTTGCGCGGTGCATTTAACCTGACAGGCGGTGACAAAGCCACCTATCACAGCCGGAAACAGACGCTTCTTAAAGCGCTGAACGCCCAGGCGGGCACGCGGATTAACGCCCGCCCCACCCCGGTACAGCTCAAATATACCGGTGCGGCCGATGACAAAATTATCCGCTGCTTTTATGAGGGTGGACTGGAAGACGAGCCGCTGGAAGGCGAAGGGTTTGCGCAGCAAAATATCTCTCTTCGTTTTGTGGCGTTTGACCCGTTTTTTTACGCCGACAGCGAAAGCAGCGTGGTGCTGGACCCGCAGGATTCTGCCAACGTATACACCGTTGCCGCGAAAATTGACGGGCTATGGGACGATCTGGGGCCGCCGAATGCGGCGGGAACTTACGCGAGCGTTTTGGCGGTTGCCTCGGATAGCACCTATATCTACATCGGCGGGGATTTTCTGAACTGGAACAACATCGCCGCTGCTGACTATATCGTGCGGATGAATAAAAGCACCGGCGCTTATTCCGCGCTAGGGTCTGGGCTGAATGGGCTAGTGCGCGGGCTAAAAATTGACGCCAGCGGCCTGCTTTACGTCATTGGCACGTTCACCAACGCGGGTGGCGTCGCGGCGGCTGATTATATCGCCACATGGAACGGCACGGCCTGGGCGGCCGTGGGAACCCCCAGTACCGGCGCAACGGTAACCTCAGTACACGCAGTGGATATAGACAATGCCGGAAATGTTTACGTGGCTGGCAACTTTCTTAACCTAGCAGGCGTTGCCGCCGCTGACGGCATTGCCATGTGGAACGGCACGGCCTGGGCGGCGTTGGGCACGGGGGTCGCGGGCGCTGGCGCGGCCTGTAATGATGTTTTGGCAATAACGCCAACAAGGGTTTACGCGGCGGGTGGCGGGATCACCTCATTCGGTGGCGTCGCCAATACGGCCAATCTCGCCATGTGGAACGGGTCGTCCTGGGTCGAGGTAGGCGGCGGGCTAACCGGCACGGCCACTTGCCTGGCCATTTCCTCCGCCGGTGATTTGTACGTAGGCGGGGCAATGACGGCCGCCGGTTCCGTGACAGTAAACCGGATCGCCGTATGGAATGGTGCGTCCTGGGCCGACCTGGGGGGCAGCAGCTTGAATAATACAGTTTGGAATCTAACTTTTGCGTCTAATGGCAGCCTGTACGCCTCAGGGCAGTTTACAGCAATTGGGGAGGGTGTCCTTACCAACGACGGCCTGGCTGTTTGGAATGGCTCGTTATGGGTGCGCGAGGACATGAATGTTCCCGGCACATCGTCTACCTATGTCGTCTACTTTGACGGTGCTGATTTGTACATCGGATTCGACACAACGGGCGCGGCCGGATTCGCCGGGGACACCACAATTGCCTACGCGGGAACAGCCGTGGCATACCCGTACGTCACGATCAACCGAAGCGGCGGGACATCGGCCACCATTTACCGACTGACAAACGCCACAACGGGCGCAGAAATTTACCTTAGTTATTCGCTTCTGGACGGCGAGACATTGACGCTTGATTTTCGGCCGTACTCGGAAACGGCGCTCGCGGCCGTTTCCTCCTTCTTTGGCCCGGTGCCCGGAGCGATTCTTGGTGGTTCCAATCTCGGCGACTTTTATTTAACGCCGGGGAGATCGGGAGCCAGTCAGAATAACATCATTGCGCTTTATGTGGGCAACCAGGGCGGCACCCCAACTATTACAGCGACCATGTATTACACGGCCGCTTATCTCTCTCAGGATTAAGAAGAAGCATGGCCCGTTACGAACTTTGGTACTGCGACCCGCTGGGCAATCGAATAAGCTACATCCCAAACGCATCCTCGTTTTCTTATGTGATGGTGTCGGGCGACGTGGGAGTGGCGCAGTTTGATAGCCCGTTACGCGACCTGGGCCATGAAGCGAACGTGCCCGATCGGCGCATCCATATTTACCGCCAGGCTTACGGCGCGGCGCAGCGGCTGGAGATTGTGGCCTTTCTAGACAAGTTTACCTACGCGCACAATCAGGATGGATTGGGGCAATTTGGCGGCGGGGCGAGCGATCCAAACGTGCTGCTGAAGCGGCGCATTTTGGCCTACAGAAGCGGCAGTGCACAGGCGTCCGTAGACGGAGGATCGAGCGGCAACCAAATGCTGTTGGTTGCGCGGGAAAACCTCGGACCAGATGCCACAGACACAAACCGGGAAATTGACGGGTTTGGATTCTCCGTGCAGGGATACAGTGGGCTGGGTGGGGCAATCAACAAGCAGGCAGCGTGGAAAAATGTGCTGGAGCTGATGCAGGATATACAGGCGTTCAGCAAGCAGGCGGGCACGGAGTTGTTTTTTGCCATTGTTCCGACATCTGAAACGACTATGCAGATGCGGGTATTTAGTGGCCAGCCGGGGGCGGATCGCACGCTGGCGACGGGAAAAACGCCTGTTGTCTTTTCCTTGCAACGGGGGAACTTGCTGAACCCTACACTGACCTTTGATTACAGCAATGAGGCCAATTACATCTACGCGGGCGGCAAAGGGCAGGAGGACCAGCGTAACGTGCAGGAAGCCAGTGACGCGGCCAGCATCGGCCGTTCGCCCTTTGCTCGTAAAGAGAAATTTATTTCAGCCATTTCCGGGGTACTAGACAACAGCGACGAGCAAGTGCTGGCAAGGGCAAAAGACGCACTAGAAAAAAACAGGGCGCGGGTCACCTTTGCAGGAACAATCATTAGCACGGCCCAGACAGATTACGGCCGGGATTGGTTTCATGGGGACAAGGTGAGCGTAGATTATGCCGGGTTCCAGTTTGACACCATTATCCGGGCGGTGTCGGTGTCGGTAGATGGCGACGGCCGGGAAACGGTAGCGGCGCGGGTGGAGCTGAGCAATGAGTGACGGTGATTTGCTGCGCCGGGTTAAAGAGTTGGAAGAGCGGATAGGCAGCTTGGAGCTTATCGAATACTCCAAGGTTCGCTTCAAGATTCTGTACGACACAACCAGCGCGAAGGCATGGACCACGGTCGCCAGCCGCTCAGCGGCCGATAACGGCCTCATCGATCTTTCCGCTACTTTTGGCGTCCCAGCCAATGTGCAGGCGGTCATTTTGCGGGTAGACATTAACGACGTGGACACGGGCAACCCCGTGGCTCTAGTGAGCATGGGTACTACGGCGACGCCAACGGAGCAGCTAATGTACGCCGGTTTTGACGGCCAATGGATGATTTACAACAGCGTGATTGTGCCATGCACGGCCGATGGCGACATCTACATTTCGTTTGACGAAACCGTGTCCAATTTCCGGTTTTTTGTTTTGGGGTGGATTATCTGATGACTACGTTTGATCTAACAGTCAACAGCGACGCGCACGAGGACCACACCGGGGCGAACTTCTCCAATTCAGCTGCGATTGTCAACTGCAACGCGCACACCAGCGGGGTAACCAACCGGCAGTACCGGGGCGGTTTTGAATTTGTGCTGACGGCCGAAATTCCCAGCGGGGCAACGATTGACGCCGCCTATCTGACCATCCACGCCAACAGCACCTCGGTGGATG
>ERZ761596.232-NODE-232-length-9536-cov-31.626305_pt1 | contig 9536 bp, 6 predicted proteins | sample MGYA00512166_ERZ761596 | MGnify/ENA primary metagenome ERZ761596 (study PRJEB28899, sample SAMN03785556) | bioreactor sludge metagenome | biome: EBPR Sludge; feature: EBPR Bioreactor; material: 0.22µm filtered reactor supernatant | place: Saint Lucia: Queensland...
AGCGCGATCATTTGCGGCTCCACAGGCGGGGCAGCGCCCACCACGATTCATCTACGCCCATACTCGCCTCCGCATCATCGCGTCCCACTTCGCTACCGCAGATTGCTCCGCTGCGATGTGCGGCCATTCGTCGGACGACTCGAACCGCACTGCCGGCCCGCTCGTGCCGCACGTAGGGCACGCAACCTGCGCGTACCGATGCGGCCTGCGGATCACGTGCTCGACGCCGACGTGCGCGCCACACCAGCGGCAGGGCGCGGGCGTGTCGGCGACCTTGCCCGCAGAGGCGGGAAGGATCCGCGAGAGCCAGCGGGCGAGCGCAGCCACCACTACGCCGGGTCCGCCACCTCCACATCCCAGGCCGGGAAGTTCACCGTGTTGCCCGCGCCAGAAGTCAGCGCCAGCGAGGTGCACGTCGTGACGTAGCGCAGCGTGGTGCCGTCATCCAGCGCGATGTGTGTGGCGGTGCCCGAGGTGTCGATCGGCACGCTCGACTTCGCAGCCACCGTAACCTTGCGGCCCGACGTGTCGCCGTTGGCCTTGGTGAAGTCGCCGCCCGCGAGCGTCACGTCCGCCAGCGCCACCGCGGCGATGCCCGCGTAGTTCGCCGGTTGCGCCGAACACGCCACCATGCGGACAGACCCCGCCACGTAGTCGAGGCTTGCATCCATCATCAGATCGTTCGCCCATTTCGCCATTTCAGATCACCTTCGCCTTGTGGCCCTGAGAGCCGTTGTGGATGTCCAGGGTCGCTTCGACGCCCTGCGCAAGCGGCGCGGGGGCCGCGCCTTGCTCCTTCACCCAGCCGTACTCGAGAAACTTCTTCAGGTTCTCGGGCTGGAAGTTGTTTTCCGACAACAGTTCGCCTTCGTAGTAGCGCACCGCGCCGTCGTTGAACGTCGTCACGACTTCGATCATGATCACTCCGCAGTTGTGGTTTCGGGCAGCACGGAGAACTCGGAGTCCGCCGTGCAGAGAGGTTGCACATCGCCATTGGCGCGAATCAGCTCAATGTCGAACACGCCGGCGTCGAACACCAGCAGCGCCGCCTGCGCGGGGGTAAGCCGCAGCCGTAGCGCATCGTTCGCCACGTCGATCTCGAGCGCGCCGTCCGTGGCCTCGCTTACGCCGCCTGCGGTGGCGAACAGCGCGAGCCGATCGCCACCCACCTCGGTCTTGACCTCCATGCGCGCGTGCACGTACGCGGAGAGGTCTACGGGGGCACGAAATGCGAGCTGCCCGCCGCCGGCGTACGCTTTCAGCCCGGCGGCATTGACCGCATTGAACTCCACGGTGTCCGCGTCCACGCGCACCACCGGGCGCAGGTCAGAATCTCGGGGCGGGTTGTTCGTCGCGTTGAGCGAGGTCATGCCGCCGGTCGCGTTCATGACCGCCGCGCGCCACCCGTCCGGGATCCCATGCCCGGCGGCGGTTACGCGCAAGGGTGCCGACTGCGACATTGCGGAAATGCTGGCGTACCCCCACTCGCTCGACTCTACCCGGATGGGCACGTCGTTCGTGGCGCCGCGGCGCACCTCCAGGCTCAGCTTCTGCAGGATCATTTGTGCCCCCAGAGCACCCCAAAGTACCACAGCCGCGGCAGCGCGAACGCGGCGTAGTAGAACACCTCCGCCCATTGCCGCGCGCTGTGCTCCGCCACGCGGCTCCACTGCAGCGCCGGCGACACCGGCAGCGCATGCGATGCCGTCCAGTCCTGAATCCGAATCACAGCACCCATGTCGCACCCCCCGGCGTATCGTACGCCACCCGCACGCGTGTGCACAGCCCTCGGCTCATCGCGTGCGCTCCAGTTGGCGCTGCTTCTCGGCGCTGCCGCGGCTGGACCCGAGCCAGTAGGCAATCGCCGTGGCGAACGCGCCGATGATCTGGCCGGTAACGAGGTAGATCACTTCGCTGTTACTCTCGGGTGTCGGCTGGTACATCAGCGCGGCGATCAGCCCGACGACCATCAGGAACAGCGCCACGGTCAGGATCGCGGGCATCTGGCTGTCTTTGTGCGTCGTGCGCGCGTGCTGCGTGTCGGCCATCTCGCCCAGGTAGCGCTGGGTCATCAGTTCGGCCAGCACTTCGGCGTGCCGCAGCTCGATCTCGCGCAGCTTCACGGCCGCGCTGGGGTCGTTCGCCACGGCTTCTGCCACGGCTTGCGCGCTACGATCCACGCCGAACGCGGCGGCGATCAGGCCGCCAACAGCAGCACCCGCAGGGCCGCCCAACGCTGCCCCGAGTGCGGGGGCGGACTTGGCGACGGTCGGTGCAAGGTCTTGCCAGTCCATGTCACGCCTCCAGTAAATTCTTGGCGATGCGTCTCGCCCAGCCGCGCCCGAATGTCGGGTGATCAACGAAGCCGCCCTCGTGGCCCAGCAACTTCTCGAACGCCCGCTCGAAGTTCACGACAGGATCCCCGTTTTCTTGGCGACGAACATCACCGCAGCCCCTGCCGCGGCCCATACGGCGGACATGACCCAGCTGCTCGTCTGCTGCTGAATGGGCTGCACGCGCTCCAGCGCGATCAGGCGCTGCTCAAGCCCGACCAACTTCAGATCGAGCTTGTCGATCTGCTTGAACGCCCGGCTAAGGGCTTCGTTGGTTTGCATCTGGCGCTCCTCGACGAGAGCAAGGCGGGTGACTGCGGAGGCGATCTCGCGCAGCGTCTCCTTGAGTTCGCCGACATCGGCCGACAGGAGCCCAAGGCGCGTGATTACTACGTTGATGTCTTGGTCAGGCATGGCTGCTCCTCATCGTGTGTTGGCCCACAGGTAGTTCTGCAACAGGGGCAGGTTGTTCTTGTTGGACTCGAGGATGCCCGGGCCCAGCTCGGCCATCGCGCGCCCGCGCGCCCGTGCCGCCTGCATGGCGCCAAGGTTCTGGATGGGGTTGTCCGGGTTGCGCTGCTGGTATTCGAACAGCCGCTCCATGGCACCCTCCAGGTCGCCACGGTCGAAAGACTTGACGATCTGTTTCGTGGCTTTGGCCTTGTCCTGCTTTCGCTGCGTGAGTTCGCTCTGGTAGTAGAAGTTCGCCTCGGACTGCTCGGCCTTCTTCGCCGGTGTGAACCCGAGAGCCATTTTGGCGTAGTCGGCCCACTCCACAGGTATCGGCAGCGGCTGCCCCGCCTTGTTGACGAACGCCCCCGCGTCAGCAGTGCGCACCGCTTCGGTCGGGCCCTTGAGCGCGCGGGGGAGTACAGCCTTGACCCCCTCCAGCAAGTTGCCGTCCTTGATGTGCAGCAGCCCGCCATAGATGTCGAACCCCGCGTTGAGCGCCGGACCAAGCATCGTACGGGACTGGTCCTTCATCTTGTCTTCCCAGCTCCGACGATCCGCCGCGAACGCGCTGCCCGGCAGCAGGTCCTGCTGGCCGAGCATGCCGGTCAGCTCGATGCCCAGCACCCCGCGGGGCAGCACGCCCTTGGCGACGACCTCGCCAAGGTCTTTGCCGAACGTGTCCGCCAGCCAGTCCCGGTACATTGCGCGCAGATCGCGGTCGTCGTCATCCCCGCGGAACGCGTTGGCCAACGCCACCAGCGCGGTGACGAACGGTAGCCCCAGCGTGCCCCCGACCACGGCCGCTGCGGCCAGGGTGCCCCCCAACGCCCTGCGGGCCGCCTTACGCTCCGCCGGCGGAACGTTGGCGTTGAGGAAGGCTTCGTTCGTCAGGCGCGCGTACTGTTCCATCATGAAGAACGCGAAGCGCTGGAACTGCATGAACAGCGGGGTGGCGGCGCCGACGAACCCATGCCGCCCGATCGCTCGCGCCGTGTTGTTGTCGGTGTAGTTGAACTGCGTCGCACCCACGGTCTCGATCGCGTACTGGCGCCGCGCGTCCTCCGCCCGATCAGAAGCCATGCGGTACGCGGCCAGCCCCGCCGAGAGCCGGTTGCCGACCTCGGTGTAGTGGTTGAACAGCGACACCGCCTTCGCCGCGACGGCCCCGGAGGACACGTCCCCCTCGGCCATGCGCCCAAGTTCGTGCGCCTGCGTGGCATCCACCACGCCGCTTCGCAGCAGGTGGGTGACGAAATCGACTTCCTGCTTCGTGAGGCCCGTGCCCTTCGGGTCGATCTTCGCGTCCAGCACGCCCCGCCAGCCGCCCTCGCCCCAGCCCTGGGCGATCGCCTGCGACATGATCTTCGCAGTGTCGCGGCTCGATCGGGCCATGGTCTTGGCAGCCTTCACGAACCCGTACCGCCCGCCCAGATACGGCAGGGTCAGCATGTACGGCTGCATGAGGTTACCAATAGCGTACGCGGGGCTCAGCGCGAGGTAGAAGTTGTTGCCGAACACCGACAGGGCGTGGATGAACGGGGCGTCCACGGGCTTCAGCGCATTGGAGAACCGGGTCGCCAACTCGTCGTGCACCAGCTGTCCACGCTCAGCCTCAAACGCCGACACCTTCTGGCGCTCGTCCACCGCGGTCTGCATCTCGCGGAACGCGTCCGTGAACAGGTCGGAGGTGTAGGTGTTCGCGATCGAAGCCTCATGCCACTGCGCGCGCTTGGCGAAGTTCTGCAGGTAGTTCTTGCTGTACCCCGGCACCCCCTCTCGCTTCTGGTTGGCCTGCCGGGCGGAGTTCACCTCCAGCATGTCCAGCATGGCGTCCGTCAGCGAGGCCAGCACCGCGTCGTACGCGGCCTTCATCTGCGGCGACTTGTGGTTCTTCATCTCGGAGAACCGCGACTCCAGGCGCGAGCGCAGCTCCTTGAGCATCTTGCCCGTACCGAAAGCGTTCTCGAGCGCGGCCACGTCCGAAATCTTGCCCGCCGCGACCATGGGCACGCCCTTCGGGTCTTTCTTCAGCAGCCCGGGCTGCGCGAGTAGCAGCTGCCGCACTTCCTCTGCGGCGAACGCGCTGTCGACGCGCATGAACACCTTGTCCTGCCCCTTCATGAAGGGGCCGACCGCCACGCCGTACTTGTCCAACAGCTTTTCGAGCTTGGCGACTGCCTGCGGACTCGCGTCGGCGACGCTGAACGCGACCCGGTACATGCCGTGCCGTCCGAGGTGCATGTAGGGGTTTGCCCACCCCTTCTCGTACGCCTGCTTGATGGTGCGCAAGTCCTCCGAGATGTCGGTCAGTGGGTAGGTGTCTGCCACGTACTTGAACATCTCGGTGATCGCGCCGTGCAGCTCCGCGCTCAACCCGGAGGCGTGCACCGCCGAATCCGCCGGTTTCAGCGGCAGGTCCGCCTGCAACAGATCGAGCCGGTTCCAGAACCGCTTCACCACGTCGTCGGCCGCGGCCGTCGCGCCGCCGGCCTTCTGGTGAGCCCGCAGCACGCCGCGCACCAGCGCCGCCATCTGCATGGTGTACAGCTGGCGGTTGACTAGCTCGCCGCGCTTGAGGAGCCGGGCGAGTTCGCCGTTGTTCACCTGCTTGAGCCGCAGGTACTCGCGGTGCAGCCGGTCCACATGGTCCTTGTGTACGTCATCGAGCGCCTTGCCCATCGCCGCCTTGTTGCCGGCGAAGTCTTTCCCCAGGTCGATTCCCAGCCGACTGGTTTCTCCAGCAAGCCAGCCCATCGTGTCGTTGTACCGCTCGAAGTTCTTGGTCTTCGCCAGCGCCAGCTGTACTTCGCGCGCAAACCCGTCGTATGCGAGGTCGCTGATGGTCTTGCGCACCGCGGACTTGGTGCGGTCGGCGTCGAAGTATTTCAGGAACGGCTCGCGGATTTGCGTCAGCTTGGGGTCGTACCGAAGGTTGTGGTAGATCGCCTCGGAGGACATGACCCACAGCAGCCCCTGGCGGGCCTTCGCCTTTGCGTTGGACCAGAAGCCCTTCGTGGTTGCCGTATCGAGCGCCGCCAGATACTTCTTCGCGGTCTCGAATGGCTTTACCGCCGCCGCGATCGGGCTGACCATGGCGTCCTCGGTCTCGACCGCCGCCGCAGGCGCGGCCAGCTTCGTATTTGCGGCGAAGAACGGCGCAGTCGTCTCGAGCGCGCGGGTAAGCGCGTCCGTAGCAGACGGGGGCATCCCGAGCAGCTTGCGTACCGCATCGACGTACTGCCGGAAAACCGAGCCGATCCGCTGCAGCACGCTGGCCGACTGCCCGAACATGCCGGCGGGGGCCTTGAGCGCCTTGAGCTTCTCCTGGAATGCGGGGTTCGTGTGCACCTCGGCGACGAACTCGAACAGGTTCTTGAACGCGTACTCGCCCTTGGTCTCGGGGAGAGCCTTCAGGTACTCGTACAGCTCGGTCAGCTCACGGAGCCCACGTTGCGCCTGCACGTCAGCCTGCGTCTGGGCGCGGCCCGTCTTCGCCATCACGGCGCGCATTTTCACGACCGTGGCGGCATGCACCAGCTCGTGCAGGATGATCTGCGGGTTCTCGCCGCCGGCGTAGATCGTGACGGTGTTCGTGCCCTGCTCGAAGCGGCCCCGCTTCCACCCCTGCTGCCCGGTCGAAGTCGTGCCGACCATGAGCTGGCTCTTGTAGACGACCCGCACGCCCGACAGGTCGAGCTTGCGCAGCAGCCGTGCAAGCGCCTTGTGCACGGGGCGCGCGGCGAGCTGCTCCACAGCGTCGAGGAGCGCCGGCACCCCTTGAGTGCCCGACAGGCCTTCGAGCGCGGTCTGCATGGCGCCTTGCGTGCCGCCGAAGGCGGTCTCCGCCCACAGAATCGACTCAACGACCTGCGCCATGGCTTGGTCGAAGTTCTTCGCCTTGGCGTTGTTCTTGAAGTGCCGGTCGTACCGCTCCATAAACTCCGCCCGGTCTGCCTTCGAGAGCCCGTCGTCGCGCTCGTGCTTGTCGGCCAGATCGAGCAGCCGCCCCTTGTTGGCCTCGCGCGCCGCGCGGTCCTGGGCGGCCTTGGCTGCTGCCTTCGAGATGCGCTCCCGCTCTGCGCGCCACGGAGCCTGCCGCGCCTCGGCGACCCCCGCCAGCAGCTGCTCATACTGGAACGCAGGGTTCGCGCGGTCGATCTCGAACCGCGCCATAAGGTCCGTCATGGCCTTGGCGCGCACGATGTCCTGCTTGAGCGAGTCGATGTCGCGGCGCAACACTTCAGCGCGCTCGACCAGCCCTTCAGCGAGCTTCGCCTCGACCGCGGCCTCCGTCTCGATGTTCGAGTACGCCACGGCGTTCTCGACCCGGGCCAGCTCCGATTCGCGCTTCTCGACCTCCCGCGCACGCTCGGCGCGTTCCTGCGGCGTCGCCCGCTTCAGATTCTCCTGGGCAGCGGTCAGCGCGGACTTCGCCGCGGCGACACCGGCCTGGGCCTTGGCGAGCCGCGGGCGGATACCCCGCATGCGCTTCTCGCTTGCGGACAGCTCCTTCTGCACCTCAGCCAGCGCGGCGGCCCACTCCTGCACCTTCGGCGCCGCGTCGAGCACGGACTGCACGAACGCCTTCGCCTCCGCCCAAGTCGGTACATACCGCGGGCCGGGAGTTGCACGGTCGCCGCGGATGCGATCCCACGCCGCCGCGACGGGCTCCTTCCGGGCCTCCTGCAGCTTCGCATCCATGTCCCGCTCAATCGCGGCGTCTGCGGCGCGCTGCTCTGCCGTGAGCCGCTCGCGGCGGCCGGGGGCTTCCGAGGCAGGTGCTGCCGGCGCTGCGGCGGCCTCGACCTGGGCGACCAGGGACATCGCACCGTCCCGGAACATCGCCGAGAGGGTCTCGTTCGGCGTTACCGCAGCCTGCGTGCCTTTCTTGCGGCGCGTCTTGCCCTTTTCGCCAGCCACTTTCTCAGGTTTGGCAGCACGCGCTACTCCTTCCGCTTGCTCGGCCGCTTGCCCGGCTTCGGCATTCCGAGCCGTTTCGGCAGCGGCTTGGCCGGCGTCTCCGCCTCCCACCGCTTGGCCATCTCCGGCTTGTTGGCGTGCATCCACTTGCGCTGCGCGCGGCTCCGCATCGGCATTTTGGCCTCCTTGGGCGGCTACTTGCCCCGCTTGCGGGGCTTCTTGAGCGGGTTGGGCGGCAGCAGCCCCTTGGGCAGCCGGGACCGCAGCAGCTGCGGGAACTGCGGCATCGGCTTGACCGGCGGCTGGTCCGGGTCCGGTCCCCGCACGGTTCGTCTGATCTTGCGCATTCTGGGCTCCTGGCTCCATGCGCGACTGCAGCCGGGTGGCGTAAAGCCCCGCCAGCTCTGCGCGTTTCGGATATTCGACATTGTGGTCGGCAGCGTACCGGTTCAGGAACGCCACCATGTCAGCGACAGTGCCCCCGTTCGGGAACGCCTCGGTGACTGCGGCTGCGACCTTGTTCACTTCCTGCGCCCGGAACGGCTTCTGCGCACCGCCATCCTCGTACGTGGTGGCCCGCAACCCCGCCTTCAGCACGTCGCCGCTTGGGATCGGCGTGGACGGCGCGTACGCGGCCGTCGCCTCCGTGCGCTTGGCCTGCTCCTCGCGAATCGTGCGCTGGGTCTTGGCCGGGTAGGTGCCGATGTTCTGCACCGCCGTTGCGAGCGCCGCGTCGTCCCAGCCGCGGGGGTCGGTCGGCGAGGGGGCCTTGGGGGGTTTCGGCGCAACGGGCGCTTCAGCGGCCGTCTCCGTGGCCGGGGGCGGGGTGTCCGTAGCAGGAGGCACCTGGGCGCCCAGGTCCATGTCCGGGCGGACGATACGGCCGAACTGGCGCGCGAGGGCCTCGGTGTCCCCGGAGGCCAGCGCCTCGCGTACCTGCGCAGCCCGCGCCAGCTCTTGTGAGGACGGGGCAGCCGGGCGGGGCCCTGCCGGCGCCATGCCTAGCGTGCCTTCCTGCGTAACGACGTTGCCGAAGTCGTCGGTCGTGACGGGGCGCATCTCGAGGTTGCGAGAAGCCGTCAGCTGCCGCCGATATGCCTCGGCCGCAGCTTGCCGGGACTCGATACCCTGCACGGTGTCGGAAGCAAGCTGCGTCAGCTGCTGGTTTGTCGCGATTGCGCCGAACTGCGACCAGTCCACGCCCTCCCCGCGCGTGATCCGGTCAAGCTGCTCGAGCCGCCACTGGTTCATGTTCTGCCGGGTGTCGGTGCCCGGCGGGTGCAGCACGACCAGCGCACGCAGCGCGTCGTCGTACAGCTTGGGGTTACGCAGCTGCCCGCGCTCGTCGAGCTGCGGGGGCTGAGAAAGCACCTGGATCGCTGCCACCCCATCCGCGAGGCGGTTGTTGTGGAACGCGGCCGACACCGTGCCACCCATGGCGCCGCCCAGCGCGAGGCCCGCGGCAGCGGACTCCGCCACGCCCTGCCCCAGATCGCGGCCAAGCGCAGCGTTCTGCAGGACCTGCTCCTGCGCGGACTGCGCCATCTCCTCGGCGCCTTCAGTCGCGAAACCGCGCCCTGCACGACTCACCAGCCCGGGACCGCGCCGCAGCGCACCGCCCACGACCGCGTCGGCCGGGCGCGCCCCGCCGGCCAGGAGCACGTCCGCGTCGGCGACGCCCAGCTTGTTGGCGAGCTTGCCGGCACCAAACGCAATCCCACCTGTCACGGCGCCGGCAGCGGCACCCAGCGCGCGCTGGCCGAACGTGGTTTCTCCGCCGGCCTCTTGGCGAATCTGCTCGACCGACTGGCCCCCCGCGACAAGGCCCTC
>ERZ761596.233-NODE-233-length-9534-cov-2.991560_pt1 | contig 9534 bp, 9 predicted proteins | sample MGYA00512166_ERZ761596 | MGnify/ENA primary metagenome ERZ761596 (study PRJEB28899, sample SAMN03785556) | bioreactor sludge metagenome | biome: EBPR Sludge; feature: EBPR Bioreactor; material: 0.22µm filtered reactor supernatant | place: Saint Lucia: Queensland...
CCCTTGTTGATCGCGCTTACGGTCAACCCGGAAGCAGAAACGAAATCATTCAGCATGTGATTGGCTTTTTTCTTCCCCATCTTTGCAATAATCTCGAATGCGCGGGTCATCGTGCCAAGTTTTTCTTCGAGAGACACATCTTTACGTTTTTGCTTTTCTGCCGCCTCTTTCAACGCGATCACAGAAACAACTGGCGCATTATTCAAACGAATGCGCACCCTTTCGTATTGACTCTGATCACTAATTCCCTTCCCAACATAATATTGCCGAAGGTCGTTCATGTCCTTGATCTGACCTTCCCGCGTTGCAGGTGCGCCAACAATATGAGTCAACGGTCCCAGCAAATCGGCAATAGGATATTCAATTTTCTTTTCTTCTTTGCCAACTTTGACCTTTCCTATCCGCCATGAATTTTCGCCAGCCTCGTCCATGTCATGCCAGTCATAGCGTGTCTCATGCCGTTTGCCAAGTTCCCCTCCCCAATAATCGCTGAGCTTCGTCCCAACCTTCCCCATGATGTTGAATCCCCATTGGGCTCCGGTGATCACATCTGCCTGCCCTTCCACGATCACGATGTGGTTGGAATTCACGTTATAGTTCCAGGGGAAATAGGGCTTTCTTTCCCCGATCAGACCTCTGCGGGGGTTGTAAGATTTGTGATGTTTATCCGGCTCGTTGATGAGCCTATCGCCTTCCCATTTCAAGTTCCGAGAAGATAAATATGTCACCTTCCCAAAATAAAGGTGTGGATAAATCAAACGGGGTTTCGACATAAATCCGCTGATATAACCGGCATTAACATCATCGTTACTTATGGCATCATGCAGTTCATAATCGACCTCCCATTTATCTTTCAGCTTTGCTACATCACCTTTGAATCCCAATATGGCAACAGCGGCAGGAGACTGCACGTCGATATTGTTCATGGCAATATATTCGCGCATCTCTTTGTATTCAGCAGCAGTAGCATTTCCGCTGTAGCCCAGCCTGGCGTTCTTGATCGTGTCATCAGTCCAACCTCGCCCGCGACATACATCCATAGCAGTAGCGGTATTACCCATCCAACGCTCAAAGACCTTGGTCGCCACATCAAACAGATCTTCTGCAGCCCTCACGCGCAGCCAAGACTTTGTTTCCGCGTGTGTCCACTCAGGCAAGGTCAAGCCAGCGCGTTTCGCCGCCCATTCAACTGCGCTTTTCATATCCATCCCGCGTTCTTTGATCAGATAGTCAATCACTGACCCGCCGCGGTTGTGCTTATTCCAGTAGTAGTACCATTCGCCGCCTTTACTGGAGCGCGTCACGACCAAACCATGAATACCATCTCGATCCCCGCGATATTCAGAGCCATGTCCCTTCAACGGGAAATCCTCCCGTATCACTTCAACCAGATCTATCCGTTTCTTGATGTCATCGTAAATGTTGTTTGCCATATCTCCGTCCGAAAACCAGATTTATCAAAGACCTTTTTCTAAAAACTGCTCAGAATTTTTCAGGCACCGAGCCTGGCGTCCTTGCGAAAAAAAAGAAGTGACCGACCCCACCCCTCCCCTTTGCCTCATTCATGCAACATAACCCCATGTTATGTTGCATGAATATTTGACCGTCAGAAACCTTTTTCCAGAGCGCTGCGCCCGTCTGCCAAAACGCAGGGGAAAAGGGCAGATCACGATTCTTCCTACTACTGCTTTCAAAGTTGACGTGCGCCATCACACCTTCTAAGGCACACTGAATCAATGCCAGTGGCGCATTCACATCAACGGTTGCTGTTGGATATCCGAGGCGTTCATCATTTTCGATTTCTTCAAGCGCCCCTTCGACTGTTTCGCGGAACATCTTTTCACGGCGCAATATTTCCTGCTTTGCCATGTCACGAGCCTTGGGAGTATTTGCCTGATCGTCGCGCACAATTTCCAGCAACTTATCAAATGGCATTGTGTCAATTCGCCCAGGCATCACATCACCCCTTCCACTGCAACACGTATACCGTTTTCTTCACTATGGAAAATTGAGACCATTTTGCTTTTGAACTTGCCGCCCTTTGTCCGCAGGTCTTCTATCCAAATAATATTATTTCTTTCTTTCTGGTTTCCTTCGCAAGATATAACAATATTGCTCAGGTAACCCTTTGAGCCATTAAATTCAACCGCAAACTTATTGCCCGTTTGGCGATAACCAATCACAATAATTGCGTTGACTATGTCTAAATATTCAAGCTCTTTCAGATTAAATTTGACAATTAGTTTTTCCATCACATTGCCTCCACCACAGCGCGGATCTGCGTCCGGCTGGCGCGTAAATAATTCTTCTGTGTTGTCCGAAAATCACGGTGACGCATCTGCCTGCGTGTTGCATCCGCAGCGGCGTATTGAGAGCCGGTCTGTTGAATTGCCATCGCATAAAACTGACAGCCCATCGATGCCCGCAGATCGTGGCAGGTCACATCCACGTTCGCCTTTTCCCCGATCAGTTTCAAACGCCTACGCAATTGACCAGCCGTCACGCGCTTGCCATCCCAATCCACAAACAGGGGCATTCCGCACTCATCTTCAGCAGGCTTGGGCATCCGCTCGATCCACTGAGTCATAAGACCAGCCATCTCCTCCGAGATCTCGATCTTCTGATCCGAACCGCCCTTGCCGCGTACACGGATCTGCAGACGGATAACGTTTACGTCATCCACGTTCAATGCCTCGATCTCCGAGATGCGCAGCCCGTGGGGGATACCCATCAAGCGGAAAGCGATCTGATCTCGCTCACCCAAAATGGAGTGCTTCTCAGTCTGCCGCCTCAAATGGGACCCGGTGCCTGCCACCGCTTCGAGAGCCTGGTATTCATCTGGGGTCTTATCGCGCGGTTCATATTCCGTGACCTTGCGTTCCACACACAGAGTCAAATCACCGCAGCCGAGCCATTGACACATCAGCTTTACCGTCGCCATTCGACGATTGAACGTCGCCGGTGCAACCCTGTTCATATCCATCCATTCAAAATAGGACTTGACCGTTGCCTCGCTCAATGTGCTGGGCAAAAAACTCTCCCCGTATGCCTGACCATAAAACCGGTCGAAATGACGCGCATCCTGCAGATACGCCTCAATAGACTTCAGGCTCAGCATTCCGCGCTTTCCAAACTTGCGGTGATCGCTATGCAGCCAAGCCCCAAACGCCTCCACCCAATGCATGGTGGGCGCAACTGGTAATGTGGTGAGATCAATAGCCTGAAGCATCATTTCACCCCTTCACCGTGTACCGGGCATTTTGCATCATCACAACAGATTGGATCTGTGCCAGTGCAGATTGGCTCAAGTAACTTTGCGATCTGGTCGTAGATCTGTGAGTAGTTAGCCCAGGTGTTCAAAACCGAGCAGTTGTAATAAGCAGCCTGTGTTGCAGGATCGATCCCCAGTTCAGCGTTTTTCTCAGCGATCCACTCGCGTGTTTGTCTGCCCCACGTGGTCGGTCTGTATCCCGTTTCCCCGTACATAACGTAAATGACTTCATATGTCTTTCCATCGAAGCTGCTCAATAATCCGCAGATTACATAGTCTGGCATTCGTGGCGCTTCGCGGATCGATGTAATAAAGCCGGTTGATTGGTTTGTCATGGTTTCTCCTTTTGGTTTCTCAATCCCTGGTGGGGGACTGCTGATCACGTTGGTGTTTTCCCTGGCATGGTGACTGCCCTTCCGGACAGCCACCAAACCAAAGGAGGAGAGAACGCTTGCCTGCTCTCTTCGGCGGTCACCAACCGCCTATTGGCACGACCAGGACTCGAACCTGTTACTGATAAAAGCCGCCTCCGGCAGCATCGCGTCTTCCGAACAACGAAGCCTTCGCCTCGTGATTCACGTTCAAAACTCGTTCAACGAAAAATGACACAAATCAAAAACTCGGGTCTACAATTTCTTCAGAGACCTTCGCCTCGGTCTCCCGTCCATCTGAGCGCGCAGCCCGCCCGTCCCGTCCACGGGGTCCCTGTGCGCTCAGCTCTTTCAAAATCTCATCCGCGAACCATGCCAGCGTTGCCCAATATGCGTCTCGCTTGTCATCTGGCACCTGCACGAATTCGACGGTCACTTCATAGGTCCACTGGCTTCGACCTTCGCCGATCGTCCCAGTGGTGACTTCCATTCGTCACCACTACAACGTCTTAATATCAATGCCGTGCTTCGCCAACTCCGCCGCCACCAAATTCCGCGTGACGATCCCCTGCGAGCGTTTGTTCAAGCCTCGCAGATCGCACAGCATCAACACCCCTCGGTAGGTGGGCAGGTCAACTGGGAGAGTCTTGTATCTCGGCTCAATAGTCGCCACCACTTCACCGTTCCCGTCTTTTACAACTGCCTTGATCTTCTTTTTTTCTTTCGCCATGTTTCACCTTCTTATTGGAATTTGTCTCATTTGATAACTTTTTACTATCAATTGATAGTATTATAACTATTTATAATTAGTTGTCAATAGTGAGATTTTTGGTATCAATTGATAGTTATCTAGGATGTATAGTGTTGCTATCTATGGACAATTTTCCAAAATGGTTAACTGAAGAACTAAAAATCAGAAATTGGAAGCCTGCTGATTTATCAAGAGAGTCAGGTTTAGCTTCTGCCGTAATTAGTAATCTTCTAAATGGGCATAGAAACCTTGGTGAGAAAACTGGCAAAGCAATTGCGCGTGCATTGAAATTACCGGTTGATGTTGTATTTGAGAAAGCGGGTATTCTTCCCCCAAAGCCTGAACTATCCCCAATCAAGCGAGCATTACTTCATGCAGCCGAAGGACTGCCAGATAGTGATGTTCAAATTGCACTTTCAATCTTGGAACAACGGCGGGAATATTACAAAAAAAATCCAGGGACTAAACCTGCTAAAAAGAGGTTGAAAATGGATGGATATTCAGAAAAAGAAATTGAATTAGCTAGGCGAATTTATGATGCTACGATGCTGGTGTCCGATAGGATAACCTACCGTAAAGGGAAAAATCTTTCTAAGAAACAGGCGAATCCAATCCAATTGAGAATACACTGAGGCTTGTGAGCCACCCAACACTGCCATCACTCCAAACGCTACGCCCTGCTGAATCTATATCTTTGCCCTCTCGATAATCTCATCCCAGTCGTGCTGAAACTTTGCCGCCATCATATGCCTCTTTTAATCGCCGGTGTTCGCCCGGCTCCCGTCATTTAAGTTTCTTCTTTATTTCTTTGATCTCATCCGTTATGGTTTTCATTTCCTGCTTCAACAGGGCGATCTCGTCCGTTCGATCTCTGAGTTTTTGCTTCAGATCGCCGATCTCTTCGCGCGCCTTTTCCACCGCCTTGAGCGTGGAGCGTGAGATCAAATCAAGGCTCTTTGGCTCGCCCTTGGCTTTTTCGGTCTCTGTTTTTGCTTCGATAAAAGCCGCATCCGCGTCCGGGTTTATGTCGCGGGAGGAAACGAAAACGTCGTTTGCGTATAAGGCGGGGGTGCGGATGGGCAAATCGAAATATTTCTCCGTCTCGACAATCGGTTGCGCCTCGAAAATCGATAGATCGAGCATGTCCGTCTCGATGGACGGACAAATAAGATAACCTTCTGCATCTATCCAAAAACGCGGGTCGGGGATATTCGGGTCGAAGTCTGCAAAATAATGCTTGCCAAATTTTGCGCCGTCAAAGTTTAAACCTTGGGGGATTTTTATTTTCATCATTACCATCCGATCAGGTCGCTTGCAGAAATGCGCTTGATGTCAACCCAGCAGACATCGTCATATGTACCCGAATAGGTGTCGCGGTTCGAGCCGTGATTGTGCCAGATCACTATTTCCAAATAATCTGTAGAGCCGTTGAGATACACATCTGCTGCACCTCCGACGCCCAGGGTGTACGTCACGCCTGCGGAAACAAGTCCCAGCCATCGGTAGGTCGAGCCGTTTTTCCGAACTGCAACCCAAAGAGTCTTGCCATCGCCCAGGCTGTCGAGTGCAGCGTGTGTTTTGACTTGGTAAGTACCTGCGGTGGATGGCTGGAATTTTCCCGTTGAGCCTGTGAAATAAGAATGGCTGTCTTTGTCCTCTTGCGGAAAAGCTACAACGGTATATGCTCCTGTCGCAAGTGCGGTTTGGTCGACCGTTTGGCGCGCGTAGACATGCACATCGCCATGCGCGAGTGGAGTTCCGCTTAGATTGGCATAGGCGATTGGCGCCCCATCCCCGCCATTGTGGTCGTGAGAGTCGCCGTTGGTGACAAGCCCGGTATGAGAGTGCGGGCTACCGTTGATGTTATAAGTTTTCCCGCTTGCTATATTTACATTCCCATCGCTCCCGATGGTCATTGCCAGTGTCAGCGTTCCCGACCCGTCCGGGCAAGTATAGAGTTCTATCCTTGTCGGGGTGTCACCCGAAGCCCAATCGCCATCGGCGACAAAGCGGATTTCAAGCCGCGAATCAGTCCATCCGGCTCCACCGTCCCAGCCTTTTCCCCGAATACGCCCGATAACCTGATCATCTTTTACGTTCTCGAATGTCGGGCCAGCCGATAGATCAGCCTTTTCGAACGTCAGATGAGGCGCATAACTCGCCCCAAATGCGTGCATCACGATTGACGGGGATACACTATAACCAGCAAGTCTCAAGGTTCTTTCCGCTATAAGCGGAATGAGAGTCATGTCCCCAATCGCTAAAACCTTTGATACATCATCCCATGTAAATTCTGCATCCCCGCCAAACGCGCCGCCGTTGTTGTATTGTATTTCCGTGTCGCTTCCGCCCGGAGTGCCGCCCCCGCCCACATTGTCGTCTACATATTTTTTATTCGCCACATGGTAATCGCTGGTCGGTGCGCTCGAAGGCGTCACCGGAAAAGACGAGAAAGTTTTGATCCCGGCAATGGTCTGGTTCCCGGTCAACGCCACATAGATCGTATCTGCCCAGGTCTTGATCGAGGCGATGATATTCGTCCAGGTGATCTTTCGCAAAGCCTGTGAGATGCTGTCCCACAGAGGCATTTCATCCGCACCGGTCAGTGATGTTTTTGCCGTCGCATTGTGGATCGCCTCGCCAAGATTGAACTCCCCTTGTGTATTTTCGAGGTAGTCCGCCAAATCGTCAAAATTGGTAATATACGCCGCGATTTTATAGGCACTCTTGCCCCCGGCAGTTGTGAAAGACCCGCTAACATATAGGTTTGCACCAATCACAACCATGTCTGTAATAAGGTTATTAACGCCCTCTTCGAGTTCATACCAGGTTCCCGCCGAATATTTCCTCACACCGCCAGTAAAATTGCCCCCCACATAGAGATCTGTCAAAATCGATGTAAAGGAATATACTGCCCCTCCCAATCCCCCACCCAATAGATTCCACGATCCGCCCTCAAGGATGTACACATCGGATGCAGTCCCGGCTACAACCGTATTATCGTATGGATATATGGCAAGCACCGCAAGAGGGCTGAACGATGCTCCAAGATTCGACCACGTTGCACCGTCCCATTGTTTTGCCTGCATTCCAATTCCGGCGTACAAATTAATCCCATCCGAATTCAGCGCGTCTGGATTTGGGGTAACAGTTCCGCCGCCAATATCTGTCCAAGTTCCGCTGGCTGGATCGTACAATCCAACGCCTGTCCAGGCTGCTCCATTCAGCCGATTGAAATATCCACCTGCTGCCAATTTCCCATCATGTTCGCAAATCGACCAAACGTACACAGCGGATGGTTCACTCGTATCATCCATAACAGCAATTTGAGAGCCAGTCCCGGCAACATATCGGTAAACTTTCAATAACGAGGACGCATACACATCACTGCCGATAACCGCAAGGCATGTGATTGTGTCGGGGCAAGTCCCATATAGGCTCCACCCGCCATTATCTGAGTCGTACTTCCAAATCTTCGCCCCGACCGATGTATAAATTATGTCGCCCGATACCGCCAACGACCGCCCCTGATATGTAATGCTTTTGTCCCCGATCGCCGCCCAAAATGCAACCTCCAACAACCCCGCGTCATGCGCGGTCTTCCACTCGTTCAACAGCCAGTCCAAATCCTGCGTCACCCGGATCTCGTTTTCGAGGATCATCGAATTCATATCGACGATGATTTCAGCATTGCCGTCTTCCGCCCAGGAAAGATGAATGCCGCGGATTCGATATTCCTCCTCAGCCCCTCTCACATCCAGGGTGACGGTATCACCCAAAACATAATCCACGAACGCCCGCGGACCGGCTCCATCGTAGACCTTGACCGAGATCTGTTTCTTTGGGTTTTTCTTCCCTTGCAGCTCTGCATTCGCAAATGTGCCCGCGCTGTCGGGTCGTTGCACGAAGTCGTAATTCAACGCGCTTTCCCTGCGCCGTCGCGCCGTGATCGACGTGGCATCCTGCACAGACGTATACCCGCCCTTGTACTTCACCAACAGCGCATTGCGAATTCCCCCGCCCGCCTCGCTGTGCGAAACCTCGGTGCAGTTCACTCCCACGCGGAAGTAAACCGTCCCGCTCTTGTTGCTCCCGATCCCGTTCTTATACGCGCTCAGCACATAATTGCCGCTGCCGTCCGGGTTCATCTCGAAATCAATGCCCGTCTTGGCGATCTGACGCACCACATCCAACAGCGACGTGCCCACCGTCAGCTCCAGCGGGAAGTCGTCAGTCCAGGCAACGCCATCCGAGTCCAGGGTGGCGGTAAAGTCCCAGTCCACGATCCCCAGCCCGCCCCGCGTTTGAGCCGCCTCGATCAACGATATCAACATCGCCGCCTGCGTCCCGCTGTAGGTGCGCTTGTTCGATCCAGTCCCATCCGTCCAGACCACGGCATCTTCCAGCAAAGCCAGCGCCCCACGTCCTGAAACCTCAAGTCCGCGCCCCGCCTCCTCCCCCGAATTGACATCGCTCTCCCCAAGGTTCTCAACAAAGAAACCACCCCGCACCCCTGCCCGATAATGCGCCTCAACAAATCCACCCGATTCCACCAACGCTGCAGAGGCAATATCCAAAGCCGTCTTCACCGATCCGCTGCCTGGCTCATTCAGTTGCAGATATAGGTCGCCCTTCTGAAACGGCAAAATGCCATGCACGGTTTGCAGATCCGGGTCCAGTAATCTGAATTCAACAAAGTTTGTCATTGGAGGTCCTTATAAATACGGTGGGTAAAACTCGATCTTGACCGTCCCGGTCGTGTGCGTGTCATCGGTCACGCTCATGGCGTTATCACCCGATTCCAACACCATCAACGCCGCATTGCCAGCATGGGTCACGTTCCCGATCACATTCACAGCCAGGTCAGTGACTGCCGTGAACTCGCCAGTATCAGGGTCCACATCGATCACCACATAATGACCCGCTGTGATCGTCCCGTTGTATTTCACGCTCACGCCGTTGGTTGTGTTCGTGATCTCAGGGTTCGCCAGCGGACCTGTGAGCGTGATCTTCGGCAGGGTTTCCTCAGCCGTGCCAGGGTTGTTCAGCGTATAGGTCTTTGGTGAGGCGTCGATCGTCTGCGTGTCACTGATTTGAGTATTCAAGCGGAAGAAAGGTTCCGGCATCGTAAAGTCCAACAC
>ERZ761596.236-NODE-236-length-9528-cov-7.203104_pt1 | contig 9528 bp, 11 predicted proteins | sample MGYA00512166_ERZ761596 | MGnify/ENA primary metagenome ERZ761596 (study PRJEB28899, sample SAMN03785556) | bioreactor sludge metagenome | biome: EBPR Sludge; feature: EBPR Bioreactor; material: 0.22µm filtered reactor supernatant | place: Saint Lucia: Queensland...
CCCATAAAGCGCCCCGCCCTCTGGGAAGATCACCTGATCAGAAACTTCCCCCACCGCGTCGTAGTGCACCTCGCCGAGCGGCAAGGTCAATCGCCCGATCCGCGCTCCGTTCCGGGTGCCTAATGCCTCCCCATCCCACGAGAGATCGTAGATATCCCCGGTCAGGGCAATATCCGCGTAAGGGGCTATCCCAAAATCCCATTGGTTTGTTTGGGGGCGATCTACGAAATAGCGGATTATTCCCCTTGCGCCGGGCGACGCCTGACGTTCAAGGTCAAGGATGATCTCTTGCTGATGCCACCCAGTTTTTAGAGGAGGGGGGAATCCCATGCTCACCCTCCCCATTCGTTCGGTTAAGCGCACCGGGGTCATAATAAAAACCCCTTCAACGTCTGCCGCCACTCCGAATGTTGACCCCGCTGCGCCCTCAATTTGGATTTCAACCTGAAATGGCTTGCCGGGCGGCGGAATCGGGGGGATCGTTCGGTAATCGATAAGGCGGATTGACCCGCGGATTGACCCCACGACAGGGAGGGTTTCTCGATCTCCCTGAATAATGTTTATGGATTTTGCTGGTATCCATGCGGGTTGATTCCAAAATTGAAAATAAAACCATTCGCCATTAACTCCATCCAACCAGAGACGCCCTCCCTTCTTTATGACTCCCAGTACGTTCCCGCCCCCCAGTTCAGAGTAGACAACTGCATCGGTCAATGTCTCAGCCTTTACGTTGCTCTGGGCAGCAGCCGTCCCTCCAACTAAAGCCCCAAAAAAGAAAATCATGATAAGCAGCCTCACTTTATCGACTCCTTTGCAAATCGGGTGAGCATCCATGGACCTGGCGTCCATGTAATGACGGGAACAAAATTCAGTGTCGGGGTGGGTGTGGTCGTGCTGATGACGAGCGTCATGACTAATTGTGTGCCTCGCGGGATGAATGTTTCGGGAATAAGAGTCCACGTCGGATAGGCGGTATATGTGGGATAGGGCGTGATCGTCGATATAGGTGTAGGGGTAGGGGCAGCGGCTGCTCCCCGCGTCGTCAACATAATCACAACCGCTGCCAGCCCCACCGCCGCCAGCCCTCCCATGCAACCAAGACGAAATAGGCAGCTTCTCAGGGTAGGACCCCGAAGTGGAAATTCTTCTTGCGTAGGGTCGTAACCATCTGGTACAAATTTCGCTTTAGTCATTATTTGTCTCGATTAAGCCTTCCAACCAGACGTATGCCAAGACCAATCGTGACCCCCGCCACGATTATGAACGCCAGAACGTCCACCATACCGTTCGTTGCTGTGTTCGCAGCGCGATAGGTGTTGATAATCCGATCCGCAGTTTGACCGGAAATATCCGCCGGAAGCGTGATACCAAAAATGGGGGTCATATTCAGGGGGATCGGAGTTGGTGTAGCGCGGAATCCTTGAAAGCGACTTGTCGCAGTCGCCTCAATCGGTAGCAGGGTCGTGGTTGCCGTGACTGACCCCGTGCTGGTTGGGTGCAGCGTTGTAATCGTGCCGCCGCCCGCCACTGGCTGAGAATCGCTTCTCGCACCGCTGATGATCAGCACTATGATGATGATCACAACGATCACGAGAGAGATGAAGATCGCAGGTGTCTGAGCAATAAACGTGATCATCATTCTAATGAGACGCCACGCAAAGAAAATAAATGTCAAAATGAAAGTCATTATGCGAATCATGATGTTGAACGCCAACACGATTAGCAATATGACGACTAAATCGCCCGTCTGACCAACTGAATCCCGTATCCCCCGCAAGACACGAAAGAATCCCCCTATTCCTGAACCAATTTGGTGCGCTTGATTTCTCATGTCCGCCATAGGCGTTCCGTTGGCGCCAATGAAAATTTGCGTCGCCCATCCGAGGACGCCTGCCTGATATGCTGCCACTTTCGTGAGCGAGTCCTCCAATGGAATTTGAATGATCCCCACCGGATTGCCCGCGTAAGCCGTTGCCACAGGCGCGGTAGCCTGAACGTAGTCAGGTAGCGGCGACGGAATAATAAAAGCGGGCGTTGGGAAAACAGGCACAGGGAAGGGAAACCGCAAATTAGAAGTCTGGGGCGTAGGGGTGGGAAACCCGCCTGATAGAAGGGGAGCGAGGGTATTTGTTCCGGTAGGCGGGGCGGGCGTGTCGGTGGGTGTCCCCGCCCCTGCTGTTGCTGAGGGGGTGTTCGTAGCCAATGTTGGGGAGGGAGTGCGCGTGATCGTCGGGGTGCGCGTCGTGGTGGGAGGCGGGGAATTGGTAGGAATTAGAGTGTTTTGGGGCGTATTGGACGGCGTGCGCGTCGTGGTGGGCGGAATAAGCGTTGGATTCGGAATAGGCGTCGGGAAAGGTTCAGCAAAACAGACCTTATCGACAAAAAGGACAAATTTTTGTAGAGGATCGGAGTTAGAAGTCTGGGTGACTCTCAGGGTAAATGCATATGACTGAACGCCGCCCACACCAAAGGTCAGAAATGGACTCCATTGACTCAGCGTGAAAGAATTCAGCGTTGCCTCGGATGTGTATACCGTCTGGTTAGTCCCATAAACAGATAACTCAATTTTTATGGGGTAGCTGCTGGGCGACTTCGGATAAATCCGAAAGTCAATGTAAGCAAGGCTGTTTGCATAATATGTGTATCGCGTCAGCGCTGTCCGAGAAAGGGAATTTTCCCCTGCGTGCAAACCCGCTACGCCGTAGGGGGATTCTCCGCTAAAAAGAAAAATTCCTTCGAGATGCTCAAATACATAAGCAAACTGATTTGTGTTAAAGGTAAGGCAAAAGTATTGAGCCTGTGCGGTTTTTTTCTGAAAGAAAAGAGATAAGATGATGATTAGGCTAACCAGGATCAGCTTCTTCATGATCCCACATCCTGACTCAGCACCCCGCGCCGTAAGGTTTCGATTGCCCACAACAAAGTATCCAAGCTCAGCACTCCGATAAACACCACAAAAATATATTTACCAGGACCATTGAAAACAGTGTTGTCTAAGACATAAAAGCCCAGACAGACCGCATATAACACCCCTCCAGGCTCTGTACAAGTCAATGAGCCTGATATGGTTATGTCGGACTCATTAAATCCTTCATTGATCGATTGAATCGCCGTTCCCGCCACACCAAAGATGGTTGCGATCCATTGAAGGAGGGTGGTGACAATCGTGATCAGGGCGACGATCACGACCTCAATGACCTTCATGACGATCTGAACGATTAACCCTATCGTCTCTGCGATACCTCTGAAAAAGTTCACTACGCCACGTATGGCATTCCCGAAAAAATCCCCAATGCCTCTTATGACATTGACGATTCCGCGTATAACATTTGCTAGTGCTGCTGCAAAAAATCTGATTGCCTCCCCAACCAGACTCAGTAAAAATGATATGAAGCTGCCTACGGTTGCGACAATCCATTCGGCGAACCCGATAATCCAACTGAGGATATTCAAAATCGCCTGTGCAATCTGCCCTAGAATGACCCATAGTTCGCACTCAAAAAAGCGACGCAAACCGCACCATAACCAGCCAACAACGTTGGCAATCTCTTGAACAAGACCAGTTAGATTGAGAGGATTCCCATCCCATAGTGCCTCATGGATGCATTGGAAGCATTCCTCCCCTTTCGTATCCCGATCATCCTCTGGTTGTCTTTCTTGATAGTCATATAGACACCAATATTTCACGATCAAGCCAATGTCTGGCTTTTCAGCCTCGTAAAAAAATTCGATCTCTGATAACTGGGACGGAATGTCGCTGATGATTGTGATTCCCGACTCGTCAAAACGACCTACCGCGCCGTCTGTTCGTGTTGCGATAGTGACGCCAGATCGCGCAATCCTAAGGGTGAATTCTTCAGAATCAGCAATAGACGCCTGATAAAAAACTGTCAAATCATACTTTTTTGAGAGATCAAGCGGAATCGTCGCTTTTGCCGATCCCCCTGGGGGCAAGAGCAATCCTGCTGTGAGAATCGCCGCCCCACCAATGGGTGTCCAGATAGCGGAATCGAAAACAGCGGCACGGGGATGCGCAACGCAAACATTGCGCTCCAGGGGGGAAGCGGTAAGCATTGGTGGGGGAGTCGCGGTAGGGGTGGGAGTCGCATCTGGCGGGTTCCATGGATCTTCCGAACCGGGACCACATATGATTATTTTTTGGAGCATCAGCCCGGAAAAATATTGGGTGCCGCCTAGTTGCCTATCCACAACCACCTTAACATAATTTCCAGTTGCACCAGAGAGAGACACAGTTATCGGATTGCCAGTAGCGCTGGTGATCCCCCATTGATCTGTTTCCGAGGCGTCGAATACAATGACACGTGGATTATTCCCCCCCCACGAGCCGCTAAAATTTAATTCGACAGAAGAAAATGTTGATTCAAAATATGTTACGGGTGATGTAATGTAAAGACCGTCCGCCCCGCTCGTGTTGCTTGTCCATCCCCCAGACTGATGAGAGGCTGGACCACTTGCCGTCCAACCAGAGGTGGTGCCAACAAAATTAAATTCGTGGCACCATGAAGATTGCGCGGACGCACGCCCAACACAAAACAAGCCCATCACCGCCATGGAGATGAGGATTAGGGCTTGTTTCGTATGCATTAAACAATCGACTCAAACCGCTTAGAGATCATCGACGCCAAGCCGATCCCCAAACTGATCCCGATAATCGGCGCGAAAATCGGGAAGATGCCGTTGAACATCGTCGCCGCGCTCGAAAGAAAAGCGTCTACATCAATGCTGAATGACGCCTGCGCGTTCGCGCGTTTGGGCGTCCATGCAAGCGTGAAAACGAAAATAGACATCACGATTGCCACGACATGCGGCGAGTTCCGCATCCAATTGACCAGTTTTACTACCTTCAATGTAAGGTTTGACACGATTTACTCCGTGAAGACTGATTCGAATGTTGTCACGATGATGATGCACAACAGGATTGTTGTGACCGCGCCGCCGACCATCAATGAAATAGGCAGATAAATTTGACGTATAAGGTCTAGGATGTTTTCGATCATAAGTCTCTCAACCCCCCCGCAACAGTCCGCACAAGCCTAGCCGCATGGTAAACGACTACCACAAGCGCAAGCGGAATCAGCGAGAATAGAAAGAAGATCGCTGCAAAATCCCAGACCACTATTCCCCCCCTCTCCCACTGAATGCGTTAAAAATGAAGACTCCGGCAAAGCCAATGATCAGACCTCCGATTAGAAGAATTACGCCAAGTTCAATGTTGCCCACCACTCACCTTTCCTTTCGTAAAAAAAGATAGATTCCGAATGTTGCGAGTCCCGCTATCACACCTAAGGACGAAACAATCAGCACGTCGCCCACCGTTACGCCATACTCCAGATAGCCCTGTTTTCCTCCTGATCCAATAGACATCACCTCCCTAAAGTCACTAGATAAGAGCGTCCCCGAATTGATCGTTGCTAAATCGGCAATCTCGCTCGCCGATAAAGCCTCATTCCAGATTGCTAACCGTGCAATCGCCCCCCACCAATAACGACCTCCAGACTGCAAGCCGATATAGAGATCGTCAGTAGCGACAGATACCCCCGCCGCAGCCGCTGATGAAATGATCGAACCGTTCTGGTATAGGGTCTGAGTGGTCGAATCTCTTGTGTAACACAAGTGAACCCAATCATTAATTGCAAAAGTCGCAGATACCCCAGAACCATATGATCCAACGAAACCATTTAGGCTCTGATCCGAAGCAAAAAACAGACCATATCCTGTCCCCCATGTCGCAGCGTCGGTTTTAGACAAAATGCCGCGCCAATAACCTGTGTCAGCCGCCTGAACCCAGGCGCAGATAGTAATTTCCGTTGGGTTTAGGTTTGCGGTATCAGGGATTGTCACCGCATCATTGACGCCATCAAAGCGCGGGGCGCTCAGACCGTCGGGATGGATCGCCCCGTTCAACAGCACCCCACTATAGGAGCCATGGTTGCCGTTGCCAGAAGCGTCCGTTGCAACGACGCCGGAGGTTTCGTTCAGCGCCCACGCCCCAACAAGTGAGGCAGGTCGGGTAGCCAACACCTTTTGCCAATAGGTCGTCGCCCCATGCGCTGTTTTTGCCCCAGATAGCAGGACGATCAAGAAAATTAGGCTAAGGCGTAGGGGGAACACGCGGCAACCATTCCGTGATCGTAGCGTCAAAGTAAGTGCGGGCGTCGTCCTTATTGGTAAAGATCGTGATCAGCATCCCCACAGATGCGATCTGTGGATCGATCTGTAGTGCTGTTGCAAAAGCATTCGCCACCAACTCCTGCGTCGGTTCGATGTACCACCGTGCTTCCACAAGCACTTTCCGCTTATCTAGCGAACCGAGCCAATGAAGAAGCTCAGCAGGTTGTGGACGTCCCGTGATCGGAGCGAGATTGCTCAGCGATTGCCGCAATCGTGAGTCAGTTAGTGCCTGCCCAAGCGCTGGGTCAGCGCTGGGCAGTAGCTCAATCAAGATCGTCCCTTGCCAGCCGGGATCGTTCGGTTGTGCGCTGACGCCAGCCGGGTTGCCTATGGTCAAGATCGCCAAAAGAACTAGAACGCGCATAGCATAGAAAAAGGGGCAGGGGTGGGAACTCTCGAAAGGGGGAATTAAAACCTACAAACCACCCCGCCAATTACATTCTGAGGGATAACGTCGGCGGAATCAACAGGGGTGTGAACTATCTAGGGCAAAAAACTTTTAATCCATTGGTTAAGGGTTCGAGTCCCTTCAGAGTCATTAGGGATTGACAAAAAGGCGGGTTTTCACCCGCCGATTTTCTACCTCTATTCTATCCCCGTTTCACACAGATTCCCTAAACAACCCCCGCATAGGATCGTGTGCATCGTAGATCTCTGCTACCACATCCTGACTGAAAACCGCGTAAAAATCCACCGTCGTGGTGATTGAGGCATGCCCCATGAGCTCCCTCAATACCTCTAGCTCGCCCCCCTGACGCCGAAACTCTTGGGCGAACCAATGGCGGAGGAGATGAGGGGTGACTTTCCCCTCTACCCCCGCCCGCTCCCTCATGCGCCTAAACGCCTGCCGCAACCCCCAATAGCTGAGCGGTTTTCCATCGTCTGCACAGAAGACGAACTCTGCACCCGAAGGGCGATTTTTCAACCACAGCACAACACAATGAAGGGCGAAACTATTCACAGGTACAGCGCGTTGTTTCTCGCCCTTCTCAATGACGAGAAGGCGGCGGGCGGCAAAGTCAATATCATCGGGGCGGATCGTCAGTAGCCCTCCCGCCCGAATCCCCGTCGCCGCCAAAAGCAGCAGGAGCGCCCGATCCCGCGCCCCAAGGGGGGTATCCGGGCAAGCCCTGAACATGGCTAGAATATCAGAGGACGCCGCTCCTTTGGGCGCACGGCGGCGTGTCTGGAGGGGGCGTATCCCTTTCATCGGATTGCGGGGCAGCCGATATTCGCGGAATGCCCAGCGCCAAAAAGCCCGAAATGCCCGCCGCGATCCTGCCGCCGTCGCCTCGCTCACCCGCTGATCTATTTCGATAAAGAGCGTTCGCAGATCAGAGGCGGTAATAGTGTTTACCTCTTGGTCACCATGCGCCTTCATCAGAGGCTTGATTTTGTCCTGATACCAACGGATCGTTTTTGGACTCCGCCGCCCCGCCTCACAATCGCGGATAAATTCCGAAAAAGCCGCCCGTAAGGTGGTCATGTCGCCTCCCAGAGAGAATGCTGTATGCCGACCTTTGGTTTCCAGAGAAAAAGTTCCTCATGAGTACCAGTGCTAAGGAATTTCATGAGTTGCAGCCCGATAAACTCGGTGTATGCCGGGGGGATCGCCTCAAAAAGTTGCCGTTTATTGGTGATCCAATCAATTCCCATTGCCTGAGAAGCTGCCTTTTTGGTTGTCAGATTTCCCGCTACGGACACATAACCCTCTCCAATACGGGCTTGCCCACATGAGCAACGTTGCTCATGTTTTCGCAGACGAACATTACTTTCAAACAAACGGTGGCGAAATACTCCTAACCGAAACATCGTTCCACACAGGCACAAACCACCCCGGATGGGCGACCCTTGCACATTTTCAATGACAAACGGTTTCCCACTCGCCACCAACATTGCCTTTGTTTGGTGATATAGGTCAGGATAGACCTTGCCCCATTTGCGGGCTAAAGCTGATGCACGACTGTAAACATGGCAAGGTGGGGAGGCATGGATCACGTCATAGCTTAGAAGCGCCTCATAATCCATACTGAGGGCGTCCATTTGCAAAAAAGGGAAAGGATAATTGGGTTGCGGCTTAACATCGACACCTGTTACCTGAAAACCCGCCCGCGCATAGCCCATTGCCGCGCCGCCCCCCCCACAAAACAAGTCCAATAGTTTAAACCGGTTACTCATGATTCCACCTCCGCATGAATCGCCGCACAGTGCCGACTATGCGCCCGCAATGCGTTATCCGCATTCCGTTTGGTTTGGTACATCCCGTGCCACTCGCAGCACGGGCATTTTACGTGATAGGCGTCCGCTTCCTCCGTTTGTATGTTTTTTTCTAAGGGTACAACTTTCTCAACAACCATGAGCGCATTTGTCACGTCAGGGACGGGTATAGAGGGGGTTGTAGGGAGCGCATTATCATTGCGCTCTCGGTGCACCCCCCCTGACAAGGTGTAGAGCGTGGTAGACAGGGGTAACAGCGCGGGGACGATCCAGATTGCTGAATCTCTGAGAAGGGTCGCCACCCCGCCCCACGACTGACGCACGCCGGGGGCAAGTTCCAATGCGGGCATGTGGTGGATCATGTATGTCCATTGGAGATAATATGTCGCAATGGCAAAGACAATGAACGTCACATATCGTGTTGGGGTACGTTGCCCCGCCCGTATTTCCGCGCTGGTGGCAATCTGTCCCACGTCCATAGCAAAAGCGATTAGGAGCGCTGGTATCAGCCAAAAAAGATAAGGGAGCAATCCATCTGTGTGAATATCGGGTTGCGCCCCCGTAAAGAGTGTTCCCAGACTCCATGTAGAGTGAACAAGTGCCGCGAGTCCCGTTGCCAAAATGAATGGCTGTTCAGTCAGATGTTTAGAGAGTTTCATGGTGTACCTTTTCTCTAAAGTGGCGCTAGTGGCGTATAGGGGTCATTTCTGGGTATTTCTCCTGTGATTTTTTTAATTGAGTGTAATTTCCCAAAAAGCCCCCTGATGCGCCACATGCGCCACTTACTTTTTTGCGAGAGGGAGTCCAATGCCAAGCCAGGTACGAGTCCCCGTCGTTCCTTTATGGGGCTTGAATCCCCGTTCCTGAAGACGTAAGCCAAGTTGCCGCTTACTCATGGCACGCTCCCCAACGTCTTCACACCATGAGGAATATTGTTTGTAGAGGGCATGGGCGGTTGCAACCGCGTTCGGGGAGAGTTCGCACGATTCACGGATGAACTCAGCAAGAACGTCCATCTCGGAGCGGTAATCGGCGGTAGCTTCACGGATACGTTTGGGGTCATTTAGCCCATGTGCTTGCCATTTGCGGCAGCCATCAAGCGCCCAATTGAGTATCCCC
>ERZ761596.237-NODE-237-length-9458-cov-5.677762_pt1 | contig 9458 bp, 9 predicted proteins | sample MGYA00512166_ERZ761596 | MGnify/ENA primary metagenome ERZ761596 (study PRJEB28899, sample SAMN03785556) | bioreactor sludge metagenome | biome: EBPR Sludge; feature: EBPR Bioreactor; material: 0.22µm filtered reactor supernatant | place: Saint Lucia: Queensland...
CCTCAACTCCGCATACCTCGCCCGCAAGCTCGCAACGAAAGCCGCGACGCCGCCGCCCGCTCCCGTAAAGCCCAAAGAGCCTAAGCGCCGCAAGGAACGCCCGGTGTCAATCGAAAGCCAGGCCGACGAAGAAAGCGCCAACGCCCTAGTCGTCGGCGCGCTCGAATCGGTCAACCTGGACAAGGTCAAAAAGAAAGAGCAGATAAAGCTCATGGCCGCCCAGCGAGAGCGCCACGAAATCGCCAGCGCCGAAAAGAAAGGCACCCTTGTACCGCGCGAGCTCGTCACCCGCCGAGTAGCCGCGCTTGACGCCGCGCTCAAGACGAACATGCGCGACATGCCCCGAAGGGCCGCCGCCCGCCTGCACGCTATCGCCTTGAGCTCTGGCCCGCAGGCCCTAGAGGCCGAGCTCGAAGCCGAGATAAGCGAAGGCTTGAAGCGCTCCGTTGAGGCGATGGTGGGGCAAGAGCTTTTGTGACCCGCCTCCCGGCCTCGTGGACGCCCGAAGATTCTAAGGCCGCCCTTGCATGGCTCGACGATATGCTCGTCGGTTCCATCCGTACCGAGATCACGCATCTCATGCCGAGCGAATGGGCAACCGCGCGCCGCATCCTCCCCGAGGGCCTGACCAGCATGCCCGGCCCTTTCCGATGGAACGTGACGCCTTATTGGCGCGAAGTCCTCGATTGCCTTGCGCCGACATCCCCGGTCCGCGAGGTCTACGTAAAAAAAGGCGCCCAGGTTGGCTACACCGTCGCCGTCCTCGAGAACATGATCGGCTACATCATCGACGCCGAGCCTGGCCCTTCGATGATGATCTCGGGCGACGCCGGCATAGCAGAGGCAAGCGTCGAGCTCCGCGTTGACCGCATGATCCAAAGCGCCGGCCTCGCGCACAAGATTTTCAGCCAGACCGAAAAAAAGCACGGCAAGAAAACCGGCGACACAAAAAACCGCAAGGAATTCCCCGGCGGCTTCCTCATGGCCGTCGGCCCGAACTCAGGCTCTAAGCTTCGCTCGTTTTCTATCCGCTACCTCCTAGGCGACGAGCTCGATGCCATGCCGCTTGAAGTAGGCGGCCAGGCCCGCGACGCCGTGACCGCGCAAGAAGGCGACCCGTGGGGCCTAGCCGTCCGCCGTACCGATAGCTTCGAGGCCGTGCGCAAGATTCTCGGCGGCTCAACCCCGCTCATCAAGCAGACTAGCCGCATTGAAGCCTTGCACGCCGAAGGCGACTGTAGGCGCTACTATGTCCCCTGTCGCCATTGCGGCGAGATGCAGCCGCTAGAATGGTCGCAGCTACGCTTTGAAAAAGACGACGAAGGCCGGCTTTTATGGGAAAGCGTGCGCTACCTCTGCGCCGCCTGCGGCCAGCCGTGGAGAAATTCAGATAAAGCCTTTTTCCTGTCCCGCGGGCAGTGGCGCCCAACGAAAGAGCCGCGGCGCCCCGGCGTGCGCTCCTACTCGCTTTCCTCCCTCTACAGCCCCGTCGGCATGCGCTCCTGGGAAGACATCGCCGACGAATGGATTAGAGCTCAAGGTGATCTTCGAAAGCTTCGCGTTTTCGTCAACACGGTCCTCGGTGAATCCTACGAAGAGCGTGGCGAGGCCCCGCCCGTTGATCGCGTCATGCTACGCCGCCAAAACTACGCGCCAGAAACCTTGATCGTGCGCGACGACGGCACCTACGACTTCATCGAAGCCAGGCTACCCGAAGGCCCGGTCTGCCTCACGCTCGGCGCCGACGTGCAGCACGACCGCATCGAGTGCGAGCTCGTAGCCTGGGGACCAGGTAAGGAGTCATGGAGCGCCGGTTATCACGTCATACCAGGAGACACGAGCGACCCTAACGGCAAGCCTTGGCAGCTCCTCACCGAAATACTAACCAGGCCCGAGCACGGCGGCCTCCCGCTTGCCTTGGCGCTTATCGACTCGGGCGATCAGACGAGCGTTGTTTACACCTACTGCGACCGCTTCGAGTCGGGCGTTCTTCCGAGCAAGGGCGACGACCGAGCCGGCAACGGCCGCCGCGTGTTCGCCTTGCGCGACGTGGCCGGCTACCGCTGCAAGCGTATCGACCTGGCAAGCTCAGACCTTAAAAGCGAGTTCTATGCTCAAACCAAGGTCGGCCCCGTAGACGCCCCGCCCGAAGGCGCCCAGCTGCCCGCGGGGTATTGCCATTTCCCCGCCGAGTACGACCGCCGTCATTTCGAAATGCTCTATAGCGAGGACCGCGTCGTCGAGACTAACCGCATCGGCCAGACCCGCGTCTACTGGAAAAGGCGAGGCCGCAACGAGCCGCTTGACTGCCGCGTCTATGCCCTCGGCGCTTTGTACGTTTACGCCGCCGCGCTTACCTCGCCCGAAGACGACAAGACCGGCGAAGTAGACTGGGAGTTATTTTGGGATAAACACGCCAAAAGTAAAAAATAAACTTGACGTGAAAACCCGCGCATAGTACAATACCAGTAATGCAAGGATTCCTGACCTATACGGCCAGAATCCACAACCGGCCCACCTCGGGCTCCTGGGCGTCCATTTCCGCCGGCGTCCGGGAGCCCTTTCTTGTCTACAGGGGGCGCGCATGAGCCGGCCCCTTTCCGATATCCAAGCCGATCTTGACGCTTTCTACGCCCTGCGACGCCAGGCCGCCATCTCCGGCGGCATCGCCGAGTATAGCATCGATACCGGCCAGGGTAGGCAGTCGACCAAGCGCTACACCCTCAAGGAAATCACCGCCGTAATCCGCGATCTCGAAGCCGAGGCCAACGAAGCCCAAACGAGCGGCGGCCCCGTGTTTATCAATTTCGACCGGAGGCCGTGCTAATGGGCCGCATTCGTGACGCCTGGGCCGTCCTGACTGGCTCATGGGGCTGGCGCGGCGGTGTCCGGCCTTCGACTGGCCTCTACGACGGCCAGAAAATCCGCGGCGCCCTGCGTCGCACCTATGAGCCCATGGTCGGCCTCGACCATGACAGCCTGCGCGAGCACACCCGCCGCGCCTACTGGGATAGCACCCAGGCCCGCGCGCTCCTTAACCGCATCGCCGACAACACGATCGGCACCGGCCTCGAGCTCGAAGCCGCCCCCGCTTGGGAAATCATTAAGTCGAACATGACCCCCGCCGAGCGCCGAGCCTGGAGCCGCGAAGTAGAGCTTCGCTTTTGGCTTTGGGCCAACACCACCGAAGCCGACGAGCAGGGTATGCGGGCGCTCCCCGAGCTCCAAGCATTCGCGTTCATCAACGAGCTCCGCGACGGCGAAGTCTTGGCAATCCTGCGCTACGAAGGCAACCTCTCGCGCCTGTCCCCGATCTCCATGCAGTTCATCGACCCCGAGCAGATCGGCCCGCTCACCCTCGGCGCTACCAACGAAGCCGCCATCGTCGCCCGCGGCAACGTCTACCATGAGGGCTTTGAGACCACGAAGACCGGCCGCCCCGTCGCCGTATGGCTACAAGACCCCGACACCCGCGAAGTCACCCGCGTCCCGTTCTTCGGCGAATCCGGCCGCCGCTTTGTGATCCACGCCGCCATCACCGACCTACCCGGCCAGATACGCGGCGTCTCCCCGCTGGCGCCCGTGATCCACGAGATCAAAAAGCTCACCGACTACCAGCTCGCCGAGATCGAGGCCGCCGTCATTAACGCCGTCTTCGCGGCTTACATAAAGCCCAGCGCCGAAAACGATACCCGGACCAATCTACAAGCCGCCATCGGCGGCGGCGCCCGCCTGCGCAGTTCCGAAGGCGGCGCCGACACGAGCCCCCGCACCAGCACCGAGATACGCCTTGACAAGCCCGGCATGATCCTTTCGACGCTTAAGGCCGGCGAAGACCTGGCGAGCTTCGACACCAAGCGCCCGAACGTAAACTTCGGCGAGTTTGTCAAAGCCGTCCTCCGCTCCATCTCCGCCGCGCTTTCGATTCCCGTCGAAGTACTGGAGATGAGCTTCAACGCCAACTACTCGGCAAGCCGCGCCGCCCTCATCCAGTTTTGGATGACCATAGACAAATGGCGCGCCCACTTCGCCGCGCAGTTCCTCCAGCCGCTTTATGAGTCTTGGTTTGCTGAGGAAGTCAAAGCCGGCCGCATCAACGCCCCCGGCTTCAATGGCCCCCTCCCTATCATCCGCCGCGCCTGGCTTGCCACCGATTGGATCGGCCAGTCCATGCCCAGCATCGACCCCTTGAAAGACGCCAACGCCGACAACGTGCGGATAGAGCAGGGCGCCACCACTCGCGAGCGCGTAGCCCAAAAGTACAACGGCAGCGACTTCTACGACAACGCCGAGCGCCAAGCCCGCGAGCGCGAAGCCATGCCGGCCCCATCGCCCGAGGCACCGCGAGAGCCCGCGCAGCCACCGCGCGAGCAGGAAGAGGAGACCGAAGAATGAAGCTTTACGCCTTAGAAAATAGCGCCCTCGCTCGCCTGCGCGCCGACCGCCGCGACCTTTTCTCCGCCTCCCGAGCCATGACCGCCGCCGAGCGTCGAGCCGCCCGCGACGATCTCATGGAGTCCGCCGTCGTCTACCGCACACCCTCCGCCGACAAGCCCTTGCAGCTCGACGTCCGCGAAGGCGTCGCGCATATCCCGATCATAGGCCAGCTCCCCCCGTCCGCCGACCCCTGCGGCGCCTTCAGCATGCAGGCAGAGACCGAGTACGGCTTTATCGAAGCCGCCCTGCATGAGGCCGCATCCCGCGATGACGTGCAGGCCGTAGCCCTCGACATCGACAGCCCAGGCGGATACGTCGCGGGCGTCGACTACGTCGCCCAGCTCATCGCCACTATGCCCAAGCCCGTCACCGCCTACGTCGGCGATATGGCCGCCAGCGCCGCCTATTGGCTAGCCAGCCAGGCCGACAGCATCGTTGCCACAAGCCCCGCTTCCCGCGTCGGATCGATCGGCGTCGCCATCGAAGAGTATGACGACCGCGAAGCCCTGGCCCGCGACGGTATCGCGCACCGCGTCTACACCTCCACCGACGCGCCCGACAAGCGCCCCGACACGGCTACCGATGAGGGGCGCTCTAAAGTCGTGAAAAGCCTCGACGACATCCACGCCATCTTCGTCCGCCGCGTCGCCGAAGGCCGCAAGGTCTCGGCCGAAAAGGTCAATAAAGACTTCGGCCGCGGCGGCGTGCTCACCGCGGAAGCCGCTATGGCCGCCGGCATGATCGACGCCGTACAGGGCGCCCACCTTACCCGACCCGTTTTTGACGCTGGCGTCGCCAGCTCGGCCGCTGCTGCTACGGCGGCGGCATCTCACATAGAGGAGACCCGCATGGATCTCAACACGCTCAAGGCCGAGCACCCCGACCTGTACACCCAGGCCGAGGACGCCGGCGCTAAGAAGGAGCGCGCGCGCATCGAACAGCTCGCCGCGTTCCGAGGGGTCAACCCCGACGGCGACCGCGCCGTAGAGGAGGCCGTCGCTTCCGGCAAGACCGCGATCGAGGCCACCCCCTTCATCATGGCCGCCATCGAGAAGGGCCGCAGCAGGGCCGCCGACGGCGATAACCCGCCCCAGCTCGGCACCGCTACCCCCAAGAGCGGCGCCGGCGTCGGGCCGGCTCTGGAAGTCGATGGCTTGTCGGCCGTGGACATCGCCAACCTCAAAGCCGCCGGCATGACCGACGACGAGATCAGGGCCTTCGCGCCCGGCCGGAAGGAGTAACCCATGGCCTTATCCGCTGACCGCCCCTACGAAACTTCCGGCGCCATGGAGTCGATTCGGGTCAAGATGACCACGAACGACATCTATTACAAGGGCGCCATCTGCAACGTCACCGCCGCCGGCGGCCTCGGCATCATGGCGTCCGACACCGCGAACCAGGGCGTCCTATCCGGCATCGTGACCAAGCAGCTCGATAACACCGGCAAGACCGAATACGCCGAGCTCGAAATCGGCAAGGTCTGGATACCGGACTCTAACGCGGCCCAGGCCGACGTCGGCGATTACTGCTACGCGACCGCCGACGACACCATCGCCATGAGCGCCACCAACGCCGACCCGTGCGGCATCGTCGTCGACGTGCGCGTCGGCGTCGCTCGCCTGGTCGATTTCCGCAAGGGAATCAAGAAGACCGCCCTGGCCTAACGGCTAGATAGAAAGGAGATAGAAATGGTCAAAGGTATGAGCCTCGTGGCTCTCCAGACCCTTTTCCGCAAGGAATACAACACCGCCGTCGGCCAGTACGAGAACACCAACGCCTGGGACGCGATGGCCGACATCGGAACCATGATCCCGTCCAACGGCTCCGCCGAGGATTACCGTTGGCTCCAGGAATCCCCCGAGTTTGAGCAGTGGATCGGCGACCTCAACAGCGCCGACCTTGCCGAGTACAAGTTCGCCATCGTCAACGAGCCCTTCGCTGCCTCTATCGGCATTCACGAGGACGAGATCGAGGACGACAAGGACGACCTCATTCTGTCCCGCGTGCGCTCGATGGCGGGCGGCGATAGGCGCAAGTGGGGCAAGATGCTCCATGACCTCCTCGTCAACGGCACTACCGGCAAGGCTTTTGACGGCATAGCGTTCTTTTCCGACGCTACCGGCGCCCGCCTGAACGACAACCTTTTGGCCGGCACCATTTCCGCCGCTACGCCCACCGCCGCCCAGGTGCTCGCCGACGTCGATACCGTGATCCAGGCCATGGGCGCTTTTAAGAACAGCCGCGGCGAGATCGTTGGCATCGTGCCCGATACCTTCGTCGTGTCCCTTAAGTGCGCCTCCGTATTCCGCCGCGCCCTTATGTCTCCCACCGACGCGAGCAACGCGAACAGCGCTGTCATGAACGCCTTCAGCGGCATGAACTTCCGCATTGTGGTCGACCCGGGCCTCACCGACGCCAATGACTTCTACGCGCTGGCCACCCGCTACGCCGTCGGCGGTCTCGTGAAGCAGGTCCGTACCGGCGTCGAAGCCCGCCTCGATGAGACCGGCCGCAATAAGAACGGCCGCCTCAACTTCCTCGCCAAGTTCCGCGGTAACGTCGGCTACGGCCTGCCGATCATGGCCTGCAAGGTCGTCTCTGGCGCCGCCTAATAAACCAGGGGGCCGCAAGGCCCCCGCTTAAACAAGGAGTAAGCACATGAGCAAAGTCATACAGTATCCCAACGGCCAGCGCGGCGTAGCCTCCGACGAGGTCGCTGACATCCTCGCCAAGCGCCCCGGCCACAAGATCATCGAAGGCGCCAAGCCCGAGCCGCCCAAACCTTTCGAAAAGCCCGACGCCGAAGGCGACAAAAAGAAGTAACCCCCGGCCCGGCCTCATGTCGTGATGACAGCATGGCCGGGCGTCATCCCTAGCTGAACGTCGGGAGACGTACAGGAGTCTGATGAGCCTAGCAGCGCTTGCCCAAGCCGATACCGCCTCGATCATAGCCTTAGACGGCGAGAGCGTAGCCTTGACCTCGCCGCCCGGCGTCGATCAGGCGACCTACCTCGTCCCCGTCATCAAGCAGCATGCCGGGGCCACGGTAGACGGCGAAGGCTTGCGCGTCGTAGCCGAGTCTATATCGATCACCGTATCCACCCAAGCGCTCGCCGTCGCCGGCATTCTCGACCCGGAGGTTTTAAAGGCCAAAGACTGGACCGTCCTTATAGGCACCCAGTCCTACCGCCTCACCGAAGCGCCCATCGACTACACCCGCGGCCTCGTTGACATCGTGCTCAGGAAGGCCCGCGCATGAGCGCCACCCCGCGCGCCGGCGACGACCTGGCCCTTGATGCCTTGATCGAAAAGCTCGAGCTCTTTCGCGACGCCGACGTTACCGAAGACCCTGCGCTCGGCTACGAGATCACGCGGGGGCTAGGCTACCCCTGGCAAGGCGTAGAGCGCGCCCGCGTCAATCTATCAATCGAGACCGACACCCCTGACGGCGCCCGCGGCTTTCGCGCATCCGTGCAAATCCTCTGCCTCGTAAAAACCGACGAGGAAGAGGACGACGCCGACAAGCGCTTGCACTACCTCAAGGAGCAAGTGCGCCGCGCTATCATGGCTCGCCAGCTTCCCGACTGGGCCCTCTCCGTCGGCACCTTTGGCCGCATCGACAAGCCCTCATGGCGCCGCACCTCGCTCGGCCTCCCTGAAGCCGACGAAGCGTACCTCGCGGGCGTCTGGACCCTTGAATTCGTCTACGCATACGAGCCTCTTGAACTCGTTTCTCCCAACCTCGAAGAGCTAGCCGTCACTGCTCTCCCCGGCGGCAGCGCAACCTACCCATACGGAGGTAACCCGTGATTAGTTTCGACACGGTTCCGGGCGGCGCTGCCGCTTCGGCCGTTTTCCTAGAAGAGGCCGGCGTCCGCGTGGGCGTTGGCGGCCTCTTGATCCCGCACCGCATCGCGCTTTTAGGCCAGTACAACACCGGCAAGAGCCCGACGGCCAACGTGCCCAAGCTCATCTCGAGCGCCGACGAGGCGGCTAGCCTGTACGGCCGCGGCTCCATGCTGCACCTCATGGCCCGCAAGGCTTTCGGCCAGGCGCCCAACGTGCCCATATACGCCATCCCCCTCGCCGACGCAGGCGGCGGCGTAGCGGCCACCGGCTCCATCGTCGTAAGCGGCACGGCCACGAGCGCGGGCGTGCTCTCGCTTTTTATCGCCGGCCAGAAGGTCCCCGTTAGCGTCGCGGCTAACGACAACGCGAGCCAGATCGCCACCAAGATCAACGCCGCCATCGCGGCCGCGCTAGACCTCCCGCTAACCGGCAGCGTCAACACCGCGACCGTCACCATTACCGCGCGCCATAAGGGCCTCGTCGGCAATGATATCCGCCTGCAACGCGACCTAGACGCAGGCGATGCCGCGGCGAATCCCGCCGGCGTTACGCTCACCCTGAACGCCATGTCGACCGGCGCGACGAACCCCGACGCGACGACCGCGCTTGCCGGCCTCGGCGGCACCTGGTATACCGTGATCGCCTGTCCGTACCAAGACGCTACCAACGTCGCCGCCATCGAGGCGGCCGCCCTGGTCCGCGCCGGCAGCGATATCAAAAAGCCCTTCTTCGCCGTGTTCGGCTACGCTGGCACGAAGGCCAACTTCCAGGCGGCCGTGGATGCGCGGAACTCCAAGTTCGCCGCATGGGTCCCCGTCGAGGATAGCCCCTCTCTGCCGTGGGAGATCGCCGCTTCCGGCGCCGCCCTCTTCGGCGCTCGCCAGCAGATTCAGCCCGGCACCCCGATGCGCTGCCGCCAGCTCGTAGGAATCCGCGCCGGGCAGGCCGCCGCCTGGACCTATGCCGACGAGCAGAATACCGTCCTCGCCGGCGGCTCGACGACCCGCCCTATGTTCGATGGCACCGTCCTCATGTTCGACTTCGTGACCACCTACAAGACGAACCCCTTAGGCGCCGTCGACGAGACTTACCGCTTCGCCAACTGGCTCGGCAACTGGCAGACCAAGCTCTACAGTCTCGACGCCGTCTTCATGTCCGCGCCATTCATCGAT
>ERZ761596.241-NODE-241-length-9393-cov-3.992718_pt1 | contig 9393 bp, 16 predicted proteins | sample MGYA00512166_ERZ761596 | MGnify/ENA primary metagenome ERZ761596 (study PRJEB28899, sample SAMN03785556) | bioreactor sludge metagenome | biome: EBPR Sludge; feature: EBPR Bioreactor; material: 0.22µm filtered reactor supernatant | place: Saint Lucia: Queensland...
CAGCCGCATCCGCATCGAGGCGAACAGCCTGCCGTCACCCGACGGGCCGCGCCGCATCCCGCCGCCACGGGCCAGCAAGTACGGCGGCCCCGGGACCATGACCGCGATCGCCCGCGAGGTGAACGCCCGCCGGGGGTCGCGCTGATGGCGGCGTTCATCGGCAGGGCGGAGGCCGCCCGCATTCTCGGCGTCCCTGAGTGGCAGGTCGTCGCGCTGTCCCGTTCCGGGAACCTCGGCCAGGTGCGCCGCGGACCCGGCGGCGGGTTCGTGTGGGACCGCGTCGCCATCCTGGCCTACGCCCAGGTCGTGGAGCGCGGCGAGGTCGAGGTCCGGCCATGACGGTGACCATGCGACCGCGCCGCCACGAGCTCTACAGCACGGACGGATACCACCGCTCGCAGGCGGGGCTCCTGATCCCGCACGCCGCGCGCCCACATCGCGACCGACTGATCGGTATCGACCTGTTCTCCGGGTGCGGCGGGTTCAGCTGCGGATTCCACAGCGCCGGCATCCACGTCGCCGCCGCAGCGGAGTGGGACGTCTGGGCAGCGATGACCTACCTCATCAACCTCGGTAGCTCTCGCACTCGTCTAGTGATCCTCGGCGACAAGAAGCGCTCCGAGTGGGGACGCGCGGTCGAGCGCCAGGCAAAAAGCGCCAGTACGACCGGCGGCCCGCATCCCGAGTTCGGCAGCGGATGGATATCGTCGCGACCCAACGAGCCGGCGTGCGAGGTCTTCTACCTCGGTGACGTCCGGGAGCTGACCGGCGAGCGCATCCTCGACGACCTCGACTTGGAGCGGGGCGATGTCGGGGTCGTATTCGGTGGTCCCCCCTGCCAGGGGTACAGCATGGCTGGCAAGCGCGAGGTCATGGACCCGCGCAACAGCCTGGTGTTCGACTTCATGCGGCTGGTCTGCGAGGTCAGCCCCGCGACGTTCGTGATGGAGAACGTTCCGGGGATGGCTTCGATGGTCACCCCGGAAGGGCTGCCCGTCATCGACGCACTGGCCCGCATCGCTGAGGACGGCGGGTTTGGAACCTACGAGGCCATCCGGCGCTCGCTGACGGCGTCCGCAGGCGCTGGCGCCGCTATGCGTTCGGTCCCCGTCACCCGAGAGCGCGGCGGTTCGACCCGCGGCATGGCACTTGACGGCCGCGACCGCATCAACGGCGAGCGGACTGACGATGCGGAGCAGCTCACCCTCCTCGGTGCGTCGTGACCACCACCACCCACGAGGGCGTTGAGGTGACCGCGCCGGCCATGACGTCGTCGGGCCGTCCGGCCGGCCGGTCACCTGAACGCCTCGGTGAGGATCGCGGCGCCTGTCAGCGCCGCGTAGAGCCCGTCCAGCGACTGATCGCGCTCGACGGCGGCTCCGGCGGCCGGGCCGTTCCCCGGCCGCCGTCACCCCTTCGCGAGCGGGTGGCTCTGGATCAGCCTGAGGGCGAGCTTCGCTGCCCGCCGTTCCTTCCGGGCGGCGGCCAGGGCGTCGGCGCTTTTCGCGTTGGCGACCGCGACCAGGGCGGCGTCGACGCGCTCCCGGGCGGCCGCCACGTTCCGTGCGATCACCTCGCCGATGCTCGCCGCCGCGTCAGCGCGGGCACGCTCCGCAGCCGCCTGCACATCCTCGTTCGGCATCAGCTGGGCCTCGTCGAAGAGGTGCCCGTACGTCGAGAGGGTCAGGGCGGGGGTGGAGTGCCCCAGGAGCTTCGCGACCTCATGCGGTGTCCGGCCCTCCGCGATCCACAGGGACGCGGCGGTGTGCCGCAGGTTGTACGGGGTGGCGTCCGACCCGGCGAGGAGGCGGGCGGTCTGCCACTGGTTCGCGCGCCACGCATCCCCGTTCAAGGGGCCGCACACCATCCCGCCCGCACGGCGCCCCATGGCCTCCAGATCCTCACGGATCACGCCGATGATCGGGACGCTCCTCGAGCCCTTCCGGCCGGTCTTCGTGTTGCCGCTGCGCCGCTCCCCGCGGTGCACGCGGATCGTGGCCTGCAGGACGTCCTCCCACCGCACCGTCCGCATCTCACCGGGCCGCAGCGCGCCGTACGCCATGAGGCTCACCGCCAGGCGGTCCCGGGGGGTGCGCATCGCGGCTCGGATCCCTTCGACCTCCCACAGCAGGGCGGGGCGCCGATCAGGTTCCTCCTCATCCAGGCGCTTCATGCCGATGCAGACGTTGATCGCGACCATCTCGTCCTCCACCGCGGACGACAGGGCGGCGGAGAGGTCCCGCACGGCGCGGTTCGCCTGCTTGTCGGTCGTGACCCTGAGCATGTCGTTCCGCCAGTCGCGGACGTCACGCCGGGTGAGGTCCCTGAGGCGGATCCCGCCGAGCGCCGGGATGATGAACCGGTCCGCCCGGGCGGCGCGGTCCTTCAAGGTCTGCGGCTCCCACCGCGGGCCATGCGTCCGGATCCATGTGGCGAGCCACGCCGCGACGGTGACCGACGCCCCGGTGGGGTTGTGGCCGCGGGCGAGATCACCGACGAACTTCTCAGCGTCCTTCCGGGTCGCGAAGCGGCGGGTGCGGCGATGGCCGCGCTCGCTCCACTGCACCCGCCACGGCGTCTGCGGCCGGTTCTCCCGGCTGATCGATGCCACCCCGCCACCACCCTCCCGGACGGCCCCCACACGAGGGGCGTTTTCCGGCGGGATGGTAGCGGCACTGCCCAGAACGTGACGTCACTTCGTGAGTCACTCACCCAGACTGGAGGGGTCGTGCCCGACCAGGAAACCGCATTCCATCGGAGTGGAGGATGGGGGGATCGAACCCCCGACCTCCTGCTTGCAAAGGCGCGTGACCGTGTCCACGAGGGGGCACGTGAGGGAGGAGAACCCGCAGCCCTAAGGGCCGCAGCCGCCGCAGCCGCAACCCGCCCGCGGACAGCACCTGAGTCACTTCGTGAGACACACGCGGCCGGCGGTGCCACACTCGAACAGCTCCACCAGGCGAACGTCGAGCGCGCCAAGTGGGCCGTCCGCACGATGCACCGCCTCGAGCTGCTCGCACCGAACCGCCGCCGCCGCATCCTCGACAGCGGCTACCCGAAGGCCCTGTCCATCCTCGCCCACCCCGGATGGCACGCCGGCGCCCTCTCTGCCATCGCTCGCCGTGACTACGCCGCCGTCAAGGCGCTGCGCGACCGTGCGCGCTGGGACTCGCTGGAGCGCCACGCCCGCGCGCTCGACCGCTCCGACGCCGCCCACGCGCTGCGCGTCCGCCACCACCAGGCCGCCGGCGCCCAGCGCCACGTCCGGACGGCGGTGGGCTGGTGAGCACCGACACCGGCATCGGCGCCGTGAAGCTGCCGAACGACCCGGAGCTGCGCGGAGCGATCGAGGAGTACGTCACGGCCATCGCGCTCGCGGCCCGCCGGCGCGAGCTCATCACCGCCGCCCAGGCCAGCATCGCCGAGGCCGACGCCGAGGTGCAGCGCACCCACGCGCGATGCGTCGACCTGGGCGTCATCCCCGGTGCTCGACGCGCGTCGGCCAAGCCGCGGGCACCGCGGCCGATCGGCGCGGCCGGTCCGGTTGCCCAGCAGGCGCTCGCCGCCGTTGCTGCGGGCGCCACCACCCCGGGAGAGGTGGCCGTGGCGATCGGGGGCACCAGCACCCGGGCGGCTGGCGTCTTGCTCGACCTCACCAAGCGCGGCCAGGTGAGCCGTGAGCTGGGGCCGGACGGACGCTGGCAGTACAGCCCGATCGGCGGTGAGGCATGAGCCGCCGCGTCCGCATCGACAGCGTGCTGCTGGCCGGCGGCCTCGTGTCCATCGCGGCCGCCGCGGTCGTCTCGCGCGCCCTGGGCGCGCCGCAGCCGCCGCCGGAGCCGCTCGCCGGCCTCATCGCCCCGAACCTCACGGGCGTGAGCGCCAGCCCGGACCGCGTGTGGCGCGCCACGCTCGCCACCTTCCGTGCGATCGGCCTCCCAGCCCCCGCGGGCGCCCGATGGGAGTACCTGCCGTGGGACGTCCCCGTCACCACGGACGGCGAGACCATCGACGGAGTCGCCGACGTGCGGCGCAACGTCGTCCGGATCAACCCGATGGTCGCCGTCGGTGACGGCCGGGACCTCCCCGCCGTGTTCGGCCACGAGGTCGCGCACCTGGTGTCGTACGCCATCCAGGCACGCGGGAAGGACGACGCAGCCGACGAGGCCGCCGCCGAGGCGCTCGCCCGCGACCTGGTGCCCGTCATCCGCCGCCGGCTGCGGTTGGACCCGCTGCCGGACGGCACCTACAGCTACCAGCAGCAGGTCAACCCGTACGTCCGCGGCACGTTCCGCGCGTGCCGGGCCACCATGCCCCGCGCCCGCGCCCGCCGCGTCGAGCAGTGCGCCCGCCACACCCGCCGCGCGTTCCTGCTCATGGACCAGGCGAACCGCGCGCACGCCCTCCAGGTGTGGGGCGTCCAGCTCCCCGCCATCCCCGCCCGGGAGGCGTTCCACGCGTGGATCGCGGTGAACCCCGCCCGGACCCGCACCATCGGCCAGCAGCTGCAGCACGAACGCCGCCAGTGGGCCGCGGAGCGCCGCGCCCTCCGGACGGAGATCCGGGAGCTGCACGCCGCCGGACGGTTCCGCCCCACCGTCGCCCATGCCGTGAGCCTCGCCGCCGCCGTTACCGGCGCGAGCCGCCCCGCGATGGTCGGCCTGTTCACCTGCGAGGCGACGATGAACCCGAAGGCCGCGAGCCCCGGAGGCCTGTACGTCGGCCTCGGCCAGTTCGACGCCGACACGTGGGGAACCACGCGCCTCGGGCGCGCCGGCTTCGACCGCACCGACCCGTACGCCATGGCGTTCGCCACCGTCGAGCTGTTCGACCGCCGCGGCCGCCGGCCGTGGCCGGTGTGCGGAAGGAGCCTGCGGTGATGGACACCCTCCGCCTCCGCACCGCCGCCGGGGACGCCGCGCGCAGCGCGCAGAGCGTCCTGCGCTCCGCGGCCGCTGACCCAGAGCGCATTGCCGCGGAGCTTGCTGAGTACCAAGTCCTGATCGATCTGACCGACCGGGTGACGGACCGTGCACGCCACAGCGCGGATTCCCTCAGGACTCTCGCGCGCGAACACATCCTGTTCGCCGTCGCCTACATGGACGCCGCACGCCAGGAGGAAGCCTGCCAGGACGGTGCGGCATGAGTGTCGAGCAGATCCGGACACTCCTGCACTTCCTCCAGCTGGACCTGGAGCGCGCCGAGCGCGGTGAGCCGATCCACATGCCGCAGCAGCGCGCCGCCCTGACGCTGGAGGCCCTGCACGTCCCCGACCGCCGCGCCCTCATGTGGACCGGAGGTGTCCGGTGAGCATCCGTGACCGCGTCGACCGCGCTCTTCTCGTCGCGATGCACCACCGCGGCACCAAGCAGGCACGCCACGGCTGCACGACGTGCGCCGGCACGCGCCTGGTCGTCCAGCTCAGCGCCGAGATGCACGACGCCCTGCTCGCTGAGCTCCAGCGACCCGGCAGGCCGCGCCTGCTCGGCATCAAGCACTACCGCGGCGCGCCCGTCCACCAGCTCCCGCACCTCCCGCAGGGCACCGTGCAGGTCGTCGACTGCTGGGACTGCTGCGAGATGCCCACCATCCCCGACGACCCCGAAGCGATCGCGAGGTTCCTCACGTGAGCCGCCCACACGACGACGACCAGCAGGTGCTGGTCACCAGCGGCAGCGAGGGCCGGTGGTTCGGGCAGACCCCCGCCGTGTTCCTCCTGCACTCCGGCGCGAAGCCCGCGCCCAGGTGCGTCATGACCGCGCTGTGCCTCTACGCCGACGGCGCGAGCGGCAAGACCAAGCCGCTCAGCCAGGAGGCGATCGCCCAGGCCGCCGGGGTGGTCCGCGAGACCGCCAACCGGTGCATCACCTGGCTGGAGGAGAACGGGTGGATCGAGGTGTTCGACACCGGCCAGCGCGACGCCTCAGGGCGGTTCCCAGAGCGCGTCTACAGCATCGCCCCGGCGTGGCGCCGTGAGCGTGAGCGGTTCGCCTCCGAGCACGCCCACCTCACCCTCCCGCGTCGCCGCCGGAAGCCCACCAGTGACGACAGATCACCGGTGACCAGTGACGACAGATCACAGGTTGAGGAGCCCACCGTGTGCTCTCAGATCACTGGACCAGTGACGACAGATCACTGGACCAGTGACGACAGATCACAGTATTCAGAAGAGACAGAAGGGACAGAAGCTGCTGCAGCAGCAGCGCGCACGGATCAGGTGTCGGTCGAGGCGGTCGTCGCCACGGTCAACGAGCTGATGAACGGGTCGTGGAGCGTCGCCGTCCTCCGGGACCGCGTGCAGGCCGCGATCACCGCTCACCCCGAGCTCACCCTCACCGACCACCGCCGGATCATCCAGCGCCTCCTGGACACGCCGCCGGCCGACCGGTGGTGGCGCGGCACGTTCCGCCCGAACCTCGTCTACGGCGACCTCGAGCAGTTCGAGCGGTGCATTGCCGACGCCGGAACACCCACCCCCGCGCCCGCTGGGCAGGGCCCGCCGGTCGACGGCCTGGAGCCGTGGGAGAGCGACGCCCTCCAGCGGTTCGCCAACAGCCACGAGCCCGCGTTCCTCGACCCGATCGTCGAGCGCGGCAGCGCCGCGGCCCGCGCCAAGGCCGCCGCCGCACTCGCCGACCGCCAGGTCGTCGCAGCGTGAGCGCCGGCACGGAGATCCCGCGCGACACGCTGGAGCGCTGGGCGCTTGCCGTGCACGCCTGGCTGTGCGACGCCGAGGGTGTCGGCGTCGTCGCGGAGGCCATGGTCGCCACAAAGATGGACCGTCGCGCGGTGATGGCCGGCATTCAGTTGCTGCGCGACGAAGCCCTGTGGGTCATCGAGGTCGATGAGCGCGGGATGATCAGCGCGTCGGCAGTGACCGAGCCGATGTTCACCAAGCCGGAGTACCGCGTGCGGTGCATGCACCGCAGCACCAGCATCGACGGCCGGCAGCGGATCGTGAGCTGCAACGCGTGCGGTGACCTGCTCGACCCGTTCGACGTCCTCAACGAGATTGCCAACGCCGGCCAGCTTCGCTGGATCGTGGGCAGCGAAATGTCGCGGCGTGAAGCCGAGCAGCGCGCCGCGCAGCTCGCGAAGGTGAAGCGGGAGGAGGACAACGCTAAGGCCCGCGTGCGCACCGCCCGTGACCGTGCCACCGAGCTGGAGGCGCGGGTGCGCCAGCTCCAGGCCGAGGTCGAAGGACTGGAGCGGCTGGCCGGCGCCCGAGAGGCGGGCGCGGCGTGAGCGACACCAGTATCCGCTGGGCGCGCGTCCACGGTGGGCGCGCCGTTCACGCCTTCCGGCTTCCGCCGCGCCTCGCCGGGCCGTGGAAGCAGGAGGTCGTCGACAGCGTCTGCGGTGATCACCCCGCCTACCCGGTCACGTGGCTGCGAGGCCCCGGCATCGGCCGCATGCCGTGCGCCCGATGCAGCGACGCCGTCGGACTCCCACCCGTCCGGGAGAACGCATGACCCAGCTCACCCTCATCCCCCGTTCCTTCCCCGAGCCAAGGAGGCGCCCCGTGCCCACGCCGTGCCCATTCACTGTCGGCAAGGCCGTCCGCAACACCCGCCTGCACCAGGTCGGCAAGGTCCTCGACCAGCTCCACCACACGCACGGTGACGACGCCTGGTGGACTGTGCGCATCGACCTCGGTGACGGCCGGACCACCAGCTGGCTCGCGAGCCTCTGCGAGGTCGCGTGATGCCGGTGCGCCGCGTCGACCAGCTGCAGGACACATGGCACGCCGCCGGCCGATACAGCCGCACGCTCGACAAGCGCAGCCAGGCGCTCGTCGACGAGATGTTCCCGCCGCCACCGGTGCGGCGCACCGGACGCACTCCCGGCGGACACAGCGACCGGTACCTGGACGACATGGCGCAGCGCATCCTCGACGCCATAGGTGACGACGCCTGCACCCGCCACGAGCTCGCCGAGCGCGTCGGCGTATTCAGCAAGTACATCGCCAAGGCGCTCACCGCCGCCGTCGCCGCACGGGCGCCTGCTCCGAGACGAACCGGCCGGCCGCGCCACCGTGCGCTACTGGCGGCCGGCGGCCGCGGAGGCTGCGTGACCGCTGGCCAGGCCACGGCCGGCCACCAGTGGACGCAAGCACGCATCCGCCGCCTCGCAGCACTCACCCTCACCAAGCCGCAGCTCGACGCGTGGCGACTCCACGTCGACGGGTGCGGCTACAGCCGCGTCGCCCAGATCCTCGGGATCAGCCGGGACAGCGCCCGCGACCGCATCAACGGTGCCAACGCCCGCCTGCGGCACCACATCGAGCACGACACGCCGCAGCTCAGGCAAGCTCTACTCGATGCAGACGCAAACGAGAGGTGACCAGATGACGAGAGCTTCATCTCTAAGAAACACGATCAGCCAGATCGGCTACGAGCTTGGCACCATGACCGCTCTGCAAACCCCGCCGATCCCCGCACACCTGGCCAGGTGGACCGCTGGCATCGCTGAGATCCGCAGTGGACTCGACATCCTGACGCGACTGGCCGAAGACATCGAAGCGCATCAGGATAGGCGGGAGGCCAATGGGCTGGATTCGCACTGATGCTGAACGCGAGCAGCTCGCCGCCGACCAGGCGCGCGTCATCCGCGAAGCCCTCGACGAGTCCCCGCCGGACACGCCGATGCACCGCGACGGGCCGGCCACGCTCGGCGGCGACAACGCCCGGCTGCGCGGCATCCCAGCCATCGGACCGGGCGTGACCGGCGCCATCCCCGGCACCGACCCCGAGCGCGCGCTCCTGCGCCGAACACGACCAACGGAGGACGCCAGGTGACCATCACCATCAAGCCATCGGCCAAAGACGCCAACCGACATCGACGCTGAGATCTCCGGCATCGGACTGGTCGCCTGGATCAACGCAGGCGGCATGAACTGCACCAAGGCCTTCATGCAGCAGCTCGACCACGACCAGCGCCTGGACGTCGTCGTCACCCTGCTAGCCGCCTACCGACGCGTGCAAGGTGAAGGCTCGACGGTAGGTTGAACGTCCGACCGATGGCGCTACCATCGGCGACGGGTTGAGTCCCTGACCCCACCCCCAGCAGCGCCCGAGGTGTCACACGACATCGCCGGGCGCTTCGTCGTTCATGGCCCAGACCCAGAGCCGACACCGCCCCGGTCACCCTCACCAGAGGGTGTACGACAGCGCCGCATGGGCGCGATGCCGACAGGCCGTGCTCTCACGTGATGGCCGCACATGCCAGCTGTGTGGCGGACCAGGCAACGTCTGCGACCACCACCCGCCCCTCGCCGAGCAGCTCGCCGCCGGTGGGACCGGCACAGACCCGACCTTGTGCCGCACCCTGTGTCATCGCTGCTCCGGGCGCGTGGATGGCCCTCGCTCGAAGGGGGGGAGGGGCCGCCGGAGG